>Ga0318552_10000413_pt1 | contig 12988 bp, 12 predicted proteins | sample GRESIP082b2f20_FD_203516 | JGI IMG/M metagenome (GOLD analysis project Ga0318552, IMG submission 203516) | Tropical soil microbial communities from Luquillo Experimental Forest, Puerto Rico - GRE.SIPMG.082b2f20 | ecosystem: Environmental > Terrestrial > Soil > Tropical forest > Bulk soil...
GCCGGGATCAGGGACAAGCGGCGGCGGGCGCCGTCGTTTTGCAGGTGCCTGAGCTCACCGACGGAGTGCGCCGCCCCGGGTCGGCGCGGCTGTACTACGCATACGCCGACGCGCTTCTCGACGCGGGCCGCCCGGACGAGGCGCGGGAATGGTTCGGGCGCGCGGCGGCGCTCGACCCGGACGAGGAGACCGACGCCGCCGAGCGCTACGAGATCCTGGACAGCGTCGTCATCGAGGACCTCACCGAGCCCGCCGGCGAGCCCGAGGCCGCGGAAGCGGCCGGGCAGGCGGCCGATGAGCCGTAGCAGCGGGCCGCCGCGCGGCTCAGCCCGCCACCGGCTCGGTCTTGTCCAGCCACCGCCAGATGCCCTCGACGTTGGCCTGGGTGCTGCCGACCCGCTCGGTCTTCTCGGTGATTCCCGGGTCGGCACCGGGCCGCAGCGCCACATAACGCTGCCGGGTCCGGTCCCGGACCATGGCGACCGCGTGGTCCAGGTCCAGCCCCGCGCCGCGCGCCCGGCGGGTCTCCGCGACCCACACGTTCAGTTCCTCGGCGGACCGCTCCAGGGTCGCGGCCACCTCGTCCACCGGCCCGAAATGGCTGAACAGCAGCCGCTGGGGGGCCAGTGTGCCGAACAGCCGCAGCGACTCCAGCGCCAGCGGCAGGTCGAAGTCCGGCGGCGGGCTCGCCGGGCGCTGGTCGCCGGTCTCCGGGACGAACACCCCCGCGGCATCGCCCACGTACAGGTCGCCGCTGGCCGAGTCGATCAGCCCCACGTGGTGCTTGGCATGACCCGGCGAGTAGTGGCTGTCCAGGGTCCGGCCGCCGCCGAGGTCGACAGAGCCCCGCTCTTCTACGGTCCGGATCCGCCCCGCGGGCGTTGGCGCCAGCTCACCGAACAGCCAGTCCAGGTCGTCGCCGTAGACCCGCCGGGCGCTGCTCATCAGGCGGCTGGGGTCGGCGAGGTGACGCGCGCCCAGTTCGTGGACCACGATCTCGGCCGCGGGGAACATGCCGGCGATATCTCCCACGCCGCCCGCGTGGTCCAGGTGGATGTGGGTGACCACCACCGTGGCCAGGTCACCGGGTCCTACGCCCAGCCCGGCGAGCGCGTCCCGGACCACCGGCGCCGACGGTGCCGTCCCGGTCTCCACCAGGCACGGACGGTCGGCGCGGACCAGGTATCCGGCGGTAATCTGGCTGTATCCCGCCATCTGGGTGTCGATCTGGAACACGTCGTGCCCGAGCGGGGTGACCCCGGCGTCGCTGCTGCGGCTGCAACCGGCCTGGTTCATGTGGGTATCGTGCCAGAGGTGCCCGCTGCTTTCGCCGGCGGATGGGTGAAGCACCTGCGGCAATCCCATGCGGATAGTTACATTTTGAGTACGATCTGTGCGCGACGGGCCCGGTGCCGCAGGGTTCGGGCGCCGGGCCATGGCGGCGCACCCGGTGTGCGCCGGAGAGGCACGGAAGGGCAGCTGTGAGCCGAACGCGCGTGACGGCATCCGGCGCCGTGCCTGCGGCCGTGCCCGGCGCTCCGCCCGGCCCCGGCGCCGGATCCCGGGCGTGGGCGGTGCCCGCCGTGATCATCGCGGCCACGCTGCTCGCCGTCGGCCTGCGCCTGTATGACCTCAGCCGGCCCGGTTACCTGTTCGGCATCAGCGAGTACGACGACGGGACGGACTTCGGCAGCGCGATCCGGCTCGTGCACGGCGCCGTGCCCTACCGCGACTTCATCATGGTGCAGCCGCCCGGGATCACGCTGATCATGTTCCCCATCGCGCTGATCACCAAGGGGATGGGCACCATCACCGGCATGGCCGTCGCGCGGGTGTTCACCGCGCTCGCCAGTGCGGCGGCCGTCCCGGTGGCCGGGCTGCTCACCCGGCACCGCGGGCTTTTCGCGACGCTGGTGGCATGCGGGGTACTCGCCATCTACCCGGACAGCGTCCTTGCCGCCAGGACCGTGCTTCTGGAACCGTGGCTGGTGCTGTTCTGCCTTACCGGGGCGCTGGCGGTCTTCGACCGTGACGAGATCACCGGCAGCTGGCGCCGGCTGCTGCTCGGCGGCATCCTGTTCGGCTTCGCCGGGGCCGTCAAGGTCTGGGCCATCCTGCCGGTGGTGGTGATCCTGGCGCTGACCGCGCGGCGGCCGCGGCGGGCCGCCGTCTACGCTGCCGGGGTCGTGCTGGGCTTCTGCGTGCCCGTGCTGCCGTTCGCGCTCACCGCGCCGGCCACCTTCTACCGCAGTGTGATCATCGCCCAGCTGGTGCGCACCGACCTGGTGCGGATCCCGCAGGGGTACCGGCTCCAGCAGATGCTCGGGCTGGTCCACACCAGCCAGCTGGCCACGCCGCCCCTGGTGATCATCAGCATTGTGGTCGTCCTCGCGCTCGCCGCCATCTCACTGATCGGATCCCGGCTGGCACACAGTGCCCCCCCTGCGCTCGACTGGTTCGTCACCGGGACGTGTGCCCTGGTGGTGGCCGCGTTCCTGTGGCCGGCCGACTTCTACTACCACTACGCCGGCTTCCTGGCACCGTTCGTGGGACTGGTGATCGCGCTCCCGGTGTCCCGGCTGCTGTCTGCGCTGCCGCCGGACGGCACCCGGCGCTGGATCCGGCCGACCCGGCCGTGGGCCACCGGGATCGCGGCGGTCGCCCTCGTGACGCTGACCGTGTTCCAGGTCATCGCCGAGTCGCACGAGTACTCGGGGGTGCCCGCCAGCGAGATCGCCCAGGTCCAGCGGATCATCCCGCCGGGCGCCTGTGTTGCCACCGACCAGGCCTCCTACACGATCGCCGTCAACCGTTTCGTGTCCGCGGTGCCGGGCTGCTCACTCATGATCGACGGCGTGGGCACCGACTATGCGCTGTCCAACGGCCGGAACGGGGAAACCGGGGCCGGGAGCGCGCCGGCCGTGGAGGCGGCCTGGATGGCGCAGTTCCGCACCGCCAAGTACGCCTGGCTGACCTCCCAGGAGTACCGCAGGATTCCGTGGACACCGCGGCTGCGGGCCTACTTCCGGAGCCACTTCACGCCGCTGACCGACGGGCTTTACGCACGGACCGCGCATCCCAGCAACGGATCGTCGGCCGGCTGACCGCGCCCGCCAGGCGGGCTTGCCTGCCGCGGGCGGTTCAGCCCAGAGCGAACGAGCGCAGCACCAGGCCGCTGCGCGGCTTGGGCGCGAACGAGGTGGACTTGCGCGGCACCCGCTCGCCGTGCGCCGCGACGTCCAGGACCACGTCGGCCGCCAGCGGCGGGCAGATGACCGCGGTGCGCTCGGCGGACTGGGCGGCCGCGTGCAGCGCCTCGTCCGCGGAATGGTGGATTTCGACGTGCTCGTCGTCGTCCGGGACGCCCCACAACCGGCCGAGCAGCAGTTCCTGCATGACGGCGGCGGACAGCGCCCGCCACCTGGCGCTGCGGTCCGGCATCGCGTCCTGCACCGCCGCCGGATCGGGGTCGGTGAGCAGGTAATACGACGCCCCGCCCGCGACCAGGAACGCCATGTGCCGCCGGCCGGCCTCCGCCAGCGCGGCCAGTGCCTCCGGGCGGGTCAGATCTGGCAGCGCCCGCACCGTGAACGCCGGTCCCGCCAGCTGCGCGGCCGCCGCGGGGCGCAGCCCGGGGACCAGCCGGTGGATCGCGCCGATCCGGGGAGGGAAGGCGGTCGAGTCAACCAGCAGCGCCAGCCCGGCATCCCACGGCCCGGGTCCGGCGCCGGCCGCCCGCTTGCGTGCCTGGAGTTGCAGGTAGGCGGCGTACCGGTGGTGGCCGTCCGCGATGAGGGCCTGGTGCGACCCCAGGTCGGCGGCGATCACGGCCTGCTCGTCGGGATCGGTCACGGCCCAGAGCCGGTGGCAGATCCCGTCGTCGGTGTCGATCGCCAGCAGCGGCTCGCCGGCCATCGCCTGTCCGGTGATCTGCGCCGTGGCGGTGCTCCCGCCGTTTCCGTCGTAGAGCAGGAAGATCGGCTCCAGGTTGGCCCCGGTCGCCTCCATGAGCCGGCGTCGGCCACTGACCGGCCCCGGGATCACGTCTTCGTGCGGGAGCACCGGCCCGCCGCCCAGCGGCGCCAGCCGCAGCGCCCCGATCAGCCCGCGCTGGAGGACACGGCCGCCCGGCAGGGCCTGCTCGTACGCATACAGTGCGGGCACGGGATCGGGTACCAGGATGCCGTCGTCCTGCCAGTCCCGCAGCATCCGGGCCGCATCGGCGTAGGCGGGACGGGCACGCGTGCCGTTCCTGGCCGCCTGGGGGTTATGCGCATCCCGGTGGGGCAGGATCAAACGGACAATGTTGTGCGGATCGGCGGCCAGCAAGTGGTCTTCGGTGTCGTGGGCAATCACGTCATACGGTGGAGAGGTGACCTCCGCGAGGCCAGTGACCCGGTCCTGCGCATAACGCAGCCCGCGGAACGGTGCCAGCGCGAGGCCGGCTGCGGGCGGCGGGCCGGACGGAAGGATCTGCACATATGTCAGAAGCACCGGGCGACGGCCAGGATTCCCGTCCCGGCGAAGATCCCGAGGCCAGCATTGGCCGGCGGGCCGCCGGGGAGGCCCGCGGCCGTGCGGCCGGAGGGGCGGGCGCTGGCCCGGACGCGGGGGGAGATGACACCGGTTCGCGGGGCGCGGGGAGCGACGCCGGCCGGCTAGCGGGGGGAAGGGACCCCGGCCAGGATGCCCCGCGGGCGGCTAGCGGCCAGCAGGCCCCCCGGGGGGACAGTTACGCGTGGTACCGTCGGGGGCTCGACCTGCTCAGCCGGGGAAGCCCTGCCGCGGCCGCCGAACTGCTGGAACGGGCCGCCGAGGCCGAGCCCGGCGCGCGCAGCATCCGTGAGGCCCTGGCCAGGGCGCAGTTCGACGCCGGCCGGTACGCGCAGGCGGCGGACAACTTCCGGCAGAACGTGGAGGCAATCCCGAGTGACGACTACGCTCACTTCGGCCTCGGCCTTGCCCTCGCCCGGGGCGGAGATCCGGCCGCCGCCGCGGAACACCTCGCGCTGGCCGCCGCCATGCGCCCCGAACTCTCGCACTACACCGAGGCGCTGCGCGGCGTCCGGGCGACGCTGGCGGCCCGGACGCAGGCCGGGGCCCGGGCACCGTCCCCGCCCGCCCCGGACGGCGACGCGCCTCGTTGACCGGGCCCGCCATGGCGGATGACCAGCCGCGGCGCGATGACCTGCCGCCGGCCGGCGCCGTGCCGCCCCGCACTGCTGCGCCGCCCCGCACTGCTGCGCCGCCGCGCACCGCCATGCCGCTGCGCGGTGCCAGGGAGCCGCTCGCCGCGCTGTATGACGTCGCGCTGCTCGACCTCGACGGGGTCGTCTACCTCGGCGGATCCCCCATCCCGGGAGCGGCCGGCGCGCTGGCCAAGGCGGCCGCGTCCGGGATGCGGCTCGCGTTCGTGACCAACAACGCCTCCCGCACCCCCTCGGCGATCGCCGCCCAGCTCACCGGGCTGGGCGTGCCGGCCAAGCCGGGCGAGATCGTCACCTCGGCGCAGGCCGCGGCGCGGCTGGCGGCTGAGCAGCTGCCCGCGGGCGCACCGGTGCTCGTGGTCGGCGGCATGGGCCTGCGCCTCGCGGTACGGGAACGGGGGTTCCGCCCGGTGACTACCGCGGCCGACCGCCCAGCCGCCGTGATCCAGGGCTACGTGCCCGACCTGAGCTACTCGATGCTGGCCGAGGGGGGCCTCGCGGTCGCCGCCGGTGCGCTGTTCATCGCCACGAACGCGGACTCCACGCTGCCCACCCCCCGCGGGCGGCAGCCGGGCAACGGCTCACTGATCAAGGTGATTGCCACCGCCACCGGGCAGGACCCGCTGGTCGCCGGGAAACCGGAGCCACCGCTGCACGCGGAGGCGGTGGCCCGCAGCGGGGCACGGCACCCGCTCGTGGTGGGGGACCGGCTCGACACCGACATTGAGGGCGCGGTGCGCTCCGGTGCCGACAGCCTGCTGGTGCTGACCGGGGTGACCCGGCCGCTGGAGGCCGTCCTGGCCGCCCCGCAGCACCGCCCGGCCTACCTGGCGGAGGGCCTGGCCGGCCTGCTCCGCCCGCATCCGGGGGTGGCCGCCGGGGACGGCACCTTCTGCTGCGGCGGCTGGCGGGCCACCGTGGACGGCTCCGGCGGGGTCGCCGTGACAGGATCCGGTGCCCCGATGGACGGCCTGCGCGCGCTCTGCGCGGCCGCCTGGTCCGCGGGCGAGGTCAGCGAGCAAGCCGCCGCGGCCGCCCTCGCTGAGCTGGGCCTGCCCCATCCGCTGGGCTGATCCGCGGCGGCCGGGCCGGCCCAGGGTGGACCGCCGGCGTACGCCCTGGGGTGGACGCAAATCAGCGCGCCGGGCGACGCGCCAGGCCCGGCCGTCCCGCGAGACTGGCCTGAGGGCAGACGGGCACGGTGCCCGGCGCCGTCAGGAAGGAACCAGCGATGATCGAGGCACGGGGCCTCACCAAACGATTCGGCGACAAGCTGGCCGTGGATCAACTGACCTTTACCGTCGAGCCCGGGCGGATCACCGGTTTCCTCGGCCCGAACGGGGCGGGCAAGACAACCACCATGCGGCTGATCCTCGGCCTGGACCGGCCCAGCCGCGGCTCGGTCACCGTGCACGGCAGGGATTTCGGCAAGCTCGCCTACCCGATGCACGAGATCGGCGCGCTGCTGGACGCCAAGGCCGTCCACGGCGGCCGCAGCGCCTACAACCACCTGCTGTGCCTGGCGCAGACCAACGGCATTGCCCGCGGCCGCGTCGGCGAGGTGCTGGAACTCGTCGGCCTGACCAGCGTGGCCCGCAAGCGTTCCAAGGGCTTCTCGCTCGGCATGGGCCAGCGGCTCGGCATCGCCGCGGCGCTGCTCGGCGACCCGGCCATCCTCATGTTCGACGAGCCCGTCAACGGCCTGGACCCGGAGGGGATCCTGTGGATCCGCAACCTCATGAAGGCGCTCGCCGCCGAGGGGCGCACGATCTTCGTGTCCAGCCACCTGATGTCGGAGATGGAGAACACGGCCGACCACCTGCTGGTGATCGGCCGGGGCCGGCTCATCGCCGACTGCAGCGTGGCCGAGTTCATCAAGCGTTACTCGGTCCAGTCGATCCGGGTGCGCACTCCCAAGACCGGGGTGCTGGCCAACCTCATCGCCGCGGCAGGCGGGACTACCGTGCCCGGCACCGGCGACGTGCTGGTGGCGCAGGGACTGCCGGTGGACCGGATCGGCGACCTGGCCTTCGAGAACGGGATCCGGCTGCACGAGCTGGCCCCCGCCCAGGCCTCGCTGGAGGAGGCGTTCATGGAACTGACCGCCGACAGCGTGGAATTCCAGGCCCGGGCACCCGGCCGGCACCAGGCCGCCGAGGCCGGCGCCGACCGCATGCACCCGACGGGGGTGGCCTGAGATGACGACGGCCCAGATAGCCACGGCCACCCGGCAGCGCCCGCTGCCACCGCAGACCGGACGGGCCGGTTTCGCCGACGCGCTGCGATCCGAGTTCACCAAGATCCGGTCCACCCGCTCCACCTACTGGACCCTGCTCGCCCTGGTGGTGGTCTGCGCCGGCATCGGCGCGCTGTCCAGCGCGGGAGCCGCATCGCATGCCAGCCAGATCAGCAGGGCCACCTTCGACGCCACCCAGCAGAGCCTCGCCGGCCTCTACGTGGGCCAGCTGGTCATCGCGGTGCTCGGCGCCCTGACCATCACCTCCGAGTACTCGACCGGCATGATCCGCACCTCGCTGGCGGTGCAGCCGCGGCGGGGCACCCTGTTCGCCGCCAAGGCCCTGGTGTTCGCGCTGGTTTCGCTCGTCACCGGGCTGGTCGCGTCGTTCGGGTCCTTCTTCCTCGGCCAGGCGCTGATGTCCGGGCACCACCTGTCGGTCACGCTCGGCCAGCCGAACGTGCTCCGCGCCGTGATCGGCGGTGCCCTGTTCCTGGTCGCGTGCGGCATGCTCGCCTACGGGCTCGGCGCCATCCTGCGGCACACCGCGGGTGCCATCACCGCCGCCATCGGGCTGCTGTTCGTGCTGACCGTCCTGGTCCAGTTCCTGCCCGGCTCCTGGCAGAACGCCGTGGACAAGTGGATGCCCGCACTCGCGGGCAGTCAGGTGTGGGCGACGCGGGCGTCGCCGGGCGCGCACCAGTTCCCGGCCTGGGGCGGGTTTGCGGTGCTGGCCGGTTACGCGGCGGTGGCGATCATCGCCGGGCTGGTGCTGTTCCGTACCCGCGACGCCTGACGGGGACGCCAGGAGCCCCGGTGCCAGGTGGTGTTCTGGGCACCGGGGCTTTCTGGGTGTGCCGGGGCCTGGGCACCGGGGGCCGGGCCTTATGCGCCGGATCAAGACTGGCAGCGCGGGCACCAGAAGGTGACCCGGCCGTCGGGGTCGCGGCCCTGGTCGGCGGAGCGGATCGGCGTGCCGCAGCGGCGGCATGGCCGGCCGGCCCGGCCGTAGACCCAGGTCTCCTCGCCGCGCCGCCGCACGCCCGTGGTGACCTGGCCGGGCCGTTCCTTGTTGGCCTCGAGCAGCCGCTGGGCGAGGCCGACGAGCGCGGCGAGGTCGCCTATCTCGCCGACCGGGCGCCACGGGTCCACGCCGCGCAGAAACAGCGTCTCCGCCTTATACACGTTGCCGATGCCGGCCAGGTTGCGCTGGTCGAGCAGGGCCTCGCCGGCCGGCCGGGCCTGATCCGCGCGCAGCCGGCGCTCCGCCTCCGCCGGATCCCAGTCCGGGCCGAGCAGGTCGGGGCCGAGGTGGCCGACCGCGCCCTGCTCGCCCGCCGTGATCAGGACCTCCACGATGCCCAGCAGGTAGCCGACCGCCTGCCATTGGCCGTTGGCCAGGATCAGCCGGATGCGGTGGCCGCCGGTGACCCGCTCGGCGGCGGGCCGCACGCGCCAGGAGCCGTCCATGCGCAGGTGCGTGTGCACCGTGATGCCGGCGTCGGTCCTGGTCAGCAGGTGCTTTCCGCGGGAGACGGTCTCGGTCACCGTCTGGCCGGTGAGGTCAGCCGTCGCGAACCGGGGGACCCGGAAATCGGAGCGGGTCAGCACCCGGCCGGCCAGTGCGCCGTGCAGCCGGCGCGCGGTGAGCCACACCGCGTCTCCCTCAGGCACGTCAGCCAGCCTACGACCGCCCCTGAAGGCCGTCGGCCGCCCGGTGCGCGGCGGGCCCGGGCGCGGCCCACGGCGTGCCAGCGGCCGCCACACTGCGGGACGAGCGTGGTGCGGGTCAGAGGATCTTGCGCAGGCGGAGGATATCCCAGATGCTGGCCTCGACCTTGAGGCGGCCGGTCAGCCAGGCGCGCGCGATGCTGCCGGGGTCGCTCGCGATGTCGATCAGGTCGTCGCTCTTGGCGGTGAACCGGACCTGGACCGGTTCCTCGGATCCGTTCGCCTCCTTGACCGGTGACGCACCGTCGGGACCGATCCGGGTCACGAACGTCACGCCGAGGTCGGAAACCGTGCAGCTGATCACGCGGTCCACCAGGTGGGCCTCGCGGTCCTCCGGGTCCATCTCGGCGATGCGGCCGGTCAGATCCTCCAGCGCTTGACGGCATTCCTCGGCGGTCGCCATGAACACCTCATTTCCCCCTGCCGCCTCGAGAGGCAAGGTGGCCCCAATTTTAGATACGCGTCCGTAGTTGGCCGGACAGTCCGCGCGCCCGGCTGCGGACTCGCCGGGGTTCTGGCGAGCGCGCCGGGCCCGGCTCGTCCCCGCCGGACGGTAGCGTTCTCCTGGGGGCGGCACCAATGCAGGGGCGGTCAAAGGAGAGCGAGACAATGGGACTTCCACCGGGGGAGGGCGCGCCGGGCCCGGCGGGTCCGGCGCCGTCTGCGGACGGGCCAGCCGGAGCCGGGCCGCTGGTGCCGCGTGCCCGGCCATCCACGGGGGATGCACGGGTAGACGATGCCGTCGCGCGGCTGGACGACCTGCCCGGGCTGCCGGTTGCCGAGCATCTGGCGGTGTTCGAGTATGTGCACGCGCGGTTGACGGAGGCGCTCGGTGACCTGGATGTGCAGGCCCCGGCGCGCCCGGCAGACCAGCCGGCCGGGCCAGGCGCACGCGGCGGCTGAAGGGCACCGTGGTCACCGAATGGGCACCCGCAGAAGGCTGGACGCTGAACTGGTGAGGAGAGGGCTCGCCCGGTCCCGCGAGCAGGCCGCCAGCCTGGTCACTGCCCGCCGGGTGCTGGTGGCCGGACAGGCCGCCGCCAAGCCCGCGACCCAGGTAGCGCCGGGTGACCCGATCACGATCACCGAGCCGGCCGGGCCGGACTACGCGTCCCGGGGCGGGCAGAAGCTGGCGGGCGCGCTCGCCGCCTTCGCCGAGCTGCGGGTGGCCGGCCGCAGGTGCCTGGACGCGGGCGCCTCCACCGGGGGCTTCACCGATGTGCTGCTCCGCGCGGGCGCGGCCCACGTCGTCGCGGTGGACGTGGGTTACGGCCAGCTTGCCTGGGCGTTGCGCACTGACGAGCGGGTCACGGTCCTGGACCGGGTCAACGTCCGCCAGCTGCGGCCGGAGCAGGTCGCACCAGCGCCGGCCCTCGTCACCGCCGATCTTTCCTTCATCTCCCTCGGCCTCGTGCTGCCGGCGCTGGTCGGCTGCGCCCGCCCGGACGCCGACTTCCTGCTGCTCGTCAAGCCGCAGTTCGAGGTGGGCAAGGACCGGGTCGGCGCCGGTGGTGTGGTGCGGGACCCGGAGTTGCGCCGCGGCGCCGTGGCCGGGGTGGCGCAGGCCGCCGACGCCGTTGGACTCGGCGTGGCGGGCGTGGTGGCGAGCCCGCTGCCCGGCCCCTCCGGCAACGTGGAGTACTTCCTCTGGCTGCGCCGCGGCGCGCCGCCGCTGCGCGAGGACGAGCTGCGGCGGGCCATCGAGGAGGGACCGCAGTGAAGCGGGCCGTGCTGGTCGTCGCCCACACCGGGCGGGCCGCCGCGGTACGCAACGCCCGTCTCGTCGTGGACCGGCTCACCGCCGCCGGGATCAACGTGCGCGTCCTCGACTCCGAGGCCGCCGACCTGCGGTGCGCGGGAGCGGACGTCGTGCCCCCGGCGCCCGACGCGGCGGCCGACGCCGAGATGGTGATCGTCCTCGGCGGAGATGGCACGTTGCTGCGGGCGGCCGAGATCGCCAGGCCCGCGGGGGCCCCGCTGCTCGGCGTCAACCTCGGTCACGTGGGTTTCCTCGCCGAGGCCGAGCCCGATGACCTGGCCAGCGCCGTGGACCAGGTGGTCGAGCACAGCTACTCGGTGGAACAGCGGATGACCGTCGAGGTAACCGTCCGGCACAACGGCACCGCCACCGGCACCTGGGCGCTCAACGAGGCGAGCGTGGAGAAGGTCGCCAGGGAGCGGATGATCGACGTGGTCACCGAGATCGACGGGCGGCCGCTGTCCCGGTGGGCCTGTGACGGCGTGATCTGCGCCACGCCCACCGGCTCCACCGCGTACGCCTACTCCGCCGGCGGGCCCATCGTGTGGCCAGAGGTGGAGGCGCTGCTGATGGTTCCCATCAGCGCGCACGCGCTGTTCGCCGGGCCCATGGTCGTCTCGCCGCGGTCGATGCTCGCCGTGGAAATCCTTGGCTCATCGGCGGGTCCTAACCAGGCGATCAAGGGCGTTTTGTGGTGCGATGGCCGAAGGAGCACCGATCTCGCGCCCGGTGCGCGGGTGGAGGTGCGCCGCGGAGTCAAGCCGGTCCTGCTGGCGCGGCTGCGCGGCGGACTGGACGGCCGCGACCCGGCGGCCCCGTTCACGTTCACCGACCGGCTGGTGGCCAAGTTCGGCCTGCCGGTGTCCGGATGGCGCGGGCGGCGCGACTGGGGTACGGGGCGAGACGGGAAGGAGGATCCGCCTGCCGATGCTTGAGGAAGTGCGGATCACCGGCCTTGGCGTGATCGAGGATGCGGTCCTGGAATTCTCGTCCGGGTTCACCGTGGTGACCGGCGAGACCGGGGCGGGCAAGACCATGGTGGTGACCGGGCTCGGCCTGATGTTCGGCGGCCGGGCCGACCCGGCCCGGGTCCGGCCCGGTGCGGACCGGGCCACCGTCGAAGGACGCCTGCGGATCGAGCCGGGCGGGCACGTCGCCCGGCAGGTCCTGGAGGCCGGGGGCGAGCTTGACGACGACGGCCGCACCCTGATCATGAGCCGTTCGGTGTCGGCCGAGGGCCGGTCGCGGGCCCATGCGGGCGGCCATGGCGTTCCGGTGTCGCTGCTTACCTACCTGGCCGACGACCTGGTCGCGCTGCACGGCCAGGCGGATCAGCAGCAACTGCTGCGGACGGCCAGGCAACGGCAGGCCCTCGATGAGTTCGCCGGCCCGGCGCTGGCCACCATCCTGGCCGACTACCAGCGCGCCTACGGGCGGCACCGGGACGTGCAGGCCGAGCTGGCAGAGCTGACCGCGCGGGCGCGGGAGCGGGCGGCCGAGGCGGAGGACCTGCGCCGGGCGCTCGAGGAGATCGAGCGGGTGGCACCGGTGGCGGGCGAGGACACCCAGCTGCTGGCCGAGGAGGAACGGCTCGGTCACGCCGATGCGCTGCATGCCGCGGCGACCACCGCGCACGGGGCCCTGCTCGGGGATCCGTCTGACGGCTCGTATCAGGGTTCCGACGCGGTCACCCTGCTCGGCACGGCCCGCCAGGCGCTCGATGGCGCCGCCGCCCACGACCCGGAGCTGGCCAGCCTGGCCAGCCGATTGTCCGAGGCGGCCTACCTCCTCTCCGACGTCGCCACCGACCTCGCCTCCTATGTGGAGCGGCTGGACAGCGACCCGGCACGGCTGGCCGCGGTGCAGGAGCGCAGGGCCGAACTGACCAGGCTCATCCGTGCCTACGGCGGGCGGGTGACGCCTCCCGCCCCGGCGCCGGAAGGCGGTGCTCCCGCCGCGCCCGGGGACGCGGAGCCCGATGCTACGGACCTGGCGCCGCCGGGCGATACGGCATCGGCGGCGCCGGCCGTGCCCGGGCTGGCGTCGGTGCTCGCC
>Ga0318552_10000423_pt1 | contig 12893 bp, 15 predicted proteins | sample GRESIP082b2f20_FD_203516 | JGI IMG/M metagenome (GOLD analysis project Ga0318552, IMG submission 203516) | Tropical soil microbial communities from Luquillo Experimental Forest, Puerto Rico - GRE.SIPMG.082b2f20 | ecosystem: Environmental > Terrestrial > Soil > Tropical forest > Bulk soil...
GCTGCACGCCGCGACCGCGGCCGGACTCGGCATCGGGCTGCTGCCCGAGTTTCTCTGTCGTCAGGGGCTGGCAACGCAGCGGTTGAAGGCCGTGCTACCGGAGTGGACGGTGCCGCCGGCGGCGGCGCTGTACGCGCTCTATCCGCTCGCCCTCGAATCCGATCCGCGCGTGCAGCAGTTCGTCGACTTCCTCGCCGCCAACATCGTGCCGGCGCTCGCGCTGCCGGTCGCCGGACGCTCGGCCGCGGTGCCGCCCCGCGAAGCCGCCGCGGCGGGCGCGGCCGCACACTGACAGAGGTCCGATCATGTACCGTGCACCCGTGCGTGAAGTGCGCTTCGTGCTCGAAGAGCTGCTCGATGCGCAACGTCTCGCCTCATCCGCGCAGCTCGCCGACTACTCGAACGAGCTCGCCCAGTCGGTGCTCGAGGAAGCCGCGCGCTTCGCCGAGAACGTGCTCGAGCCCCTCAATCGTCCCGGTGACGCGCACGGCGCCCGCTGGACCGAGAACGGTGTGGTTACGGCGCCGGGTTTCCGCGAGGCCTACCGGCAATTCGTCGAGGGCGGATGGCCCGCGCTCGGGGGGCTGCCCGAGTACGGTGGGCAGCGCTCCCCGAGGGTGCTCAACGTCGCGGTCAGCGAGTTCTGGGGCTCCGCCAATCTCGCCTTCAAGCTCGGGCCGATGCTGACGCACGGCGCCGCGCACGCCCTCGAGCTGTGCGGCTCGCCGGCGCAGAAACAGACCTTCCTGCCCAAGATGGTGCGCGGCGAGTGGACCGGCACCATGGTGCTCACCGAGCCGCAGGCGGGCTCCGATCTCGGCCAGGTGCGCACGCGCGCGGTGCCCGCGGCCGGGCACTATCGGCTGTTCGGCCAGAAGATCTTCATCACCTGGGGCGATCACGACCTGACCCCTAACACCATCCACATGGTGCTCGGGCGTATCGAGGGCGCCCCGCCCGGTGTGCGGGGGATCTCGCTGTTCATCGTGCCGAAGGTGCTGCTGAACGCCGATGGCTCGCTCGGGGCGCGCAACGAAGTGCGCTGCCTCTCGATCGAGAGGAAGCTCGGCATCCACGCAAGTCCGACCTGCGTGCTCGCCTTCGGCGAGCAGCAGGGCGCGGTGGCGTACCTGGTAGGTGAGCCGGGACGCGGCCTCGAATACATGTTCATCATGATGAACAGCGCACGGCTGTCGGTCGGCAGCGAGGGGTATGCGGTCGGGGAGCGCGCCTACCAGCGCGCGCTCGAGTGGGCGCGGACGCGCATCCAGGGAAAGCCGCCGGTCGCGGCGAGTGCCGGACCGGTGCCGATCGTCCATCACCCGGACGTGAAGCGCATGCTGCTCACGATGAAGTCCCAGACCGAGGCCTCCCGAGCGCTCACCTTCTACGGCGCTTTCCAGTTCGATCTGGCGCAGTACGCTGCGGACGAGCACGTGCGCGAGGCGGCGCGCGCACGGGGCGAGCTCCTGACGCCGATCATCAAGGGCTGGTGCACCGAGCTCGGCAACGAGGTCGCCTCGATCGGCGTGCAGGTGCACGGCGGCATGGGCTTCATCGAGGAGACGGGCGCCGAGCAGTACATGCGCGACGTGCGCATCACCACCATCTACGAGGGAACCACCGGCATCCAGTCGAACGATCTCATCGGCCGCAAGCTCGCCCGCGACCGTGGCGCGGCGATGGTCGCGCTGCTCGCCGACATGGAACGCGAGCTCGGCGCCCTCCCGGACGGCGACCAAGCGGTGGAGACCATCCGCAAATCGACGCTCGAGGCCGTGAGTCAGCTCGGCCGCGCCACGCGCGCGCTGCTCGCCGCACTTGCGACCCAGCCCGAGCGCGCGCTCGCGGTGTCAGTGCCGTATCTGAAGCTGTGCGGCTACGTGTCCGGCGGCTGGCTGCTCGCGAAGTCGGCGGCCATCGCTGCGGCGCGCGCTTCCGGCGCCGAGCGGGATTTCTACGCCGCCAAGGTGCACACCGCCGCCTTCTACGCCGCGCAGGTGCTGCCGATCGCGGCGGCGCTCGCCCGCGTCGTGGAGTCCGGTGGCGCGAGCGTCATCGGCACCGACGCCGCGCTGCTGTAGCGGCTCCCGCCGCGCAAGACAGGCGCCGGCGGTGCGTGCCAATATCCCGCCGGCTTCCACTACGGACGCGCTGTCATGTCGGCCACGCCGCTGCGCTTCGACCACCTTGCCCTGCCGGTGTACGACGCCGCGAGAACGCTGCACTTCTACACCGAAGTGCTGCAGTTGCCGCTGGTGGACGCACTGTCGGGAGATGACTGGGGCGGGAAGCCCTGGCTGATGATGTTCTTCGGCACCGGCAGCGGGCAGCTGCTCGCATTGAGCGCGTTGGCCGGGGCGCAGCCACCCCGGCCGGACGGGCTGCCTGCGGATGTCCGCCACTACGCCTTCTCGGTGTCCTCGGGCGCCGAGCAGGAGCAGTGGAAGGAGCGGCTGCGCCGTCATGGGGTGGCCTTCAGCGAAGAAGACCACGGCAAGCAGCACTCGATCTACTTCTCCGATCCCAACGGCATCGTGCTGGAGGTCACCACCCCGCCGAGCAGCGCGCCTTTGCAGCCCGCTGCGCCCGCCGCGCAGCGAGTGCAGGCCTGGATCGACAAGCTGCGCGCTGCCGCGGGCGCGACGGCCGCGGAATGACCGGCATCATCTCCGCACCCGCACCCGCACCCGCACCCGCACCCGCAGCTGCAGGTGCAGCGGCTCATTGAGGTTCTCGAGGAACAGCCGGCGCTCGAGCGGGCTGAGCGCCGCCCAGTCCACTTTCTGCGCATGCGTGCGGCGCAGCTGCCGATCGCTCACCTGAGCGCGGGCCCGCGCGGCCCCCGACCACCGGGCCGGCAGCCGCGCCGTCCGTCCCTGCCGCAGCAGATCCACCACCGCCGCGGCAACCACCGGATCGCGCGTCAGATCGCTGTGCGCGACGCGCGCGACGGCGCTGCGCGCCCCGGGCAACAGCGCGCTCGCGAGCGGCACGGTGCCATCGCCCCCGCGCGTCAGGGTATAGACGAACTCCTCGCCCCGGCGCCGCAGCGCGGTCGCGGTTTCCTTGCCGGCCCCGGCGATCACCGCGAAGCGCTCATCGGGGGACGCGAGCTGCTGCCGTGCCCGGCGCGCGGCCTGCAGCAGCTCCGGGCGCGGCCGCGGCCCCGCCGCCGGCCAGGCGCCCGCATCGAACAGGTCGGGGCCGAGGGGACTGCAGGCACCCCAAGGCAACAGCTCGTAGAGGCTCGGGAAGGTGCTGAAGACCTCCTCGGCCAGGGACTCCGCGGAATCCCGCTCGGCGAGTCGCGCCACCTTGCGCACCACGGCGTAGGTGCCGCGCAACGCCTGCACCGCGGCGAAGGAGCCGCAGTTCGGCGTGCCGAGCAGCACCAGGCGCTCGACGTGCCGCGTCTCGGGCAGCGCCAGCGCCGCGCGGCTCACGAGACCTCCCATGCTGTGCGCCACGATGGCGAGAGGCGCCGTGCGCAGCGCGCGCAGCTTCTCGGCGAGCACGTGGCCGGAGTGTGCGATGGGCAGCCGCCAGTCGTAGTCGTGAAAATCGACCGCGAAGCCGCGCGCGCGCAGATACAGCTTCAGCCGCAGGTAAGAGAACAGCACGACACCGAGCGGTACGACCGGCGCCGGCGCGGGCAGGCGCAGCGCCGCGAGCCGGCCCCGCTGGATATCGAGCGGATCGAGCCACACGATGTCATGCGGCAGCGGTGCGGGGCGCGTGAGTCCAAGTTGTGAGCCCATGATTCCCGGGACGATGAGCACGCGCAGCGCGCGCTCGGGGAGGCGGGTGGCGTCCGCGCGCCGCGCGAGCGCCGCGAGCCGCCGATACTCGGTGGGGCCGAAATAGTCGCTGAGCTCGCGCCGCCGCGCACCGCTCGCGAGCCACTGCTCGATCTGACTCTCAACGGACGCAAAACGATCGTACGGGGTGACGTGATCGAGCGGTAGATCCTCGCCGGGCACGCGCTCAGCCGTCGCTGAGCGGGCGGACACGCGCCAGCGCCGTCACGCTGCCGCCGCCCTCGATGAGCAGCGTCACGGGCACCTCATCGCCCACGGCGAGCGGCCGCTTCAGGCCGTGCAGCATGATGTGCAGGCCGCCCGGAGCGAAGCGCACCGTTTCGCCGGCCGCGATGCGCAGCGGCTCGCGCGGCCGCATGGTCGACTTACCGTCGACGAGGGTGCTCTCGTGAATCATGGCGGCTGCCGCGGCCGGCGAGCGCACGCCACTCACTACCACAGCTTGCGCAGCCGCGTTGTGCAGCGTCAGATAGGCCGCCGCGACATCGACGCCGGGCGTCGCGCGGATCCAGGCGTCTTGCGCACTGAGCCCGGGCGGCGTCGCGGCGCTGACGGCGACGGTGAGCAGCGCCAGGAAGGCGGCGGGCAGCGCGGGAGCTCTCAACAGTCGCCCTCCTCTGGGCGCGCCTCAGGTGCTGAGGGCGCGGGCAATTATGCCAGACGCTTGCGAATGCGCCCGACTATGATCCCGCCAACTCCTATGTCAGAGCCGCGCGCTACTTCCGACATCGCTCAGGCGCAACGCGCGTCGATCCAATCGAGCGCCGCGCGCCACAGCGAATCGCGATGAGCCTCGGCGAAAAAGCCGTGGTGGCCGATGGCGCGCGCGCCGATCTCTGCCGGTGCGGTCCAGCGCCGCTCGATCGGCGCGTTGGCGTAGGAGCCGAGTAACGCCTCGACCGCCGCCGGTGTCGCGATGGGATCGTCGCGGAATCCCCAGGAAAGGAGCGGCGCGCGCACGGCGGCGAACCCGGCATCGCTCAACTGCGCATCGAGTGCCGCGCCGAAAGGCGCCGCACTCAGGCACCAGCTGCGCCACTGCAGGAATACCCCGCGCGGCAGCGACTCCCCGGTCCACAGCGCACCGCGTGGCACGTAACCGTATCGGCGCAGCATCCACGGGCCGTAGAGCTTCCAGAACGCGAGCGCCTGGTAACGGAACGGCACGCGCTGGCGGCGCCAGTAGCCGGTCGAGGTGGCGATCATCACGTGCGCCCGCGCCCGCGACTGGTTCGGCATGCAGCCGATCAGCTGTCCGCCGACGCTGTGGCCGAGCGTGACGAGGGGCAACCGCGGGTAGCGCCCGGCGAGCGACTCGAGCGCCGCGGGCATGTCGAGCAGGCCCCAGTCGCTCATGCAGGCGCGCTCCTGCGCGAGCGGCAGGTGCGCCGAGGCGCCGATGCCCCGGTAGTCGTATACCAGGCTGTGGTAGCCGCGCTGCGCACTGTAGGCGGCGAACTTGAGGTAGAACTCGCGCCGGAAGCCTGTGGCGCCGTTGATGGCGAGCGCGCCGCGCGCAGCGCCCGCTTCGAGCAGCACGCCCGCGAGCGTGCGCCCGTCGTGCGCCTCGAGGGCGACGGGCTGCGGCGCAGGCAACGCGCTCACGGTGCGTGCTGCGCGATCAGCTCCGTGACCGCGTTGATGGCGGCGCGGCACGGCGTGGTCTTGCGCCAGACCGCGCCGACCTGCCGCGCCGGCGCGGGCCGCACGAACGGCCGCAGCACCACCCCGCGCCCGCTCCGGTAGGCGCCGCGGCCGGCGAGCTCCGGGAGCAGCGTCACGCCGGCGCCGGCAGCCACCATCTGGCGCAGCGTCTCGAGGCTCGTGGCGCGGAAGTCCTGCGAGTCCCGCAGTCCGACCCGGCTGCAGACTTCCAGCGCCTGATCGCGCAGGCAGTGACCCTCCTCGAGCAGCAGCAGCCTGGCATCGCGCAGGTCGGCCACGCGCACCCGCTCATGCGCCGCGAGCGGATGACGCTCGGGCGCTGCGAGCAGGAACTCCTCGCGATAGAGCTCACGCGACTCGAGTCCCTCGAGCTCGACCGGCAGCGCGAGGATGCCGAGATCGAGCTCGCCGGCGCGCAGCTTTTCCAGCATCGGTGCGGTCTGGAACTCGTACAGATGCAGCTGCAGGCGCGGCAGGGCCTTGCGGATGAGCGGCGCCACCTGCGGCAGCAGATACGGCCCGATGGTCGGCAGCAGCGCAACGCGCAACCGTCCGCCGAGCGGATCGTGATGCGTGCGCGCGAGGCCCACCACCTCCTCGCTCGCCTCGAGGATGCGCCGCGCCCGTGCGACGATCTCCTCCCCGACGGCGGTGAGCGACACGTTGTTCGGCGCCCGCTCGATGAGCTGCACGCCGAGGGACTGCTCGAGCTTCTTCAGCTGTGCCGAGAGGGTCGGCTGGCTGACGAAGCAGCGCGCCGCGGCGCGGCCGAAGTGCCGCTGATCCGCCAGGGCCACGAGGTAACGCAGGTCCTTGAGCTTCAGCTCCATAGATACATGCTGTCTATCGGATTCATAAAATCAATCGATTGGAATTATAGCAGGCGCGCCGCCATGATGCCTGCCATCGCCGGCGCCCGCGCGCGCCCGGCACCCAAAGGAGCTTTCTCGCATGTCAGGTATCGGTCGCCGTTTCCCCGAATTCGCCCTCACCGGCGTCGTGTCGAACGACGTCAAGGGCGCGTTCCAGTCCTTCACTCACGAGAGCTTTCCCGGCAAGTGGACAGTGCTGTTCTTCTGGCCGAAGGATTTCACCTTCGTCTGCCCGACCGAGATTGCCGCCTTCGGCAAGCTCGAGAAGGAGTTCCGTGCCCGCGACGCACAGCTGCTCGGGGTGAGCACCGACAGCGAGTACGTGCATCTCGCGTGGCGACGCGAGAAGGCGGAGCTGCAGGCGCTGCCTTTTCCGATGCTCTCGGACATCAAGCGCGAGCTCGCGGGCGCGCTCGGCATCCTCGACCCCGAGGCCGGTGTCGCCCAGCGCGCCACCTTCATCGTCGACCCGCAGGGGGTGATCCGGTTCGTGTATGTCACCGACCTCAACGTCGGCCGGAGCCCCGAGGAAGTGCTGCGTGTGCTCGATGCGCTGCAGACCGACGAGCTCTGCCCGTGCAACTGGCAGAGGGGCGAAGATACCCTGAAGGCGGCCTGAGATGAGCACGCTCGACGGCATCCGCGAGTCGCTTCCGGGCTACGCCCGCGACCTGCAGTTGAATCTCGGCACGGTGTTGAGTGCGGCGGGTGCGCCGGGACTCAGCGAGCGACAGATCTGGGCGGTGGCGCTCGCAGCGGCGAGCGCCTCGCGCGATGCGGAGTTCACGCGCCGCCTGCAGGCGCTCGCCGCGCAGCATCTGGACGCCGCGCACGTGAATGCCGCGCATGCCGCCGCGGCCATCATGGCCATGAACAACGTCTACTACCGTTTCCTGCACCTGGTGGAGGACGAGGAGTACGCGAAGCTCCCGGCGCGGCTGCGCATGAGCGTCATCGGCAATCCGGGCATCGCCAAGCCGGATTTCGAGCTGCTCGCGCTCGCGGTGTCCGCGATCAACGGCTGCGGCAGCTGCGTGGCCGCGCACGAGCGGCAACTGCGGCAGCACGGCTTCGAGCGCGAAGCGGTGCAAAGCGCGGTGCGCATCGCCGCGACCGTGCACGCGGTGGCACGCGTGCTGGAGGGCGCAGGCGGCGAGCAGCAGGCGCAAGCTGCCGCGTAGCCGCTGCGCCGGGACCGCGGCCCAGCGCGGTGCGCGCCGCAGAATTTCGTCCCCGCGGCGCGTGCTCAGCCGATCGCGTACAGCTGACCGTCCCAGCTGCCGAAGTAGATGGTGTTGCCCACCACCACCGGCGTAGAGAGCACCGCACCGACGCTCATCAGGCGCTCGTGGGCGATCACCAGCTGGTCGCAGAAGGAGTCACGGCTCGCCGCGTGGTAATTCCGCGCTCGAGAGGGTGGCGGCGATGAGTGCGCTGGCGGGCCACTTCATGGGAGACCCCCGCTGGTTGTTGACGACGGCATCCGCTCGGTGAGCATCATAGTGGCAGGTCACTGGAGATAGCCTTCGGCTTGCCGAGCGCGCCGGGCGGCTGGGCTCGGCACCACACGCTCTGCCGCCCACGCGCACTCGAATCGGGGGAAATGTCATGAAGCGACCGATCCTCGCGTTCGCCGCGGGACTGGTGGTCTGGGTCGTGGTCATATCGGTGTTGAACCGTGGCCTGCGCGTCTGCGTCGCGGACTACGCCGCCGCCGAACTCACCTTCAGCTTCACGCTCGGGATGCTGCTGGCGCGCCTGGCGATCGCAGCACTCGCTTCGCTCCTCGCGGGTGGCGTCGCCGGATGGCTTGCACCGGCCAGCGCGCGCGTGCCGGTGCTGCTCGGTGCGATCCTGCTGCTCGCTTTCCTCCCGACTCACGTGCGGCTCTGGCGCCTGTTTCCGTTCTGGTACCACCTGGTCTTTCTCGTCACGCTCATTCCGCTGGTGGTGCTCGGAGCGCGGCTCGCCCGTGCCGGCGGCAGCCGTAGAGCGGCCGCGGGCAGCGTGCGCACTTGACTCGCACGCGCATGGCGCGCATGCAATCGTCAAGCGCTCCCCGGCAGCCTCGCTTGCTCCTCGGCGCGCTGCTGCTGCTCGGATCGTGCGCCGCGGCCGCAGTCGCAGCGGAGCGTGCCGCGCCCGCGCCGCTGCGCACCGTGTCGGACGATCTCGGTAACAGCGTCGCGGTCGGTCGGGCGCCGCTGCGCATCGTGAGTCTCACACCCGGCGCCACGGAGATGCTGTTTGCCGCCGGGGCGGGCTCTCAGCTCATCGCCACCGTGGAGTACTCGAGCGAGCCTCCTGCGGCGCGCGCCGTGCCGCGTATCGGCGATGTGGCCGCGATCGACATCGAGCGGCTGGTCGCGCTGCGGCCGGAGGTGGTGATCGCCTGGCCGGCAGGCGGCAACCCGGCGCAGCGCGCGAAGATCGCCGCCCTCGGCATTCCGCTCTATCAACAGCAGCTGGCGCGGCTCGCCGACCTGCCCGCATCGCTGCGCCGTCTGGGCGCGCTCGCAGCCACCGAGACCGTGGCCGAGCGTGCCGCCGCCGCCCTCGAGATGCGCCTCGCGGCACTCGAGCGCACCTACGGCGGCGCCCATGGCGCCGCCCGGCCGAGCGTGCTGCTGCAGGTGTGGAACCGCCCCATCTACACGATAGGCGGCCGCCACCTGATGAGCGATGCACTCGCCCTGTGTGGCGCGCGCAACGTGTTTGCGGATCTCCCCGAGCCCGGACCGCTGGTCGATACCGAGGCGGTCATCGCGCGCAATCCCGACATCATTCTCGCCGCCGCCCCGCCCGGGGAAGGTGCGGCCTGGGTCGCCGATTGGCAGCGCTTCCCGGGCCTGGCCGCGGTGCGCAACCATCGGGTGGTGGCGTTCGAGAACCAGGGGCTCAGCCGTCTGGGTCCCAGCGTCCTCGATGCCACCGAGGAGCGCGATGGCGGCCTGCAGATCATCGCGCTGCTTGCCGCTGATGCGCACCTTGTCGCCCTGGATGCTCGCCTGCACCTTGAGCTTCGAGTCCTTCACCACGCGCGCTATCTTGCGGCCGGTGTCGGCATCGATGCCGTGGCGCAGCACGAGTTCCTGCTGCGCGCTCGAGAGCGTGGTGTGCGGCTCCTTGATCTCCAGGCACGCCAGGTCGATGCCGCGCTTGGACAGCCGCAGCTTCAGGATCTCGAGCATCTGTCGCAGCTGAAAGTCCACCTGCGCGTGCAGCGTGACGGTGAACTCCTGCAGCTCGAAGCGCGCGCCGGTGTCCTTGAAGTCGAAGCGCTGTGACAGCTCACGGTTCGCCTGGTCGATGGCGTTGGTGACCTCGTGGAGGTTGAGCTCGGAGACCGCGTCGAACGAGGGCATGGATTACCTCAGCGGCGCGTGCGCCGCCGCGTCTTCGTCCGCGGCGCGCGCTGCGCCGCGACCTCGAGGCCGCGGCGGTGCAGGCGCGCGAGCTCCATGAAGCGCGGCGTCGGGCCGACGTCCTCGTAGACCGGATCGCCGTGCTCATCGGTGGAGATCACCCGCTTGCCCGCCACATACGGCATCGCCGCCGCGAGCTCCTTGAGCGCCGCGGAGAGCAGCTCGCTGATCAGCTGCTCGGGCGCGCGCCCCGGGAACATGTCCGCGAGCGCCGCGAGCTGTGCGGCATCGTCGACCGGCAACCGCACCGCATACGTGCGGGCCGTGCGTGGCGCAGCCGCGCTCTGGCGCCAGCTGTCGAGCAACTCCTTGAAACTCACGGCGTGCCTGCCTGTCGGCGCGCATGTACGTGCGCCGCGCCATTCTAACGGACCAGCGTGCGCTTCTACACGGCAGCGCTCGGACCGCTCGGCTGCGAGATCACAACAGGATGAGTCAGCCGCGGCATTCGCTCACCCGCACGGCGCCTCGCTGTGGTTGTACGCCGACGCGCAGCTGGCGCACTCCCTGGTGCACATCGCCTTCGGTGCGCCCGAGCGTGGCGCGGTCGATGCGTTCTACCGCGAGGGCCCGCGTGCCCGGGGCCGCGACAACGGCGCTCCCGGTCTGCGCAAGGACTATGGTCCGAGCTACTACGCGGCGTTCCTGTTCGATCCGGTCGGCAACAACATCGAGGCGGTGTGCCTTAAGTGAGGTCGTGACGCCGCTCGCCCGGCTTGACGTTGCGCGCTTGCCCCGGCGATACTCGGACGCATGTCGTACCAGCCTCTCAGCATTGCGCGTCTGTGGTGGTGGCGCACTTCCTGACGGAGTGGGCTGACGGTTAGTTTTTCCCGCGACTCAACGATCCAACGACACCAGAAACCCATCTCCGGATAACCCCGGGATGGGTTTTTTGTTGTCTTGCCGTTACGGAGAGCTCGAGCGTTGCAACCGCCTTTCGACATTACGGGTGATCTGGACACGCCGGTATCGGCGTTCATGAAGCTGGCCGCGTTCCGCCCGCGCTTCCTGCTCGAGAGCGTCGAGGGCGGTGAGCGGCTCGGACGCTTCTCCTTCATCGGCTTCGGCGATGGCCTCGAGGTGCGGCTCGATGCGAGCGGGCTCGTGGTCGGCGGCGAGCGCGCGCCTGTGCCCGCAAGCGGTGCGGCGTTGCTGCTCGCGCTGCGCGCGGCGCTCGCACGTGCTCCCCGGCCGCAGCCCGACATCGCCGGTGTCCCCCTCGCCGGGGGGCTCGTCGGCTATGCGGCCTATGACATCGTGCGCCAGTTCGAGCGCTTGCCCGCCCGCCCGGGACGCTGCAGCACGGTGCCGGCGTTGCATTACATCGCACCGAGCTCGGTGCTGGTGTTCGATCATCTGACGCGGGGCGTGGCGCTCGTGCACGCCGGCTCCGAGGCGGAGCGGCAGTCGCTGCGCAGCGAGATCGTGCGTGCACTGCGGGGCGGTGTGCCGAACGGCCGTCCGGCGCGCTACGCGCCGCCCACCGCGGCATTCACCCGCGCCGACTACCTCGCCGGCGTGCGGCGCACGCAGGAATACATCGCCGCGGGCGATGTCTACCAGCTGGTGCTCGCGAGCCGCTTCTCGGGCCGGCACGCGCTCGACCCGTTCCAGGCGTACCGCGCCCTGCGTCTGATCAACCCCTCACCCTACATGTATTACTGCGCGCTCGGCGATGTCACGGTGGTCGGCTCTTCGCCTGAGGCGCTGGTGAAGCTCAACGCGCGGCGCGCGCAGCTGCGGCCGATCGCCGGCACCCGCCCGCGCGGCGCGGACGCCGCGAGCGATGCGGCCCGCGAGGCGGAGCTGCGCGCCGATCCCAAGGAGAATGCCGAGCACGTGATGCTGGTGGATCTCGCGCGCAACGACCTCGGCCGCGTGGCGCGCGCCGGTAGCGTGTGCGTCGATCCCTACCGCTGCATCGAGCGCTACAGCCACGTGATGCACCTGGTGAGCGGCGTTCAGGGCGAGCTGGCGCAGGGTCGCGACGCCTTCGACCTGTTCGCGGCGGCATTCCCCGCCGGCACGCTGGTCGGCGCACCGAAGGTGCGCGCCATGCAGATCATCGACGAGCTCGAGCCGGTGAGCCGCGGCCTGTACGGCGGCACGGTGGGATATTTCGGCGCGCGCGGCGACATGGATCACGCCATCACGATCCGTACGCTGGTGTTTGCCGGCGATGAATACAGCTACCAGGCCGGCGCCGGCATCGTTGCCGACAGTGTGCCCGAGAGCGAGCACGAGGAAGTGATGGCGAAAAGTGCCGCGATGGTGCGTGCGCTCGAGCTCGCGGAGGAAGGGCTGTGAAGGTGCGCCTGCTGCTGATCGACAATTACGACTCCTTCACCTACAACCTGGTGCAGGCATTCCTGGTGCTCGGCGCCGCGGTGGAAGTGCATCGCAACGACGCCCTGACGCCGGCGCAGGCCCGGGCGCTCGCGCCGACGCACCTGTGCATTTCCCCCGGGCCGGGCACCCCGCGCGATGCGGGAGTCTCGATGGACATGATCCGCGAGTTCGCCGGCCGCATTCCGGTGCTCGGGGTGTGCCTCGGGCACCAGTCGATCGTCGAGGTGTTCGGCGGCGAGGTCGTACGGGCCGGGCGGCTCATGCACGGCAAGACCTCGCTGGTGCGACACGACGGACGCGGCCTGTTCGCCGGAGTTCCGCAGTCGTGCGAGGTCGGGCGCTACCATTCCCTGATCGCCGAGCCCGCGAGCCTGCCTGCGGTGCTGGAGGTGAGCGCGCGCACCGACGAAGGGGAGATCATGGCGGTGCGGCATCGCGCTCTCGCGGTCGAGGGCGTGCAGTTCCATCCCGAGAGCATCCTCACGCCGGTCGGCCCGCGGATGCTCGGCAACTTCCTCGAGTACCGCAGCGGCGAGCGGCCGGGAGGCGAGCATGTCGGCGCCGCGTGAGCTGCTGCAGCAGCTGCTCGAGCGGCGCGATCTCTCGCCGCTGCAGGCGGAAGGCCTGCTCGCGCATCTCACCGATCCGCTGCTGCCTCCCGCCATGGCGGGCGCGCTGCTCGCCGCGCTTTCGGGCAAGGGCCTCGCCGCCGAGGAGCTGCGCGGGCTTGCCCGGGCGATGCGCCGGCTCGCACGCCG
>Ga0318552_10000424_pt1 | contig 12871 bp, 8 predicted proteins | sample GRESIP082b2f20_FD_203516 | JGI IMG/M metagenome (GOLD analysis project Ga0318552, IMG submission 203516) | Tropical soil microbial communities from Luquillo Experimental Forest, Puerto Rico - GRE.SIPMG.082b2f20 | ecosystem: Environmental > Terrestrial > Soil > Tropical forest > Bulk soil...
GGGAGGAGCTGGAGGCCTACGCGGACCGGATGATCGACTGCTACAACGAGCTGGCGCCCAACTTCAAGAGCGCGATCCTGCACCGTGACATCGTCGGCCCCTACGACCTGGAGCACGACTACGGGCTGATCGGCGGCAACATCTTCCACGGGGAGCTGTCCCTGGAGCAGCTGTTCCACATGCGCCCCGCGCCCGGTTTCGCCGACTATCGCACGCCGATCACGGGCCTGTACTACGCCAGTTCCGCCACGCACGCCGGCGGCGGCGTCTGCGGAATCCCGGGCATGCAGGCGGCGAAGGCCGCGATAGCCGACAAGAAGGCAAGCCGTCGCAGGCGCCCGCGGCGGTCATGACAGGCACAAATACGCTGAGATACGACGGCCGGGGCCGCCCGGGCCCGCGTGGCCAGGGCCAGCCCGGGGCCGGCCAGGAACCGGCGCTGCACGCGATGCTCGAAGCGCGCAGCGTGGCCCTGGTCGGCGCGAGCCCGCGGCCGGGCACACTCGGGCACCGGATGGTGGCCGAGGTAGCGCGCAGCCCGGCCGCGCCGGCGATGTACCTGGTCAACCCGAAGTACCGGGAGATCGGCGGGGTGCCGTGCCACCCGTCGCTGGCGGCCCTGCGCCAGCCCGTGGACCTGGTGCTGCTCGGGGTGCCCGACACGGCGCTGGCCGGGCAGGTGGAGCTGGCCGCGCGGCGCGGCGACCGGTCGGCGGTGATCTTCGGTGGCGCGTACGACCCGGTGCCAGCGGGCGAGCGTGGATCCGGGGAACCCGCCGAGGGCTCCCCCGGATCCACGGCCTCGCTCCGGAGCCAGATCGCGGCGACGGCTCGCGCCGCTGGCATGGCCTTGTGCGGCGCCGGGTGCATGGGCTTCGTCAACGTCGAGTACGGGCTGCGGGCGATCGGGTACCAGGAGCCGGATCCGCTGCCCGCGGGCCCGGTCGCGCTGGTCACCCAGTCCGGCTCGGCGTTCTCCGCGATGCTGCGCACCCGCCGGGCGCTCGGGTACACCGTGGCCGTCTCCTCCGGCCAGGAACTGGTCACCACGGCCGCCGAGTACGCGGCCTACGCCCTGAGCCTGCCGCGGACCCGGGTACTGGCCCTGGTGCTCGAGGCGATGCGGGACACCGGTGCGCTGCAACGGGTGCTGGAGGCGGCAGCCGTTCGGCAAATTCCCGTGGTGCTGCTGACGGCGGGACGTTCCGCCGCCGGGCGCGCGCTGGTGACCGCGCATTCCGGGGCGCTGGCCGGGCCGGAAGGGGCGTGGGAGGCACTCGCGGACGCCTACGGCGTGCACCGGGTCGCCGACCTGGCGGAGCTGACCGACACGCTGGAGCTGTTCACCATCGGCCGGCGGCCGCCCGCGGGGCCGCGCGGCGGGATCGCCACGGTGCACGACTCCGGCCTGGAACGGGCGCACGTCGCCGACCTGGCCGCCGACCTTGGCGTGCCGTTCGCATCCGTCGGCGAGGCCACCCTGCGGCGGCTCGCCGAGGTGCTTGACCCGGGGCTGGAGCCGGGCAACCCGCTGGACATGTGGGGCGCGAGCACCAAGGCGCAGTGGCAGCTCACCGAGTCGCTCACCGCGCTGGCCGGGGACCCGGCCGTCGCCGCGGTGGCGCTCGCGGTGGACCTGGTGACCGAGTTCGACGGGGACCGGTCCTACCCGGACGCGGTGACCGACGCCGCGGGGCGCACGGACAAGCCGCTGGCGGTGCTGGCCAACATCCCCGGCGCCGTGGACCCGGCCGTGGCCGGGGACCTGCGCGCGGCCGGCATCCCGGTGCTGGAAGGCACCCGCACCGGGCTGCTGGCCCTGCGCCACCTGCTGGCGCACGGCACCTGGTCCACCCGGCCGCGGCCGCTCCCGGTGGATACCAGGCGGCGGGACCGCTGGCTCCGCGCGCTGCGGGCCGGGCCGCTGGCGCCCGCCGAGGCGTTCCGCCTGATCGGCGACTACGGGATCCGCGCGGCGCGGGCCCGGCCCGCCGGCACGCCCGGCGCGGCGCGGGCCGCGGCCGCCAAGATTGGCTACCCCGTGGTGCTCAAGACGGCGGAGCCGGGCGTGGCGCACAAGTCGGACGCGGGCGGGGTGGTGCTCGGCATCCGGGACGCGGCGGAACTGGAGGCCGCGTACGCCGGGCTCGCCGGCCGGCTCGGCCCCCGGGTGCTGGTGTGCGAGACCGCGGGACCGGGCACCGAGCTGGCGCTGGGGATCCTCGCCGACCCGGGCCTCGGGCCGCTGGTCGTCGTGGGCGCCGGCGGGGTCCTGGTGGAGCACCTGGCCGACCGGGCCGTCGCGCTGCCGCCGGTCAACGGCGCCGGGGCCAGGCGGATGCTGTCCCGGCTGCGCGTGGCGCCGCTGCTGACCGGGTTCCGTGGCCGGCCGCCCGCCGACCTCGGTGCCATCGCCAAGGCGATCACCGCCGTGTCCGCGATCGCGGGCGAACTGGGCGGCGAACTGGCCGCGCTGGACATCAACCCGCTGATCTGCGGCCCGGGCGGGGCCGTGGCGGTCGACGTGCTAGCGGAGCCGGTGGCCCAGCGCGGCTAACCGGTGCAAGGCGGCCAGCAGGGCGGCGTAGGAGCGGATCAGCTCGTCCCGTTCCTCGGCGATGAGCGGGCTGCCCGGCTCGCGCCCGCCGTGGACCCACCGGTCGGAGATGTCCATCGCCCGCGCGCGGTGCTGGGCCGCCGGGCGGACCGCGGCCTCGTCGGTGTTGTACAGGTAGGCGTACAGCCGGGCCAGCGCGGTGACCAGCGGCCCGTCATCGCTACCCGGCGCGCGGGCGTGCTCCCGGTGCGCCGCCCACCAGTCCACCTCCAGCCGCGCCGCGCGGGCGGGGTCGGCGGGCTCGCCGTGGGTCAGCAGCAGCAGCGCGTAGAACCGGGTCATGCAGCGCCGCGCCCCGTCCGGGTCGCCCGTGCGGGGGGCCCAGAGCTGGTTGGCCCGCAGCACCAGCCACGCCCCGTGGCAGCTCCGCACCCAGTCCATGCCGAAGGTCCCGTGCACCACCCGCAGTGAGGCCACCAGGAACCGCGCCCACTGCCTGCGGTAGTAGGTCACCCACAGCTCGGCCTCCAGGCTGCCGACCTTGACCGGGTCAAAGGAACGCAGCCCGCCGCCCGCGCCGCCGCGGCCATCGCCGTATGCTGCCCGCGGCCGGTCGCCGGTGAGCCGGACCCCGAACCCGCCCGCGGCCAGCCGGAGCAAGACCGGGCCGGGCCGCACCAGGTCGGCCACCCGCGCGCCGCAGAGCTTCTCCAGCTGGGCCAGGCGGGCGTCGTAGGTCTCCTGGCCGGCCTTGCGGGCCTGGCTCAGTTCCAGGGCGTTGGCCCACACCTTCGCGCGGGACTCCCGCAGGAACCGCCGGGTGGCGGCCCGGTTGGCCGGCTGCAGCGCCCGGTCCCGCCAGGTCGGCGCGGGTTCGAGGTGCTGGAGTTCGGCGTCCTCCGCGCCGACCCGCACGGCCAGCACCTCGTCGATCCGGCGATGGTCGGCTTCCCGGCGGGCGCGCACCGCCGGGTCTTCGAACTCGGCGTCGCTGATCACAGCGAGCAGCGCCTGGGGCAGGTCGTAGTTGATGTGGGCGTTCATGCCGAGCAGGACATGGCGTACCGCCGGGAGGCCAGGCTGGGCCGCGGCGGCGCTGAAGGCCACCGCCCACGGCTCGGGCACCGGGTCACCGCGCCGGCTGGCGTCCAGGGCGTCGAGGTAGAGCCGGGCGAACGCCACATCCCAGCGGTCCACCCAGTCGGTGTCCTCGAAGGCCCCGGCGCGCAGAGCCGCGGCGACCGCCTGCGTGGTGCGCAGGTAGGTGGCGTGGAAGGCCAGCCGCGTGTCACCGTCCCGGCGGAGTTCGTCCGCCAGGACGGTCATTCGTTCGATCACATCGTCAATGCCCATGACGGCCCCCCGGGTGGTTACGACGCCGCCGAGAGCTTAACGCAGGGTCAGTAGAGCACGTACAGCTTGCGGATCTTCTCATGGATGGGATGGCCGTCAGGAGACCGTGAGCCGGCCCGGCGCCGTGTCGGGGAACGGCAGGGCGACCGGGTCCGCCGCCAGCTTGCTGTGCCCCTGCTCGTCGAAGCGGTCCAGGCCGAGCCGGGTGGTGTCCACCACGTCGCTGGCGCCGGTCAGCGCGACGTCGGCCGCGGCGCGGGCCACCCCGGGGCCCCACATCATCCCGGCGCCGCCGGCGCTGGCCACGGTGACCCCGGCCAGCGGGCCGTCCCGGTCCGCCGCCGGTCCGATGATCGGCAGGTGGTCGGGGGTGTAGTCGATGGTGGCCGCCCAGAGGCGGCGCAGCCCGAGTCCCGCGGTGACCGGAACCAGGATCTCCAGCCTGGTCCGCATTCGCGCCAGGTACTCCAGGTCCACGCTGCGGTTCTCCCCCGGCGGCTCGGCCGGGTTGCTCATCCCGAACAGCAGGCCGCCCTCTTCCGGCCGCCAGTACAGCCCGGCGCTCAGGTCGAATACCATCGGCACCCGGGACGGGTGCAGGTCGGGATGCTGCTCGGTCACCGCGACCTGGTGCCGGACCCCGCCGGCCGGGATGCGGATCCCGGCCAGCGCTCCGACCTGGGCGAGCTTCGGGCCGCCGGTGAGCACCACGATGGGCGCGTGCACCTCCCCGTCGCTGGTCCGCACCCCGCGGACCAGGCCGCCGGCGGCCAGCAGGCCGCGGAAGGCCACCCGCTCGGCGACGATGACGCCGCTGGACAGGAGGGCCGCGGTGTAGGCGGCCACGTTGCGCGGCGGGCTGATGAAGCCGTCGTCAGCGCAGAACGTGCCACCGAGCGTCTGCCCGGGGGCCAGGGCGGGGTTGAGCGCGTCCACCTCGTCCGGGTCCAGCCAGCACGCGCCGATGCCGAACGCCGACTGCATGGCCAGCCGTTCCCTGGCCGCCTCAACCTCGGGCGTGGTGAAGCACGGCAGCAGGTAGCCCTGGGTCACGAAGCCGGAGTCGGTGCCGAGTTCCTCGCGCTGGCTCAGGTAGAACCGGCGGGACCAGATGCCGAGCCGGACCGCCTCCGGGGTGCCCCCCTGCAGCCGGACCACGCCCGCGGCGCGGCTGCTCGCGCCCTGGCCGAGGACGCCCTTTTCCACCAGGACGACGCGTTCCAGGCCCGCCTTCCGCAGGAACCAGGCACACCAGGCGCCGATGGTCCCGCCGCCGACCACCACCGCGTCGGCGGTGTCCGGGATGCCCGGGGTATATGTCGCCATTGGCACGAGCACGATGCTTACATAAACTGAACATTCAGTCAATATTCCGGAACAGCGGCTCAGCGCTCAGGAGGAACGACCATGTACGGGCTGACCGAGTCCGACCTTGACATCCAGCGGCGAGCCGCGGCGTTCGCGGACGAACTGATCCCGTTTGAGGTCGCCGCCGAGTTGAACGGCGGAGAGCTGCCCGACGGGGTGGCGGAAAAGCACGCCGCGCGTGCCCGGGAACTGGGGCTGTGCGCCACCAATATGCCCGCGGAGCTCGGCGGGGGCGGCCGCAGCACACTCCAGCAGGTGCTGGTGCAGGAACAGGCCGGGCGGGTGACCAACGCGCTCGGCTGGGTGGTCAGCACTCCCCCGTCCTGGCTGCCGTCGGTGGCCACCCCGGACCAGCTGGACCGGTACGTGCGCCCGGCGGTGCGCGGCGAGCGGGAGGAGTGCTACGCGATCACCGAAGAGGGCGCGGGCTCGGACGTGGCGGCGATCGAGGCGACCGCCCGCCGGGACGGCGACGACTACTTGCTGTCCGGCACCAAGTGGCACGTCACCTCGTTCAACACCGCCGACTACGCGTTCTTCCAGGCCATACTCGACGGCGGCGAGCACCACGGCGAGCACGCGATGTTCTTCGTGGACCTGCCCAGCCCCGGTGTCAGCGTGGTCCGCACCCCCGCCTACACGCACACGATCAGCCACCACCACCCGATCGTCTCGTTCGACAACGTGCGCGTCCCCGCCGCCAACCTGATCGGCGCGGAGGGGGACGGCATGGCCTTCGCCTACGAGTGGTTCCGGTACGAGCGGCTGATGGTCGCGGCCCGGTGCCTGGGCGCCGCCGGGCGGCTGACCGAGGAGATGACCGCGTTCGCCAGGGAGCGGCAGGCCGGTGGCCGGCCGATCAGCGCATACGGTCTGGTCGGCGCGATGCTCGCGGACAGCCTGACCGAGCTGTTCGCGGGCCGTGCCCTCACCTACGAGACGGCGCGGGCCACCGACCGGGGCGCCGACGTGAAGGTCTCGCACGCCCAGTGCTCCATGGCGAAGCTGTACTGCTCCGAGATGGCCGGGCGGGTCGCCGACCGGGCCGTCCAGGTGTTCGGCGGCCGCGGCTACATGCGGGAGAACGTGGCCGAGCGGTTCTACCGCGAGCTGCGGGTGGAGCGGATCTGGGAGGGGACCAGCGAGGTGCAGCGCGCGATCATCGCCGGCCAGATGGTCAAGCGCGGTCCCGGCGTACTGGCCTGAGGACCCTACCGCGCGGGCTCGGGGACGCCGGTGGTCCAGACGCGCTCACCCTGGTAGCCGCGGGCGACCATGGTGACGAACGCGTAGACCGCGTCCTCCTCGCGCGACAGTGGCCCGGGCACCGCGTGCGGGGAGCTGAGCCCGCGCTGCACCGACTCACACGCGTGCCAGTCCTGCTGGTTGGTGATGTCCCAGAACTCGACGGCGTACCCCGGGTCGAACCCGGGCTGCGCCAGCGACTCGGGCGCGAACGCCCAGGTGCACTCGATCTTGGTGCGGTTCGGGGCCAACGGGATGAGCCGGTGCACCATCACGTAATCGGGATGGAGGCTGACCAGCACGTTGGGGAAGATGCCGACGTAAAGGACGCTTCGCAGGGTGGTCGCGTCCAGGCCGCGCAGCGGCACCCCGCGGCTCGACCCATCCAGCGACATGGTCGCCATGCCGTCGCGCAGGTCCATCCACCCGCCGACCCAGATGCCCGGCGCCGACAGGTTCTCTCCGCTCTTGGGCGGGCTGACCTTGCACAGCTCCGGGTGGATGAGCGGGCAGTGGTAACACTCGTGATAGTTCTCGGTGAGGATCTTCCAGTTGGCCGCCGCGTCGTAGGTGTGCTGCCCGGCCACCACCAGCCGCTCCAACTCGTAGGGGGCGATGAGCTCATCCAGGCTGCCCAGGCCGGCCGCCAGCGGCTCGGCCTGGCGCGACTCGTCCACGAACACCAGGCCGTGCCATTCGGCGACCGGCAGCTCGACCAGGCCCCACTCGGCGGTGACGAACCCCGGGCGGTGCTTGAACCCCGCGGCCGCCCGCAGGTCCCCGTTCAGCGCGTAGGTCCACGAGTGATAGGGGCAGATGATCACCTTCTGCTGGGTGGACGCACCGCACGGCAGCAGTTCGTGGCCCCGGTGCCGGCAGGTGTTGGCGAACGCGTGCAGTTCGCCATCCTCGGCGCGGGTCAGCAGCACGCTGCCCGCGCCCACCGGCTCGGCGTGCATGTCGCCGGGCGCGGCCACCTGGTCACTGCGGCCGACGCACACCCAGCCGCCGCCAAACATGTGCCGCTTCTCCCACTCAAACACCGCCGGATCGACGTACGCGGCCCGGGGCAGCATCCGGCTCTCGCCGAACGGCGCGAGGGCCTGCGCGAGGGCGCCAGGGTCCAGGGGAGCGGGAGGGAACGCTGTTTGACTGACCATACAGTCAAGCCTAAGCGACGGGCGGGCGGGGTGTCCAGGTGACAGCCATGCGGCAGCCGCGATACCCCGGCGGCCCGCCCGCTATTCTGACCGATGCGTGACCTTCTGCTGACGTCGCGATAGGAATCCCGTGCCGTACGCAACGCCTCCCGCCGACCTGATGCCAGTCATCGACGCGGCGCCTACCCCGATGGTCTCGCTGGGACCCGGCGGCAGGCACCTGGCGCTGGTCCACTACGCGCCGCACCCGGGCGTGGCCATGCTGGCCCGCCCGTACCTGGCGCTGGCCGGGCTACGGATCGACCAGCGGCTGCGGGCCCGCCGACGGCTGCGCCGCGCGGGCAGGCTGTCGGTGCTGCGGGTCGCCGACGGCGCCGAGCGCTACCTGAGCCTGCCGGACGGGGCGCAGGTGGGCGCGCCGGTCTGGGCGGCCGACGGGCGCCGGTTCGCGTTCACCGTCGACCGCGACGAGGGCGTCGGAGTGTGGGTCGCGGACGCGGAGACCGGCGACGCCGCCGAGGTGCCGGGCCTGATGGTGTGCGACGTGCTGGCCGGGGAGCCGGCGGCCGGCGGCGGCACGGTGCGCTGGTCGCGCGACGGGCGCTCACTGCTGGTGCTGGCCAGCCCGGCGGACCGCGCGGCGCTGCCGGAACCGGGCACCGAGCCGCGGCGGGAGGAGACCGAGGGGAAAAGGTCGCAGCTGGCGACCTACCAGGACCTGCTGCGGACCGGCACCGACGAGGACCGGTTCGAGGTGCTGGGCACGTCGGTCCCGTGCCGGGTGGACCCGGCCACCGGGGAGCGCGCCGAACTGGGGGCGCCCGGGCTCTACTACCTGCTGCATGACTCGCCGGGCGGGACGTACATGCTGGTGCAGCGGCTGCACCGGCCGTTCTCGTTCCGGGTCCCGTGGGGCTGGTTCGCCCGCCGCACCGAGGTCTGGGAAGCGGCCGGCGGCGTGCGCGCCGTGCTCGCGGACCTGCCGGTCAGCGACGAGGTGCCCCGCCAGGGCGTGCCACTGGGCCCGCGCCAGGTCGGCTGGGAAGAGCGCGCACCGGCCAGCCTGGCCTGGGTGGAGGCGCTGGACGGCGGGGATCCGGTGGCGCCGGCCGAGTTCCGGGACCGGGTCTTCCGGCTCGCCGCGCCGTTCGACGGCGAACCACGGCACGCCTTCGACCTGCGGCACCGATGTGTGGGCTGGTACGACCTCGATGCGCCGCACCAGGTGCTGATGGTCGAGCACGACCGCGATCGCCGATGGCTGACCACCTGGTGGTCCGACCTGGACGGGACGCGGGAGCCCGCGGTGGTGTTCGACCGGTCGGCCGACGATGCCTACGGGGACCCGGGCGCGCCGCTGCGGGTGACCCACCCCGACGGCGCGCAGACGGTGCTGGCCGACGGGACGGCCATCTACCTGCGCGGGGACGGCGACACCCCGGACGGGAAACGGCCGTTCCTTGACCGATTCGACCTCGCCACCGGCGCGACTACCCGGCTGCACGAGAGCCCGCCGGGGGCCACCGAGCACGTGCTCGGCTTCACCACGGCGGAGCGGGACCAGGTGCTGCTCTGGCATGAGAGCCCGGCGGAGCCGCCGAACCTGATCGTGGCCGGCCTTGGCGGTGCCGGGTTCCGGCCGCTGACCGCCTGGCCCGACCCGCATCCGCGGCTCACCCGGATCACCAAGCGGCTGTTCACGCACGACCGGGGCGACGGGGTGACGCTGTCCGGAATGCTGTACCTGCCGCCCGGCCATGACCCGGCGGTGGACGGCCGGCTGCCGCTGGTCATGTGGGCCTACCCCTTCGATTTCGGCAGCGCGGACACCGCGGGCCAGATCCGGGCCGACAGGTTCGAGTTCACCCGGATCACCGCGCTCGGCCCGGTGGTGTTCACGCTGCGCGGGTACGCGGTGCTGGCCGACGCGACCATGCCGGTGATCGGCGACCCGGAGACCATGAACGACACCTACCTGGAGCAGGTCACCGGCGCGGCCAAGGCCCACATCCGGGCGCTGGACGAGGCGGGGATCATCGACCCGTCCCGGGTCGCCGTGGGCGGCCACAGCTACGGGGCGTTCATGACGGCGAACCTGCTCGCGCATACCGACGCGTTCACGGCCGGCATCGCCCGCAGCGGCGCCTACAACCGCACCCTGACGCCGTTCGGTTTCCAGACCGAACGGCGTAGCTACTGGGAAGCCGCCAGCGTCTACGACCAGGTCTCCCCGTTCCGCTACGCGGACCGGATCAGCGCGCCACTGCTGCTGATCCACGGCGAGGAAGATCCCAACTCGGGAACCTTCCCCGTCCAGTCGGAACGGCTGTTCCAGGCGATCCGCGGCAACGGCGGCACCGCCCGGCTGGTGATGCTGCCGCACGAGGGGCATGCCTACCTCGCCAGGGAGTCGGTCATGCACGTGCTCGCCGAGGAACTCGACTGGCTGGAGCGCTGGCTCGGCCCGGGCGGCGAACACGTCCCGGCCAGCGAGGATGTCCCGACAGGCGAGCGGGTCCCGGCCAGCGGCGACGCCCCGGGAGGCGGGCACGTCCCGGTCAGCGGCGACGCCCCGGCAGGCGGGCACGTCCCGGTCAGCCCGCAGGGCCCGCCGACGTGAACCTCGCCGTCGTCGGCGCCGTCTTCGCCGTCATCTTCGTTGGCGAACTGCCCGACAAGACCATGGTCGCCTCGCTGGTGATGTCCACCAGGGGCCGGCCCCTCGCGGTCTGGCTCGGCGCGGCCCCGGCCTTCGTGGTGCACGTGGTCATCGCCACCACGCTCGGCACGGTCGTGTTTCACCTGCTCCCGCCCCGCACCGTGGATGCTGTGGTGGCCCTGATCTTCCTGGCCGGGGCCGGCCTCGCGCTGCACGAGGCAATCCGCGAGCGACGGCGCAACGCGGACCCGGAGCCACGGCCGGTCCCGCCGTCCCGCCCCGGACGCACCGCGGCCACCTCGTTCGGCGTGATCTTTGCGGCCGAATGGGGCGACCTCACGCAATTGCTCACCGCCAACCTGGCCGTGCACTACCACGCGCCGCTGTCGGTCGCGACCGGTGCGATCCTGGCCCTGTGGGCGGTCGCCGCGATCGCCGTCACCGGCGGCCGGTGGCTGAGCCGGGTCATCGACCCGTTCCTCATCAGGGTGGTGACCGCCGTGCTGCTGGGCGGTTTCGGCATCTACACCGCGGTGGCCGCGCTGTCCTGAACCCCGTGACCCGGTGCTTAGCCCTTCCCCTTCGACGGCTCGGTCCGCGGCACGATGAGGCGCATCACCCGGACCCGCCGGCTCTTGTCCGGCCGGGAGTCAGCCCGGCGTTGCTCGTACGGCTTGAGGACGCTTCGTAGCGCGCGGGAAACCTTGGTGAGTTCCGCCGCGGTCAGCCAGTAGTCGCCGTTGGCCAGTTCCACCGCATCCCGCCATTCCGGTGGCTCGTCGGCCTGGTGTTCAAGGAATTCGGCGGTCAGCACGCGGTTCCGGTCCAGGAAGGCGCCCAGCGCGGCGACCTCGGCTAGCACCGTGCTCATCGGCACCTGGGAACTCACCTCGATGGACCGGCCCTTGGCCTTCCACGGCCGATCCCGGCCGTCGGCGCGGGGGCGGCCGGCCTCGACGAGGCCCCACCGTTCCAGGGCCTTCAGATGGTAGCTCGTCGCGCTCGGGGATAGGCCGGTCAGCGAGGCGCATTCGGTCGCGGTGAGCTCGTCACCGAGGAACAGCGCCTCGATGATCGCCAGCCGCGCCGGGTGCGCGAGCGCGCGGATCGCCCGAGGGTCCGACAAGACGATCTTGTCGTTCTCCTGCTCGTTGGGCATTCCCGAATCCTAGCGGTTGACAGGGTGATGTTAAGCAATCATTATTTAGTATATGCTTAACATCTACGCGCCGCTGACCCGGAATCGTGACTTCCTCATCTCGGTCGCCGGGCGCTGCGCCTCCCGGTTCGGCGATGAGGTAGCGCTCGTTGCGCTGACGCTGCGCCTGCAGGCCACGGGTGCGCGGCCCTACCTGGTCGCACTCTTGCTGGCGGCGGGCCTGGTGCCGAGCATCGCGCTGGCCGGGCCAGCCGGGCGGCTGGCCGACTCGGCCGACTCACGGCGCGTGCTGGTCACCGCCGCGGCGGCCCAGGGCTGCTGCTGCGTGCCGCTGATCTTGGTGCACCAGGCGGCGGCCATGATCGTCTTGGTCGCGCTGCTCGGTATCGGGGCGGCGTTCTCCCAGGCAACCTGGCAGGCCCTTATCCCCCGGACGGTCGGTGAGGACAACATCGGCGCGGCCACGGCTCTACAGCAGGCCGCCTTCACGCTGGCCACGATCCTCGCCCCCGCGGTGGGCGGGATCCTCGCCGCCGCGTTCGGCACCGGGGTCCCGCTGGCCCTGGACGCGGTCACGTTCGGCGCGATGGCGGTCGCGGCCGCGGCGATGCAGACCCGGCGGGGGGGTGCCCGGGTGGAGCAGGGCGCTCGAGCGGAGCGGAACGGTCAGCCGGCGCGGGACGGTCAGCCGGCGCGGGACGGTCAGCCGGAGCGGGACGGTCAGCCGGAGCGGGACGGTCAGTCGGCGCGGGGTACCCGGCAGGGCACGCCCGGTGGCTGGGCGGTGCTGCGTAGCGATCCGCTGCTCGGCCCGCTGGTCGCCGGCGTCGCCGCGTTCGTCCTGCTCGGCATGATGACCAACGTCGTGCAGGTCTTCCTGGTCCGGGAAACGCTGCACGCCAGTACCGCGTGGTTCGGCGGGCTGGAGGCGATCACGATGGCCGGCCTCGCCTGCGGCGGGCTGGCCTGCGGGCGGATCACCACCGACATCGCGCGGGTCCGGGCGGTGACCGGCGGCATGGCCATCATGGCGCTGGCCATGCTGGCCTTCGGCCTGGCCCCCGCGGTCGCGCTGCTCGTGCCGTTCGCCGTGCTGGCCGGGGCCGGGAACGGGATGGCGAACGTCTGCGCGGCCACGCTGATCATGACCCGTACACAGGAACACTTGCGGGGGCGGGTGTCCGCCGTGCTGTGGGCCGTGCTCAACGCGGCCTCGGTAGCCTCGCTTGCGGCCGGCGGCGCCCTCGCGGCGGTGCTGGATCCGCGGCAGGTGTACCTGCTGGCCGGCGGCCTGGCCGGCGTGGTCACGGCGCTGATGGCGGTGCGCCTGGTCCAACGGCCGGGCACCGGCCGAGGTCACAGCGATGTTT
>Ga0318552_10000433_pt1 | contig 12835 bp, 10 predicted proteins | sample GRESIP082b2f20_FD_203516 | JGI IMG/M metagenome (GOLD analysis project Ga0318552, IMG submission 203516) | Tropical soil microbial communities from Luquillo Experimental Forest, Puerto Rico - GRE.SIPMG.082b2f20 | ecosystem: Environmental > Terrestrial > Soil > Tropical forest > Bulk soil...
GCTACGCCCACCGCGCCGCCGGAGCCTGGGCCATCCCGCTGCGCGCAGCCGGCGCGCAGCTCGTCCAGGACCTCCACCCCAGTGACCGCGGGCCGCAGGGCACCCACCAGGGCGCCATCATCGCCACCTGCGGAACGCAAAGCTGCAATTGAGTGCTGTGCTGGCGCCCGGCGACGAAGTCCCTGGGTTGTATCTGCATCCTGACCGCCGTCGCAGGTGTCAGGTCTCGTTGGGTCTGGCCACTGGGCATGTCCTGACCTCCGGGTTGGCCAGTTCTCGTGAGACGGCTGGCTGCGTGGCCGTCTCATCTGAACTGGCTTTTTTCGGGAAACGGGGTGGAGAGGGCCCGGGAGTGCTCGTGCCTGGACCAGAAGCTGTCGCGGATCCGGGCGAACCTGCGGCGGTGCCCGGCGGCCCAGGTGACGATCGGGTCGCTTCGGGAGGGTGCCTGGCAGGAGGGCTCGCCAAGCCGGCGGGCGATGCGCTGGTAGAACAAGTCGAGCTGCCATTCGCGGACCATGGCGACGTGGCGGCGCCAGTCGAGGTCGGTGAGGATCTGGGCGAGGGCTATTACCTCGGGGAAGGTGACGGCGGGCTGGCTGGGCGGGCCGGTAAGGCCGAGCCTGCTGGCCCGGTCCTGCCAGCGGCTGCGGAGCCGGGGTCGGCGGGATGGTTCTTGCGCCCAGTGCGTCGTGATCCCCCACGCCGCGCCGATGCTGGCGGCGGCCCAGTCCCGGTCGCCGCTGCGGGCCAGGAGCTGCTGGTAGCGGCGGTGCGCTGTAAGGATCTCAGGGGCGGCGGAGATGTCGGTCTGCAGGGTTTCGGCGGCGCGGCCGAGCCAGCGCAGGTGACGGCGGCAAAGCAGCGGTGATGCCTGCGGCCGGACCAGGGCCGTGGCGGCGGTGCCGCCGAAGGCGCGCAGCGCGCAGGGCCGGCAGGCCGGCCGGGCAGCCGGCCAGGGGCGGTAGCAGCGCAGGGCGGGGCTGTCTTCTGGCAGCGGCGGGAACCAGCGGGGCGGACCCCAGCGCAGGGCGGGCAGTGCGGTGGCCAGCCGGTGCCGGGGCAGCGCCGAAAGCGCCTCGAGGCGGGCTATGGCCTGGTCGTTGAGCCAGGCGTCGTGGTCGAGCAGGTGATACCCGCTGCCGGGGATGACCTGGCCGAGCGCTCGCATGATGGCGGTCGGGGCCAGGCCGTTGACCTCGGCGAGCCGCCGGGCGTAGGAGATGATGGTTTCCCCGCCGAGGGGCCGCAGGGTGACCGGCAGGGCGCGGGCGGGCAGCTGCCACAGCCTCATGAGCTGGCCCTGCGGCTGGCGGCGGCCGGGCGCCGCGGGGCCGGGACGTGGTACTGCTCCTGGGCGGCGGTGTCGAGGATGACCCCGTCGAGGTGCTTGCGGGTGATCTTCTCGGTGCCGTCGCTGATCGCGTCGTTGGCGGCCTCGTGGACCAGCTGGTCCAGGCTGCCGATCATGCCGCCGGTCCGCTGGTGCAGGTAGGGCGCCATCTCGATCAGGGTGCCGGGCTTGTGGTGGTGCAGCCGCAGCGTCTGCTCCATGGTCGCGATCAGCTTGGCCCAGTCGGTGCGCTGGGCGGCGGTGGCGTGCCCGAACGCGGAGGTCCGCACGCTGATGAACCGCCCGGCGATCTGCCGGCCGCGCATGCCGGAGAACATGCCGTTTTCCTCTAGGTCAAGCCCGGCATAGACGAAAGTGGCGCTGATGGAATCAAAAAAGTACTTCAGCTGGTCCGAGGCCTCGGCGCCGCTGCGGGTGCGCAGGTCCAGGCGGTGCACCTCATCGACCAGGACCAGGGTGCAGCCGACCTTGCGCAGCACCCCGGCGACGGCCCCGGTGATGGCGTGCTGGCTGTCGCGGCTGCTGACCGGCAGGCCGAGGAACGCGGCGAGCTCGATGGCCAGCGTCTTGGGGGTCGCGGCGGGCGGCACGATGATGTAGACCACCGGGATCCGCCCGGTCAGGCCCGGGAGCCGCCGTTCGGTCTCGATCTGGTGTTTCTTGCCGAGCTGGGTGATCGAGGTGGACTTGCCGGTGCCGGACGGGCCGGACACGATCAGCCCGCGGCGGCCAAGCTGCTTGCCCCGGTTGTTGATGATCAGCTTGGAACCGGTCGTGGTGATCTGCCGGATGTCCGGGGTGGCGACCAGCAGCAGCTCACTGTGGTAGTCCTGGCGGGCCTCGTGGTAGATCTCCCGCTCGACCACGGTCAGGCGTTCCAGGTCGCTGCCGGGCAGCAGCCGGGGCGGTTCGGGGCGGGGCCGGGACACGAATGCCGCCCAGCCTTCCCTGGTGGTCAGCGGGTGCCGCAGATCACCGCCGCTGATGGTCACCGGTCCTCACCGTCCTGCTCGCCGAACGGGTCGAACAGCCCGAACCCGGCCACCGTCGCGGCTCCGGCCTCCGGCGATGTCCCCTCTTCGCAGGTCGCGGGCTCTGCTGCCTGCGGTTCGGGCAGGGCCGCGGGCTCAGGGTCCGGTTCTGGCGCGGGCAGCGCTGGCCGCAGGCCCGGCAGAGCAGCCGCGGCCCTGGTGCGGGCCAGCGTCCGCTGGGTGTCCGGTCCCTGCCCGGCCCGGCGCAGCAGCCCGGCGAGCACCAGCGCGACCGCGGTCTCGTTGGCGTCATCGACACCCCGCTGGGCGGCGATCTTGCGGGCGTGCCGCCAGGTGAAGTCGGCGAACGGCTGAGTCACCACCGCCAGGTGGGTCCACGGCACGGTGATCCACCCGCCGTGATGGTGGTTGCGCACCCAGATCCGGGTCAGATCGTAAGGATCGTGGTGGACCTCCCACCGCCCCTCCCGGGCGGCCAGCCCGGACGACAGCCGCCGGTAAGGGGCCAGCTCGGCGCAGTTGTAGGTGCGGTAGTCGATCTGGATCCCGCCGTCGCCGATGCTGCGCCACTGCGCGGGGAGCAGCTCGATGTAGTCCTCCCCGGTCAGCGCGACCGGGACATACCCGGCGGCGGCGACCAGCGCCGCGTATACCTCGTTCGGCGAGGCCGCCCGGTCCGGGGTAAACGGGTGCCGCAGGCCCTCGTGCGGCCGGGACTGCCAGCAGATAATCCATTCATCCAGCAGTTCCTGCAAGTCAGCCAGCGACCAGACGGCCCGGTCGGCGACGTCGGTGCCGCGCCGGGTGACGTCCCGGCCGGTGTAGCCGGCCACGTGCTGGCAGAACAGCGTGTTGATCGACCCGAAGGTCCGCTCCATGACGGCCTTGTCCGATCCGGTCTGCTCATGGGCCGGCTGGACCGACAGCCCGAGGGTATCGGCGGCGCGCAGGAACACCTCGGACAAGAACACCTTCCCGTGGTCGATCACGACCGTGTCCGGGATGATGACCGGTTTGGCCGCGGCCAGCTCTAGCCGGGTGTCGATGCTGACCAGCCGCCGGTAGGGAATCCGGGACGCCGACATGGCCAGGGCCTGGTCCCAGCCCGGCCGCATCGGCTCGGGCACCATCATCCGGGCCAGCAGCAGCGCGGCGTCGACTGCCTTGGCGCCGACCGGCCGCAGCACCGCGGCGCAGATGGTGCGGGTCGCGACATCCACCGCGGCGACCAGTTCGGGACGGCCGATCACCCCGTCGTCCATCACCGCCATCACGTCCAGCGGCGTGCCGTCCATCTGCACCTGCTCACCGGGGCGCGCGGCGATCGTCGCGGTGAATACCCCGCCCGGCCGCCCCGCCGTCTGGCGGCGGGTGACCGCCGATCCGAACGTGTGCCGCCCGGCCGACAGCACCGCCAGCAGCCGGTAGAACGTCGCCCGCGACGGCACCGGCACCACGCCCGGCCCGTGCTCGGCCTCCAGCCGGTCGATGACCTGCCGGATAACCCGGCCCCGGGTTCCGGTCGACGTGCCGGCCTGCGCGTCGATCACCGCCGCCGCGGCCGCAACGACCCGCGGGTCCACGTTCCCGGCCGGCCGGGCCGCCGGGGCGTGCCGCGTGTCGACCAGCCCCCACAGGCCCTGCTCCCGGTAGCGGTAACGCATCCGCCGCACCGTGCGGGCGCTGGCCTTGACACCAGCCGCGGTCAGCTCGGCCGCCTTGGCTTGTTCCCGCTCGGCCAGCGGCCGGGCCAGGTCGTACTCCGGCCGCGGTGCCGCCCCGTCCGGGGCATCGGGCGGCACGCCGGTCAGGACCTCGATCAGGTGCCGCTCCCAGTCACGGGCCGCGCGCGCCACATGCTCCGGCAGCGCATCCAGCAGCCCGTGCGGCGTCAGCCGCGGCCCCAGGGCCGCAGCAGCCGTCCCCGTTCCCACGATCGCGAAATCCGGCGCGGCCAGCAGAAACGGCAGTGCCACCACGGCGGCCTGTCCCGAGACCGCCAGCAGCCGCACCGCATTCCCGGCCAGCCCTACCACCTGGTGCTCGCCGCCGCCGAACAGCACCCGGTCCCCGACCCGCAGCACGCCAGGCCGCTCAGCCATGCCCGCCGCCCGCCGCGGCCGACCGGAGGATGCTGCGGTCGCTGAGCACCAGCGACAAGTCCGCGGCCAGTTCATGACGCCACATCAGGTGGAACAGCACCGGCAGCATGGCCAGCGGGTCACCGGCCATCTCGGCGCCGTCCATCAACGCCCGCGGCCGGGCGAACGCCTCCCGCAGCCGGGCCGCCGCCGGCTCGTCGTGGCACCGCGGATGCCGGTACCCGGCCAGCCACCGCAGGTTAGCCGCCGGAACCGGGTCGGCCGAGCCCCAGACCGCATACTGCCAGCCCAGCCGGGCGCACGCTTCCCCGGCCGCCGCGAATGCCTCACGGTCCCGCTCGCCGATCCGGTCCAGCGGCCTGGAGTCCACCACCAGCGCGCCGCCGCCGGCCAGGCGGGCGAAGAAGTCCGGCGCGTGCCTGCGCACCTTGTCGCCGGCCTGCCACAGCAGCCAGAACGGCTGCGAGGCCACCGCGGTCACGGCCTGGTCGAAGTCGAGGGCTACCAGGTGATCACGCTCGACCCACGATTCGAATCCGATCCGCCGGCCCATCGTGGCTGACCAGTACCAGCCCGGATAGTTCCTCTGCCCGCGATACGACGGAAACGACCTCACCGGGCGGCCGTCTTCCAGCCGGACCGCGGCCAGCGCCGCCAGGCTCACCCGGCGCTCAGTCCCGTCGGCCGCCACATGCACCACCCCGAAACCGCCGTCCGCGGCTGTCCCGGAACCAGCAGGCTCCACCCGCCCGTCGGCGCCGGAAACAGACATCACATGCGAAATGATCCCGAACCGGGCGGGCTGCGGCGGCAAGACACGCCGGACCGGCAAGATTCGCGATTGCCGGGCGCACCGGCCCGTCCGAGCAGCATCCTCACGGGAACATGCTCGGTAATGGTGCGTGCGGGCGACGGTGCGGCGGACCCGGGCGGCGAAGGCTATCCGCATCGCTGTGTGACGATGTCCGGGTGACCGACGAGGTTCTGGCTGACCAGGTTGATTACTACAGTCGCCGGGCGGGCGAGTACGACATGACGGCGTACGGCGACGTTGCCGCGGCTCGTGCACGTATCGCGCGGCTGGCCGCGAAGATACGGCCGGCCGGGAGCGTGCTGGAGATCGCGTGCGGAACTGGCTTGTGGACCGAGGCGCTGGCGAGGTGGGCTGACACGGTGACGGCTATTGACGCGGCCCCCGAGATGGTAGCGATCGCTCGTGACCGCGTGCGGCTGGCAAGTGTCAGCTTCGAGGTTGCCGACGTGTTCTCCTGGGACCCAGGTACCCCGTTCGACGTGATCTTCTTCTCGGCGTGGCTCTCCCATGTCCCGGCGAGCCGGTTCGGGCAGTTCTGGCAGCTGCTGGGGCGATGGCTGGCCGGGAACGGACAGGTGCTGTTCATCGACGAGCACGTCGATGAACGCGGGAAAGAGACCTACGTCGCGGGCCGCGATGAGGTCGTCGAGCGGAAGCTGCGTGATGGCAGCACGTTCCGCGTGATCAAGAACTTCGTGGACCCGCAGGAGCTGGAACTCCGGCTGCGCCGGCTGGGCTGGGATAGCACGATCCGCCGGGACGGCAGCGACTGGGTATATGGCCAGGCGCGTCTCGCGACGTAGCACGGCTTACTCCGGTCCCGGGCCATCAGCACGGCGCTGACGGGTGCGGGCGAGCCGGCAGGCATCACCGGCGACCGCCGCCAAACTCAACGCCCAAACGCCGAACTCGATGCTCACTCACACGGCGGCGAAGGTGAGAAAGCGCCAGGATGCCTGCACGTCTAGTCCGGATCTGACACCTTCACTGAGAACGGACAATCCTGGCCACATCGGATGAGACTGGCCAGCTGGCTGGCCAGATCGATGAGAAAAGGCCAGTCCCGCCGCGACCTGACAGCAGGCTGCGGCGCGCCCCAGTACGGAGTGACATTAATGTCTAGTAATGAATACCGCAGTGTCGATGATTTGCTGCCGCAGTTCCAGAGTACTCCTGGTAAGGATGAGGTTCCTGGCAAGACTACAGCAAGGATAGGCCTAGTAGCGGTTTCAAATGCTGGACACTGCATTGCAGCCGCTCTACCATCGGGTGGCAGAGGTGATCACGGTGAGCGAGGCGGACCGGCTGGCAGCGCTGGAGCGGGCGGGGCTGGTGCACCCCCGGGCCGAGGCGGTGACCGCGCCGCTGTTCAGCTCCGGCGGGTTCTTCCTGGCTGCGGACAAGGTGCAGGTCAAGTACGAGATGCTGCGGGCGCACCTGGCCGAGCACGTGCCGGTCACCGTGGCCGCGGCGGCGCACGGCTACTCGCGGGCGGCGTTCTACCTGGTGGCCGCCAGCTTCGAGCAGGCCGGGATGACCGGGCTGCTGGACGAGCGCCGCGGCCGCCGGGGCCCGGTCAAGCTGCGCCCGGAGATCGCCGAGTTCATCCGCTCGGCACCGCCGGCCTCGGGGGCGGCGCTGGCCGGGCAGGTGGCGGAGCGGTTCGGGGTGGTGCTGCACCGCCGCACCATCGAGCGGGCGCGCCGCCGGTGAGCGCCCGGTTGTTCTGGCCGCCGGGCGAGGCGGCGCAGGCCGACTACGAGATGCTGCGCAGCTGCGTGCTGCAGGCCGGCCGGCTGCCCGCAGGGCTAGCCGGCGCCCGGTTCGCCCGCCGCGGGCTGGCCGGGCTGATCGCCTGGCCCGCCGCCGAGCCCGACTTCCGCGCCGAGCTGGCCGGCGCGGCCCGCCCGCCGTGGACTCCGGCCGCCGACCCGCGCGAGCAGGCGCTGGCGGCGGCCTACCGGTTCCTGCTGGACGCCGCCGCCGCGCTGGCCGGGCCGGGCGGCCGGGTCAGGCAGGGCTGGTCATGAAGGCCGCGATCTACGCCCGGGTCTCCACCGAGCGCCAGGCCGAGCGGGGCACCATCGGCTCCCAGGTGCAGGCGCTGCGCGCGCATGTGGCCGCGGCCGGGGACGAGCTGGCCGCCGAGTACCGCGACAACGGGCATTCCGGGGCCCGGCTGGACCGGCCCGGGCTGGACGCGCTGCGCGACGCGGCCGAGGCCGGGCTGTTCGAGGTCGTGTGGTGCCTGTCCCCGGACCGGCTCGCCCGCTCCTACGCCTACCAGGTGCTGATCGCTGACGAGCTGGCCCGGTTCGGGGTGCGGCTGCGGTTCACCGACGCCCCCGGCCTGGACGAACACGACCCGCAGGCCAAGCTGCTGACCCAGGTCCAGGGCGTGATCGCCGAATACGAGCGGGCCAAGATGGCCGAACGGTACCGGCGCGGCAAGCTGTTCCGCGCCCGCGCCGGAGAGGTGATCGCCTGGAAGGCCGCCTACGGGTTCCGGCGCATCCCCCGCACCGCGGACACCCCCGCGCACCTGAAGATCTACGAGCCCGAGGCCGCTATCGTCCGGCGGATCTTCACGGAGCGGGCCGCCGGGACCACCATCCGCGAGATCGCCCGGCGGCTCAGCGCCGGCGGCGTCCCGGCGCCCGGCGGGCGGGGCTGCTGGAACACCTCCAGCTTGTGCCGGATCCTGCGCTGCGAGGCCTACATCGGCCGGGTGTACTTCAACCGCACGGTGACCGTCCCGGCCGCCAGGCCGGGCGGCCGGCCCAGCCAGGCCCAGCGGCCCCGCGAGGAGTGGATCACGATCGCCTGCCCCAGGATCATCCCCGACGAGCTGTTCGAGGCCGCCGGGAAGATCAGCTACGACAACAGCCAATGGAGCCCCCGCCGGGCCGATCCCGGCGCCTGGCTGCTGCGGGGCATGGTCAAATGCGGGCGATGCGGCGTCGGCTGCAACTGCCAGAAGATGCGCGGCGGCAACGGCACCTGGCACCGCTACTACTACTGCCGCAACCACGACCCGATGCAAGCGGGCGGGCGTGACCGCCGCTGCACCGAGCGCAATATCCGCGCCGACGCGCTCGATGAGTTCGTCTTCGGCCAGATCCGCAGCGCGCTGCTCGACCCGGCCCAGCTGCTGGCCGGCGAACAAGCCGCCGCGGTCGCCGCCCCGGCCCCAGACGATGACCTGCTCGCCGCCGAACTAGCCCGCCTTGACCGCAAACTCCACGCCGCCAAGGCCGAGCATGACCGGCTGATCGACTGCTACCAGGCCGGCCTGATCGTCATGCCCGAGCTGCGGCGCCGCGCCACCGCCATCACCACCCGCCAGCGCGAACTCCAGGACAAGCGAACCAGCCTGGCCGGCCAGCGGGCCGAACTCGCCCGCGGCAACCGGCTCCGCGAAAGCATCGAGAACTTCGCCCAGCAGATCCGGGCGGTCATCGACAAGCTCGACGACGTCCAGGTCACCGGCTGGCACGTGAAAATCCGCCTGCGCATCCCGCTCGACGGCCCACCCGGCGGAAACCCCGGCCGCCTCCCGCCACCCCGCCCAAGCCCAGACGACGGCGGCACCGGCTCCGCCCCGCCAGTGTCAACTGAAGACCGTTTGCGTTCCCTCCATGGCGATGATCGCGCCCTCATGAGTGCCCTTGGGCCCGCTGTTTGTTGACCGGACTACGGGGCGACACGCCGGGATGGTTGATGCGCTGGCCGTGAGCTGGCCGGTAGAACTCACGCGACTCTTGCGAAGGGAGACGCGTGGTGCTGTCGGGTGGGTTCGTCGAGCGGGACATCGCCTCGATCCGGTTGCCGCAGTGGGGCCGGGTCGTTGAGGCGGAGGGTGTCGTGCCGTGGCTGGTGGTCGATCCGGACGGCAACCCGGTAGCACCGGTCCACCGGTTCCTGCGGGATTTCGTGGCCCGCGGCAACCGGGCCGGCAGCGTCCGCAGCTATGCCTATGGCCTGCTGCGGTGGTGGCGGTGGCTGGAGGCCGTCGGCGTGGACTGGGACAAGGCGACGTCGGCTGAGGTCAGGGACTTCGTCTTGTGGCTGGGGCAGGCATCGAAGCCCCGCAATTCACCGAGGACGGCGTCGGCCGCCAGGGCCGGGACGGTCAACGCGGTAACCCGCAGGCGCTATCTCGGTGATCAGTACGAGCCGCGGACGGTCCGGCACGGCAATGCGGTGCTGCGGAGCTTTTACGAGTACTGGATCGAGCTGGGCGGCGGCCCGCTGGTCAACCCGGTCGTGCTCGACCGGCGCGGCCGCCGGCCGGACGAGCATCACAACCCGCTGGCGTCGTTCCGGCCGGAGGGGAAGATCCGCTATAACCCGCGGGTTCCGCGGCGCGCGCCGCGGGCGATGCCCGACGAGCGGTGGAACGAGCTGTTCGCGGGGCTGCGGTCGGACCGGGACCGGGCGATCCTGGCGCTGGGGATCAGCACCGGCGCCCGCGCCGGCGAGCTGCTCGGCGTGCGGGGCTGCGACCTGGACTGGGGTGAGCAGCTCGTGCGGGTCTGCCGGAAGGGATCGGGGGCGGAGCAGTGGCTTCCGGCCAGCCCGGAGGCGTTCGTGTGGATCCGGCTGTATCTGGCCGGGCTCGATCCGCTGGAGCCGCGCGAGCCCGTGTGGTGGACGCTGCGCCGCCGTGACCATGGTGACGGGCTGCGCCGCCAGCCGGTGAACTACGAGGCGCTGCGGGCGGTGTTCAAGCGGGTCAACGTGCTGCTGGGCACCAATTACTCCATGCATGACCTGCGCCACACGGCGGCGCTGCGGATGAGCCGGGATGAGTCGCTGTCCATGCGGGACGTGCAGGTGATCCTGGGTCACGCGCACCTGTCCACTACCGCCGACGTGTATCTCGTCGAGGACGAGGCCGAGGTGATCCGCCGGGTCCGGCAGCACCTGGCCGCGCGGGAGCAGCGCGTTCAGCCGGCCGCGCCGCCCCCGGCCGCGGCCGGCTATGACGCCGGCGACCTGTCCGTCTTGTTCGGAGGAGCCCCGCAGTGACCACGACGACCGCTGAACCCGGGGCCCGTCTCTCCCGCGGCCCGTTCGCCGTGGATGAGCGGCTGCTGCAGCGGCACCGGGCGGGGCCCGTGGACCGCCTGCCGGCCGGCGGCATCCTCGCGCTGCTGCCCCAGCTGCCGGACTGGCCTGCCGCGACGGCGCACCGCACCAGGAGGCTGCGGGGAGCCGCCACGATCCTGGACTGGCTGCTCGCCCACCCCGGCGAGGGCTGGCAGGACCGGTGGACGGTCTCCGGCGCCGACCGGGACACCGGCTGGATCAAGACGCTGGCTCCGGGCGATACCCGCCAGGCGGTCACCAAGAGGCAAGAGCACATCGCCGGGCTGGGCTGCCTGCTGATGTGCCGGGTCGTCCTGCCCGGTTATGACTTCCTGGCCGCCTACCGGGCGAAAGGACTGCACGACCGGGTCCGCCAGATCATGCGGCCCGATATGTTCGCCCGCCTCGGGAACGCCGCGGCCGAACGCGGGCTGAGCGGCCGCGACCGGGGCGACGCGCTGTGCGTGATCAGCAAGATCGTGCTGCATACCGGCACCGACGTCGACGCGCTGACCCCCGGCGATGTCCTGGAGATGTTCGCGTGGAGCGTTCACGCCGACCCTCCGCGCCGGCAGGTCCCGGGACTGCACGCGGCCTGGGACCTCCTGGGCGCCATCGGGGTGACCCCGGCCGGCACCAGCCTGCGGTCCGCGCTGCGGCGCGGCCAGCGGACGACCGCGGAACTGGTCGACGACTACGGCATCTCCTGCCGCCCGGTCCGCGACGTGCTCGTCCGCTACCTCAACGAACGCCGCCCCGCACTGGACTACAACACCCTGGTCACCCTCGCCGGCGAGCTGGCGGGCACCTTCTGGGCCGACATCGAACGGCACCACCCGGGCATCGGCACCCTCCACCTGCCCGATGAGATCGCCCGGGCATGGAAGGAACGCGCGCGGACCGTCACGGCGGCCGACGGCACGCTACGGGAGCGCAAGAACATCCACGCCCTCCTGATGCGAGTACGCGCCTTCTACCTCGACATCGCCCAGTGGGCCCTGGAAGACCCCAGCTGGGTGCCGTGGGCGGTCCCCAGCCCCGTCCGCAAGAACGACACCCAGGGATACGAGAAGGCCCGCAGGAAAACCGTGGCCGCCATGCACCAGCGCGTCCGCGAGCGGCTGCCGCACCTGCCCGCGCTGGCCGATGCCGCCGGGCGGTGCCTCGCCGAGACGACCGCGCTGCTGGCCGCCGCGTCCGGATGCGAACCGGGCGAGGTATTCGACCACGCCGGCACCCGCTACCGCCGCACGGCCCTCAAGAGCGCCGGCCTGTCGGCCCGGCACCAGGGCAATCCCTCCGTCACGGCGGAGAACCTGATCACCGGCCAGACGGCCAGCCTGACCCGCCGCCAGGACGAGGCGTTCTGGGCCTGGGCGATCATCGAAACGCTGCGCCTGTCAGGAGTACGCCTGGAAGAACTGCTCGAGATCACCCACCTGGCGCTGGTGTCCTACCGGCTGCCCGGCAGCGGCGAAGCCGTGCCCCTGCTGCAGATCGTGCCCTCCAAGAGCAACGAGGAACGCCTGCTGCTGGTGGACCCGGAACTCGCCAGCGTCCTGGCCACCGTCATCACCCGGCTGCGCGCCGGCAACGACGGCGCCGTCCCCCTCGTCGCCCGATACGACCACCACGAGCGGACCACCGGGCCGCTCCTCCCGCACCTGTTCCAGCGCGCCCATGGCGCCCGCCGCGAGGTGATCAGCCCCGGCACGGTCTACAACCTGATCAACACCGCGCTCGCCGCGGCCGGCCTCAAGGACGCCACGGGCCAGCCCCTGGCCTACCAGCCCCACGATTTCCGCAGGTGCTTCACGACGGCGGCCGTCACCGGCGGGCTGCCCGTGCACATCGCGGCCCGGATTCTCGGGCACAAGAGCCTGACCACCACCGAAACGTACATGGCCGTCTTCCAGGACGACCTGATCCGCTCCTACCGCGCGTTCCTCGACAAGCGGCGGGCCATCCGGCCCGCCGGAGAATACCGCGAGCCCACCGACCAGGAATGGCAAGAATTCCAGAAGCACTTCCAGCTGCGGAAGCTGGCGCTGGGAACGTGCGGACGCCCTTACGGGTCATCTTGCCAGCATGAGCACGCCTGCCTGCGCTGCGCGATGCTCCGCGTCTCGCCGCAACAGCGCCCCCGCCTCGCCGAGATCATCCACAACCTGCACGAACGCATCGCCGAAGCACGGATGAACGGCTGGCTCGGCGAAGTCCAGGGCCTGGAGGTCAGCCTGGGAGCCGCTAAACGCAAACTCGCCAGCCTCGACCGGAGCATCGAGCGAAACCGCCGCAGCGGACCCGCCGACCTCGGAATGCCAGCCACCGGCAATCCCAGATGATCTCTCCGGCTCCCGGCCCATCAAATTACAGAATGATGCATAAAACGGACAAAATTAGTCCGGAAAATGATCAGCAGTTCGAAGCGCTCATTGCAATCTGTCTTGGCGAACTCGCCCGCCACTGCGACCAGGTTCGG
>Ga0318552_10000435_pt1 | contig 12827 bp, 13 predicted proteins | sample GRESIP082b2f20_FD_203516 | JGI IMG/M metagenome (GOLD analysis project Ga0318552, IMG submission 203516) | Tropical soil microbial communities from Luquillo Experimental Forest, Puerto Rico - GRE.SIPMG.082b2f20 | ecosystem: Environmental > Terrestrial > Soil > Tropical forest > Bulk soil...
TCCAGCAGCTTCACCGGGTCCACCCCGCGGCACCAGGCCACGCCATGCTCGCGGTAGGTCGGGAAGGCCATGTCGCGTGGCCCGAGCGCCCGGCCGGAGCCGACCTGGGCGGCCTCCTGGCCCAGCAGCGAGGCCCAGATCCCCAGTTCCCCCTGCCGCTGCAGGGCGATGGCCTCGGTGTCGATCCGGCGGACCATGACCAGGTCCCGGTAGAGGGCCTTGACCTCATCGGCGGTCAGGTCGAGCGGGTAGTCGGGGTGGTCGGCCCGTTCGCCTTCCGGGGTGAGGAGCTGGATGAGTTCTGCGCGCGAACCGGCCGGCCCGTCCAGGCTTTCCGGTCCCGGTGCGGTGACCGCACCGTCAGCGTCGACGGCCACGTGCCACTCCTTGCGTCAGGGGCTGGCCCCAGGATCACCGCGGCCAGCCGGGGTTTGCTCTACCCGCCATCGTGACAGACGGGGGTCGGTTGGGCTAACTCTCGGTGGCCCGCCCGGCCTGCCCGCGGGCACACCGCCGTGGGTTACGCTGCGTGCCCGTAGCGGCATCGAGGAAAGGCAGCGCAGTGGCCCGGATCATCGTCGAGGTCATGCTCAAGCCGGAGATTCACGACCCGCAGGGCGAGGCCATCCGGGATGCCTGCCAGCGGCTGGGCTTCGGCGAGGTGGTGGGTGTCCGGCAGGGGAAGCGGTTCGAGCTGGAACTCGCCGGAACGGACGGCGAGGCCGCCCTCGCCCGGATGAGCGAACTGGCGGGTGAATTGCTGGCTAACCCGGTGATCGAGGAATTCACGCTGCGGGTGCTCTGATTGGCTTGCCCGGGGGCGGAACATTGCGTGAACTGACGATTATTGCGGTGCGGACGGGGAAGGCACATAAGAGGCAAGCGGAAAACGCTGGAGGCACGGACTGAGGAGCGGATGCGTACTCGGGTGAGATGTGCCGAGGAGGCGCCGTGGACGTGAGGTTCTGCCTGGTGTTCCCGCGGGAGGCGCTCAGTGTCCCGGTGATGCGCCATGTGCTGGGCGACACGCTACGGGATCTCGGGGCCGACGACGAAGGCGTGGCCGATCTGCTGCTCGCGGTGACCGAGGCATGCACCAATGTGGTCAAGCACGGCGGCCCAGGCCGGCGGTATGAGGTCATGGCGAGCGTCGGCCGCGGCGGCTGCCTGGTCGAGGTGCAGAATGCGGGCCGCACCTTCGACGCGGTGCGGCTGCCCGGGCTGCGCCGGCGGGTGACCTTGCCGCAGGTGCCCGCTCTCCGGATGCGCCGCCGCCCGGCCCGGCTCGTCACTTCCGGCCGTTTCCACCGGCGGGCCGGCGAAGCCGGGGAAATGGCGTCGGATGAGGAGATCGCGGCACTTCCGGAATCGGGCCGGGGGCTGGCCATCATGCAGGCGTGCGTGGACGATGTGACACTCACCAGTGGCCCGGAAAGCCGCACCGTGGTGAGCCTGCAGAAGCGGATTGCCTGGCGTGACGGCGCGCCGGTGACCGCTGACGGCGACGAGCAGCTGCGCGACGCGGGCTGACCAGCCGGGCCGGCTGACCCGGCTGCCGTGGCTGGCCGCGACCCGGTAGCCTGCCAAGGTATCCCGGACACCCAAAGTGACCGTTGCCGGAGCCGTGGCCTGCGAGGACGCCGATGACCGCGCGCGTGGGGATCGTGACCTTCCCCGGGTCCCTGGACGACCGGGACGCGGCGCGGGCGGTCACCCGGGCCGGCGGCGAGGCGGTGCCGCTCTGGCACGCCGACCGCGGGCTGCGCGGGGTGGATGCGGTGATCCTGCCCGGCGGCTTCTCCTACGGCGACTATCTGCGCTGCGGTGCCATCGCCCGGTTCGCCCAGATCATGACCGAGCTGGTGCCCGCCGCCGCCGCGGGCCTGCCGGTGCTGGGCATCTGCAACGGCTTCCAGATCCTGTGCGAGGCGCAGCTGCTGCCCGGGGTGCTGATGCGCAACCACCGCCGGAGGTTCATCGACCGCCGGCTGCGGGTCCGGATCGAGGACACCGGTACCCCGTGGACCAGTGGCTACCGGCCGGGGCAGGAGATCACCCTGGTGCTCAAGAGCGGTGAGGGCGCCTATCTCGCCGACCAGGCCACGCTCGCCGCGCTGGAAGAACGGGGCCAGGTGGTGGCCAGGTATGCCGACGGCAACCCGAACGGATCTGCCCGGCTGATCGCCGCGGTCAGGAACGAGCCGGGGAACGTGGTGGGCATCATGCCCCATCCCGAGCATGCGGTCGACCCGCTGACCGGGCCGGGCGACGACGGGCTGGCGTTCTTCACCTCGGCCATCGGGCAGGTGGTGGCCGGGTGAGCGTGACCGCGCCGGACACGGTCGCGGCGGCCGCCGCCGCGGACCGGCCGCAGCCGTACGCCGAGCTGGGCCTGACCGCTGGGGAGTACCAGCGCATCCGGGACCTGCTCGGCCGCCGCCCGACCGATTGCGAACTGGCCCTCTACTCGGTCATGTGGAGCGAGCACTGCTCCTACAAGTCCTCCCGGGTGCACCTGCGCCAGTTCGCCGAGAAGGCGCCCGCCACCAGCGCGCTGCTGGCCGGTATCGGGCAGAACGCCGGCGTGGTCGATGTCGGCCAGGGCTACGCGGTCACCTTCAAGATCGAATCGCACAACCACCCTTCCTACGTGGAGCCGTTCCAGGGCGCCGCCACCGGCGTCGGCGGGATCGTCCGCGACATCCTGGCCATGGGTGCCCGGCCGGTGGCTGTGATGGATGCCCTGCGGTTCGGCCCGGCGGACGCGCCGGACACCGCCCGGGTGCTGCACGGGGTGGTGGCCGGGATCTCGTTCTACGGCAACTGCCTGGGCCTGCCAAACATCGGCGGTGAGCTCGCCTTCGATCCCTGCTATGCCGGCAACCCGCTGGTCAACGCCCTGTGCGTGGGCGTGATGCGGCACGGCGACCTGCAGGCCGCCGCCGCCGCGGGTGAGGGCAACCAGGTGATCCTGTTCGGCTCCCGGACCGGCCCGGATGGCATCGGCGGCGCGTCGGTGCTGGCCAGCGCCTCGTTCGGGGGCGGTGAGGCGGCCAAACGCCCGAGCGTCCAGGTCGGCGACCCGTTCATGGAGAAGCTGCTGGTGGAGTGTTGCCTGGAACTGGGCGCGGCTGGGCTGCTGGCCGGCCTTGGCGACCTGGGCGCGGCCGGGCTGTCCTGCGCCACCGCCGAGATGGCGGCGGCCGCCGGCACCGGCCTGCGGATCCAGCTGGACGCGGTGCCGCTGCGGGATCCGGCCCTCGGCCCGGCCGAGATCCTGATGAGCGAGTCACAGGAACGGATGATGGCGGTCGCTGCCCCCGCCGACGTGGCCGCCTTCCTGGCGGTCTGCGGCCGCTGGGACGTGCCCGCCACGGTGATCGGTGAGGTGACCGGCACCGGGCGGCTCCAGATCAGCTGGCACGGCGAGCTGGTGGTGGACATCGCCCCGCAGACGGCCGCCGACGGCCCGGTCTACCAGCGGCCTGCCGCCCGCCCGGCCAGCCAGGACGTGCTGGCCGCGGACGACCCGGCCCGGCTGCCCCGGCCGTCGTCCGGCCCGGAGCTGCGGGCCACCCTGCTGGCATTGCTGGCCAGCCCTGGCCTGGCCGACAAGACCTGGGTGACCCAGCAGTATGACCGGCATGTCCGTGGCGACACGGTGCTGGCCATGCCGGAGGACGCGGGTGTGATCCGGATCGACGAGCAGACCGGGCTGGGGGTGGCGCTGGCCACCGACGGCAACGGCCGGTACGGCCGGCTCGACCCGTACCTGGGCGCGCAGCTGGCGCTGGCCGAGGCGTACCGGAACGTGGCCGCCACCGGGGCCCGCCCGGTTGCGGTCACCGACTGCCTCAACTTCGGCTCACCGGAGGACCCGGCCGTGATGTGGCAGTTCGCGGAGGCGGTGCGGGGCCTGGCGGACGGCTGCCAGTTCCTGGGCATCCCGGTCACCGGCGGCAACGTCAGCTTCTACAACCAGACGCAGGAGGTGGCCATCCACCCGACCCCGGTGGTCGGCGTGCTCGGCGTGCTGGACGACGTGCGGCGCCGGGTGCCGATCGGGTTCGCCCAGCCTGGCTGCCAGGTGGTGCTGCTCGGCACCACCGCCGCCGAGTTCGGTGGCTCGGCCTGGGCACAGGTGGCGCACGGTCATCTCGGTGGCCGCCCGCCGTCGCCTGACCTGGCGGCCGAACGGGCGGCCGCGTCGCTGCTCGCCGCCGCGGCCGGGGCCGGGCTGCTGGCCGCGGCCCATGACCTGTCCGACGGCGGGCTCGCGATCGCGCTGGCCGAATGCTGCCTGGCCGGCCGGACTGGCTGCCGGGTGGAGCTGCCCGGGGATCCCTTCACGCTGCTGTTCAGCGAGTCGGCGGCCCGGCTGGTGGTGGCGGTGGCACCGGGCGCGGAGGCGACGTTCGCGGCGCTGTGCCGGCGGCACGCGGTGCCGGCCACGGTGCTGGGCGAGACCGGCGGGGACAGCCTGGAGGTGGCCGGCCAGTTCGCCGTGCCGCTCGCCGAACTGGCCGGGATCCATCAGCGGGTGCTGCCCGCCCTGTTCGGCTGACCGCCATGCCGGCCAGGGCGATCAGCGCCGAGCGGCTGCTGGCCGCTGTCACCGAGCAGCGCGCGGCACTGGCCGAGCCGGCCTGGCCGGGCCCGGTCACGGCGGCCGAGCTCAACCGCGAGTGCGTGCGCGGGGCGCTGGCCGCGGTGGACCGCGGGCTGGCGCCCACGCCGGGGGCGCTGCGGGCGGCCGTGACCTACCTGCTGGGAGCGCTGGCCGAGCGGGCGCCGGGCCGGGCGGTGGAGGTCCGGGTGCCGCCCTATGCGGCGGTGCAGTGCGTGGCAGGCCCGCGGCACACCCGTGGCACCCCGCCGAACGTGGTCGAGACCGACCCGCTGACCTGGCTGGCGCTGGCCGCGGGCCAGGCCGGCTGGGCGGCGGCGGTGACCGCCGGGAAGGTCTGGGCCAGCGGCCCCCGCGCCGATCTGTCGCCGTGGCTCCCGCTGTGGCCGGGGTGATGGTGGCCGGGCTTTCCGGTGCCGGGCGCGTTGAGGTATTCGCCAGTGCACCGGCGGCGGCAGGCAACCAGGGAACCGCCTGGGCGTCTCTGATATGTGGGCAGTAACACGGCGCGGGAATCGGTCCAGGCCGGTGCGGCGGACCAGCGGGGGCCCGCGCGCGAGGCGGTGACAGACCTGTACCAGGCACACGCGCTCGGCCTGATCCGGCTGGGCGTGGTGATGCTCGGCGACCGGGCCGCCGCCGAGGACGTGGTGCAGGAGGCGTTTTACGGGCTGTTCCGGCACTGGGCGAACCTGGCCGACCCGGCCAAGGCACTGCCCTACCTGCGGTCCGCCGTGCTGAACGGCTGCCGTTCGGCGTGGCGCCGGCAGCGCAGGAGGCCTGATCGTGCGGCCACGGAAACCGGGCCCTGGGAGACAGCCGAGTCGGCGGAGGCCGCGGTGCTGGTGGGCGAGGAGCACCGGCAGGTGCTCGCAGCGCTGCAGCGCCTGCCGCAGCGGCAGCGGGAAGCGCTGGTGCTCCGCTTCTACCTCGGGCTCGCCGAGCAGGAGATCGCCGCCTGCATGGGTATCAGCCAGGGCACCGTCAAGTCCACCACCTCCCGGGCACTGGCTGCGCTCGGCCGTCTGATCAAGGAAGTGTCATGAGCACCGTCGAGGACCGCATCCGCGCAGCCACCCAAGCAGCAGCCGACACGGTGACGCCGGGCAGCGTGCCGCCGCTGCGGCTGCCAGCAGGCCCGGACGGGGCCCGGGGCCCTTACCGCTGGCCGCTCCGGCCGGCCCCGCGCAGGTGGTCTGGCCTGTTCGTGCCGCTGGCTGCCGCCGCGGCGGTCGTCGGCGTGGTCGCCGCCGCGCTGGCCATCGGTGCCGCCTTCCACGGCCGGGCCGCCGGCCCTGGCCCGGCCGTCCAGTCCCACCCCTCGCCGGCGCCCATGCGCCCAGCGGCACAGCGCCCGGCTGCGCTGGATCAGGTGCCCCGCTACTTCGCCGCGCTGACCGGCCGGGTTCAGGAGCAGGCCCAGGCGGTGGAAGTGCGCTCGACTCGCACCGGGCAGGTGCTGGCCACGGTCGCCCCGCCCCGCCCATACAACGTCTTCACCTGGGTGAGCGGCGCCGCCGATGACCGCACATTCGTGCTCGCCGCCCAGCAGTGGTGGCACATCGGCTCCGGGCAGGCCGGGATGCCCGCCCAGAACCGGGACATCAGCGCCCCGGTGGTGTTCTTCCGGATGGCCTTCGACCCGCGCACCCGTTCCGCGCAGCTCACCAGGCTGGCCGTCCCGGAAACCATCCAGCACGTCCAGCTCGCTGGGATGGCCGTGTCCCCCGACGGCACCAGGCTCGCCCTGGACATCAGCCGGTCCAGCCAGTCCATCCAGGTCGTCACCCTCGCCACCGGGGCGATCCGGTCCTGGGCCTGGCCTGGCGGCGGCTGGATCGGCAACTTCAAGCCGTCCGGCCAGGTCATCTCCTGGACCGCGGACGGGACGGCGCTGGAGTTCCAGCAGTGGGGCAGCGGGCAGCCCAGGCCCATCTACATCCGGCTGCTGGACACCACCGCGGCGGGCACCAGCCTGGCGTCATCCAGGATCGTCCTCACCTTCCCGGACGCAGCCGCGCTCGGCACCAACACGCTGCTCACCCCCGACGGCAGCAGGATCGTCACCGCCACCCCCCAGGGGATCACCGAGTTCTCCGCCCGCACCGGGCAGCCCCTGCTGTCCCAGGACCAGTTCCACTTCGACTGGCAGGCGCGGGGGTGGGCAGGCCCGCCCTGGCAGGAGGTGCTGTGGGCAGGCCCCGGCGGCCGGGCGCTCGTCGTCTTTGACCCCCGCGGCAAAGCGGATCGCTACGGCCCGGGCAGCGTCCTCGGCGTCCTCACCGGGAACACGTTCACCCCGATCCCGCGCGGCCCCTACGATGTCACGTTCCTCCAGATCACCTGGTAGACGCTCGCCTGACATCGGATAGCTAGCCAGGTCGTGTGCCGGTGCGTCCGGGTGCCGGGCTGGGCCGGGCTAGCTCAGTACACTGACCACGTGATCGAGCCCGACGGCCGGCCAGCCGATGACACCGATCGGGCCGACCCGCCCCCCCGGGACGCATGCGGGGTGTTCGGGGTCTGGTCGCCCGGCGAGGACGTCGCCAAGCTGACCTATTTCGGCCTCTACGCGCTCCAGCACCGCGGCCAGGAGTCGGCGGGCATCGCGGTCAGCGACGGCAGCAGAATCATGGTGTTCAAGGACATGGGCCTGGTCGCCCAGGTGTTCAGCGAGTCGGTGCTGTCCACGCTGACCGGCCACATCGCGGTCGGGCACTGCCGGTACTCCACCACCGGCGCCTCGACCTGGGAGAACGCGCAGCCGACGTTCCGGTCGACGGCATCGGGCAGCCTCGCGCTCGGCCACAACGGCAATCTGATCAACACCCTGGAACTGGCCGCGATGGTCGAGGGAGCGGCCGGGGCCTGGCGCGGGCCGGTCAGCACCTCCGACACCGACGTGCTGACCGCGCTGTTCGCCGACTCAGCCGCCGCCAGCGTCGCCGACGGCGCGCTGGCCGCGCTGCCGCTGGTGCGCGGCGCGTTCTCGCTGGTGTTCATGGACGAGAAGATGCTGTATGCGGCCCGGGACCCGCAGGGGTTCCGGCCGCTGGTGCTCGGCCGGCTGGCCCGGGGCTGGGCGGTGGCCAGCGAGACCGCGGCACTGGACATCGTCGGTGCCACCTTCGTGCGCGAGGTGGAACCCGGTGAGCTGATCGCGATCGGCGAGCAGGGACTGTCCTCGTCGCGGTTCGCGCCGGCCCAGCCGCGCGGGTGCCTGTTCGAGTACGTCTACCTGGCCCGGCCGGACACCACCATCTCCGGGCGCAGCGTGCAGGCGACCCGGGTAGAGGTCGGCCGCCGGCTGGCCATCGAGCATCCGGCAGACGCCGATCTGGTCATCCCGGTCCCCGAGTCCGGCACCCCGGCGGCGATCGGGTACGCGCAGGCCAGCGGCATCCCCTATGGCCAGGGCCTGGTCAAGAACTCGTACGTGGGCCGGACCTTCATCCAGCCCAGCCAGACCATCCGGGAACGGGGCATCCGGCTCAAGCTGAACCCGCTGCGCAGTGTGATCGCAGGCCAGCGGGTGGTGGTCGTCGACGACTCGATCGTGCGCGGCAACACCCAGCGGGCCATCGTCGCCATGCTCCGGGAGGCGGGCGCGGCCCAGGTGCACGTGCGGATCTCCAGCCCGCCGGTGTCCTGGCCGTGCTTCTACGGCATCGACTTCGCCACCCGGGCCGAACTGATTGCCGGCAGCCTGTCGGTGGCCGAGATCCAGGCCTCGATCGGGGCGGACTCGCTCGGCTTCATCTCGCTCGCCGGGCTGATCGGTGCGACCACACGGCCGGCCGCGAGCCTGTGCCGGGCGTGTTTTGACGGCGACTACCCGATCCCGGTCAGCGAGCGTGAGCAGGGCAAGCACCTGCTGGAGGAATCCGCCAGCGGCGAGATGGTCACGGGACTGCTATGAGGCCCGGCGGCGACTATGCGGCCGCGGGGGTCAGCATCGAGGCGGGCGAGCGGGCCGTGACGCTGATGAAGGCGGCGGTGGCGCGGGCCGGCCGGCCCGAGGTGGTCGGCGGCATCGGCGGTTTCGCCGGCCTGTTCGACGCCAGCGCGCTGGCCCGCTACCGGCGGCCGCTGCTGGCCACCTCCACCGACGGGGTGGGCACCAAGGTGGTGATCGCGCAGCGGCTCGGCCGCTACGACACGGTCGGCATCGACCTGGTCGCGATGGTGGTGGATGACCTGGCCGCCTGCGGGGCGGAGCCGCTGTTCCTGACCGACTACCTGGTGTTCGGCCGGCTCCGGCCGGAGCGGGCGGCGGCGGTGGTGGCGGGGGTGGCGCAAGGCTGCGTGCAGGCGGGCTGCGCGCTGCTGGGCGGCGAGACGGCCGAGCATCCGGGGCATCTCGGGCCCGATGACTTCGACCTGGCCGGCGCGGCCACCGGGGTGGTGGAGGCCGAAGCCCTGCTCGGCCCGGACCGGGTCCGGGCCGGCGACGTGGTGCTCGGGCTGGCCTCGTCCGGGCTGCACGCCAACGGGTATTCGCTGGTCCGGCGCATCCTCGACAGCAGCGGGCTGGATCTCGCCGCTGAGCCGCCGGAGCTGGGCCGGCCGCTGGGGGAGGAACTGCTCACCCCGACCGCCATTTACGCCCGGGACTGCCTGGCGCTGGCGGCGGGCTGCGAGGTGCACGCGCTGGCACACATCACCGGCGGCGGGCTGGCGGCGAACCTGGCCCGGGTGGTGCCACCGGGCCTGGGCGCCGTGCTCGACCGCGGCAGCTGGCGGCCACCGCCGGTGTTCGGCCTGCTGGCGGCGCGGGGCAAGATCCCCGCGCCGGAAATGGAGCGGGTGTTCAACCTGGGGGTGGGCATGGCCGCGGTGGTCGCCGCCAGCCACGCTGACCGTGCGCTGCGGCTGCTCGCCGGGCGCGGCATCGGTGCCTGGGTGCTAGGGCAGATCACCGCCGACGGCAACGGCGTCCGGCTGGCCGGCTCACATCCGTAGCCCAGTGGCGGCGGGCCCGGCGGCGGGCCGCGGGCACGCGCAGGCTACTCGCCGCTCTCGCCTTCGCCGTTGGCCTCGGCGATGTCGCGGTAGCGTTCCATGAGGTCTGCGTAGCCAGGGTCGTCCTCGTCGTCGTCGCCCCTGCCTACGCCCAATTCGGTCCGCAGCCGGTCAAGGTCGGTGCCGCCGCTGTTGTACTTCAGCTGGCGGGCCACCTTCACCTGCTTGGCCTTGGCTCGGCCGCGCCCCATTGGCTCGACCCCCTCGAACATGCGGAGCCCGGGCCGGGCTCCTCTCCCTGCACTGAATTATGACCGGCTCTGCCGCACGGCGCGCAAACGCGCCGTGACTCCACCGCCAGGAGCACGGCGTGCATTCGAGCCTGCATACGCCTACAACCGTACCTGCTTTGCGCCGCGAGCGCTGCCCTCGCGCACTGGTGCCGCGCCCGGGATCACCGGGCGGGCGGTCAGGGGCCGAGCCAGATGCCGCGCAGCCGGCCGACTTCCGCCATCCGGCGCTCGGCCAGCCGGTCCGCCGCGACCGCCGGCGGTACCCCTTCCTCGTCAGCCAGCGCGAAGATCTTCCTGGTGGTGGTGAAGATCCCGGCCGCCCGGGCCTTGGCCCGCTCGAAATTGAACCCGGCCAGCTCGTCCGCCACCTGGATCACGCCGCCGGCGTTGACCAGGTAATCGGGCGCGTACAGGATGCCCCGGTCGGCCAGCATCTTCTCGATCCCGGGGTGAGCGAGCTGGTTGTTGGCCCCACCGCAGACGATCTTGGCGGTCAGCACGGCCACCGTGTCATCGTCCAGCGTGCCGCCCATCGCACACGGCGCGAGCACATCCAGCGGCCTGGCCAGCAGCGCGGCCCGGTCGCCCGCGGCCTCCACCTCAGGGTGCCTGGCCAGCACGGCGCGGGTGGCGTCGCCGTTCACGTCGCAGATCACCACCCGGGCCCGGGCCTCGACCAGGTGGCCGACCAGCCGGTGGCCGACCTTGCCGACACCTTCCACCCCGACCAGCCGGCCAGCCAGGCTGGCGTCGCCCCAGGCGTGGGTGGCCGCCGCGCGCATGCCCTCGAACACACCAGCCGCGGTGAGGACAGACGAGTCGCCGGCCCCGCCGTTGGGTACCGTCCGGCCGGTGACGTGGCGGCACTCACGCGCCACGACGTCCATGTCCTCGCTGTAGGTGCCGATGTCGCAGGCGGTGATGTAGCGGCCGCCCAGCGATTCCACGAATCTGCCGTAGGCACGCAGCAGCGCCTCGGACTTGTCCCGGTCCGGGTCGCCGATGATGACCGCCTTGCCGCCACCCAGATCCAGCCCGGCCAGCGCGTTCTTGTAGGCCATCGCGCGGGAGAGGTTGAGCACGTCGGCCAGGGCCGCGCTCTCGCTCGGGTAGGGGTAGAACCTGGTGCCGCCCAGGGCCGGACCGAGCGCGGTGGAGTAGATGGCAATAATCGCCCGCAGCCCAGACTGGCTGTCCTGGCAGAAGATGACCTGCTCGTGCCCGGCCTGGCTGGTGGTGACGCCAGAAGATCTCACGAACACATCCGTCACGGTGGTGACTCCTGAATCTGTCCCGCGTCCTCGTTGATGCGGATCGAACCAAGCGTATTCCGTCGCCGGGGTGCTGTCCGGCGCCCGCCGCTGCCGCCCGGGCGGCCCGGCGGCGGTGGTGATGATCTCGTTACGTGTCGTACCGCGGTGCCGGGCCGGCGCCGTGTCACCATGCGTTCGTGCTCCCCTACGCCGCATATCTGCGCGTCTATGAGCCGCTGTCGGCTTTTGCCGAGCCGGACGGCACGCGCTGGGCGGCGTATGCGGCATCGGCTGACCGGCCGCGCCGGGCAGGCGCGCTGGCTGCCGAGCATGCGGACGCGCTGCGGCGGCTCACCGCGGTGACGCCGGTCGCGGCGCCGAAGTGGGAGAGCGGCGACGCGTACGTGCGCTGGGTGGACGGTGTCACCTATATCTGCCCCTGGCAGACGCGGCTGCGCTCGTGGCTGGGCCTGTCCCGGCTGCGGGTGACCGCGCCGCAGCTGCGGCTGGCCGCGTTCCCGGCGGCCGCGGTGGACGCGGCCATCACCGGCTTCGCCAGCTGCCAGGGACAGTACGGCACGCTCCGGATCCACATCCAGGCCCGGGCCTGGTCGGTGCCGCCGGCCTGGTTCACGCCGTTCGCGCCGGACGAGCGCTGGCAGGTGCCCGGCCGGGCGGCGCCGTCCCGCGCGCTGGTGTACACCGCCCTCATGCCGCAGGCGCGGGACCGGGTGCGGGCGGCCCTGGACAGCTACCGGGGTGCGGCTGGCGCCGGCCCCGGTCCCGGCACGCTGGCCGAGCTGGCCCAGATCTCGTCCTGGCTGGCCGAGTTCGACCCGCGGTCGCTGGTCGAGCTGGACTACGGCGGACTGGTCCAGCTGCTGAGCGATGAGGAGCTGCGCGCCGACCAGTCGGTGGCGGAGATGGCCGCGGCGGTGCGCGCACTGGCGCGCGGGGAGCTGGAACTGGCCTGCGCCATGTACCGCCGGGTGTCCCAGCGCTGGTGGCCGCTGGCGGCCCTGGAGCGTGCGAGCTGACCGGCCGCCGCGGAAGTATCTTGCGCATGGTGGTCGATTTGTTACCGCTGGTGATGGCAAAATGGTCTGAGTGGGCCATATAGGACATCCACGGCAGGCCCCGCCGGGAGCCGGGGAAGCAACGACGCAGGATCGCCGCAGTTGGTCCAGCGGGAGAGGCCGTACCTATGTCTGCACGCATGCCGGAGGCTGAGTCCCTGCTCACGCCCGCGGAAGTCGCCACGATGTTCCGGGTGGACCCCAAGACCGTCACCCGCTGGGCCAAGGCCGGCAAGCTGTCGTCCATCCGCACGCTGGGCGGTCATCGCCGCTACCGGGAGACCGAGGTTCGCGCCCTGCTCGCGGGCATGCCGCCGACCCGCGGCCAGTAAGCAGGCCCGGCACCCAGGTCACCGACCGGGCCGCCCCGGGGGAGCCGGCTAGCCGAGGGCACCAGCGGCCGGGCGGCTCACCCATTTCTCAGCGTTCCTTCAGCCACGGCCAAGAATGGCGGGCCAGGATTTCTCCAGCGCCGGCCCGCGGGCCAGCCGGTCAGGAGGTCGCTCGTACATGCTGGGCAATCGCAGGCTGCCAGGCCACTCCCTGCTGCTGATCGTGGTGGCCGCCGTCGCCCTGTTCGCCGGCGCGGGCGTGGCCATGGCCGCGACCGGCGAAC
>Ga0318552_10000465_pt1 | contig 12571 bp, 8 predicted proteins | sample GRESIP082b2f20_FD_203516 | JGI IMG/M metagenome (GOLD analysis project Ga0318552, IMG submission 203516) | Tropical soil microbial communities from Luquillo Experimental Forest, Puerto Rico - GRE.SIPMG.082b2f20 | ecosystem: Environmental > Terrestrial > Soil > Tropical forest > Bulk soil...
TGCGCCGCGGCCACCCTACGTCCCGCATCGACGCTCTCGGAGCCCTGATCCGGTGCTGGGTGCCTGGCGTCGCGGCAGCGTCGGTACGGTCTCGGTGTGCCGCGCGTCACGCCAGCTACGTCGTGGCTGTGCGACCTCGATGGCGTCCTTCTCAGCGCTGGCCGCGCCGTCGACGGGGCCGCGGCGTTCATCGACCGGCTCGAGGCGACCGGGCGGGCGTACCTCGTGCTCACCAACAACGCGCTCTTCACCCCGGCCGAGCAGCGGCAGCGCCTCCTGCGGGTGGGACTCGACGTCGACGTGGGCAAGCTGTGGACCTCGCCGCTCGCGACGGCGCGGTTCGTCGCCACGCAGTCGCCTGGTGCGGCGGTCTTCCTGATCGGCGAGGCGAGCCTGCACGAGGCGATGTCGGCCGAGGGGTGCCACGTCGTCGATCGGGACCCCGAGTACGTCGTGGTCGGCGAGACGCAGGAGTACTCCTTCGCGGCGATCACCGCGGCGATCCGTCACGTCGACCGCGGCGCGCGGCTCGTCGCCACCAACCCCGAGCCGACCGGTCCGTCGCCAGAGGGCCCGCTCCCGGCGTGCGGAGCGGTGGCGGCCCTGGTCGAGCGCGCGACGGGGGTGACGCCCTACTTCGTGGGCAAGCCGAACCCCCTCATGATCACCGAGGGGCTCGCCGCGCTCGACGCGGCGACGTCGTCGACCGCGATCGTCGGGGATCGGATGGAGACGGACATCGCAGCCGGGGTGGGTGCCGGGCTCGAGACCATCCTCGTCCTCTCCGGGGTCGCGACCGCCGCGGACGTGGACCGGTTCCCGTTCCGCCCGTCGCGGGTCGTGGACTCGGTCAGGGACCTCGTCGACGAGCTCTGAGCTCAGCCGCGCGCGGTCGCGCCGTGCCGCGGGGCGGCACCACCGTCCTGCACCGTGCCCTTCTGGCGGGCCAGGGCGTCGAGGAACTCGTTCGCCCACGTGTGCGCGTCGTGACGCAGCACCGTCCGGCGCATCCGGTGCATCCGCGCTCGCCGGTCGCGCGGCGTGGCGTCGATCGCACGGGCGATGGTGTCCTTCACCCCGTCGAGGTCGTGCGGGTTCACGAGGAACGCGCCGCGAAGCTCGCTCGCCGCACCGGCGAACTCGCTCAGCACCAGGGCGCCGGTGAGGTCGACCCGGCTCGCGACGTACTCCTTGGCCACCAGGTTCATGCCATCGCGGAACGGGGTGACCAGCATGACGTCGGCCGCGAGGTACATGGCCACCAGCTCGTCGAGGGGGAACGACTGATGGAGGTAGTGGATGACGGGGTGGCCGACGATGGCGTACTCGCCGTTCACCTCACTGACGATCTGCTCGAGGTGGCGCCGCTCCTCGGCGTAGTGGGCATCCTCCTCCCGGCTCGGGACCGCGACCTGCACGACCACGTCGCGCCCCGGCTTCAGCGTCCCGTCGGCGTACAGCTCCGCGATGGCCCGGAGGCGGTGGTCGATCGCCTTGGTGTAGTCGAGGCGATCGACACCGAGCAGGACGATCTCGGGGTCGCCGAGCTCGGCGCGGACCCGGGTCGCGGCCGCAGTGGTCGAGGGCGAGGTTGCGAGGGCGGTGAGGGAGTCGACATCGACGGAGATCGGGAACGCGTCGACCGAGATGGTGCGACCCTCGAACTCGATCGCCGCGTTCGTCCCACGCGCTTCCGAGAGCCGTCTGGCCAGGCGGGAGAAGTTGGAGGCCGCCCCGGGAACCTGGAACCCGACGAGGTCCGCACCGAGCAACCCAGCGAGCAGCTCGCCCCGCCATGGCAGCTGCAGGAAGAGCTCGCGGGGTGGGAACGGGATGTGGAGGAAGAACCCGATGCGCACGTCCGGCCGGAGCAGCCTGAGCATGCCGGGCACGAGCTGCAGCTGGTAGTCGTGGACCCAGACCATCCCGCCGAGCGGGGCGACCGCCGCCGCCGCCGCCGCGAACCGCTGGTTCACGTCGCGGTAGGCGTACCACCACTCGCGGTGATACGTCGGCGAGCGGACGGCGTCGTGGTAGAGCGGCCAGAGGGTCGCGTTGGAGAACCCCAGGTAGAACTCCTCGACCTCCCGCTTGCTCAGCTCGACGGCGTGCAGCGAGATCCCCTCCACCGACGACGGGGTCTCGACCTTGCGCGTCTCCCCGTTCCACCCGATCCACATGCCCTCCCGCCCGCGCAGGGCGGCGGTGAGCGCGGGCGCGAGCCCGCCGGGGCTCGTCTCCCACTCGCCGTCCTTCGAGCGGTGCACCGGGAGGCGGTTGGCGACGACGACCAGCGGGCTCGCAGCCGATTCGCCGCGTCGGCTCCGTTCGGCGCCTGAGGCTCGGAGCGAGGGGGGCATGGCCGTCACGCCGCGGTGTTCGGGCGGTCGTCCTTGCCGGCCGCGTGCCACCAGTTCGGCGACCCTGCCTGCTCCGCGACCCCGGGGGACGCCCGCTGCTCCGCCTCGATCACGTGCAGGACCGCGTTGATGAGCGAGAGGTGGGTGAGCGCCTGGGGGAAGTTCCCGAGGTGCCGCATCGTCGCGGGGTCGAGCTCCTCCCCGAAGAGCCCGAGCGGGCTCGCCGCGCCGATGAGCCGCTCGCAGTTCGCCCGCGCGGCCTCGAGCTCGCCGATCTCGACGAGGGCCGAGACCAGCCAGAACGAGCACACCGAGAAGCTCGCCTCCGGCTCCCCGTCGATCCCGTCGACCTGCGTCTCGGTGCGGTACCGGTAGACGAAGGCGCCGTCCGCGAGCTCGTCGGCGATCCCGAGCACCGTCGCGCGGATCCGCGGGTCGTCCGCCGGGAGGAACCGGATGAGCGGCAGGAGCAGCAGCGAGGCATCCAGCTCCTGGCACCCGTAGGCCTGGGTGAAGCACCCGTCGGCGCGCACGCCGTTCGCGCACACGTCCTCGTGGATCTCGCGCGCGGCCTCCCACCACCGCCTCGCCCGATCGGCCTCGCCGCGCAGCGCGGCGAGGCGTGCGCCGCGGTCCGCCGCCGCCCAGCACATGACCTTCGAGATCGTGAAGTGGCGCGGCTCGCCCCGCGCCTCCCAGATGCTGTGGTCGGGGTGCCGCCAGCACTCGAGCGTCGTCTCCACGACGTCGACGACGATCCGCCACGCGCGCTCGCTGAGCGAGTCGCGGCTCTTGGTGTGCTGGAAGACGCAGTCGACGATCGCGCCGAGGATGTCGAACTGGTCCTGGCCGACCGCGCCGTTGCCGATGCGCACGGGGCGGCTGCCCGCGTACCCCGAGAGGTGCGTGAGCTCCTCCTCGGGCGGAGGCGCGGAGCCGTCGACGGGGTACAGGACCTTGAGGCGCTCCCGGGGGTGGCCGGCACGTCGCCCGTCGCCGAGCGGCTCTGTGACGTCCGCGAGGAACGCGAGGAAGTCGTCGGCCTCCGTGTCGAAGCCGAGTGCGTGGAGCGCCCAGAGCGTGAACGCCGAGTCCCGGACCCAGGTGAAGCGGTAGTCCCAGTTGCGCCCGCCACCGGGGTGCTCGGGGAGGGAGGTCGTCGACGCCGCGAGGAGCGCCCCGGTCGGGACGTAGGTGAGCCCCTTCAGCGTGAGCGCGCTGCGCTGCACCCGCTCGCGCCAGGGATGATCGGGGAACCGGCCGCGATCGATCCAGCCCCGCCAGAACCGGTTCGTCTCGGCGCGCCAGCGCGCGGCCTCTGCGAGGTCGCCGGGGAGCTCGCACTCGCCCCAGCCGAGCGCGACGTAGACCGACTCCCCCTCGGAGAGCCGGTGCCGCGCCTGCACGGCCCTGCCCTCGAGCCCCATGCGCAGGTCGCCGCGGAGCCGGAGGTGCGGCCGCCCCTCGTTGGTCGTCTCGACGTGGTCGTACCCGGTGCCCACGTACGCCCAGACCGCGTCGTCGCGCCCGTAGTCGAAGGAGGGCTCACACCGCAGCACGATGTCGACGCTCCCGTGCAGGCAGGTCGCCTCTCGGACGAGCACGTGGCGCGCGTCGGCGTCGCCGGGCGGGCGGCGGTGCCGCTCGGAGCGCGCCCCGCCCCGGTACCACGGCCCGACCGCAAGGAAGTCGGTGACGAGCAGCCACCCACTCCGTGTCTGCCACGTGGTGGCGAGCGCCATCGTCCCGGGCACGTACTGGCGGTGCGCCGGGACCGCGCTGTCCTCGGGCCCGAACCGGAACGATCCGGCCGCGCGGTCGAGGATCGTCCCGAACACGCTCGGGTCGTGCGGCCGCGGGACGCACAGCCACTCGACCGCACCGGTCGGGGCGACGAGGCACGTGACCTCGCAGTCCGAGAGGAACGCGTACTCGCCGATCTGCGGGAAGATCGTCTCGAGCCCCGCGATCGCTGACGGCGACGGCGCCGGCCGTTCGGCGACGCGGAGATGCTCCCCGCGCTCGTCGGTCGTGGCGAGCGAGGGCGGGAACACCCGCTCGGGCGCCCTCGTGCCGTCGGGCACCGCCCGGGGGCTACTCACGGCACCGCCTCGTAGGCCGCCGCCTGCAGGTCGGCGTGCACCGCCGGCGGGGTGGGCGACGAGAACATCCGCTGCGTGAGCACGATCACGACGAGGTCGCGGACCGGGTCGACCAGCCAGGTGGTCCCGAGCCCGCCGGACCAGCCGTAGGCGCCGGCGCGCTCCCCGTCGGTCACGACGGCCTGGCAGTACCCCCACCCCTGGCCCTGGAGGATCACGCCGCCCTCCTTGCGCCGCTGCTCGACGGTGAGCTGGTTGGTGGTCATCTGGGCCACGAGCGCCGGCGAGACGACGCCGTCGCCGCCCGCGAGGAGCATCCGGGCGAAGCGGTGGAGGTCGTCGACGGTCGAGACGAGCCCGGCGGCGCCGTCGGGGAACGCCGGGGGCCGGGACCACCGCCCGGTCGGCTCGTCCCAGACCACGAGGCCCGACGGCGTCCACGCGTACGCCGTGGCGAGGCGCGCGGCGTCAGCCGTCCACATCGCCGTGTCGCTCATCCGGAGCGGCTCGAGGACCTTGGCGACGAGGACGTCCTCGAAGGGCACGCCGGCCGCGCGCGCACACAGGACGCCGAGCACCGACGCGCCCGTGTTGTACAGCCACCGCTCGCCGGGCTGGGCGATCAGCGGCAGCTCGCCGAGCCGGGCGAGCCAGACGTCCGGGGGCGGCTGGCGGTCCGGCTCGGGGGCGCCGAGCGTGTAGAGGCCTGCGGCCCGCTCGGCGGCCACGATCGGGATCGGCTCGCCCTCGCCGAACATCTCCATGCTGAACCCGAACCCGAACGTGAAGGTGAGCAGGTCCTTGAGCGTGATCGCGCGGGTGGCCGGGACCGTGTCGTCGAGCGGGCTATCGACCCGGGCGAGCACGCGGCGGCTCGCGAGCTCGGGGAGCAGCCCGTCGACCGGCTCATCGAGGTCGAGCACCCCCTCGTCGACGAGCGCAAGGGTGGCGGCGGCGGTGATCGGCTTGGTCGTGGAGGCGATCCGGAAGAGCGAGTCTCGCTGGACCGGGTCACGGCCACCGCCGAGCACGCCCGCCGCCTCGACGTGCACCTCGTCGCCGCGCGCGAGCAGCGCGACCACGCCGGGGACCTCCCCGTCGTCGACGTGGCGGCGCGCCGTCGCGCCGAACGAGGCGACCCCCTCCTCGGTCAGCCCGATCGTCATCGCACCGTCCCCGGGTTCATGGAAGCCGGCCAGACAACGGCGGCCGCGGCCGCCCGAGCGGCCGAGCGGGACGCACTACGTGGTCGCGGCCCTGAGCTTGAAGCGCGCGCCCGCGGGGTCGCGCACGGTCGCGAGCGTGCCGTAGGGGGTCTCGGTCGCGTCCTCCGCGACGGATCCGCCGAGCGCACGCACCTTCGCCACCGCCGCCGCGGCGTCGTTGACGTGCCAGTAGACCGACCAGCTCGACGGGGGTGAGCCCGGGAAGCCGGACGCGTCCATGACGCCCGCGAGCTCGCCCTCGCCCTCGGGGTGCTGCATGACGGAGTACCGGAACTCGTCGGTGTCCCCGATCGCCGAGGTCTTCCAGTGGAAGACGGACTCGTAGAACGCGATCGACGTCGCGAAGTCCGTCGTGTGCAGCTCGAACCAGCTCGGCGTCCCGGGCTCGCCGGTCACGATGAACCCCGGGAACGTGCCGGGCTGCCACGCGCCGACCACGGCGCCGGTCGGGTCGGCGAGCAGCGACTGCGTCCCGAGGTCCGCGACCGGGCTCGGGTCGACGAGGATCGTCGCACCCTTCTCCTTCGCGGCCTTTGCCATCCTGCCGGCGTCGTCGGTGTGCAGGTACACCTTCCAGGTGTTGTCGGCCTTCACGTCGCCCATCTCGCCCATGCCGCCGGCCGTGGGCTTCCCGTCCTGCGCGAACATGAAGTAGCCGCCGAACTCCTCGCTCGGCTCGAGCGCCTCCCAACCGAACAGCTCGCTGTAGAACCGGCGGCTGCCCTCGACGTCGGAGGTGAACAGGTCGGTCCAGCAGGGGGCGCCAAGAGGGGCGTGATCACGGGTCGGCATGGTCCTCCTTCGGGTCGGGTCCATTCAACACCCCGGGGTGCGGCGCTCGGCCGGGGCGCCCGGACCCGCCGCTGGACGGCACCGATCGCTCGGCCGCCGCTTGCTGCGTACCCCTCGCGATAACCCCCGAAACGCCGCGAGCCCCCGGCCACGGGCCTGGATCCTTCAGATCTGGTGCCGCGCCGGCGGCACGGCGCTCGCGGCCGGATAGAACGGACGCGTGCAGGGGTGGTCGGACGTGACAACCCGGTGGCAACATCCCATGGTGGATCCGCGGCCCGAGGGCCGACCGTAGGGGCTGACGGCGTGACGGAGGACCGGCTCGAGGACCGCTTCTGCGACGTCCGATCGCGCACGGAGGCGCTGGCGGCCCCGCTGTCGCCCGAGGACCAGACGGTCCAGTCGATGCCCGACGTCAGCCCGACCAAGTGGCACCGGGCGCACACGACGTGGTTCTTCGAGACCTTCGTGCTCGACGACACCGAGCTCGCGGCACGGTACGACCCGTCGTTCGACTTCCTCTTCAACTCCTACTACGAGCTCGTTGGCCCCCGGTTCGAGCGCGCCCGGCGCGGGCTCCTCTCCCGTCCCGGGGCCGCCGAGGTCGGCAAGTACCGCCAGCAGGTCGACGCGAGGGTCCTGGAGCTCATCTCGCACGGCCTGGACCCCCGCCACCACGACCGCGTGGTCCTTGGCCTGCACCACGAGCAGCAGCATCAGGAGCTCCTGCTCATGGACATCAAGCACGTGCTGGCCCAGCACCCCCAGCCGGTCGCCTACGTCGGGCGCGTCGCTGCTGGTCCCGGGGACCAAGCCGGTCGCCTCGGGCCTGTCCCCCTGCCCGGCGGGGTCGTCGAGATCGGGGCGGACGGCGCCGGGTTCTGCTTCGACAACGAGCTCCCCCGCCACGAGGCCCTCGTCGCGCCCGCGATCGTGGACGGGACCCTCGTGAGCTGCGGGGAGTACCTCGAGTTCATCGAGGACGACGGGTACGAGCGGCCCGAGCTCTGGCTCTCCGACGGCTGGGGCGCGGTCAACGCCGGAGGGTGGGACGCCCCGCTGTACTGGTCCTTCACGGAGGGGAGCTGGCGACGGTTCACCCTGCACGGGACCGAGGTCGTCCGCGCTGACGACCCCGTGAGCCACGTGAGCTACTACGAGGCTGACGCCTACGCCCGATGGCGTGGCGCGCGCCTGCCCACCGAGTTCGAGTGGGAGGTCGCCGCCGGCGGGCAGCCGATCGCCGTGCCGTTCGCCCTCGAGCCGCCACCGACGACCGCCGGGCCGGGGTTCTTCGGCTCGGTGTGGCAGTGGACGCAGAGCGCGTACGCGCCCTACCCGGGCTTCCAGCCGCCCGAGGGCGCGGTCGGCGAGTACAACGGCAAGTTCATGGTGAACCAGCAGGTGCTCCGGGGTGGCGCGTCGATCACCCCGGAGGGCCACACCCGACCCACCTACCGCAACTTCTTCCCCGCGTCGGCGCGGTGGCCCTACACCGGGTTCCGTCTCGCACACGACGCAAGGTGAGCGCGCGACCGGTCACCCTCGACGTCCGCCTCGATCCCGTCGCGATGCGCGCGGCGCTCGAGCGTGACGCGAGGGAGGGCCTGCTCTCGACCCCGAAGACGCTCCCGGCGGTCTGGTTCTACGACGACGCGGGCAGCGAGCTCTTCGACGAGATCACGAGGCTGGACGAGTACTACCCCACCCGGGCGGAGCGCGCCCTCCTCGAGCGGCACGCTGTGGACATCGCCAAGGCGGCAGCGCCGGCGACCCTCGTCGAGCTCGGATCGGGGACCTGCACCAAGACGCGCATCCTGCTCGACGCGCTCTGCGAGGTGGGGTCGCTGCGCCGCTACGTCGCCGTCGACGTGGCCGAGTCGACGCTCATGGCCGCAGCCGGCGAGATCGCCCAGGAGTTCCCAGGGCTCGACGTCACGGCCATCGTCGCCGACTTCCACCACCTCGACGGGCTGTTCGATGCGCCCGGCCCGACGCTCGTCGCCTTCCTCGGCGGGACGATCGGCAACCTCGAGCCCGGCGTGCGCTCCCGGTTCCTCGCGGACCTCGACGCGCAGCTGGGCCACGACGACGCCTTCCTGCTCGGGACCGACCTCGTGAAGGACCGGCGGCGCCTGCTCGCCGCCTACGACGACGCGAAGGGCGTCACCGCGGCGTTCAACCGCAACGTCCTCACCGTGCTGAACCGCGAGCTCGGGGCGGACTTCGACCCGGCGGCGTTCCGCCACGTCGTGCGGTTCGACGAGCCGAACCAGTGGATCGAGATGCGGCTTCGTGCAACCTCGCCGCAGTACGTCGCCATCCCGGGGCTCGGGATCAAGCTGGAGTTCGCCGAGGGTGAGGAGCTGCGCACGGAGGTGAGCGCGAAGTTCACGCCTGGGCGCGTGTGCGACGAGCTGGACAGGGGCGGGTTCGTCGTGGACCAGCAGTTCGGCGCGGACGCCGGGGAGTTCCTCCTCACGCTCGCACACCCCTACTGCTGACCGGTCACGATCCCGATCGCCATCGGGTCACGGCGTGGGAACACACTCGTTCGCGATCGCGTGCACGCCCGTGACTCCGGCCGGCGCGCTGCACCGTGCCGCCGCGGCTCGGCGCGTGCAGATCGCGCCGAGCCACCCGGCGATCAGCTGCCGAGGAGGTCCTTGACCGCCGCCTCGATCCCGCGGTGGAACGTCGGGTACGCGTAGATCATGTGTCGGAGCGACGTCGTCGGGACCTCCGCGTGGACCGCCAGCGCCAGCAGGCCGAGCACCTCGCCACCCCACGGGCCCGCCGAGGTGGCGCCGACGAGCACGCCGCGGTCGGCGTCCTCGACCAGCTTGATGAACCCCTCGTTGCCCGCCTTGTGGATCCACCCCCGCGCCGACGCCGGGACCGACTCGGCGCCGGTGCGCACCCGGATGCCGGCTGAGCGCGCCTGCGCCTCGGTCACCCCGACGGCGCCGACCTCCGGGTCCGTGAACGTCACGCGCGGCAGCCCGTGGTACGCGGCCGGGACCACCTCGCGACCGAGCACGTCGTTCACCACGATGTCGGCCTGGTACATCGAGATGTGGGTGAACGCGCCCTTCCCCGTGACGTCGCCGAGCGCCCAGGTCCGCCGCGCGCCGACCACTCGGAGGTGGTCGTCGACCGGGAGCCACGGCGCCGACTCGTCCACGCCGATCGAGCCCGCCCCGAGCGCCCGGAGGTCGCTCCGCCGCCCGGTGGCGACGAGGACCCGCTCGGCGACCAGCGGATCGCGGCCGTCCACCTCGACGGTGAACCCGTCGGGTCCGTGGCGGACCGCCTGGATGCGCGCGGAGGTGACCGCGGCCACCCCGTCTCTGCCGAGCGCCGCGGTCACGAGCTCGCTCGCCTCGGGCTCCTCGGGGCCGAGCAGGCGGTCCCCCGCCTCGACCACCGTGACCGCCGTCCCGAAGCGGGCGAACGCCTGGGCGAGCTCGACGCCGATCGCGCCGCCGCCGATGACCGCGAGCGACGCGGGCGCCTCGGTCGCCTCGAGCGCCTCGCGGTTCGTCCAGTAGGGGGTGTCGGCGAGCCCGGGGATGGGGGGCGCCCACGCGCGGGTGCCCACGCCGACCACGACCGCACGGGTCGCCTCGAGCTCGACGTCCCCGACCACCACCCGGCCCGGGCCGTCGAGCCGGCCCCAGCCCCGCACGAGCGTGCGCCCTTCGACTCGAGGCGGCGTGCGGCGGCGGTGTCGTCCCAGTCGTCGGTCGCGTCCTCGCGGATGCGCCGCGCGACCGGCTGCCACGAGGGCTCGACGGTCGAGTGGCCGGCCATCCCGTCGATCCGGCGACCCTCGGCGAGGAGGTCGGCCGCGCGGATGACCATCTTGGACGGGACGCACCCCCAGTAGGGGCACTCCCCGCCGACGAGCTCTGCCTCGACCCCCACCACGTCGAGCCCGGCCTCGGCGAGCCGCCCCGCGGCGTCCTCGCCGCCGGGCCCGAGCCCCATGACGATCACATCCGCCCGTTCCGCCACCGTTGCCTCCCTCAGCCCCGTCCGGCCGGCGCCGGTCGCCGGGCCATTGTGGCCTGCGACAACGTCCGATAACGCGGCTCCGCGAGACGGGCGAGTTGAGCGGGAGTTGCGTCGTGCCAGCGGGGCCGTTGAGCGCGATCGGCGATCGTACGGGTGTGTCACGCACGTCCCGTCCAACGCGCCCCTCCTGCGCCACCTGGCCCAGCGGAGGACGGTGACCCCGGAGATGGCCGTCCGAACCCGGCGCGCCGCGTCCCTCGCACCCCGATCGGTCGCCGCGGCCCCGCCATCCGAGCCCGCCGCTCCCCCCAGGGCCCTGGTCGAGGCGTGGCTCCGTCGCAGCGGCCGCTCGCTCTACGCCTCGAGGCCGATCTTCTGGGCCCAGCTCCTCGCCGCGGTCGTGGTCGTCGGGTACACGGTCTCGACCCTCGTCGTCCCGATCCCCCCCTCGGGGTACAGCACGCTCTGGGACGGGTGGATCGGCAACCTCGCGTCGATCCTCCCGCTGATCCCGATCGGGATCCGCGTCGTCACCAACCCACGGCAGCGGGCCGCCTGGCTGGTGATGGGCTCGGGGATCCTGCTGTACAACTTCGGCAACCTCATCTACCTCTGGCACGACCAGAACCTCACCCCGATCCCGGTCCCCGCGCCGAGCGACGCCGCCTACCTCCTCTCGTACGTGTTCTTCACCGTGGGCGTCGTGATGCTCACGCAGGGGAACTTCCGTGCCGTGGCGATCAGCACCCGTCTCGACGGCGTGATCACCGGGCTCGCGATCGGTGCGGCCGCCGGGCTGCTCTGGTTCAACAACGTGCTCTCGATCACGGGCAAGCCCATCGAGGTGGTCGTCGGCATGGCGTACCCGCTCATGGACCTCGTGATGCTGGTCGTGCTGTTCTCCGCGCTGGCGCCGATGCGGTACCGGCTGCACCGGTCCACGGCGTTGCTGATGCTCGGGCTGATCGTCTTCGTGGTGGGCGACATCATCTACCTGAACCAGCAGGCCGCGGGCACCTATGTGCAGGGCACGCTGCTCGACGCCACCTGGGTGATCGGGATCTGGCTGATGGCGCTCGCCTCGTGGCCGCTCGAGGACCGACGTGTGCGCCGTCGCCTCGGCGCGACGGACGTGCCCGACGGCATCACTGCCGTGCCGATCGTCTTCGGCACGGTATCGGTCATCGTGCTCTCCGCGTCGCTCGACCACCAGACGCCCAAGGTCGCGTCGCTCATGGCGCTCACGGCCATCGGCCTCGTGATCGTCAGGATGGCGATGACGCTGCGGGAGGTGCGCCGCGCCGAGAAGTCGAACTACTCGACCGCCCGGGTCGACGAGCTGACGCGGCTCAGCAACCGCCGGGCGTTCTTCGAGGCCGGCGAGGACCGGTTCGCCGACCGCCCCCCCGACCAGCGTCTCGGCGTCGTGGTCATGGACCTCAACGGGTTCAAGGAGATCAACGACACGCTCGGCCACGCGGCGGGCGACGAGCTGCTGCAGGCAGTGGCCAAGCGGTTCTCCGGCCGCGCGGACCACCGTGGCGAGATCGCACGGATCGGCGGCGACGAGTTCGCCGGCACGTTCGAGATCAACTCGGTCGCCGAGGCCGTCTCGATCGCCCAGGAGCTCGCGGGGATGTTCAACGACCCGATCTCGATCGACGGCATGACGGTGCGCGTGGGCGGGAGCGTCGGGGTCGCCATCTGCCCCGAGCACGGGACCACGCAGAGCGAGCTCCTCCGGTGCGCCGACATCGCCATGTACGAGGCGAAGGGCGAGCACGCAGCCATCCGGCTCTACCGCCCGGAGGACGACGGGCACACCCGCTACCGGCTGGCGCTGATCGACGACCTCCGCCGCACGCCCTGGGAGCGCGACCTCCTGCTCCACTTCCAGCCCACCCTCGACCTCCGCAGCGGCACGATCGTCGGCGTCGAGGCGCTCGTGCGGTGGCGCCACCCCACCTTCGGGCTGCTGTACCCGGACGACTTCATCCCGCTGTGTGAGCGCAGCGGGATGATCCGGTCCCTCACGCGGCGGGTGATCGAGCTCGCCGTCGCCGAGCTCGAGCGC
>Ga0318552_10000469_pt1 | contig 12556 bp, 11 predicted proteins | sample GRESIP082b2f20_FD_203516 | JGI IMG/M metagenome (GOLD analysis project Ga0318552, IMG submission 203516) | Tropical soil microbial communities from Luquillo Experimental Forest, Puerto Rico - GRE.SIPMG.082b2f20 | ecosystem: Environmental > Terrestrial > Soil > Tropical forest > Bulk soil...
ACATCGAGAAGGCGCTCAAGCAATTCGACCGCGCGATCGAGCTCGAGCCCAACTACAGCCAGGCCTTCTACGGCGCCTACTACTGCCTGAACCAGAGCGGGCAGCACGACCGGGCGATGGGCTACATCCAGCGCTGGGTGGACGGGCATCCCAACGACGCCCAGGCGCGCGCGCTGCTCGAATCCGGTCGAAGCGTGCCGCGGCGTCCGTCCTCGAGCCAGGCGCTCCCCAGGCCACCGCAGCCCAACCTGCCCTGAGCCGCCGATGCCCGAGCCGCATGCGCGCGTGTCGGGAGCCGCGGGCTTCATCGGCTCCCATCTGGTCGAGCGACGCCGCCTACCCGAGCTCGACCTGGCGCGCGCCGGGCGGGACTTGTGGTAGCGTGCGATGGGGACTGCGGTAGGCGCCGGTTGCGCTCGGCCCTACGCGTGGCGCGCCGCTCGGTCCAACGTTCCTGGGAGATGGATTGATGCTGAACCGTGCGCGCACCGCCGCCCTCGTGGCGTTGGGCGTCTACGCGGTCGTTGCCGTGGTCTACTTCATCACCTTGGCCCCCTCGGTCCCGTTCTGGGACGCGGGGGAGTTCATCGCCTGCTCCTACATCCTGGGGATTCCCCACCCGCCCGGCACGCCGCTCTATGTCCTGATCGGCCGCGTCGCCACGTTGATCCCGTGGCATACGGTGCCCGAGCGCATCAACGCCCTGTCCGCCGTGTTCTCGGCGATCACGGCGGCGCTCACCTATCTCGTCGGCCTCAAACTCATCCGCCTGGCCTTCGGCGAGAAGCGGGACGCCCTGCAGGAGTGGACCGCGCACATTGGGGCTTTGACCGGCGCGCTCTTGCTCGCGTTCTCGGACACCTTCTGGGAGAACGCGATCGAGGCCGAGCATGTTCATCCGCTCGGGATGAGCTTCGCCCAAATCCTGCTGCTTTGGCTCGGGCTGCGGTGGTGGGAGGAGCACGAGCGGCGGCCCACGGCCGGCCCGCTACTCCTGTGCGTCTACGTCATGTGGGTGTGCGTCGGCATCCATCTGGGTGCCGGGATGATGGCCCTGCCACTGATCGTGCTGGTGGCCATTGTGGACCGACGTGCGGCAGCGCTGTTCGCGATGCCCTTTGTCACCATGCTCGTGGTGCCGAAGGGTCTGCAGGTCATGGCGGGTGCAGTGATCCTCCTCTCGACCGCGCTGTTCCTGTACTACACGCTCCAAGGCAAGATCAATCGCTGGGTGATGGTCGCCTCCGCGGTCGGAGCCGCCATCGGCGTGAAGGCGGCTTTCTACGACGAGACCTTCACGGCGCACAGCGCACTCGTGGCGTTCGCTTCGGTGGTCATCCCGATGACGATGCTCGCCCGCCGCAGTCGCGAGGGCCGGATCCTCGCGCTCGCCTTCTTCCTGATGGCGGTTGGCTACTCGACGCACGCCTATCTGCCGATCCGGGCGGCGCAACACCCCGCGATCAACGAGGGCGATCCCTCGACTTGGGCCAGGCTGAACGCCCTGCTCGAGCGCCAGCAATATGGGCAGATGCATTTCTTTCCGCGGCGCGCGTCGTGGGGCGTGCAGCTCCACAAGGAGTTCTGGCGTTACTTCCGGCGCCAGTGGCCACTTTTTCCCTCCGGCGGCATCGACGCCTGGGGGGCGCGGATGGCGGCCGGGGGCAACTGGCTCCTCGCGCGCGTCGCGGCCATCCCGTGGGCGGCGCTCCTGCCGTTGCTACTGGGGCTCGCGGGCGCGGTGTGGCAGGCGCGGCGCAACCGGACTGCGTTTCTCTACGTCGGGTCGTTCCTGGCCATCTCGACGGCCGGGTTGATCCTGTTCCTCAACTTCAGCGACCACGAGGTTCGCGACCGGGACTACTTCTTCGCGAGCGGCTACCACGCCTACTGCCTCTGGATCGGGCTGGGGGTGGCGTGGCTGATCGAGGAGACGCGCCGCCTGTCGGTTCAGCGGGCGGTGCCGGTCGTGGTCGCCGTGGCCCTGTTGTCCCAACCGCTCTGGCTGGCGAGGACGCTGTGGTTCACGCACGACCGGCGGGGTAACTACGTGGCCCACGACTACGCCTACGACATGCTGGCGCCGCTGGCGCCCAACTCCTACGTGTTCACCAACGGCGACAACGACACCTTCCCGCTGTGGTACATGCAGGAGGTCGAGCACTTCCGCCAGGACGTACGGGTCGTGAACCTGAGCCTGCTCAACACCGACTGGTACATCCAGCAGCTCCGCGACGATCCGCCCAGGGTGCCGATCCACCTCGACGACGACGCCATCAGGATGCTGGGGCAGGGGGAGGTCCCGGACGCCTCGGGGCACTACATCCTCACCAACGAGTACATGGTCAAGCACATCATCGAGTCGAGTGAGCAGGGCACGCGCAACTGGGTCAAGCAGCCCTACTTCGCGGTCACGGTCCCCGAGCACATGGGCTTCCAGCCCCGGTTCACGCTGGAGGGGCTGGTGTACCGGGTCAATCGCGACACGCTCCAGGGCGACCTCGACGAGAAGGTGACACGCCACGCGCTCTACGACGTGTTCAAGTACCGCGGTCTGTTCCTGGCCGACGGGAGCTGGGACCCGGGGGTGTACAAGGACGAGAACGCCGCGACGCTGTCGCGCAACTTCGCGGCCGCCCACCTCCAGCTGGCCTACTACTACCGGCGTCAGGGCAAGCTCGATCGCGGGATCGCCGAGATGGAGCGCGTGGCCCGCATGTTCCCGGACTTCACCGACGTCCTGATCCCGCTCGGCGGCTTCTACATGGACCATGGCGACACCGCCAAGGCGCTGGCGCTGTTCGAGAAGCTCACCGTCAACGCGCCCAACAACCCCGAGGCGTTCTACTCCTATGGCCTGACCCTGGCGTTCCGGGGCGACATCGAGAAGGCGCTCAAGCAATTCGACCGCGCGATCGAGCTCGAGCCCAACTACAGCCAGGCCTTCTACGGCGCCTACTACTGCCTGAACCAGAGCGGGCAGCACGACCGGGCGATGGGCTACATTCGGCACTGGGTGGACGGGCATCCCAACGACGCCCAGGCGCGCGCGCTGCTCGAATCCGGCCGGGGCGTGCCCCGGCGTCCGTCCTCGAGCCAGGCGCCGCCCCGGCCGCCACAACCCAACCTGCCTTGAGGGGGTCGATGCCCGAACCGCATGCGCTGGTGACGGGAGCCGCGGGCTTCATCGGCTCTCACCTGGTCGAGCGACTGCTGCGCGAAGGGGTGACCGTGACCGGTGTCGATTGCTTCACCGACACCTACGACGCGGCGCTCAAGCGCGCCAACCTGACGCGCGCCGCGGCGCACGCCTCGTTCCGCCTGCTCGAGCTCGACCTCGCGCGCGCGGACCTCGCGGCGCTCCCCGACGTCGCGGTGGTGTACCACCTCGCCGCGCAGCCCGGCGTGCGCACCTCGTGGGGCGCGGACTTCCCGGTCTACCTGGAGCGCAACGTGCTGGCGACCCAGCGGCTGCTGGAACGCTACCGTCACGCGCCGCCCGGGCGCTTCGTGTACTCCTCGTCGTCGTCGGTGTACGGCGACGCCGAGCGCTATCCGACCGCCGAGAGCGTGCTGCCGCGGCCGTTCTCGCCCTACGGCATGACCAAGCTCGCGGGCGAGCACCTGGTGCTGCTCTACGGGCGCAACTTCGGCCTCCCGGTGGTGGCGCTGCGCTACTTCACGGTGTACGGCCCGCGCCAGCGTCCCGACATGGCGTTCACGCGCTTCTGCCGCGCGATGCTGCGCGGCGAGCCGATCACGGTGTTCGGCGACGGACGCCAGTCGCGCGACTTCACCTTCGTGACCGACGCGGTGGAGGCCAACTGGCGCGCCTGGCAGCAATCGCGCGCCGCCGGGGTCTACAACGTCGGCGGCGGCGGTCAGGTCGAGGTGGTCGAGGCGATCGCGATCCTGGAGCGGGCGCTGGGAGTCCAGGCGGTGGTGCGCTTCGAGCCGCGACCGCCCGGCGATCCGGTGCGGACCTGCGCGGACTGGAGCCGGCTCCAGAGCGACCTCGAGTTCCACCCGCGCGTCGGCATCGAGGAGGGGCTGGCCGCCCAGGCCGCCTGGGCCCGCGGTCCCGGGGTGGGGGAGCGGGCGTGAGGCCGGACGAGGGGGTCGACATCACGGCGGTGATCCCGGCCTACAACGAGGTCGAGAGCCTGCCGGTCCTGGTCCCCGAGCTGTCGGCGGCGCTCGATCAGCTGGGGCGACCGTGGGAGATCCTGATCGTCGACGACGGCTCGCGCGACGGCACCGACCGCGGCATCGCCACCCTGGCCGCCGCCGATGCGCGCGTGCGCGGGGTGTCGCTGCGCCAGAACTTCGGCAAGTCGGCGGCGCTCGCCACCGGGTTCCGGCTCGCGCGTGGCGAGTGGATCGTGACCCTCGACGCCGACCTCCAGGACGACCCGGCCGAGCTGCCGCGCCTGGTGCGTGCCCTGGAGCAGGGCGCCGACCTGGTGTCGGGATGGAAGCAGAAGCGCAAGGACCCGCTGACCAAGACGCTGCCCTCGCGGCTGTTCAACGCCGTGACCTCGTGGGTCTCCGGGGTGCGCCTGCACGATTTCAACTGCGGCTACAAGCTGTACCGCCGCGAGGTCGCCGACTCGCTCGAGATCTACGGCGAGCTCCATCGCTTCGTTCCGGCGCTCGCCCACTGGCGCGGCTTCCGGGTCACCGAGGTGCCGGTGCTCCACCGCGCGCGGCGCTTCGGCCGCAGCAAGTTCGGCGCGGCGCGCTTCGTCAACGGCTTCCTCGACCTGCTCTCGGCGGCCTTCATCTCGACCAGCGCGCTCAAGCCGCTGCACGTCTTCGGGCGCATCGGGCTGCTGTTCCTTCTGATCGGGCTCGGGATCGGGGTGTGGTTCGTGGCCCAGTGGCTGGGTGGTGAGCCGATGCGGGTGCGCCCGCTGATGCTGTTTGGGGCCGGGCTGGGCCTGATCGGCATCCAGTTCATCCTCATGGGGCTGATCGGCGAGATGATCGCCCACCTCGGCGCCGGGGTCGAATACCCGGTGCGGCGGCGCTACAACATGGACGGTCGCGGATGAAGGCGTTCGTGCTGGCCGGCGGCCTCGGCACGCGGCTCAGGCCGCGCTTCGGCGACCGCCCCAAGGCCCTGACGCCGCTGGCCGGCCGGCCGTTCCTCGCCCACCAGCTCGAGTGGCTGGCGCGCCACGGCATCCGCGAGGTGGTGGCGTGCGCCGGCTACGGCGCCGAGGCGCTGCGCGGCGAGCTGGCCGACGGCGGGAGCTTCGGGGTGCGCCTCGACTACTCGGTCGAGGAGCAGCCGCTCGGCACCGGCGGCGCGCTCAAGCACGCCGAGCGCTTCGTCGCCGGGCCGGCGCTGGTGGTCAACGGCGATACCCTGGCCGCCTGCGATCCGTGGGCGCTGGAGCGCGAGCGCTGGGAGCACGGCGCGCTCGGGGCGGTGGCGCTCTACGAGGTCGCCGACGCGCGCGCGCGCGGCCGCGTCGAGGGCGACGCGCGCGGCCGCATCGTGCGCTTCGTCGAGAAGGACCCCGGCTATCGCGGCGCGGCGTGGGTCAACGGCGGCCTGTACGCGTTCGCCCCGGCGCTGTGGCGCCGGCTGCCCGACGGGCCGTCGTCGCTGGAGCGCGACGTGCTGCCGGCGCTGGCGGCGGAGGGCGGGCTGCGCGGCTTCCGGGCCGCGGGCGAGTTCTTCGACATCGGCACCCCGGAGGAGTGGGAGCGCGCCGAGCGGGCCTTCAGCGCGTGACCGCGCCCGGCTACTTCCGCGCGCGCGCGCCGCTGCGGCTGTCGTTCTGCGGCGGCGGCACCGACGTCTCGCCCTATCCCGAGCAGCACGGCGGCATGGTGCTGTCGGCCACCATCAACCTGTACGCCTACGCCTCGTTGCGGCCGCGGCGCGACACCCGGTTCACCATCGCCAGCCTCGACTACGACACGGTGGCGCGCTACGACCATCCGCGCCGGCTGCGTCTCGACGGCAACCTCGACCTGATCAAGGCGGTGGTGCGCGCGCTCAAGGTGCGGCGCGGCGCCGACCTGTGGGTGCACTCCGACGCCCCGCCCGGCTCCGGCCTCGGCTCCTCGTCGACGCTGGTGGTGGCGCTGATCGGGGTGCTGAGCGAATGGCTCAAGCGGCCGCTCACCGGCTACGAGGTCGCCGAGCTGGCCTACCGCATCGAGCGTATCGACCTCCTGCTGGCGGGCGGCCGTCAGGATCAGTACGCCGCGGCTTTCGGCGGCTTCAACTTCATCGAGTTCCAGCGCGACAGCACGGTCGTGAACGCGCTGCGCATCCGCCCCGACGTGCTGCGCGAGCTCGAGTACCGGATGCTGCTGTGCTACATGGGCCAGACCCGCCAGTCGGCCCACATCATCGAGCGCCAGACCGCGAGCTACCTGGGCGGCCGGCGCCGCACCGTCGTGGCGCTCGACCACCTCAAGCGCGAGACGCTGGAGATGAAGAAGGCGCTGCTGCTCGGCGACATCGATGGCATGGGCGAGCTGCTCCACGAGGCATGGGAGAACAAGAAGCGGCTCGACGAGGGGATCTCGAACCCGCACGTCGACCGTCTCTACCGGCTGGCGCGCCAGGCCGGCGCGATCGGCGGCAAGATGCCGGGCGCGGGCGGGGGCGGGTATTTCGTGCTGCTCACCCGCTTCGACCGCAAGCACCGCGTCGCCGCCGCGCTCGAGGCGCACGGCGGACAGGTCGTGCCGTTCCAGTTCGAGGCCAAGGGACTCGCGACCTGGTCGTCGGCCGGCCGGTGACGTCCTGAGCGATGCGCATCGCGCTGCTCGGCCCGCTCGCCCCGTGGCGCGGCGGACTCGCTCAGTACCTGGGGCTGCTGGGGGATGCGCTGACGCGGCACGGCGAGGTCCGCGGCGTCACCTTCACGCGCCAGTACCCGGCGTTCCTGTTCCCGGGCGGCTCCCAGCTCGATCCCGAGGCCGAGCGCCCGCACTTCCCGGTCGAGGCGCTGCTCGATTCGATCGGCCCCGCGAGCTGGCGCCGTACCGCCGCGGCCCTCGAGCGCTTCGCTCCGGGCGCGGTGATCCTGAAGTGGTGGATGCCATTCTTCGCCCCCGGCTTCGCCTCGTCGGTGGGCCCGCTGCGCCGGCGCGGCACGCGGATGGTGCTGGTGTGCGACAACCTGGTGCCCCACGAGCGCCGGCCGCTCGACCTCCTGCTGACGCGCTGGATGCTGCGCAACTCGGACGGCTACCTGGTCATGTCGGAGAGCGTCGAGCGCGATCTGGCGCGGCTCAAGCCCGGTGCTCCGGCGCGCCGCGTCCCGCATCCCTTCTACGCCCAGTTCGATCGCGGGCGCTGGACGCGCGGGAGCGCGCGCGCCAAGCTGGGGCTGGCCGCGGATGCCGAGGTGGCGGTGTTCTTCGGTTACGTGCGCCGCTACAAGGGGCTCGACACGCTGCTCGAGGCGTGGGCCGCGGTGCGGCGCGAGCGGCCGGCGGTCCTGATCGTGGCCGGCGACTTCTACGAGCGCCCCGAGCCCTACCGGCGCCTGGCGGCGGCCGCGGGGGGGCCGGAGGCGGTGCGCATGATCGAGGGGTATCGGTCCGATGACGACGTCGAGGCGCTGTTCCGCGCCGCCGACGTGGCGGTGCTGCCCTATCGCTCCGCGACCCAGAGCGGCGTGACCCACGTCGCCTACGCGCTGGGCGTGCCGGTCATCACCACCGACGTCGGCGGGCTGGCCGAGACCGTTTCGCCCGGCATCACCGGGCTCATCGTGCCGCCCGAGGATCCGGCGGCGCTGGCCGCCGCGATCGTGCGCTTCTTCGCCACCGGGATGGGAGCGACGCTGCGCGAGGGCGTGGCGGCGCTGCGCGTCACCCACTCATGGGACGCCCTGGCCGCGAGCGCCGTGGGCCTGATCGACCAGCTCGAGCCCGGAAGGGGGTGGCGATGAGCCGCGATCCCGGCGGCCTGCGCCCGGCCCCCGCGGCGGCGGGGTCGGCGCGCGCCGGCGCGCCCGTCGGCCGCACCGCGCGCGCGCTGGCCCTGGCCGCGTTCCTGTTCTACGTCCTGAGCGGCGGCGGCCGCATCGTCGGTAGCGACGAGGTGACCATGTTCGAGCTGTCGCGCGCGCTGCTCCACGGCCGCATCGAGGTGCCGGAGGGCGCCACGCTCGACGGCCGCGACGGGCGCCACTACTCGAAGAACGCCGCCGCGCAGGCGATCGCGGCGCTGCCGCTCACCGCGGCCGGCGAGGGCGCGGCCGCGGCCGCGCGCCTGCCCGAGCCGCGCCGCACGCTCGCGGTGCGCTTCGTGGTGTCGTTCTTCAACGCGCTGATCACTGCGTTGGTGCTCGGCGCCTTCTATGCCGCGGCGCGCGCGCTGGGCGTCGCCCCGCGGCCTGCGTTCGCGGCCGCGCTCCTGCTCGGCTTCACCACGCCGCTGTGGGTGTACGCCAAGAGCTTCATGGCCGAGCCGCTCGAGGCGCTGGGCCTGCTGCTCGCGCTCGGCGGCGCGGCCCGGGCGGCGGGTGGCGCGCCGCGCGCCGCGCGCGTCGCGGCGCTGGGCGCGCTGCTCGCGGTGTCGGCCAAGCTCAGCATGCTGCCACTCACGCTCGCGGCGCTGGCGCCGCTCCTGTGGCCGCCGGCGCGGCGCTGGGGCTGGCCGGTCGCGGCGCTGGCCGCGGCGCTCGCCGGCCATGGGCTCTACGACCGGGCGCGCTTCGGCAACCTGCTCGAGACCGGCTACGGCGCCCAGGCCTCGCCGGCCGCCTTCACCACCCCGATCGCGGTCGGCCTCTACGGGCTCCTGATCTCGTCGGGCAAGGGCGTGGTGTGGTTCGCGCCCGCGATCCTGCTGGCGCCCGCGGGGCTCAAGGCGATGAGCGGCGCCGGGACCGCCGCGCGGCGCGCGGCCTGGGCGGTCGCGGCGACGTGGGTGCTCGGGCTCCTGATCTACGCCCGCTTCCAGCACTGGGCGGGCGACGGCTCCTACGGGCCGCGCTACCTGGTGCCGCTGCTCCCGCTCGCGTTCCTGCCGGTCGCCTTCGCGCTCGATCGCGCGTCGGCGGCGCGCCGCCGGCTCGCCGCGCTGCTGGCGCTGGCCGGGCTGGTGGTCCAGATCGGCGGCGTGGCGATCTACTTTGGCGCCCAGATGCGCGAGGCCGGCGACTATCCGTACACGCTGCCGCTCGATCATCCACGCTTCATGAGCGACAGCCACTTCAATCCCGCCTTCAGCCCGATTGCCGGCCACTGGCGCATGCTGTCGCGCAACCTCGCCGAGCACCTGCGCGGAGCGGCGCCGCGCCTGAGCGGCGGTGGGGCGGCGGATCCGCGCCTCGAGGTGAGCATTGCCGACCAGCAGCGGCTGCTCCACGCGCTCGATCTGTGGTGGCTGTACCTGATCTACGCCGGCGTCCCGACGCCGGCCACGCTGGCGGCGGCGCTGGCGACGCTGCTCCTGTCCCTGTGGGCGCTGGGCCGCGCCCGCTTCCAGCGGGGGCGGGAGTCGACCGCGGCATGAGACGGCTCGAGGTCGTGGTGCTCAACTGGAACGGGCTCGAGGACACCCGGGCGGCCCTGCGCACGCTCGAGCGCTGCCGTGCCCCCGCCGGCTGGGAGGTGCGGGTGCGCGTGGTCGACAACGGCTCGAGCGACGGCTCGCCGGAGGCGATCGCCCGCGAGTTCCCCGCGGTCACCCTGCAGCGCCTCCCGGACAACCAGCGCTTCGCGGGCGGCAACAACCAGGGGCTGCGCGCGGCGCTGGCCGCCGGCGCCGACGCCATCATGCTGCTCAACAACGACGTCGAGGCCGATCCGGCGCTGTTCGAGCGCCTGGTGCTGGCCCTGGAGCAGGACCCCGGTGCCGGGGCGGCGGCGCCACTCATCTATTTCGCCGCGCCGTCGCAGCGCATCTGGTATGCGGGCGGGCGCTGCCTGCCGCTGCTGGCCCATACCTCGCATCGCGGCCTGCGCCGGCTCGACCGGGGCCAGTACCGCGCCGTCGAACGCACCGGCTATCTGACCGGCTGCTGTCTGCTCGCGACCCGCGCCGCCTGGGAGCGGGTGGGAGCGCTGGACGAGCGCTACTTCATCTACGCCGAGGACGCGGACTGGAGCCTGCGCGCGCGTGCCGCCGGCTTCGCGCTGCTGTTCGTCCCCACCGCGCGACTGTGGCACCGGGTCTCGGCCAGCGCCGGGGAGGCGAGCGCGTGGAAGATCTATCAGCGGCTCCGGGCCAACCTCACGCTGTGGTCGCGGCATGCGCGCGGGCTCGCGCGTCTCACCTGGCTGCCGGCGTTCCTGGTCCAGCAGGCGGCGCTCATGCTGTGGCTGCTGGCCCGCGGGCGCGCCGCCGCGGCGGCCGCGGTGCCGCACGCCCTGCTCGACGCCGCGGGCGGGCGGCCGGCCGGCGAAGCGCGCCGATGAGCGCCACGCCGTGGGCGGTCAAGCCGGTTCGAGCGCCGGGCGAGCCGCCGCTCTTCCTCCCCGAGCTGATCGACGCCGCGGCGCCCGGCGCGCGGGTGCTGGACGCCGGCTGCGGGCCGGGCTCGTGGTCGTACGCCGAGCGCCCCGATCTCCGGGTCGCCGCCTTCGACATCAAGTTCCCGCCCGGGCCGCCGCCCGCGGTGCCGCAGGCCGCGATCTTCCGGGCGGATCTCGCGCGGCTGCCGCTCGCCGACGGGTCGTTCGACCTCACGCTGTGCCACTACGTGCTGGAGCACGTCACCGCGCTCGAGGCGTGCTGCGACGAGCTGGCGCGGGTGACGCGCCGCGGCGGGCTCCTGTATCTCGCGGTGCCGCGCGCCGCCTCGTTCGACGATCGGCTCTACCGCTTCGCCGGCTATTTCGCCAAGTACGCGCTGCTCAAGCTGCGCAAGCGCATCGAGCACCAGCAGCGCTTCGACCTTGCCGGCCTGCTCGACCGCTTCGCCGCGCGCGGCTTCGAGGTCGAGGCGCTGGCGCACGTTCCGGCCGGCTTCTCGTGGATGAACGACCCGCGCACCCGGCTGCTCCAGGCCCCGTTCACCGACGCGCTCGCGGCACTCCACCGCCTGACCGGGATCGATCTGGCCCGCGACGCCAACTTCGTGCTGGCGCTGCGGAACAGCGGAGCGGGGGCGCGGCGCGCGCTGCCGGCGCGGCGCCGCGTCACCCACGTGTGCCGGCGCTGCGGGGAGCACGCGGTGCTGACGCCGCCCCGGCCCTGGCCGCTGCGCTGGACCTGCCCGTGGTGCGGGGCCTCGAACCCGCTGGGGAGGCCGCGGTGAGGGTGCTGCACGCGCCGGCCGAGATCGCCGGCCAGGCCTCGGTGCTGGCGCGCGCGCTGCGCCGGCTGGGGATCGAGGCGCACGCGCTGGCCTACAATCCGGGCTTCCCGCAGTATCGCCCCGACGAGCAGCGCGACTACGACCGCCGCCCGCTGCTGGGACGCTACGCCGGCTACCTGGCGAGCGCCGCCCGCCACCTCGGGCGCTGGGACGTCTACCACTTCCATTTCGGGCGCACGCTGGTGCCGCCCCACAACCCCGACCTGCCGCTGGTCAAGGCGCTGGGCGGCCGGGTCGTGTTCCACCATCACGGCTGTGACGTGCGCAACCGCGCCCACATGCTCGCCACCCACGCGCGCGCCACCTGCACCGAGTGCGACCCGTTCTGCGTCCCGGCGCGCCAGCGCCAGGTGCTGGCCGCGGCCAGGGCCTGGGCCGACGCCGAGCTGGTCTCGACCCCCGACCTGCTGGAGAGCGCGCCGCGCGCCGCCCACCTGCCGGTGGCCGCCGATCTCGAGCAGTACGCGTTCAGCCCGCCGCGGGGCGCGCCACGGCTGGTGGTCCACGCGCCCACGAACCGGCTCATCAAGGGGACGCGCTACGTCGAGCGCGCGTTCCGCGCCCTCGAGCCGCGCTTTCCGGACACCCGCTTCGTGGTCGCCGAGCGCCTGCCGTGGCGCGACCTGATCGGCCTGCTGGCCGCCGCGGACGTGGTGGTCGACCAGCTGTTCATGGGCTGGTACGGCATGGTCGCGGTCGAGGCGATGGCGCTCGGCAAGCCGGTGCTGTGCTTCATCCGCCCCGACTTCGAGGCGCGGCTGCGCGACTGCCCGATTGTGCGCTGCACGCTCGAGGATCTGACCGAGCGGCTCGCCGAGCTGCTGGCGGGGGAGGCGCGCGCGGCCCTGGGCGAGCGCGGCCGGGCCTACGTCGAGCGCGAGCACGAGTCGGGGGTCATCGCGGCGCGGCTGCTCGAGCTGTACCGCGCGCTGCCGCGCTCGGTGGTCGCCGGTGCGTGACGCGCTCAAGCGGCTGACCGGCGAGTCGCTGGTCTACGGGCTGGGGCAGGCCACCGGGCGCGCGGTTCAGCTGCTGCTGGTGCCGGTGCTGACCCGGGCGCTGAGCCGCGGCGCGTTCGGGATCGGCGATCTGGTCACCGCCTACATGCAGACCGCGGCACTGGTGCTGGTGTTCGGCATGGACGGCGCGCTGGCGCGCTTCTTCTACCAGGAGCCCGACCGGGCGGCGCGGGTGCGCATGGTGTCGAGCTCGTTCGCGTTCCGGCTCGCCACCACGCTGCTCGCCACCGCGCT
>Ga0318552_10000479_pt1 | contig 12459 bp, 10 predicted proteins | sample GRESIP082b2f20_FD_203516 | JGI IMG/M metagenome (GOLD analysis project Ga0318552, IMG submission 203516) | Tropical soil microbial communities from Luquillo Experimental Forest, Puerto Rico - GRE.SIPMG.082b2f20 | ecosystem: Environmental > Terrestrial > Soil > Tropical forest > Bulk soil...
CATGCGCGCGCTATCGACCCGAAACGATGAACCGCAGAAAGCGAGCCGCCCGTTCGACAAGGATCGGGACGGATTCGTGCTGGGCGAAGGCGCCGGCGTGCTGGTCCTCGAGACCGAGAGCCACGCGAAGCGCCGGAACGCCCCGCTTCTGTGCGAGCTCTCGGGCTACGGCGCAACCGCCGATGCCTACCACATCACTGCGCCCAGCGAGACGGGCGAAGGCGCGGCGCGCGCGATGAAGCGCGCGCTGGACGATGCACGCCTGCCCCTCTCGGACGTGGGATACGTGAACGCCCATGGCACGTCCACTCCCGCCGGGGACCCGATCGAGGTCCACGCGGTGCAGGACGTGTTCGGCGAACACGCGCGCGGGTTGATGATGAGCTCGACCAAGTCCATGACCGGGCACCTGCTGGGTGCCGCCGGCGGACTCGAAGCGGTGGTGCTCGCACTCGCCTTGTCGCGCGGGACCATCCCGCCGACCATCAACCTCGACCAATCGGAACTGAAATGCGACCTGGATTTCGTACCCCATCGGGCCCGCGCTCAGCGCGTGAAGGCCGGCCTCTCGAACTCGTTCGGGTTCGGGGGGCACAACGTAACTCTGGCAATGAGGGCAAGAACCTAGGCGGCCGGCGCCGGCGCGGCGGACGCGGCCGCGGGCGTCGCGGCTCGGGCGGCGGGGCGCCGCCGGCGCCGCGCGGATTCTCGCTGTGGGCGTTCCTGCGTGCGCTGTTCGGCGGCGCGAAGCCGCGTGAGGTCCGGCGCCCGCTCAGCGAGCAGGAAGCCCGGACGCTGGCGGAGTTCAGCCGGCACTACGGGATCGAGTTCGGAAACCCGGCGCTGCTCAAGCTCGCGCTCACGCACCGCTCGTACCTCAGCGTGACGGGGCAAGGGCCGCGCGAGTCGAACGAGCGGCTCGAATTCCTCGGCGACTCGGTGCTCGGCCTCGTGACGAGCGAGTTCCTGTACCGCCAGCATCCCGACGAGCACGAGGGCCAGCTCACGAAGACCAAGTCCCTGCTGGTCTCGAAGGCGATCCTCTCGCGCCGCGCGCTCGCCATGGGCCTCGGCCGCTTCGTCCTCATGAGCCACTCCGAGGTCGAATCGGGCGGCCGGCAGCGGCTCTCGATCCTCGCGGACGCGTTCGAGGCGGTGATCGGCGCGGTGTACCTCGATCAGGGATTCGAGGCGGCGCGCGGCTTCATTCATCGCTGGCTGCTGAAGGACACGCAATCGATCGCAGCGGACGAGCGCCACGCGAACTACAAGAGTCACCTGCAGGAATACGTGCAGAGCACGTTCCACACTCATCCGGTCTATCGCATCCGCAGCGAGTACGGCCCCGATCACTCCAAGCACTTCATGGTGGACGTGCTGGTCGGCAAGCGGCCGCTCGGCTCGGGTCGCGGGCGCAACAAGAAGGAGGCGGAGCAGGCCGCGGCGCGCGATGCGCTCGAGCAGGTCGGCGCGATGCGGGGGAGCGCAGAGCGCCCGGCGGAATCGCGCGGGAGTGGCGAGCGGGCCGCGGAATCGCGCGGCGCCCCCGGCTTCCGGATGGATCACGGCATCTCCGCCCGCCCCGAGCGGCGCACGGAGGCTCCGCGCGAGGAGGAGGCGGCGGTCGCACAGGAATCCGTGGAGCCGGAGATCGAGACCGAGGCCGGCCCCGCGGACGCGCCGCGGTCGCGGCGGCGCGGGCGGCGTGGCGGTCGCGGACGCCGCGGACGCGGCGAGGGACTCGCCCCGACGGGCGCGGCGCTCGCAGATGAGGCCGGGATCGACGACGCCGAGGCGGGGGAGAGCCGGGAATCGCGTGAGCCGGCGGTGGTGGCGCGGGAGGTGACCGAGCGGCCGTCGCGCTGGAGACGGCTCGATCGGCTGGACGAGGAGCTCGAGGAAGTGGGCCGTCCGGAAGGACCGCTCGAGGAGCGGCACGTGGATCCGTACGACTGGGAGGGACGCCGGCGGGAGCGCGCGGCGGATTCCGTTCCGGACCAGGACGCGGGGAGGAGCGAACCCGCGTCCGAGCCGGTGGAGGACGGCGGGATGACCGAGGCCCCCGCCCCCGCACCATCTGCCGATGTGCCGCCCGCGGCGCCTGCCCCGAGAGCGGACACGGCTCGTTACGGCCGCCGCACGCGGCCCCGGCACTGAGCAGAGAAAAACGAAGCGGGGAGCCGAAGCTCCCCGCCTCTACACTGCCGTCCCACGTGCTTCGAGCAGGCCCCTCGGATCTTCCGTGCTCTGGCGGCAGGACGACAGAATCTTGGATCTCCCGGCTGCAGCACCGCGTGATGTGGGATCGGGATGCTCAGGTGCCGCCGCCGGGGGACTCTGCTGCCGGGACGCTAAGGCACCATTCGTGCCACGAGGCCAGCACGCGATCCGGCTCGGATCATCCCTTTGCGCAGCTTCCGGATAGGGGTCGCACGAGCGACGTGAAAACGATCCCGGGCGCAGGGCTTGAATGGGACATCCTGGCGCTCAAGACCGTGAAAAACAGTCCAACCGCGCTGTCGTACAGCGCCTTACAGCGGTGGGACATTTCGTCGCGCCGCGCGACAGAAAGTCCCACTACTTTTCGCGCTTCTGGCTCCGGCGCCGCTCCTCCATGCGATGGAGGGTGCGGCGGGAAAGGCCCAGGATCCGGGCGGCCTCGCTACGGTTGCCGCCGGTGTGCTTCAACACCTGGTCCACGTACCGATCGATCACGTCGTCCAGTGTGGGGTAGCTCGCGGGCGAATCCGCCGATCGGCCGCGAAGGTGCGGCGGCAGCGCCTCGGGCGTGATCGCGCCGTCGCGCGAAAGCAGCACGGCGCGCTCGATCACGTTCTCGAGCTCCCGGACGTTGCCGGGCCAGCTGTAGGTCGTGAGGACGGCCATCGCCTCGGGGGTGCAGCGCGGCGCGGGCGTGCGGCCCTGATGCTCGACCTTGCGCAGGAAGTGCTCGACCAGGATCGGAATGTCCTCGACCCGCTCGCGCAGCGCCGGCAGCGCGATCGTCACGACATTGATGCGGAAGTAGAGGTCCTCGCGAAACGCGCCGTTCCTCACCATGTCGTCGAGGCTGCGATGCGTGGCCGCCACGATGCGGACATCGACCTTCACTTCCTCGTTGCCCCCGACCGGCTTCAGGCTCTGCTCCTGGATCACGCGCAGCAGTTTCGCCTGAAGCATCGGCGACAGATCGCCGATCTCGTCCAGGAACAGCGTGCCAAGGTGCGCCTCCTCGAACAGGCCGCGGCGCGAGCTCGTCGCGCCCGTGAACGCGCCGCGCACGTGTCCGAACAGTTCGCTCTCGAGCAGGCCCTCGGGGATCGCCGACACGTTGACCGGCACGAAATGGCGCTCGGCCCGCGGGCTCTGCGAATGCAGCGCGCGCGCGACGAGCTCCTTGCCGGTGCCGCTCTCGCCGAGGATCAGCACGCTGCTCTTGCCGCCCGCGACGCGCGCGACGGTCTTGTAGACCTCGAGCATCGCCGGGGATCGGCCCGCGACGTTCGCGAGCGCGAGCGGAACGGTCGAATCAGGCGGCTCGGAGCGCGAGGACTCGAGCAGGCGCTTGCGGTCGAGCGCGCGCCGCAGCAGGTCGCCGAGGCTGTTCCGCTCGATCGGCTTCGGGAGGTAGTCGTACGCACCCATGCGCATCGCCTCCATCGCCGAGTCGATGGTGGCCTGGCCCGTGATCAGGATCACCGGCACGTCCGGGGCGCGCGATTGCAGGTGGCGGAGCAGCGCGAGTCCGTCCTGGCGCCCGAGCCTGAGATCGGAGAGGACGACGTCGAACGCGGACTCGTCGAAGCGCGCGAGCGCCTCCTCGACGCTCTGCGCCACCACGACCTCGTGATGAAACGATTCCGCCAGCCTCGCGATCACGTGCGCGACCTGAGGCTCGTCGTCCACCACCAGCACGCGCGCGGCATCGGATCGAACCGCCATAACAATCTCCGGACCTGAAGGATGAAGACTGGATTTGTACCACGACGCCACGCGGGGTTCGACCCTGCGAAAGGCCGCGCGAGGCTGGCCGCGACCCTGGTCGCATGCTAGCCTCTTGACGATGATCACGATCGTCGCGAGCACGCTGGTCCTGCTGGCCTCGACCGCGACGGCCTCGCCGGCGCGGCCAGATTCCGCCGATCCCTCACGGTTCAGGAGCGCGGATGCGCTGCGCCATTACGTGCAGGGACGACTGCTGGAGGAGCGCGGAGAAACCGACGCCGCGACCGAGCAGTTCTACCACGTCCTGGTTTCCGATCCGCACGGCGCGGCCGCCGCGCGGCACGTGAGCGAGCTCGCAGCGCGCTCCGGCGATCCCGTCCGCTCGCTCGAATTTGCGCGCCGCGCACTCGCGATCGACTCCACCGACGCGCGCGCGCGCTGGCTGGAAGGCGTGGCGCTGTTCCAGCAGAACCAGCGCGAGCCCGCGCTCGCGTCGCTGATCGCCGCGACGCGTCTCGACTCCTCCTCGGCGGAGTACCTGCAGGCGCTCGCGCACGTCGCGCAGGAGATGGGCCGGTTCGATCTGCAGGAGGACGCGCTGCGGCGCCTGATCGATCTGCGCGACGACGACGGCGAAGCCTGGTTCCAGATCGCCGCGCTCTCCGCGCGGCGCGGTCACTTCGCCGCGGCGGACAGCGCGCTCGACGAAGCGGCGCGGCTGAATCCCGACCGTCCCGGAATCGACTTCCTGCGTGGCTGGGTGGATGAGAGCCTGGGCCGCGATTCGCTCGCGATCTCGGCGTACCGGCGGCACCTCGCCGCGCACGAGGGCGATCAGGCGACGCGCCGCCGCATGGTGACGCTGCTCGCGCGGCAGCGCCGATTCTCCGAGGCGTATCACGAGGCGGGCCTGGTCTCGCGCGCGAACGAGGGCGACGCCGATGCGCTGCTCGTCGAGGCCGAGCTCGCGTTCAGCGCCGGCGCAACCGACGCGGGACGCGCGCTCGCGACGCGCCTCGAGCGCGAGCACGGCGAGGATCTTCCGCTCATCACCCGGCTCGTCGCCGTGCTGGTGCGCGAGAATCGCACGCAGGATGCGCTCGCGCTCGCCGACCGCTGGGCCGCGGCGCATCCCGGCGATTATCACGGCCCGCTGCTCCAGGCCCGCGCCGCGCTGCTCGCGCAACAGAACAGCCAGGCGCTCGCCCGCGCGCACACCGCGCTGTCGCTCGCGCCCGATTCGCTCGAAACGCGCGAGATGCTCGCGCGCGTCTACCAGAGCCAGAAGAAATGGGGGCAGGCCGAATCGGTGTGGGTCGAGGCCGGGCGGCGCTTCCCCGACGTGGATCGCATTCCGCTCCAGCTCTCGTACTGCCGCGAGCAGAAAGGCGACATCGACGGCGCGGTGAGCGCCGTGCGCGACCTGCTGCAGCGCGAGCCCGACAACGCGGAGGCGCTGAACTCGCTCGGCTATCTGTTCGCGGATCACAATCGCGACCTCCACGAGGCCGAGAAGATGATCGCGCGGGCCCTCGAGCAGGAGCCGGACAACGGGGCGTTCCTGGATTCCATGGGCTGGGTGCACTTCCGGCTGGGCAAAGTGACCCAGGCGCGCACCGAGCTCGAGCGCGCGGTCGAGCTGACCGGCGGAGACCCCGAGATTTGCGAGCATCTTGGCGATGTCTACAAGCAGCTGGGGCTCAACGACTTGGCGCGTCAGCTGTATCGGAGAAGCCTGCAGCGCGACAACTCGAACACACGGGTGAGGGCCAAGTTGGAAGGGGACAGATAACGTCTTGGAACTCCTGCTTCTGCATGGGGTAACTCTCTCTGGTGACGCCTCCTATGGCGCCTGAACGCGATCCGGCAACTCCCATCCTGAGCCTCTCGGACGAGGACCTGATGGCCCGGGTGGCGGAGGAAGACGAGCGCGCGTTCCCGGAACTGGTGCGGCGCTATCAGGGGCGGGTCACGAATCTGGTGAGCCGCGTGCTCAACGATCGCGAATGCGCCGACGATCTGGCGCAGGAAGTGTTCGTTCGGGTGTTCGTCCACCGGAGGAATTACCGCCGGGGCTCGAAATTCTCGACCTGGCTCTTCACGATCGCCGCGAATCTCGCGAAGAACGAGATCCGGAGGCGGGTGCGGCGCCGGAACTGGTTCAGCCTCGACGCACTGCAGGAGATGCTCCAGGACAGCGCGCCCCAGCTCGCCGATCCGACGGAAGGCCGCGAGAGCCGGATGGAACGCGAGCAGTTGCGCGACGCCGTGGGGCGCGCCATCACCGCCGTGCCCGAGAAGTACCGGCTGTCGCTGGTGCTGCGGGACATCGAAGGACTCTCGTACGAGGAGATCGCACAGGCGCTCGGAATCCCGGGGGGGACGGTGCGTTCCCGCATCAACCGCGCCCGGAGCATGCTGAAGCGCAAACTTCAACCGCTACTACGGCAAGAAGGATCGCCATGAAATGCGCCCAGGTCCGGGAGCTCTTCGGAGCGTACTGGGACGACGAAATCACTCAGGCTGAACGGGAGTCCCTCGAGTCGCACTTCAGTACGTGCGCGGCCTGCCGCGAAGAGTACGAGCAGTATTCGCGCACGCTCGAGCTGCTGGGCTCGCTTCCCCGCGAAGAGGCGTCGCCCGATCTGCTCGAGCGCGTGCTGGCGCGGACCCGCCGCGCCACCCCCGCCACCGACCGGTTGCCGGTCCGCGGCATCGTGTGGAAGCCGCTCACCGCGGCGGCGGCGGTCGTCGTGCTCGCGATGGCGACGCTCTCGCCGTGGCTCCGCCCGGTCGCGTTGCGCACCGAGCAGCCTGGCGCACCGATCGCGAAGCGCGAGCCGGTGCGCATCGAGCCGCGCACGGTGACGGGCGCCCCGCACGTCGCGACGCGGCCCGCCCGCGCCGGCGCGGATGCCGGAACGGCGGTCGCGGTGGCCGACAGCCTCTTCGATCACAACGAAGACATCGACTTCATCCTCGATCCCGGGACCGTGCGGCGCGGACACGTGCGCCCGGGCCCGCCCCGCACCACGAACGTGCAGGGCGAACACGCGGTCATCACGTTCTAGCGGAGCGCCGCTCATGAGGCCCCGGACGCGATTGACAGCCAGGCTCGGCGCCTCCGCCGCGCTTGCGCTCCTGCTCTCCGCCGGCGCCGCCGGTGCGCAGGGCACGCTGTCCGCGCTCCAGACCGACGTGGACAGGATCGGCGACCTCGCGCGGCCGTCCGTTGTGACGGTGATGGCGCAGCACACGGTCGACCAGCCGCAGGGTGGGCGCTCGCGGCTCGGAGCGCGCACGCTGACGCGCGTCGGCTCCGGGGTCGCGATCAGCGACGACGAGGTGCTGACGACGGCGAGCGTGGTGCTGGGCGCGGAGCACGTGCGCGTGCGTACCGACAACGGGCTCGAAGGTGACGCCACCGTGGTCGGGACCGATCCGGTCTTCAACCTCTCGGTGCTGCGTGTGCCCGATCTGCGCATCCCGCCGCTGCCGTTCGCCGAGGGCAAGAGCCTGGGGCCGGGCGACTGGGTGATCACGCTGGGCACGAGCTACCGCGGGCAGCCCACGCAGTCGGTCGGCAACGTCGCGTTCCGCGAGAGCGATCCGCGCTTCGCGATGCTCCAGCTCACGAACGTCGTCTATCCCGGCAACAGCGGCGGCGCGGCGCTCAACATCGAGGGCGAGCTCGTCGGCATCGTGCAGGGCGATCTCGGCTCGCCGGACATCGGCGACGGCGCGGGCCGGCGCGGCGGCGCCAGCTTCGTGCTGCCGGTCGAGCGGCTGCGTCCGGTGGTCGAGTCGTTGCGCCGGCTCGGACGGCTGCCGCATGGGTGGCTCGGGGTCAGCACGTCCGTGATCGAGGTGGAGAGCGACACGGAGGCCGGCGTGCGCGTCCCGCTCGGCGCGCTGGTCGAGAACGTGATCCCCGGAGGTCCCGCGGAGCGGCTCGGCCTGAAGCGCGGCGATCTGATCGTCGCGTTCGAGGACGAGCGCGTCGAGTATCCGGACCAGCTCGCGCGCTGGGTCGCGGCCACGCGGCCGGGCGCGTCGGTGAAGCTGGTGTGGGCGCGCGACGAGGTGCAGCAGTCCGGGCACGTCGCGCTCGATGAATCGCCCGAGGCCACGCCCGCGTGGGCGATGAGCGCGCCGCTCGTGAGCCGCGATCCCTCCGGCTCGCGCATCCTCGAGATCGAGCGCCAGATTCAGCGCCTGAACCGCGAGCTGGAGCAGCTCAAGGCGCAGTCCGCTTCCAGCCCCCGCTAGCCGCTGCCGCTATACTGCGGCCCCATGTCCGATCTCGTCCTGCGTTTCCCGCGCGCGGCGCAGAGCTCGCGCATTCGCATCGCCGCGGGCGGGCTCGACCGGCTCGGCGCGTTCACGCGCGGGGTCACGGGAGCGGGCCGCGTCGTGGTCGTGAGCGACGTCCGGGTCGCGGCGCTCTACGCACCGCGCGCGCTGGCCTCGCTGCGCCGCGCCGGAATCGCGGCGGAGCTCGTCGCCGTGCCGCGCGGCGAGCGCAGCAAGCGCGTCGCCACGCTCGATCGGCTGTGGGCGGCGTTCGCCGCGCTCGGCCTCGGACGCCGGGACGCCGTGATCGCGCTCGGCGGCGGCGTGGTCGGCGACCTCGCCGGCTTCGCGGCCGCGACCTGGCTCAGGGGCGTGCCGTGGGTCGGCGTTCCCTCCACGCTGCTCGCGCAGGTGGACAGCAGCGTGGGCGGCAAGACCGGGATCGACCTCGGCGCCGGGAAGAACCTCGCCGGCGCGTTCCATCAGCCGCGCGGCGTGCTCGTGGATCCACGCCTGCTGCTCACGCTCGAGGCGCGCGAGCTGCGCTCGGGACTCGCCGAGGTGATCAAGATGGGCATGGCGTGCGACGCGCGCCTGTTCGCGTGGGCGGAGAGACACGCGGGCGCGCTCTCGCGCGGCGAGCCGCGCGCGCTGGAACACGCGGTGCGGACGTCGATCCGCGTCAAGGCCGCGGTGGTGCGGCGTGACGAGCGCGAGCGCGAGGGCGGCGTGCGCACCGCGCTGAACTTCGGGCACACGCTCGGACACGCGATCGAGCGCGCGCGCGGCTATCGCGGCCTTCGGCATGGCGAGGCGGTCGCGATCGGGATGCGCGCGGCCGCGGCGCTCTCCGTGCGCGCGGCCGGCCTCGAGCCGGCGGCGCGCGAGCGGCTCGAGCGCCTGCTGGATCGCGTCGGACTGCCGCGGCGCATGCCGCCGACGCCGGTCGCCGCGCTGCTCGACGCGATGCGCTCCGACAAGAAACGCGCGCCGTCGCGCGACGGCGCCGGACGGCGCGGAAACGCGCGCGGCCGCGCGCAGCGCGGTCGAAACGACACGCGCGACACGCGCTGGGTGTTGACGCCCCGGGTGGGCCATGCTAGCGTGCCGCGTTCGATGTCCGGCCGCCTGGTGCGAGCGGCGCTGCTCGAAGCTGGAGCCCGGGACTGAAGCCCGGGGCTAAAGCACGGGAGCCCCATGCCGCGCATCCTGGTCCTGCACGGTCCCAATCTGAACGCGCTCGGCAGTCGTGAGCCCGACGTCTACGGCCGTGCGACGCTGGAGGACATCCATCGTGACCTCGAACGGCTGGCCGGCGAGCTGGGATGCGAGCTCGAGTGTCTCCAGAGCAACCACGAAGGCGTGCTCATCGACGCTCTGCACACGGCGCGCGGGCGCAACTTCGACGGCGCGCTCCTGAATCCCGGCGGGTGGACGCACACCAGTGTCGCGTTGCGCGATGCGGTCGCCGCGTCGGGCGTTCCGGTGATCGAGGTGCACGTGTCCAATCCTCATGCGCGTGAATCCTTCCGCCACGTCTCGCTGATCTCCGGCGCCGCCGCCGGAGTCGTGCAGGGATTCGGCGCCGGCGGCTACCGGCTGGCGCTGCGCGGTCTCGTGGAGCGGCTCGGGCATGGCCGCGCGTAAGGGAAAGGCGGCCGCGCGCCGTCGTGCCGCGGCCGCGGCGGTCAAGTCGCCGGAGACGCGGGCCGATAACTCGCGGGACATGATGCTCGGCGGGATCGGCGTGGCGGAAATCCGCCGTCTGATCCGGCTGGTGCAGCGGACCGGCATCGGCGAGCTGGAGATCAGCTCGAGCGGCCGGACCGTGCGGATCTCGGCCGTCCCGGGTGCGACGTCGGCGCCCGCGGCCGCGCCGTCCGGCGCGCTTTCCGCCCCGGCCGCGGCGACTTCCGCGCCCTCCGCACCCGCGCCCGCCGCCGTCGATCATCAGGTCGCGATCACGTCACCGATGGTGGGCACGTTCTACCGGGCGCCGGCGCCCGACGCGGATCCGTACGTCGAAGTGGGCGATCTCATCGAAGTCGGCCAGACGGTCTGCATCGTCGAAGCGATGAAGCTCATGAACGAGATCGAATCCGAGGTGCGCGGGCGGGTGGTGAAGATCCTGGTGGAGAATGCCCAGCCGGTGGAATTCGGCCAGGCGCTGTTCCAGGTGGAGCCGGTCTAGGTCCGCTGCGATCGGCCGCACCCTCGATCCGGGAAGACCCATGAACATCCGCAGCGTGCTCGAAAAGATGATCGCGGCCCGCGCCAGCGATCTGCACCTCAAGGCCGGCACCGCGCCCGTGGTGCGCGTGGACGGCGTGCTCTACACCCTGGACGACGCTGCGCCGAGCGCCCAGGACCTGCGCGATGTGAGCGACCAGCTGCTGAACGAGGAGCAGCGGCAGTTCTTCGCGACCCACAACGAGATCGACTTCGCATTCGGCGTCTCGGGGCTCGCGCGCTTCCGCGCCAACATCTTCATGCAGCGCGGCACGGTGGCGCTCGCGCTGCGCCACGTGCCGGTCGAGGTGCCGTCGATCGACGATCTGCACCTGCCGCCGGTCGTGCGCGAGCTCGCGTTCTCGCCGCGCGGGCTGGTCCTGGTCACCGGGCGCACCGGGTCCGGCAAGTCCACCACGCTGGCCGCGATGATCGACGCCATCAACCGCGTCACGACGCGCAACGTGATCACGGTCGAGGACCCGATCGAGTTCCTCCACCGCGACCGCATGTCGTTCATCCACCAGCGCGAGGTCGGGCTCGACACCCAGTCGTTCCTCGACGGTCTGCGCTACGTGCTGCGCCAGGATCCCGACATCATCCTCGTGGGTGAGATTCGCAACCTCGAGACGATGAACACCGCGCTCACGGCATCCGACACGGGCCACCTCGTGATGTCCACGCTGCACACCACCGACGTGGTGCAGACGCTGCAGCGCATCATCTCGTTCTACCCGCCGCACCAGCACGAGGAGGTCCGCCTGTCGATCGCCTCGAACCTGCGGGCGGTCATCTCGCAGCGGCTGATCCCGCGGCGCGACGGCACCGGCCGTGTCCCGGCCGTCGAGGTCATGATGTCCACGCCGACGATCCGGGAGTACATTCTGAACCCGGAGAAGACGCCGCTGCTGCATTCCGTGGTCGCCGAGGGCGTGACCCAGTACGGCATGCAGACGTTCGATCAGTCGGTGCTCGGCCTGCTGCGCGACGGCGTGATCACCGAGGAAGAGGCGCTCAAGAACTGCAACAATCCCAACGAGCTGAGTCTCAAGCTCAAGGGCATCTCGGCGACGTCGGACCGCACCTGGCAGCCGGTGGACGACTCCAAGGGCGAATCGACGATCACCCAGGGACTCGGCGCGACGCTCGGCGATGCGGGCGAGCGTCCGGGCCTCGGTCGCCGCGAGTGATCCCGGAGGTCCATGTTCCGGAAGGTCCTGATCGCGAATCGCGGTGAAATCGCGCTGCGCGTCATCCGCGCGTGCCGCGAGCTCAAGATCTCGACCGTCGCGGTCTTCAGCACCGCCGACCGCGACAGCCTGCACGTGCGCCTTGCGGACGAGTCCGTCTGCATCGGACCTCCGCCGCCCGCACAGTCCTACAACCACATCGCGCGGCTGATCTCGGCCGCCGAGGTGACGGGCGCCGACGCGATCCATCCCGGCTACGGCTTTCTGTCGGAGAACGCGCACTTCGCCGAGGTGTGCGGCTCGTGCGGGTTCACGTTCATCGGACCGACGCCCGAGATGATCCGCAAGATGGGCGACAAGGCCGTGGCGCGGCGCACCATGAGCGACGCCGGACTGCCGTGCGTGCCAGGCAGCGAGGGCGTGCTCGCGGACGCCGACGAGGCGCTCGGGCTCGCGACCACGATCGGCTACCCGGTGATCATCAAGGCGGCGGCGGGCGGCGGCGGGCGCGGCATGCGGGTCGCGTGGGACGAGAAGCAGCTGCGCACCGGCTTCGGCATCGCGCAGGCCGAGGCCGGGGCGGCGTTCAGCAACAACGCGGTCTATCTCGAGAAGTACATCGCGCGCCCGCGTCACGTCGAATTCCAGCTGTTCGGCGACTCGCACGGCAACCTGATCCATCTCGGCGAGCGCGAATGCTCGGTGCAGCGCAACCACCAGAAGCTGATCGAGGAGGCGCCGAGCCCGTTCCTCACCGACGCCCAGCGCCGCAAGGTCGGCGCGCTCGCGGCCAAGGGGGCGA
>Ga0318552_10000486_pt1 | contig 12396 bp, 16 predicted proteins | sample GRESIP082b2f20_FD_203516 | JGI IMG/M metagenome (GOLD analysis project Ga0318552, IMG submission 203516) | Tropical soil microbial communities from Luquillo Experimental Forest, Puerto Rico - GRE.SIPMG.082b2f20 | ecosystem: Environmental > Terrestrial > Soil > Tropical forest > Bulk soil...
CCGCCCCGGTCGCCCCGGTCGGTCCCGTGGGCCCGGTCGCGCCGCCGCCCGGGCCCGTGGGCCCCGTCGGTCCGGCCGGACCGGTCGTCCCGATCGAGGCCATGAGGAGCCAGTTGGCCGGCGTGAAACTGGCTCCCGAGGTATGGGCAACGGCGGCCGAGTAGGACGAGCCACCCTGGCTCACGACGTCCTGGTAGTTGTAATAGGTCGAGGCGGCCCAGTTGCCCCGGTTGACGAAGCCGGTCCCGGGCGGTCCCACCGCCCCGGGCGAGCCGGTCGGCCCGGTCGGTCCGGCTGCCCCCGTCGCCCCCGTCGCCCCGGTCGGGCCGACGCCGGCCGCGCCCGTCGCCCCGGTCGGGCCGATCGGTCCCTGGCTGCCCTGCGCGCCGGTCGGGCCGACCAGTCCCTGCGAGCCGGTCGGGCCGGTATTCCCGGTGGGCCCGGGTGGACCGGGCGGACCGGACGGGCCCGTCGGTCCGGCGAGGCTCGAGGCCGGTCCGGTCGCCCCGGTCGGGCCCGGCGGACCGGTCGCGCCCATCGGGCCACCCGGACCCGTCGGTCCGGTCGGCCCGGGTGGGCCGATGAGGCCGGGGGTCGGCTGGGTGGCGACGGTGACCGAGTAGCTCACTGCGTCACCTGGGGCGCAACCGTGACCGTCCCGGCGACCAGGGTCGTGACGACCGAATTCGTGTCGGTCATCTGGGCGTCGTAGACGCAGGTCGGGGGCAGGCCGGTCGAGCCGGTCGAGGGCAGATGGAGCGTGATGACGTTGCCGGCGATGGAGGGCGTAAAGCTCGCCAGGACGGGCGAGGAGAGGCTGGCCGCGGCCCGGACCTGGGCCATGGCGGTAAAGCCGGTCAGGTCGGTGACGGTGCCGTCGGGGTTGTTGACGGTGATGGTGAAGGTGAAATCGTCGCCGGCGTACAGCTGCAAATCAACCTCGGCCGGAATGGCGGTCAGCGTGACCGGGCCGCCCGTCACCAGTGGCTCGACCTCGGCGAGCTGCTCGGGTCGCGGATAGGGCTGGCGTCCGAGGATGGCGGGAACGCTCACGATGACCTCCAGGTGATGATGATGAGCCCCGGCCCGCCACGGCGAGCTCGTCGAGTCGACCAGCGTCGTCACCGGGAGACCTCCGGCGACATGTAGACGGTCCCGGCCGCCACCGTCCGGACCCGACCGGTCGAGTCGGTGATCTGGCAGTCCCATACCGCCCGGGCCGGGATCCCGGCCGCGGCCGAGCCGGCCAGGGTCAGGGTAACGACGTTGCCGGCGACGCTCGAGGTAAAGGTGGCCAGGACCGGCGGTCCCGAGCCCGAGCTCGAGGCCGGCGGCAGGGTCGTCTGGCGTATCTGGGCCAGGACGGTCGCCCCGGCCAGGCTGGCCGGGTCGGTCACCGTGAGCGGAAAGGAGACGTCGTCGCCCTGGTACAGGCGAAGGTCGACCGTGTCGGGTCGCGAGACCACCGCGGAGGCCACGACACAACCTACGCTCATGCCGTGGCCGGAATCTTGGACCCTGGCTCGGGTGAACCGCTGGACGACGAGGGCTACCTGGCCGACTGGCCGCCGCCCCGTGACGACGTCGAGGCGGCCGAGATGGGCGAGGCCGACGAGCGGGAGCGTCGCCGGCAATACCGCCGCTGGCTTCGGGACCATCCGGAGGAGAAGCGGGGCTTCGAGCTCGACTCCGAGGGCGGCGAGACCGACTAAATGGCGCTGGCCCGGGTCCAGATCCCCTCGCCCAACTACGGCAGCGGCCGGGCCTCGTCGAGGCTCCTGGTCGTCCATACCAGCGAAGGGGCGGTGACGAAGGAAAACCTCGGTTCCTTCCTCTCCTCGCCCTCGGCCGGCGTCTCCTACCAGGCCGGCTTCGACGACAACAGCGCGGCCCAGATCGCCGTCTACGTCCGCCACTACGACCGGGCCTGGGCCGCCTACGACGCCAATTCCTGGGGCGAGCACGGCTGCCTCTGTGCGCCGAACGGGGCGAGCTCGGGCTGGTCCCGCCAGACCTGGCTGTCGAAGGACCGCATGCTCCAGGCCTGCGGAGCCTGGCTGGCCGAGGAGGCGGCTCGGTACGGCGTCCCGCTGGTCAAGATCAACGGGGCCGACGTCGCCGCCGGCCGGTCCGGGATCTGCGGCCACGCCGATATCTCGGCCGCGGGGGTGCCCGGGGGCCACACCGATCCGGGCCCGAACTACCCGTGGGACGTCTGCCTGGCCTACGCCCTGGGCGGTGCCGACTTCCCGCCCATCCCGGCCGGGCCGGTGGCCGTCCATCCCCGCCGGAGTCCCTACACCTACGCCTCCAGGAGGTCCTGATATGCCGGGCGACGCCCTACCGGGAAACGTCAACCTCATCGCCGGCGGCGGCCAGTGGGCCGGGCCCGACATCAAGCAGGCCGGGAACGAGCTTGACGTCTGGGGCGTGACCGACGACGGCCGGTTAGCCCACTGGTGGTATCGGGTCGACGCCAATAAATGGTACGGCCCGGAGTTTTTCGGTTAGCGGCGAGGACCGGGCCTTCTATCTCGTCCTGGCCGTCGTGGTGGTCGCCGCCGCCCTCGTGGTCGCCGCCCTCGTGGTCCGGGTCCTCTAGCCCGAGCCCAGGTAGTGGCAGGAGCCGTAGGTGGCGGCCGGACCGCCGGTGCAGTTGAGGTTGACCGAGGCGTTGGCGAACAGCTGCAGGTAGTCGGTCGGGTTGCAGAACACGGCGGCCGTAACCTCGACCGTCGGCCAGTTGTAGCCCGCCCCGCCATAGCTCTCCTGGGTCCCGTTGCTGTGAGCTGCGCCGTTGCGGTAGAGGCTGATGCCGCACCACTGGCCGGCGGTGTTGGGGATGAGCGAGTAGAAGCCGTGGACGAGATACCAGCCGGCGATCTGGATGTTCCAGCGCTGCTGGCCGATCGAGTAGAGGCCCCAGGCGTCGTTCCCGACGGTGTCGAACGGGATGGCCAGGCCGCCGGTCGAGACGCCCCACTGGCTGGAGCGGTAGACCCGGCTATGCAGCTGCTGGTCGGCCATCATGGGCTGGCGTCGGTCGGTCAGTGTGGCCGCGTTGAGGTTCGAGCCGCCGCCCGGGACGCTGACCTGGCAGACGGCCACGGCGTTGGCCGGGACGCCCGGGACGGTCGGATTCGAGGCGGCCGGAGCTCCCGTGACCGAGGTGAAGATGAAGTCGTTGTTCGAGCCGGCGTCGATCACGGCGTCGCGGACCTGACAGATGACGACGTCGATCCGGCTCGTCCCGGAGGCCGGCGGCGTCGCCAACGTGACCGGCTCGACCGCGTCCGAGCGGCAGATGGCCGAGTAGTTGCCCGGGCCCGACAGGGCGACGGCGGCGTAGCCCGGCTGGACGTTGACCTGCATGGAATTGCCGACGATCGCTCCCTGCAGGCCCGAGACGCCCGAGCCCGGGAACAGGAAGCCGAGCAGCGAGCGGTCGGTGGCCGCCGGGTAGGAGCCGTTCTGCTGCCAGAGGGGAGCCAGCCGGGTCACGAGCCCGTCTCCGCGTACAGCCACGACGCCCCCGCGAAGGTGGCCACCAGCTCGCCCGCCTGGTCGAGCAGGTCGAGCCCGCCGGCGACGTTCGTCGTCCAGGAGGCGGCGCGCTCGAAGGCGACCGACGCGCCCTCCTCGGCCGGCGTGGTCGGGCGGATGTGGACGGTTACGGCCATAGCTTCCTCCTGCTAGGTCGGAGTCGGCCGCCAGGGCGGCAGGACCCGGATGATGTACGACAGGGCCAGGAAGGGCTGGATATTGGTATGGGCCGCGCCCGAGCCGGCGACCGACGAGACCTGGGCCTTGGCGGTAAAGCCGTGACCGTGGGAATTCGACTCCGGGCCGATGGAGTGAATATGGCCGGAGTAGTTGGCTCCGACGTAGGCCGGCAGGTCGTGCTGATGGGCGATGTTGGGGGCGGCGGTGTGCTGGCCGGGCGGCACGGGAGCCATCACGGTGGCGTTGCCAAGCGCCATGTTCGGCTGCAGCGAGAGGCCCATGTCGTGGTCATGTGCCGGCCAGTCGTTTCCCGTTTTTCCTCCGAGCAGGTGGGAGTGAGCCGCACTCTCGCCGCCGGTCCAGGAGGTCCCGTAGGCGAGCGAGCCGTGCATGTGGCTCGGGTAGTCGATGTCGGTCGAGCCGGAGACGTCGGTGGTATGCCAGTGGGTCGGCAGCTGCGTCCCGTCGAGCCAGACGGCCTCCGAGCCGCCGGCCTGGCCGACCTGGTAGGACGAGAGCGGATGGCCGAGGACGTCGATGCCCTGGCCGGCTCCCACCGGGACCTTCGAGCGCAGGTCGGGCAGGGCGAGATACAGGCCGTAGGCCGAGCCGAAGGTCATCCCGAGAACGGCGTAGAGCTCGGGATACAGGGCGATCTCGAGGAACGAGCCGTCGCAGGCCATCCACATCTGCGGGACCGTCGAGCCCGGCCAGAGGTAGACGGCTCCGACCGGGGCGTCGAGGGCCCAGCCGGCCGGGGCGGTGAGCTGGCGCTCCAGCACCTCGATTCGGTCCTGGTAGTCGGTGAGCCGGCTCGTCATCGACGGCGGGACGTCGCCCAGCGCGACCGTGACCGTCTCGGCTCCGTCGTCGGAGTAGTCGATCTTCAGGCCGATGACCCGGAACTGGTCGCCGGCGATGTCCAGCCGGCCGGAGGAGATGAACAGGGAGGCGACGTCGCCCAGCCAGAGGTCGGTCGGCGTCCACCAGCCGTCGAAGAGCACCAGCGAGTAGTTCGCGACCAGGACCGAGCTCGCCTCCAGGGCGGCGTCGGCCAGCGCCTGGACGGTCGTCTGCAGGGCCGCGTCCGGGTTGCCGGTCTGCGCCTCCCACCGGCCGGGCGGCGGGAAGGCGGCCAGCGACTCGGCCACCGGCTCCGTCGGCGGGCTCTTCCCGCTGTAGCGGAGGGCGGTGGCGTAGGAGGTCGAGTCCTGATTCCGGGTCACGGCCGCGATCTGCTGGCCGTAGACCAGGTCGACGCCCGGGCCGGGCCGGCCCCGGGTCGGGTAGTAGATATTCAGCCGGAGCAGCGGGTCGATGTCCCACTCGAAGCCGCCGGCCATCTGGGCCATGGAGTCGATCGACTCGCCCAGTTTCGCCCCGGCCTGGAAGTCCCGGTCGACCAGGTGGCCGGTCGGGAAGCCGGTCCCGGCGGTAATGCCGAGGTTCCCTCCCGGTCGATCCTGGCTGTCGACGATCATGTAGTAGGCGATGACCGACTGGTCGAGCCCGCGGAAGCTGAGCAGCGAGTCGTCCCATAAGATCCGCCGGTCCAGCATGCCGCGGTAGTCGATGGCCGAGAAGGTGCAGGTATGGGCGTCGGCCGCGAGCGTGTCGGTCGAGGTCCCCACTCGGCCCCGGAACATCGGGACCTGGTCCCGGACGACTAAAAGGTCGCAGGCCAGCTCGGTTATCAGGCCGGCGTCGGGGTGGTCGCCCGGCAGGTCGAAGGTCACCGTCGACGGCCCGGCCAGGTTGAATTCCATCTTCCGGTTCCCGGCCGCCACCAGGTCGCCGAGGGAGCGACCGTCGGTCGTGAGGAGCAGGAAGCGGATCTCGGCCATTACGTCAGGTAAGCCGACGACCAGTCGACCTGGAGGAGGCAGGCTCCCGAGCTCGAGGCGGGCGCGAAGATGAGGCCGGTCGAACCCGGCTGGAACGGCCGCCAGACGGTATTGAGGAAATCCAGGAAGCTGAACCGGCTCGCCCCGGGCGAGCCGTTGTAGTAGACGGTGGCCGCCCGGGTGTCGATGACCAGGTGGTCGCCGGCCGCCACCGTGAGCCCCTTGAAGCCGACGTAGCCGTCCGAGGGGGCGACGTAGTCGATCACCGGGTCGGTGCAGGGACCGAAGACGGTAAAGACCGGCCAGGTCTGATAGGAGCCGGCGTTGACGGCGGCCCCGTAGGAGCCGGGCCCGGCCAGGCCGAAGGTCCTCGGGTAGCGGAGCGGATAGATACGGCCGGAGGCCCGCAGCCCCGGCTGGATGACGAGCCGGCTCGGCTGCAGGGCGTAGGCGATGGGGTCGGGCGCGACCCACGAGACGGTAAAGGCCGAGATGGCCGCGTCGGTGAAGGGGGCCGAGAGCGACGAGCCCCGGAGGCCGAGGTAGGTCGGGGCGTTCTGGCCGTCGACGGCGTAGACCAGCCGGGGCCGGAGCCCGGGCATGGCCCAGGAGGCCAGGGCGTTCAGGGCCGACTGGCGGGAGACGCCGGAGGAGAGGATCGAGCCCAGGATGGTCACCACCCGCTCGCCGAACAGCGAGGTGGTGTCCCACTCGCCGTCCCGGGTCGGCAGCGACGCCTTGACCTCCCGGACGGCCGGCCAGGCCAGCTCGAGGGAGGAGACCCGGTAGTTCCCGGCCGCGTCCATCAGGTCGAGGGACTGGGCCACGTTCCCGGAGCCGTCCAGGAGCTCCAGCCGGAGCGTCGAAGGCGAGGGGCAGTAGGCGACCACTACGAGAGCCTCTGGCCCGAGCGCATGGCGAATTCGAGCTTCTTGGCGATCATGTCGACGTCGGTGGCCGAGTTGAAGGTCGAGCCGTTAATCGCCACCAGCGGGCCCGGGCCGCCGCCCCCGGCCGGGGTCACGACCTCGCCGGCGTGGGCGTAGATCAGTCCCTCCCCGGTGATAAGGCCGCCCTCCGCCAGGTGGGGTATCTGCGGGACGCCGATGGTCTCGCCGCCGATATGGATGGGTCCGACGTGGATCTCGGGCGTCTTGAACTGCAAGGAATTCCAGCCGTCGATCAGCTTGTTGATAATCGCCTTGAAGGTGTCCCAGATGAAGTCCCACATATGGGACAGGATCGACTCGATCCGGCCCGGCAGCGAGGTGAAGAAACCGACCAGGTCGTTCCATCCGTCCTTTATCCATTTCCAGACGTCGGAGGCCCACTGCTTGATGTCCTGGAAATGGGTGTAGATCAGGGCGGCCGCGATCCCGATCGGGCCGAGAATGATGCCCAGCAAATACGGCCAATTCGAGACGATCCACGACCATACGTCGTGAATAATCGCCTTGATCCCGGACCATATGGTGTCCCAGTTGCGGTAGAGGACGTAGACGATGGCGATGATGGCCGCGATGGCGGCCACGATGAGCAGGGCCGGTCCGAGCGCGGCCCAGGAGGAGGCCGCCTCGGTGTCCTCGGCCGCGCTCATCGCCTCGGTCGCCGTGCTCGCCGCCTTGGTCGTCTTGGTGAAGATGCCCATGACCGAGCCGACGCCGGCCATGATGGTGCCCGCGCCCTGCAGGGCCGGGCCGTACTTCTGGCCCAGTTTTGCCGCCGAGTCCTCCACCTCCGCCTTGAGCGCCTTGATGTGGCCGGTAAAGGTATTGGCCTGGGCGGCCGCCTGGCCCTTGAGCTTCTGACCGAGCTCGTCGAGCGCCTTGCCGTGGTTCTGGGTGGCGTCGTGCGCCTCGGTCTGGGCCTTGGTCAGCTTGGTATGGGCGTCGACCGCCTTGGCGTCGGCCGCGACCACGTTCTGCTGGGCGTCCTGCAGCTGGATCTGCTCGGCCGCGGTGAGATGGGTCTTCCCCTTCAGGAGCTCCTGGACGTCGGTCAGATGCTGGTGGGCCTTGGCCTGGGCGTCGGCCGCCGCCGCCGCCTCCCTCGTCGCCGTCTCCAGCTGCTTGTTGGCCACCGTGGCCGAGGGGACCGAGTCAACCCCGAATTGCTTCAGGAGCTTGGCCGAGCCGTTGTAGGTCCGGCCGAGTTGCTCGGCCGCGGTCGAGAGCGACTCGTGCTTGGCCGCGGCTAAGTCCGAGGCCTCGCCCAGGTACTTGAGGGCGGTGGCCGGGTCGCCGGTCGCCTGGGTCAGGATGCGGAGGGCGTCCTGGGTCTCGTTGGCGGTGTTGCCGAATTTCTCCTGGTGCTTGATGGCCGCGTCGACCTGGCCGCCGTAGTCGTCGTAGCTCTTCCCGGTCGCGGCGATGGCCGCCTGCAGCTGCTGGTGGGAGGCCTGGTCCTTCGAGCCCATGACCGACAGGGCCGCGCCCACGCCGGCCACGCCCACGCCCACCCCGGCCATCATGGGGCCGATGGACTTGCCGTGCTCGGAGACCTTGTCGAGGGCGGTCGAGATGCCGTCGATGGCTCCCGAGAAGGGACCGAGGATCTCGGGCCCGAGCGCCCCGGTTACCCCCTTGAAGGCCGAGGCCATCTTCCCGGCCGCGTTCTGGGCGTGGGTGCCGACGTCGCCGGCCGCCTTGCCGAGGGCCGACAGGTCGGCCATGAAGCGGACGACGACCGAGGGGCTATCGGCCACGGCCAGCCTTCCGGTTGGCCTCGGTTATCGCCTCGGCCTCCCGCTGCATCAGCCGGACCATGGCCGCGAACATCTCGTCGGTTAGCTCGTCAACGTCTCGGGGAAGGCAGCGGTAGTAGCGGCAGAAGCTAGCGATGCCGTCGGCGAGCCGTTCTGCGTAGGGTCCACCTCGACGAGCTCGACCTCGACGTCGTAGGCGTGGGCCCACAGGGAGCGGACGTCCCGGCCGGGATAGTCCCGCAGCAGGGCCCGGAAGGCGGTGAGCCGAAAGGGCATGGCCTGGGCCCACTCGCCGAAGGTCCCGCCCTGCATGCGGGTAATCGAGTCGATCACCCGCTGGCTCGGAGCCCGGGCCGCGAAGGCGGTCGAGACCTTCACGACGACCGGGAGCGGCTCGGTGGCGTCGGCCGGCTGGTCGACCGGGTCGGTATCAGTCATGCACTCCTCCGGGGTCGGTGGTGGTGTTCGTCCAGGGAAAAGAAGCCAGCGCGCTCGAGGCGGCCGTGCCGAAGCGGTCGGCGACCGAGCCCTGGACGTTCGTGGCCGCCGGCCAGAGATAGCGGCCTCGCGAGTCGTAGTCCCGCCGGCTCTCGTGCGGAGCCCGCCGGAGGCCGCCGAATTCGATCCAGCCGGCGTAGCGAAGCGTGCTCGACCCCATGGAGACCTCGGCCCCGGCCGCTCCCGGCTCTCGCCGGACGGTGACCGAGCCGGCCAGCCGGCCGGTGACCTGGGGGACGGCCGAGCGGGCTACCGCGGCCACCGGCTGGCCGATGGCGCCGTCGGCCGCTAAGGCCACGGCCGCTCCGAGCGGCCCGGTCGGGCTGGCGAGGCGCTGCATGTCCCGGCCGAGGGCGTCGAAGCCGACGACGACCTCGCCCGCCACTAGGGATGCTTCCCGGCGACGTAGGCGGTGCCGTTCCAGTTGGCCGCGGTGAGGTCGCCCAGGATGACGTACTGGCCGGGACTCCAGTTGGTCGCCGGGCTGGCGGTAATCCCGGTCATGGCGGCCAGGTTGGCCGGCGAGTTGGCTCCCGAGGGCGTGAAGTAACCGGGCACGCCGGCCACCGCCCCGGTCGCCGCGACCGAGCCGGTGTCGATCGTCGGAGGCCCGGTGAGCGCCCAGTCCACCACGATCTCGGAGGCCGCCCCGGCGTCGCCCACCATGAGCGGCGTCGGTTGCGGCACGGCGTAGCCCGAGATCTGGGGATTGTTGGGCGAGGTGACCTGGGCCGCGTAGGGCCGGGCCTTCCAGTTGACCGGCTGGCCCGAGGCCTGGTAGTTGGCGTACGCCTGGGACAGGACCGAGTAGACCGAGCCGGCGGTGAAGTCCTGGTAGAAGGTCACCCGCAGGTGCCATTTCACCACCCCGGGGTAATCCGTTTCGGCACAAAAGGTCGTTACCGTCACCAATTTCACCTCGGGGAAGGCCGCCTCCAGGTGCTTGACGGTGCAGCGGAGGTTCACGCCCGCCATCTCGAAGTAGGCGGCGTTGAGGATCAGCGGATTGGTGGCCGGCGGCGTCGGGTCGCCGGTCGCTAACAGCTCGGGACCGGGCGGCGGCGGTGGCGGTCCCTCGAGGACGTCGGTATCGGTCATGGCCTTCCTTTCACATCCAGACGGTCAAGATGAGCTCGACGAGCAGCAACTGCGTCCCGCCCGCCCCGGTCAGGTTCCGCCAGCCCCGCTCCTCGGTGGGCGTCGCCTGGGCCACCGTCCCGCCGAGGGTCGGGTCGGCCGCGATGGCCGCGATGACCGCGCCCTTGAGCGAGTCGAGCGACTCCTCCTGCTCGATGCCCGAGACCAGGACGAGCGGCAGGGTCGCCTCGTCCTGGCAGAACGAGACGACCTTGTAGCGGACCGAGACCGGCCGGGAGACGACGACGCAGGGCCCGTTCACGATCTCGGGCGGGCTGGGGTGGATCTTTACCGAGCCGGCCGTCGCCTGGCCGAGGAGCGTGACCAGGTAGTCGGCGACCGGCTTTCGGCTCCATGTCACGCGAAGACGATCCGCAGGTAGGGCGCGATCATGGCCTCGGTATCGGGGTCCTTCGGGCCCACGCGGACGATACCCATCTCGCCCCACCCGATCGTCCCGTCGACCGAGTCCCGCCGGCGGTAGAGCCGGGCCGCCTCGTACTGAGCGGCGGTGAACAGCGGGTCGGGGAGATAACCGGGCGCTCCGGGCGTCGTCCATTGCGGGTCGCATCTCATCTGGTAGTAGGCGATGGCAGCCGCTAGCGCGGTCGTTACGACGCCGTCGTCGCCCACGTCGTCGCCGATGCGGAGCAGGCTCTTCACGTCCGCGATCACCGGCCAGGCGGCCGCCATCGTCCTACCGTCCCCGGGCCTAGCTCGGGGCCTTCTTGGTCGCGCCCTGCGCCTTCTCCGGGCCCGAGCCCGCCTCAGCCGGCTCGGCTTCCGCCTCGGCCGGAGCCGGGATGGTGGTGCCGGCGTCGATCTTGGCTAACGCCGTCGGGTAGCGGCCGAGCACGGGGGCGGCGTAGCCCCACACGCCCAGGCGAATGGCCGAAGGGCCGAGCACCTCCTCGTAGCGGAAGTTGAAGGTGGAGCTCTCCAGCAGGATCAGGTCGTCGGCCTTGGCCACGTAGAGGTGGTTGTCGACCGCCGCCCAGGAGGGGATGACGGCGAGCCCGACCACCATCCCGGCGACGTGGCCGTAAATTATTGCGTCGCCCAGGCCGTACGCGTTCACGGGACCGTGCTCGCCGGTCACCACCAGCGGCCGGCCCTGCTGGTCCTTCTGCTTCGACATGTAGGCCCAGGCGCCCTCCGAGCAGAACACGACCTTCGGCGGAGCCTTGCGGTGCTTGCGGACGCTCGCCCCGGCGTCGATGAAGGCGTCGAACAGGTTGGCGTAGACCGGAGCCGTGCCCGGGTAGGTGATGGTGGCCGACAGCCCGGTGGCCGCCTCGAAGGCGTTGACGACGGCCTGCTCGATCAATTCGTTATAGGCCCCCATCGTGTCCTGGAAGACCAGGGCGTCGATGGCCGGGTTGCTCCCGTCGACCAGCTGCCGACTTACGTCGACCTTGCCGGTGTAGGTCACGGGCGAGGTGGTGATCAGGTTGGCGTTGAACGAGCCGTCGGCCGGGGCCGCGCCCTCGGAGGCCTGGGCCGCAGGAGCGGCGCCGGGCGTGACCTGCTTGCCGATGTTGATGGGGTTGGCGTCGGTGATGCCGATGCGCCGCAGCGTGTCGGCCCAGGGCCGGGCGCCGTGCTGCAGGGCGGCGAACTCCTCGAATAACCAAGAGGGTGGGATGACGCCCGCGCCCGTCCCCGTCGTGCCCATGGCCCGCATCTGCTGGTTGTGGCGCTCGATGCGGGTCCGGCAGTCGGGGTCGGCGTCGAGCTGGGCGTGGAGCAGGTCCCGGAAGAACACGGCCCGGTCGGGCCCGCCGTCGCGGCGATAGACCGACTCCTCGCTCCGGACGGCGACGAGCGAGGTCGACGCCGAGCGGGCGGTGAGCTCGGGGATGTCGGTCAGGGCGGTGACGGTCGCCGCCTTGCGGTCCTCCACCTCCCGGAGTTGCACGATGCGCTCGCCGAGGGGCTCCATCTCCGAGCGCAGCCCGTCGAGCAGGGCGACCTCGCGCTCGTCGGGGTCCCGGCCCTCGTCGTTACAGCGGTTCAGGATCGAGTCGTAGTTGTTGAACAGTTGCTGGTAGTCGGCTCCGAGCTTCTCCAGGAGTCGGTTCGCCATGGCAGTCTCTCCCTCGTAGTCGGGGGCGCGTCCAGGGCGCGGCGACGCAGGACCGATGGCCCTGAGCCGGTTCAGCGCTGGACGGTTCGGCCTGTCGCGTTAGCTGGACGCCGGCCGGTTCGCCACGGGGAGGTTCGGCTGCCAGTCGAGCGGACACTAGCGCGACGGCGGAGCTCCGGGCGCGGACCGGCCTCGGCAGGTGAAGGGGGAGGGACCGGCCCGCGACCGGATGGTGCCCAGGGGGGGAAGGGAACCGGGCGTGACTCTACGCGCTCAACCGACCACCTCGACGACCAGGGCGATGGGACCGTAGAGGGTGTCGGCGTCGGCCCTGAGGGTCAGGTTGCCGCTGACCGACCGGCAGCGGAGGGCGAAGGTGACCGTACCGGCCCCGGCGATTCCGA
>Ga0318552_10000491_pt1 | contig 12346 bp, 12 predicted proteins | sample GRESIP082b2f20_FD_203516 | JGI IMG/M metagenome (GOLD analysis project Ga0318552, IMG submission 203516) | Tropical soil microbial communities from Luquillo Experimental Forest, Puerto Rico - GRE.SIPMG.082b2f20 | ecosystem: Environmental > Terrestrial > Soil > Tropical forest > Bulk soil...
CGGGGCATCCCCGAATTCGCCGTTCGTGCAGGTCACGACCACGGTACGGATCCCGGCGTCGGAGCAGGCGGCGAGCACGCCGCCGGTGCTGGACGCCTCGTCGTCGGGATGCGCGTGCACAGCCATCAGCGTCAGCGGATCTGCCATGCCCTCAGCCTGCCCGACACCGCCGACAAACCGGTAACCGGGCCTGGGCGGCACTGCCGGGCCGTCACTATGATCGTCTCGCTGCTCATGCCGGGAGGGGGCATCCGATGACCGAGCCGGGGACCGGGGCGCTGCCGTGGCGGTTTGACAGCCTGCGCGCGCTATTCATCAACTGCACGCTCAAGCGCTCACCGGAGGTCAGCCACACCCAGGGGCTGGCCGACCACAGCATCGCTATCATGCGCGAGCATGGGGTGACCGTGGACGTGCTGCGGGCGGTCGACCTCGATATCGCCACCGGGGTCTGGCCGGACATGACCGAGCATGGCTGGCCGTCCGACGCCTGGCCGGGGATCTACCAGCAGGTGCTCGCGGCCGACATCCTGGTGCTGGCCGGGCCGATCTGGCTCGGCGACAACAGCTCGGTGATGAAGCGGGTGATCGAGCGCTTGTACGCGTGCTCCCACCTGCTCAACGACGCCGGGCAGTACGTCTACTACGGTCGGGTGGCCGGCTGCCTGATCACCGGCAACGAGGATGGCATCAAGCACTGCGCCATGAACGTCCTGTACAGCCTGCAGCATCTGGGCTACACCATCCCGCCGCAGGCCGACGCGGGCTGGATCGGCGAGGTCGGCCCGGGCCCGTCCTACCTCGACCCCGGTTCCGGGGGCCCGGACAGCGACTTCACCAAACGCAACACCACGTTCATGACCTGGAACCTGCTCCACCTGGCCCACCTGCTCAAGGCCGCCGGCGGCATCCCGGCCCACGGCAACCAGCGCTCGGAGTGGGACGCGGGCTGCCGGTTCGACTACGACAACCCCGACTACCGCTAGTTCCGGGTGCCGGCCCTGCCAGCTTCCGGGGCCACCGGTGGCTCAGCTGACGGTCACGCCGCCGTCCACGCCTCGCTCTGCTCCCACAAGCGGGCGGCCAGGCTGGCGGTAGCGGCCCGGTTCGGCTCCCGCTCGGCGCAGTTGTCGTAGTAGCGGCCGGAGGCACCGGCCAGGCCGGGATCGGCGGCACAGTACAGCGAGGTCCGCGCGCCAAGCTCGGGGCTGATCATGAACAGCTTGATAAGGGAGCGAAACGGCTGCGGCACCCGGCGGAAGATGTCGGACGCGACCACTCCGGGGTGCAGGGCGTAGCTGGTGACCCCGCCGCCACCCATCCGGCGGGCCAGTTCCTGGCTGAACAGGACATTGCACAGCTTGGACACGGCGTACTCGGGCAGCCCGGTCCAGTTGCGTGTGGGCTGCCGGAGCACACTGAAGTCCACCCCCGGTGCCTGGAAGTGGGCGTCGCTGGCCACCGTGACCACCCGGGCCGGGGCACAGGCCGCCAGGTGATCGGCCAGCGCCTGGGTGAGCGCGAAATGCCCCAGGTGGTTGGTGCCGAAGGTGAGCTCGAACCCGTCCACGGTCAGCCCGCGCGCCCCGCCGATGCCCGCGTTGTTGATCAGGACATGCAGCGGCTCGCCGAGGGCGAGGAAAGCCTGCGCGCAGGCCCGGACCGAAGCCAGGTCGGCCAGATCCAGGTGCAGGAGGCTGACCTGGTCGCTGCCGGTCGCGGCGGTGATCGCGGCCACCGCGGCCTGCCCACGGTCCGCCGACCGGCAGGCCAGGTGGACCCGGCCGCCCCGGGCCACCAGGCCGCGGGCGGTGGCCAGCCCGATACCGGTGTTTCCGCCCGTCACCAGGAACGTCCGCCCGGCCAGATCCGTCATCTGCGCCCCTCTCAGCCGTGGCCCCATCCTGCCTGACTGGCGGCACCGGCTTGGGTCGCCAGGGCTGCGGCTACCCGCGGTGGCCGCTGCCCGGGCCGTCCAGCCAGACCGACAGGTGGGCCGGCTCCAGCGCCTGGTGGACGACCGCGAGCAGGTCGGCACGGACGGTATCGAGATCGGTGGCACCGGTCAGCCGGCCCGCAAAGCCGGCGATCATCTGGTCGGCGTCGTATCGGGCCCGGTTGAACCGCCGGTCCACGATCTGCTGCACCCGGCGGCGCAGCGGATTGAACAAGGCCGCGGCCGCCAGCGTGGCCCCCGCCACCGCCACCGGCCCCGACAGCGGCAGCACCCGGGTGGCCAGCAGCACCAGGCCCGCGTACACCCCCACCAGCAGGCCGGTCACCAGCGCATACGCCAGTGTGCGGCTGATGATCCGGTCGATGTCATACAGCCGGTAGCGCAGGATCCCCACCCCGATGCCCAGCGGCAGGGCCGCGAACCCCAGGATCAGCACCTGCCAGATGGCCGAGTTGGTCGTGATCGCCCAGATGCCGAACACCCCGCACACGGCGGCCCCGCTGGCCAGCCATTTCAGCTGCTGCCGCCGGTCACCGGAGGACCGCCGGTAGCTCATCGCCTGGCGGCCGATCACGGCCAGCCAGAACGCGGCCACCACCAGGAAGAAGCCGGCCATCACCGGGCCCAGCCAGGCGGTACTCCCCCGGTCCAGGTTGGCCAGGCTCCCGCTGGCCTGCAGATCCGCATGATGCCCCAGGGCGATGCCGACGGTGGCGGCCGTGGTGGCCAGCAGCGCAGCCCCGGTGACCGCCAGGTAGGCCCCCACCACCGGCCGCCAGTGCCGGGACGGCAGCCGGCCGTCCGGGAAGAGCAGGATCACCAGCGGGAAGCCGATCAGCGCGAAGCTGAACAACTGGTCCAGCGCCAGCGCCGCCGGGGCGATCACCGGCAGGCCCGGGCGGCCGAGCCGGTACACCATATCGGCGTAGACACCAGACAGGATGGACAGCAGCAGGAACACTGATTCGCCGGTGAGCAGCCAGCCGATCGGGTTGGCAGGCTGGTGCCTGGCCACCAGCAGGCCAACCGCCGCGTTCACGATGATGATCACCAGTACACTGGTGGCCCCCCAGAACGAGGCGAGCGAGAACCGGCCGGTCACCGCGGCGCCCAGGAACAGCGCCCCCACCAGGATGGTCACGGTGGCTGCCAGCGCCACCACCGCGACCGGTGCCGGGGGCCGCGGGCTGGCCGCCGTGGCGGTCACGGCTGGCCCCCGCCGAGCCACACCGAGGCATGGGCCGGCTCCAGCGTCTGGCGGACGGTACCGAGCAGGTCGGCCTGTACCCCGTCCAGGTCGGTGCTGTCTTGCAGCCGGGCCGCGAATCCGGCAACCATCTGGTCGGCGTCGTAGCGGGCCCGGTTGAACCGCCGGTCCACCATCGCCTGCACCCGCCGGCGCAGCGGGCTGAACAGCGCCACCGCCGCCAGCGTCGCCCCCGCCACCGCCACCGGGCCGGACAGCGGCAGCACCCGCGTCGCCAGCAGCACCAGCCCGGCATACACACCCACCAGCAGCCCGGTCAGCAGTGCATACGCCAGCGTCCGGCTGATGATCCGGTCGATGTCATACAGCCGGTAGCGCAGGATCCCCACCCCGATGCTCAACGGCAAGGCCGCGAATCCGAACCAGCCCAGCCCGAACCCGGCGGTAGCCAGCACCGCGCCAGCGATGGCCGTAGCGGCACCAGCCGCCAGCCATTTCAGCTGCTGCCGGACGTCGCCGGCCGAACGGCGCCAGGCCAGGGCCTGGCGGACGGCGGCGGCCAGCCACAGTGCCAGCGCCGATATGAGCGTGACCGACTGGAAGGCCCCGAACCAGCCGCTTGCGTGGTCGGTGGCGGCCAGCCCGCCACTGCCATCGACGGCCAGCGGATGTGCGGCCAGCGCCGCGCTGGTCGCCACCGCCAGCGCGGCGGCATAGCACGCATAGATGACCAGGTAGACCCGGAGCACCCAGCGCCACCGGGGAGGCAGCCGCGCGTCCGGGAACAGCAGGATGACCACGCCCAGCAGCAGCAGGCCCGGGGTCCACAGCGCATACAGCACCAGCCCCGGCACGGCCAGCGGTAGGTGGTGCCCCAGCCGGTAGCTCAGGAACGCGTAGTCCCCGCCCACGGAGCTGAAGATCAGGCAGCCCGCAATCACCAGCAGCAGCCAGCCGATCGGGTTGGCCGGCAGGCGGCGCGCCACGACCAGCCCGACGCCGGCCGACGGCACACCGATCACCAGCGCGATGACCCCATTGCCGGGCTGGCGGGCCAGCACCGACAGCCAGGCCAGCGCGACAGTGGCCACCGCGAGCAGCGCTCCGATCACCACCACCCAGGTGCCGGGCGAGCCCAGCGGCCAGCCGCGCGGGGCGGGGGCCGTCGCGTCACCGGACAAGCAGATCACCCAGGCCTCACGGTCATCGGGATATGCCATTCGGGCACCGGCGGCGGGCATCGCCCGGCAGGCCGTGCCGTCAGCTGGCTCGCTGGGTCCGGCGCCGGCCGCGGAACGGGGCAGCCAGCGTCTGCAGCATGGTCCGGACCGCCGCGTTGTGCCAGATGTTGCGTGCGTTGCGCCACTGCCGCCGGGAGTCGATGCACACGGTGCGGGTGTCCACCACCGGATCGGCCACGCCCAGCCGCTCGCCGAGGGCGGTCAGGGTCTGCATCCAGAACATGTCTTCCTTGCGGTGCCCGCCCAGCGCCAGGCCGAGCTCATACAGCGGGTCATTGGCCCGCATGAGCACATGTGCCTGCACGAACGTGTCCAGCCCGGACTGGTCCGCGGAGAAGGTGATCCAGCCCGCGAACATGTGGCCCTGCGGGGTCATGAGGGTGAACGAGTCCTCGTCCGCATTCAGCACGAACACCCCGGTGGAGAGCTTGACGCCGCCGCCGACCGCGAGGTCGAGCAGGGCCACGTCACCCGGGCTGATCCCGGCCAGCGGTCCCGCGAACCGGTTGCCCCGCGGCCAGAACTCGGGGAAGTGCGCCTTCCAGGTCGCGATCGCTGACTGCGGGCTGCACCGGGTGCCCGCGTTCATCCGGTAGGTCTTCTGCCACATCTTGCCGAAACCCTGCACCGGGCCGGTGAGCCGGCGGCCAGTCACGTTGGTGCCACGTATCCCGGCCCGGTCCGGCGCCTCCAGCCGGTCGACCTTCGCCGCCCAGCTGCCGGCGTCCCGCGGCACCGGGTGCGCCTGTGACTCGCGCACGCTGAGGCCGATCCGCTCGCCTGAGGTGACTCCCTCGGGGCCAGTCTGCTGGGCCATCCCCCCGCTCCCCTCACCGCAGGGCGGCGGACAGCGCCGACGCCTCGTCGTCGTAGATCGTGATCGCCTCGTCGAGCCGGGTCAGCTCGAAGATCTCGCGGTAGTGGTCGCTCAGCCCGAACGCGGCCAGTTCCTGGCGCTGGCGGTTAGCCCGCACCAGCAGGGTCACCAGCATCCCGATGCCGCCACTGTTCATGTATTCGAGCCCGCCGAAGTTGAGCACCAGGCGCCGTGCGCCCCCGGCCTCTGCCTCCTCGTAGGCCGCCATCAGGACAGGCTCACACGCGGCCGTGACTTCGCCCTTGATGTCCACGACCGCTACCCCGTTGCCTGCCTGACGGACGTCCATCCTGACCGCCGGTGCCTCCATCTGTCCCTCCCTGTGTGCCCTGCTGTCCCTGCCGGCTGGGCCGGCCCGCCCGTTAACTGGCCTGTACTGCCAGCTGGCTCACGGCGTCATCGAGATCGGGGAAGAGCTCGATGAAGTCCGAGAGCCGGGTGATGTCGAAGATCTCGCGGTAGTGCGCCGACAGGCCACTGGCGACGACCTTGCGGCGCTGGGACCGGGCCTTGGCGAGGACGCTCACGATCAGCGCGATCCCGGTCGAGTTGATGTAGCCGACCGAGGCGAAGTCGAGCACGATGCTCGCTGGGTCGCCCTCGGCCACCGCCTGGTCATAGGCGGCAGTCAGGGTGTCGGCGGCGGTCCCGTCCACGTCGCCGGAGAGCCGGATGACCGCGCCCCCGGGCAGTGCGGTGACCTGCGCCTCACAAGTGGTTTTCACGGGTGGCTCCTTCTTCAGCGGGGGTGGTGGTAGCCATGGTGAGCCGGACCGTATGCCGGGTTCCCTCGGTAGTCACGTCCATCGCATCGACCATGTTGCGGATGAGGAACAGCCCCCAGCCGCGCGGGCTCTGCTCGCCGGCCAGCTTGCGGGCCAGATCGGGCTGTTCGGCGGTGCCGGCCGCGTGCAGGCCGCCCTGGTCGGTGATGGTGACCACGATGTCGGTGCCCTGCTGGGTCACCTCGATGTCCACCGGCAGGTCGGCCTGGTTCCGGTTGCCATGCTCGATGGCGTTCATGGTCGCCTCCGCGACCGCGGTCTTGAGCCGGTCCAGCTGCTGGTCAGCCAAGCCCGTCCCGGCAACTGCCTCGGCCACCCGGGCAAGCGCCACCCGCTCGTTACCGGGCTCGCTGGCCACCGCGAAGGCCGCCAGCCTGCGCACCGCGCCCCGGGCAACTGATGTCATGCCCCGCCTCCGGCATACACGGCGGACGATGCGCGCTGCAGCGTCACCAGCGTGATGTCGTCCTCCTGCTCATGGTCGGGCCCGGTGAAATCGGCCAGCCTGGTCAGGCACGAGTCGATCAGCTTCTCGCCCGACTCCGCCTCGCCGACCAGTTCGGCGACCCGCGGGAAACCGAACATCTCCCGGTCCGGCCCATGTGCTTCGGCCAGCCCATCGCTATGCAGCAGCGCGCAGTCGCCGGGCTGCATCTGGAAGGTCTTCTCCTCGTAGCCGGTGCCGGGCATGAGGCCGAGCGGCATGCCCCGGGCCCGCAGCTCGGCTACCCCGCTGGCCGTACGCACATACGGGACGTCGTGCCCGGCATTGGCGAAGTCCAGCCGCCCGCTGCCCGGGTCCATCACCAGCGCCAGGCAGGTGACGAACATGTGTGCCGGGATGTCCGCGCAGAGCAGGTCGTTGACGTGCGCGAGCACCTCGCCCGGCGAGATGAGCCGCGGTGCGGCGTCCCGCAGCAGGGCATGCGTGCTGGCCATCACCAGTGCGGCTGGCACGCCCTTGTCGGTCACGTCGCCGACCACGAACATCACCCGGCCATCGGGCAGCGGGATGAAGTCGTAGAAGTCGCCGCCAACCGTCCGGGCCGGGCGGTAGAACGCGGCCACATGCCAGCTCGGCAGGGCCGGCACGCTCTTGGGCAGGAACTGCTGCTGGATGAGCTGGGCGACCTTCAGTTCCTGCTCGATCCGCTCCCGGTTACGGGCCTCCGCCTGCTGCTGCCGGACCAGTTGCCCGACCCGCATGGCCGGTGCGGCGTAACCAGCCAGCGCTCCCAGCAGCCGCCGGTCCTCCCCCGAATATCCCCGCTCGGACAGCCGCGGGCCGAGGTTGAGCAGCCCGATCAGCGTGCCGGACGAGATGAGCGGGATGACCAGCACGATCCCTGCCTCGCGCAATGATGCCAGCGCGGGAGAGGCCAGTTCCAGCCGGGTGATGTCCACCGGGCCGGCAGCTCCCTGCAGGTAGGCGTGCAGCGGGTCATGCGGGGGAAGGTCGAAGTCCGGCGGCAGCCCACCCTGGTCCGGCGTGCCGCCGCCCGCGGCCCGGTCCGGTTCGGCGCCCGGGCGGCGCCGTTTCGGCTGCGCCGGGCCGCCGCTGAGGCCGGTGTCGGCCGGCGGCGCGCTCCCAGCCGCCTGGCCGTCCCCGACCGCCGGGCCGTCCCCGGTCACTGCGATACCTGCCGCGGCGTCGCCGGCATCCGTCGGTGCTCCCGTGGTCACGGAAGCACCGTCCGCACGGGTGCTCTCCGCGGCCCGGCCCCTCCCCAGGCGTTGCAGCATCTCACACTCCGAGGTCGTCCATTCCGCATCGTGCAAGGCAACCCTACGCAGCGTCCGCTACGGAATCGTTACGGCCAAGAGCCGCCTTGCGCTAATTTTCACGCCATAGCGTGACGGATGTAGCCGCGGCGCGCCAGTCCGCGGGCGGAGAGGAGGCCGGTGACCGCCATCAGCCTCGCCCTGCTCGGGCCACCGATCGTGGAGCGGGACACCACCCTGGTCACCTTCGACACCAAGAAGGCGGTTGCGCTGCTGGCGCTGCTCGCCGTCAACGGCCGGGAGCAGAGCCGGGAGCGCCTCGCCAGCCAGCTGTGGCCGGACTCCGACGCGGCGCACGCACGCGGCTCGCTGCGGCGGACCCTGTCCGTGACGGCCGCCGCGGTGGGGGAAGGCCTGTCCATCACCCGCAGCGCGGTGGCCCTGCGGCCCGGGCTGGTGCGGGTGGACGTGGCCGACTTCGCGGCGCTGATCACCCGGCCGGACGCGCTCTCACTGGAGCGCGGGGTGCGGCTGTACCGGGACGACTTCCTGGCCGGGTTCTCCCTGCGCGGCTGCCCAGATTTCGAGGACTGGCAGGCGGGGACGGCGGACCGGCTCCGGCAGGATCTGGCGGGGGCGCTGGAGCGGCTGGTCGCGGCCTGTGTCCAGGCCGGCGACCTGCCGCGCGCCCTGGATCACGCCCGCCGGTGGCTCGCCCTCGACTCACTGCACGAGCCGGCCCATCAGGCACTCATCCGGCTGCTGGCCTGGACCGGCCAGCGGTCGGCGGCCCTGCGCCAGTACCGTGCCCTGGTCCGGGTGCTCAGCGCCGAACTGGCGGTCAGCCCGCTGCCGGAGACCACCAGGCTGTACGACGACGTCCGGGCAGGGCGGCTGCGGCCCGCCCCCGGCGCAGCCGCACCGGCCGCCGGGCCAGCCGCGGCCACGCCGACTGCGGACGGGCCGGCTGCGGACGGATCGGGTCCAGCGGAAGGCCCGTTCCCTGCGCAGAGCGGATCCGGCCCCGCCCGGCGGGCGGGCGGCCGGCGGGCGGCCGATGCCAGCCGGTGGCCGCTGATCGGGCGGGGCGCCGACCTGCGGGCATTGACCGGGGCCTGGCAGGCGGTGGCAGGCAGCCGTGGCGGGCAGGCGGTGGCGGTGACCGGTGAGGCCGGCTGCGGCAAGTCCCGCCTGATCGAGGAGTTCCGCGCCCGGGCCGAGGCCGGCGGCGGCACGGTCATCGCCGGCCGGTGCCATGACGGTGAAAGCGGCCTGCCCTTCGCGCTGTCCGCGGATCTGCTCCGCGCCGCCACGTCCGCCTGCCCGGATCTGGCCGGGCGGCTGCCCGCGCATGTGACAGCGATGGTCGCCCGGCTGGTCCCGGAACTCGGCCCGGCGCACCCGGGCGCGCCGGAACCGCCGCTGTCGGGCCCGCTCGCGCTGACCCGGATGTATGCGGCCATGGCGGCCACCTTGCTGGCCGCGGCCCGGCCCGCGGCCAGCGGCCCCGCGGGTGCCGTGCTGGTCGAGGATGTGCACTGGGCCGACGGGCCCTCGCTCGACCTGCTGGCTTACCTCATCCGGCGGCTGGCCGACTGGCCACTGCTGCTGGTGGTCAGCTGGCGGCCAGAGCAGGACGACCGGCTGCCCGGCCTGCGGGCGGCGCTGGCCGAGGCTGCCAGCGCAGGCCGCGGCGTGACCGTGGAACCGCAGGCGTTCAGCACCGCTGAGATCACCGAGATGCTGCGCGCCGCCGGCGCGCCACCGGCCGACCCCGACCGGATGCTGGCCGAGACGCACGGGCTGCCGCTGCTGGTGCGCGAGTACTCCGACGCGCTCAGGCTGGCCGCCGCAGACGGCGGCCCGCCGGGTGCCGAAGACGAGGGCTGGACCCCGCCTGCGTCGGTCCGCGGGCTGCTGAGCCGGCGCCTGGGCGCCGCCAGCGAGCCTGCCCTGCAGATGCTGTCCGCCGCGGCGGTGCTGGGCAGCGGTTTCGACAGCGACCTGCTCCGTGCCGTCAGCGGCCGCGGCGAGGCCGAGACCGTGGAAGCGCTCGACGAGGCGCTTAACCGCTTCCTGCTCACCGAGATCCCGCCGCCAGGCGGGACCGGGCCGCCGTCCTACGACTTCCCGTATGAGGCGCTGCGCCGGGTCGCCTACGAATCCGCCACGCTGGCCCGCCGCCGGCTGCTGCACAGCCGGGCGGCGGCCACCCTCGCCGCCCGCTACGAGCGTGACCCGGCACCGGCCCGGGCCGCCGTCATCGCCGCCCACCTGCAGCGGGCCGGCCGGGACAGTGAGGCGGCGGACTGGTGGTGGCTGGCCGCCAGCCGGGCGCGCGAGCTGTACGCGCACGCGGAGGCGCTGGCCCACCTCCGGCAGGCGGTGGCGCTCGGGTACCCGCAAGTGGCAGGCAGCGTCGCGGTGGGCGATGAGCTCACGGTCCTCGGCCGCTACCACGAGGCGCTGGCCGAGTACGAGACGGCGGCGGCGGCCAGCGACTGCGATGACGCCACCGCGGCCACGATCGAGCACAAGCTGGCCGAGGTGCATCACCGGCTGGGTGACTGGGCACTGGCCGACGCCCACCTGGATGCGGCCCTGGAACTGCTGGCGGCCGGTGACCACGGCGGCCGGGCGCGGGTGCAGTCCGACCAGGCAGTCGTCGCCTACCGGCTGGGCGCCCACGACCGGGCCGCGGCGCTGGGCACGGCAGCGCTGGCCGCCGCCCGGCTGGCCGGCGACCCGCAGGCGATCGCCCAGTCGCAGAACGTGCTGGGGATGCTGGCCGCCCGCGACGGCGACCCGGCCGCCGCGGAGCGGCACCTGCGTGCCAGCCTGGCGCAGGCCCGCGACATGGCCGACCAGCGGGCAGCGGTCGCGGCGCTGAACAACCTGGCCCGGCTGCTGGCCGATACCGGCCGCGCCGGCGAAGGGCTCGGGCTGGCCCGGGAGGCGCTCGCGCTCGGCAGCGAGCTCGGCGACCAGCACCGGGTGGCCGCCCTCCACACCAACCTGGCCGACCTGCTGCACCAGACCCGCCACGGCGAGGAGGCCCTGGCCCACCTGAAAGACGCGGCCCGCGGGTTCGCCGCGGTGGATCCGGGGGTTCCGCCGAACCCGGAGATCTGGACCCTGGTGGAATGGTGAGTGCCGATCAGCCCGGCCCGGCCGGGGCCAGCGGCACACCCGGGCGGCGCATGGCCAGGCGGGACCGGCGGATCCTGGTGTCCGGCGTCATCGCGATCACGCTGGCGGGCCTGATCGTCACCGCCGTCCTGCTGGCAACCCGCCCGCGGTCCGCCACCCTGCCGCGGCCGTCCGGGATCCCGCCGAGCGTGCCTACCAGCCTGGCCGACCTGATGCAGCTGTCACCGCTGCTGCACCACCCCGCCCCCGGATTCACGCTGACCGACCAGACCGGCCGGACCATGTCGCTGTCGGCGCTGCGCGGCAAGGTGGTGGTGCTGGAGTTCATGGACCCCCACTGCGTGGACATCTGCCCGATCGTGTCGCAGGAGTTCGTGGACGCCTACCACGACCTGGGTCCCGCCGCCGGCAAGGTGGTGTTTGCCGCCATCAACGTGAACCAGTACCACGCCTCGGTCGCCGCGATGGCCGCCTACTCCCGCGAGCATGGGCTGACGGCCATCCCCAGCTGGCACTTCTTCACCGGGCCGCTGCCCGCGCTGCAGGCCGCCTGGCGCGACTACGAGATCGAGGTACAGGCCCCCAGCCCGAACGCGGACATCATCCACACGTCCGCGGTCTACTTCCTCGGCCCCACCGGCCAGGAGATGTTCCTCGCCTCCCCGATGGCCGACCACACCCGGAAGGGCACCGCGTATCTGCCGGCCAGCCAGCTCGCCGGCTGGGGTCACGGCATCGCGCTGATCGCCAGCTACCTGGCCCGCTAAACCCAGGCCTGCCACGCTCCGGGTCTTACTCGTCAACTCCGGCGTAGGCATAGGCGAACCAGCGTGAGGACTGCGGGTCGCTGACGATGAGGTCGAGGCGGGCGCGGCGCAGCCCGTAGGAGAAGCCGCTGCTATCGGCTGCGCCTGCATTGAACAGGCTGAGCATCAGGTTGGAGAACTCCTGGTACCGCCAGACCTGTGGCAGCCGTGTCTGCGAGTAGCTGGCCAGCCGCCGCCCGTCGTGCTGCTCGCCATATTGCTCGGTCAAGCCACCGGCCAGCTCAATCGCGTCCTGAACAGCAAGGTTCATGCCCTTGCCGCCCGCCGGAGTGATCAGGTGGGCCGCATCTCCGGCGACGAAGAGGCGGCCCTGCTGCATCGGATCGCACACCCGCACCCGGTGGTCGAGGATGTCGCGCTCGATGAACTCGCCCCGCTGGATCGGCGGCCGTCCGGTTGCGGCCAGGCGCTGTTCCAGCTCCGCCCAGATCCGGTCATCACCCCATTGGCCGTAGCCCTCGCCGACCGGTATTTCCAGCATGAATCGCGTCATGGCCGCCGAGCGGTGAAACTGGCCCGCGAAGCCGCGCGCATGCAGCCCGTAGATCGCCCCGGCAGTCGACGGCGGGGCGATCTACGG
>Ga0318552_10000496_pt1 | contig 12319 bp, 8 predicted proteins | sample GRESIP082b2f20_FD_203516 | JGI IMG/M metagenome (GOLD analysis project Ga0318552, IMG submission 203516) | Tropical soil microbial communities from Luquillo Experimental Forest, Puerto Rico - GRE.SIPMG.082b2f20 | ecosystem: Environmental > Terrestrial > Soil > Tropical forest > Bulk soil...
GGCTTGGGAGTACGCCGATACCGGCTGATTACATCAGGGATTTACGACCGGCGGAATGGGGTCTGATTGTCATTTTGCGTCGGGACAGAATGTCCGTCTTGGGTCAAAAGCAGACATTCAACGATGTCTGACCGATGTCCGCTTTACCCCCCAAAAGTAGACATTGGTCAGCGGGGTCGTGATGTCCGCTTTGTGCCAAAAGCGGACTCATGCACTGCGGCAAAAGGGATTGTTATTCGATCACCTTGTCGGCGCGAGCTGCTGACCGTTGTGATCGCGGATGACGAAACAGGCGTCCTGTTGTTCGACGATCGCGGCGAGGTTCGATCATTGTGCGATGCCATTCCTGCGATGCGCTACACGCACTGACACTGACGTGTGAAACCGACAGCGCGGCTAACTGGTTGAGCGCGCCTTGGTGTTGGGAGTCCAGCATGGCCGGGGCGGTCGCCCCAGCCCCGCCGGGGCGGCCGTCCCTTCTGTTTCCCCGGTGTTTCCCCAGCCGTTCTCGGGGAAACAGCCTGAGCAGAAAAGCTGCGTGGTTATTGGACTTCCTCGGCGTGGGGGAGCGTGGCCGCATTAACCAAGAATGAATGATTTGCTTAGTGAGCCGGGCCTCTTCTCAGTTTTCTTGGTTAACCTGAGGACTTCGCTGGTAGTGGAGCAGCTACCTCGACGATGACTGTATCCAATGAATAGGTTCTTGCCGCTCATTACTTGCTTATTTGTCGGCACGGTCGCGACGCTCGTCTCGTCTTGTGCGCGCTATGTGGTCTCAGAGCCTGTGCTCCCACCGCTCACGGTCCCACTGGCTTCTGCTGGCCTAGCCTACGAATCCGGTTCCGCCGGCGGTCTGCGATACGGCCCGCCTGTCGCTGCCCAGTATGGGTATTACGCGCCGCCTCCCATGCAGCACTACGCGCCGCCTCCTGCGGCATATTACGGGCCGCCTGTCGAGGCGCCTCTCGGCGAGGAGCAGTACTATGGGTCCTACGGGCCACCTGAAGACCAATACTACGCGCCGCCCGGACCTCACAGCGCTCCCCTGTACGGGCCGCCTCTCGGCGCACGTTGAACGGTCTTCGAGGACGAGCCGGGACGGAGATCGGCGGCGAAATTGTTGCAGCGGAACGAGGCGTGGCTCAGTCAATGAATTGCCCGAAGTGAATCGATGGGTGTTCTGTCGCAACTTGGCCCGACATGGCTTCAACTTCTTCAGAGTGGTAGTCTTCAGTATTCCGCCTCGCGTGTTGGACTCCCATGAACGAGACAGGGCCAAGGCGCGCAGTGACGGCACGGTCGGTGACAAAGATGTAAGTGCTTTTCGTTGGCTTGAAGGTGGCGCTCAGGCCAGTTTTTGTCACGAGGGTGTGAAAGTCGCTTTGAACTGGACGCCTTATCTCGCTGACGCCCGAGTACGCGGGGCTTTAGCGCCCAAAGAAGGCCTGCCAAACTCTGTACCACATAGCACCCACCAAACGATTGCGCGAGTTATACAAACAATAGCCTGGACGCGGGTGACTTTCCGGCAACAACTGCCGGGATTGTTAACGTCGCGGTCGCCATCTGGAAACGGAGCGCGCGGCAGGCAACTGCCGGCGGCGCGGGTTAGCATTCCGCTAACCTATTTCGACTAACCTTACGTTGTATTGTAGTTAGTTCGTGAGTTTGATGATGAGCGACTTTCTCATCACGACACTTGTGCTTCTCGAAATTGCGCTCGTGTTCTACCTTATTAAAACCTTCCACTTTGCTAGGTTGGATTAGGGGCGGCGCGGCAAGCGACTGCCGCCGTGCGCTTCCCAATGAGTGATGTAGGGCGAGAGCCTATCTCATTAAGTTGCGACGAGCGGGGCGGCCATCGTTCGCGCCAACAAAATCCGAAACCCGACACGCTTATTTTCGTTCCTGGAAATAACCCCAATCCACAATGAAATTTTTGCATACGCCAATCGACCATTAAAGACTGATGTGGCGTTAGACGGCCGACTTGGGCTTCCCGCTGTTGGCGCGTCAATTTTGTCAGGAGAGGTAAAGAAACGCGCTGTCCGCCTCTGGGGTCGCGTCCCGCACAATTCTCTTTGCCGAGCTTGGCTGATGTCCGCTTTGAGTCATAAGCGGACGTTGATACGTCCGCATTATGTCCGCTTTACCCTCAAAAGCGGACATTAATCGAGTGTCCCGTATTGGTACCTCCGAGAACACGCATTATCGGAAGTCTATAGCTCTAACAGCGGACATTTGACTCAATTCGCCCGAAGTCCGGTAAGTGCCATTAACGGCAAACCTTGCTGATCGTCAAGATAAGCGATCGATGATCGATTCAAAGGTTCAGACACAATTCATACCAAATAGCTAATGTGGAATGGCATCGACAAATGTCGGCTTGGTGCGCGGCTCAATGGCCGTCGCGCGGTGCAAGTTAGGCTCGACTGTTGAAACGCTGGCGCCCAAGCGTGCCGCATAGACCTGTAGGTTTTCCATGACGCGCTGAACGTAATTGCGCGTCTCAGCCAATGATATGCGCTCGACCCAATCAACCGCATCAACTTTGGGATTACGCGGATCGCCGTGCTTGGCCACCCATTGCTGCACGCGGCCGCGGCCGGCATTGTAGCCCGCGAATGTCATGATGTAGGAACCCGTATATTCCTTAAATAGAGCGCTGATTTCGGCGGCGCCCATTTGCGTGTTGTAGACCGGATCGGACACCAGACGATTCCAGTCGTAAGCAACGCCGAACCGCTGGGCGGTGTCGCGACCCGCCTCAGGAGTAACCTGCATCAGCCCAACCGCATTGGCCGGCGAAGTGTCGCGCTGGTCAAAAGCGCTTTCGGTGCGCACAACCGAATAGACCATGCACCGATCGATTGGGGGAGCAATCGGGCTATAGGCTGGCACGCCGATCTCGGGAAAGGCGTACCGCTCCATGGCGAGACCTCTGGCGAGGGCCGTCTTTCCGAGGAGGAGCATCGCCTGAGCATCGTTGTAGCGCGCCGTCAGCTCGCCAAGCGCACTAAGTATGGCAACATCGCGACTGGTCTCAGCAAGATCGCTGACGAAGGTCAGAACCAGGTCGAGTTCGCCAATCGCATAGAGTAGTTCCGCCGCGCGCAGCACATCGCTGCTAGAACCGTCCATGGTCGGCTGCAGTGGTGGTGAGGGACGCAAGGCAATCTCGCTTATACCAATTCGAGCTCGCGCCAGCTGGCCGTAATAGGCGGTCGGATAGTGGGTGGCTTTTTCGTATTGCGCGCGCATCTCATCGAATTGACCGGCAGCCTCGAACGCACGGCCACGCCAATAGGCGGCGCGCGCTAACACAATTGGGTCGCTTGAGGCTTCGTCGATTTTCCCGAAATGCTGAAGCGCCGTGATCGGATCCGACAGAAACCGCAACGCAATCCAGCCCGACATGAAGTGAAATTCTGCACGATAATAAGGATTGGCTGGAGCCGCCGCTTCGCTGACAACGCGGTAGGCGGTCTTCGGGTCACCGAGATCGAGGAGCCGGCGAGCTAGTATGCGACATTCTCGCCACCATTCATCGGTGTCCTGACGCCGCAAATCATCGCCCGAAGGTTCGGCCACCAGCTTGACCGCTGCTGCGACGTCGTCGTGTGCCAGTAACCAGTGCAGCCGGCATAATGCATAGCCCAAATCAGCTCGTGCTTCGTTTGGTACTGCTGCGAGCAGCGACTCACTTTTTTTGGAGTTTCCCTCAGCCGCCTCGCAAGCCTTCACGATCGCAATTTGAGCTGATCCGAGCCGCTTCGCAGCACGTGTGGCGGCGCCGAAGTCCTTCGCCCCTATGCGCCTGTCCATACGCGCGACGTCATCGTCGGTAGTCAATTCGTCCGGAAACGCATTGACGATGGCGGCTTCCAACTCTGCTGACAATTCCGACGACTGCCATACCGCGCGAACCTGGCGGGAAGCGCCCGCGCGATCTCCCTCGGCCAGCAATACACGCGCGACCGCGAGTCGACCAGCCGCAGTGGCAGGTTGCTCGCCGACGAAGCGACGCACGGTTGAAGCGTTGCGCCCCTCTTGCCACAGCCTTGCCTCCGCGCGCCGGCGCAACGGCATACTTGACCACTCGGGATTGGCTTGGAGGAAAGCATTGTAGCGATCAAAGCCGGCAGGACTCTCTAGAACGCGCAGATATGCCCATTCGACGAGCTTCTGTGCTACCTGATCGTTGATTGATGCTGCGAGCGCCGTCGCCTCACTGAACTTGCGCTGCTGGACCAGCTGGATCGCCTGCTTTACCGCGGCAAGATCTGGCGGCGGCAGCGGCGCTGGTGTTACATCGCCCGCACTCGTCAGCTCGCGCGGCAGGAGGATTCTTGGTCCAGGGGCGCGCTCGGACCGCTTCGCTTCAGTCATCGACTGATGCTTGTGATCCTTTGCTTTGCCTGTCTTGTGCCGGTGTGAAGCATCCGTTGCCACCCGGCGCTTGTGCTTCTCTGCTTTAGCTGCCTTGTTGCTGTGTGAAGCAGCTTGTTTGTGACTTGTATCGGAAAACGCATCGGTGCTGGCGAGTGCAATGACCGCCGAAGCAAGAAAAATGAAAGCATGGCATCGCCTTGGCCACGTAAAATGCGCTTTCGCGCGACGAAGAGCAGCGACGCGAGTTCGATCTAAATTTGCTTCAGAGGAGTGAATGGTCCCGACCCTCCCGCTTCAGCAGTATGCCGTGAATTAAGGCACCTTTGCGGGCTCATATTTGATCCCCGCCCTCAATGCGTTAGCACTATGAACTCTGTGTAAGGCCCGGTTTCGGAGCTAATGCCGTAATCGGATATGACGAGTGAAGAGCCCGCCGTCAGTACCTCAGAAATCTGCTGAATCGCATCCTGCGGGATTTTGATGCGATCGAGTGCCGCATTGGCGGTATCGGATAATGGCACCGATGGCACGGTCTCGATGATCTGTTGCTTGGGTGCCTTGCGTTCTTTGCTGGAGCCCGCGGCCGTGCCTTCCTGCGGTATCGAGACGACGTTCCAGCGAACAGCCGAACCCTCATTCTGAGGTTTCATGACTGTAAACACGTGTGTTCCCAGTGGCTCCTCCGGGTTTTGGATTTCGACCGGGACATCAAACAGGGGCGTGAAGCCCTGACGTACGTAGAGCCTGCTTAACTTTCGACTAACGAAAACGGATATTGGAATGATCTTTTGCGGCGCAGCTCCAGAAGGAGCGGAGCCCGCAGCTTGGGAGTCGGCAGTTTCTTGCATGTCGACATTGGACATCAAGGGCGCCTGCGTCGCCGTGGCTGTTTTATTGCTGTTATCCGCGACGGCGATAGCCGGACTATCAGGTGAACCGAACGCAGTTTTTGGCTTTGAGATAAAAAGGTGTGGATTGGTTATCTCAACAGGCACAGCATCCTGGCGTGCGATAATGACGCGGGCGCCGCGTTTCGTTAGATGCCAGAGACGAATGGCAAAGTCGTTTGTCAAACGGATGCAGCCGTGTGAGGCAGGATAGCCAGGCAACTGACCCGCATGCAGTGCTATTCCTGACCAGGTGATGCGCTGCATGTAAGGCATGGGCGCACCGCTATAGATATTCGAGCGGTGCCATCGTTCTTTCTCAATGACGCTGAATACGCCGAGCGGTGTCGGATGACGGCGAACTCCCGTTGATACTGAAGATCGTCCGATTAGGATCCCATTATTATAAAGCGAGACACGCTGGTCTGCGATCGAGATGACAATCTGAAGAGGACCATTTAGAGTTTCCTGAGGCTGATTTTCCTTCGCCGATTCAGATTTTGTGTGCCTGCGTTGGTGATTGTGCCTAAACGGAGCGTGATTGCCCCACCAAGACCCGTACTGGGGCAAAAAAGAGAATTCAGCGTGCGCGGTCCCAATAGGAATTAGGTAAACAGCGAATGCAGTCAGAAGTGTCGCGCGAACAGCTGAAAACATATTTGCGCCTTGGCGCTCTAAATTGTTTGCTTTTGGTCGCACCGCTTTGAATGTATTGACGGTGCAATCCGAAATAAAATCTTTGATGCGGCTTTGCCGCAAGACCGCTTTATCGATAAGGTTAATAAGTCAGGCTGAGCGAGGCGGTCAGCGGCGTGCAGCCTGTAAGCGGACATCGCCAGCTTGCTGACTAAGTGCCGATACTAGGTGCACGGCGAAATAACTTGCCCAGGCGCGCTGTGTTGCCCGCACCGATCTCGGAAACGCTCCGATAATCACGCTTATCAGAGGTAATTCCACATCCCAGTGCCTAGCGGACTCCCGTCACGCTTTGAGTGAAGCCGCGCTGGAAGATCAGAAACGCGATCTTTAGAGGCGCCGAAGTCATAAGCGCCCCGGCGGGGCCGTCTAACGGCGCATCAGGGTCAGGTCCTCGGCAACCAGTCTGTTACGGCGAAATCACCAGCGACTCCGTCCAAAGAGTCCAGTCAGTATTGCGTGCCGACTATCAACAATGACTGCGCGCCTTTTACAGAAGCGGTGGATGAAAAATGATGTTGCCCAGGCGTTGTCCAGAGCTAAGATCTGGGAAGCAGGCCGACGCCAATTTGCGGACAAGTTATTGATTTTATTGGTGGGCGCACAAGGACTCGAACCTTGGACCCGCTGATTAAGAGTCGATAGTGCCAAATTGATTCTAAAAATGCAGTCCAACCGCGTGGGAAGAGCTCGGCGGCGCACATCGCCACACTGCGGGACCTGTTGCGGAAGACCAGTTAGCATGCCCCGCTTTGGGTCATAAGCGGACATTACGGTTGCGCTATTCCCTTTGGACTTGAACGGCAGCGCCATGGTTATCGGGGGTGCCGGGAAGGATCACTAGATAGCGACGTGAGGTCTTGCCCTCGCTGCGCACCACCTGACGTATTGGCCCGATTGCATTCACGATGGCTGCGCCGGCGGGGTTGGTCATGAAGCCTTGCAGTGGTTCCAGCGTGCCAGCGCCCGATGGCTCACTTGCAAGCGCAAGCAGATATGGCTTTCCGGGATCGAGCCCAGTGACCGCGGCCTCTAACACTTGCACCAGTCCCTGGTCGGATAGCGAAACGCTCGTGGGCGCTTTGTCCTCCTTCTTCGCCGACGGCGGCGCCAACCACAGCTCCGCAGATTGGCCAGCTATACCAAGTGGCTGCAGGTTGTGGGTGCCGAGTCCTTCGGGGACGACCATCATCCTGGTCATCGCCGAGTTCTGTTCGCTGCTCACAGCAGGTACGGCATCGGGGACGTACACGAGTGCTTGTGGAGCCTGGCCGATCGGACTGGTCGCGATCACTTGGTTCTTCAGCGTGTCGATTGCGGCTACCTTGTCCTCGTTCTCGAGGCCGACATAGACCCGCGTGCCATCGCCGGATGGCCAGATGCCGTGCGGTAACTTGCCCACTGGAATTGTTGCGACCTGCTCGAAATTGTCAGTGCGAAACACCTTGATCTCGTTGAGCCCGCCGATTGTGACATAGGCAAACATGCCGTTGGCATTGCGCACGATATTCACGTGGTTGGTGATCGGACCGGTGTCGAGGGTTTTCAGCAGCCCAAACGGGGGCTGCGCATCGAACACTTGGGTCTTGCCGGTGTCTTTGAGGGTAAACCAGACCTGCTTGCTGTCCGGCGTTGCAGCGATATTAGGACAGAAGGGGCTGCCTTGCGGAACCTTGCCGACAATTTTGTGATCGGCGACGCTTATGACTTCGGTCTCCGGTGTAAACGAGGAGCAGACATAGCCGTATTTGCCGTCGGGCGAGAAAATCGTCATACCCGGACCGTTGGGAACTGTGATCCGCGTTTTCTCCTCGTAAGTCGTGCCGTCGAGTACCGAGACGTAGTTCTCGCCGCGCACGACCACCCAAACCTCACGGCCATCCATCGTATAGAACGCTTCGTGCGGAGAGCGCCCGACATAAGTTACGTGCTTCACACTGTTGGTCGCGGTGTCGATAAAGTTCACCGCATTCGAACCGATGGCAACAACGGCGATGGTGCGATGATCGGGCGAAAACCCCATGCCATGCACCAACAACTGGCCCTTATAGAGCGGACTGAGGTTCCCCGGCAGTGGATCGCCAAGGCGGATGCTGCCAAGCAGTTTATTGTCGACGGGATCGGTGACGGAGACAGTGTTCGAGTACTGCTCGGCGGAGTAGACGCGATCTTGATGGCTGATGGGAATATCAGGATCGGAAGCGGCGGCAGGCGCCTGTCCGGCGAAGGCATAGTGTGCGGCGAGAGTTGTTGCAAGCAATGGAACAGCCGCTATTAAGCTACGTCGCATATCACGGCTCCTTTACTAGGCGTGTTGCTTTGCTTGATTTCAATCCGTCGTTGCCACGGGCGGGATTTGAATCGGGCAATGGTACGGTCGGCGGTAGGAGCTGGCCAAGCGACAACCGCATGGCACTGATCTCTTGCAGTTGAGTGACGATGATTCCCTGGGCCATGCGCCGGAGTGGCTCTTTACGTCCGTAACGCAACTCAGCCTGCGCCATCTCGATGGCACCCTGATGATGCGGCACCATCATTGCAACAAAGTCGGTGTCGACATCACCTGACGGCCTGATACCCATGTCGACCATCATCTTTGTCATCGCGCTGACATTCTCGGCTAGGTACGGAGCCTCCCCCGCCGACGCAGAGCGAAATGACTTCGCACATATCGCGGAGATGTAGGCGGCAAGCGATTGCGGGTTCGTTGGATAGACGGTCAGATATGCTGTCGTGGCAACGATCCCGAGCGCGATCGCTGCTGCATGGGAGACAATTGACAAGTGAAAGTTTGACGACATGGCTACGCCTCCATTTCGTACGGCTGCGACCGTCGCGCACTACACTCAAGCGCATGAGCAGGCTAATTCTGCTCTGGGCCTTAAGCGGACAGCGTCGTCACCCTGATCGATCCCGAGCACACCATTTAAGCTTTAGCGACGTCGACGACTGCCTCGGCAAAGGCCTGCGGGGCTTCTTGAGGCACGTTGTGACCGATGCCCTTGAGAATCCGGTGCGAATACTTGCCAGAGAATTTCCTGCGATAGGACGTGCCTTCCGCGTTCACGCCATCGAAATCACTAGCAATTGTGATCGCGGGCACAGCAATAACGGGACCTTCGGCAAGCCTCTTTTCCAGATCGTCGTACTTTGGCTCGCCGTCAGCCACGCTGATCCGCCACCGGTAATTATGAATCACGATGGCGACGTGATCCGGGTTGTCGAAGGCAGCCGCGGTGCGATCAAACGTGGCATCATCGAAATCCCATTTCGGCGACACGATCGTCCAAATGAGCTTCGCAAAATCGTGCCGATATTTATCGTACCCTAAGCGGCCGTTTTCCGTGGCAAAATAATACTGGTACCACCATCCCAATTCAGCTTTCGGTGGGAGCGGCTGTTTGATAGCTTCTCGATTAGCGATCAGATATCCACTCACTGAGACGAGGGCTTCGCATCGCTCAGGCCAGAGCGCTGCGACGATATCGGCGGTCCGCGATCCAATATCAAAACCACCGAAGACTGCTTTCTGGATCTTGAGAGCATCCATCAAAGCGATGACATCGAGAGCGGCCACCGACTGCTGGCCATTGCGGAATGTTTCACCTGAAAGAAATTGGGTCGTGCCATAGCCACGCATATACGGGACGACGACGCGGTAGCCCGCCGAAGCCAGCAAAGGAGCGACGTCGACATAGCTGTGAATGTCGTAGGGCCAGCCGTGCAGAAGAATGACCGCAGGACCATCGGCGGGGCCCACTTCAGCGTATCCGACATTCAGGAGGCCGGCATTGAGCTGCTTGAGCGGCCCGAACGAAGAGTTCGTTCCAGGCTTGATCGCCGGCAGGCCCGACGATTTCGTTTGCGCTTGCCCAGCGCGTATCAGACCGAGTTGTGCGACTGCAGCGCTGAGCGCCGCGACGCCGAAGAGACGGCGGCGGCTATAGTCGATCCGCTCGGAAGCATCGATTTTGGTCATGGCAACACTCCCTGCAAGATTTTCGTTACATGAATCGAATCGCGCGATAGCTGGCGCGGATATCGGCACGATCCAAATATTCGAGCCTGAGCAGACCGATCGCTTGTTCTCCCAGCAATTCCGGATCAGCTGGCCTGCCACTACGTGCGCACTGGTCGAAAGCCCGCGCGAACCTCTTCTGAAAAGAGTTGCGGCTGTTCCCAGGCGGCATAGTGCCCGCCTTTATCGAGCGTGTTGTAATAGATAAGTTTGTGATAGGCCCGCTCGGCCCAACTCCGCGGCGCTTCATAGTTCTCGCCAGGAAAGACGCTCACGGCAGCAGGAACGGAAATGTTGGCGGCGTTGTAAAGGCCAACCTTGTTTTCCCAGTAGAGACGAGCCGAAGAGATCGCCGTGTTCGTCAACCAATAGAGCGTGATGTCGTCGAGCACGTCGTCTCGTGTAAGCGCGCCTGCGGGGTGTCCATTCACCGTGCGCCCAAGCAAGGCCGAGGTGACTGCCGCCGCCGGCTGGGCCCAACCGTCACCGTGGTCAATAAGCCAGGCTGCCAGACCGACTGGCGAATCCGCAAATCCATATAGCGTTTGCGGGCGCGTCCCCATGATTTGGGCGTAGGCACGCCGCTTCGTGTACAAGACCTGGAGCTGTTCGTAGGCGCGTTTTTCATCGCCCGAGAGTCCGGATGGCACCGGATCGCCGCATTGAAGCGCCTTAGCAATGTCGGGCGGGATCGTCGCCGGGAAGTTAACGTGAATGCCCAACAATTCCGGAGGCGCCTGTTCACCCATGACATTAGTGATGGCCCCACCCCAATCGCCGCCCTGCGAAACGAATTGCGCGTATCCAAGGCGCTTCATCAGCACGACCCAGGCGCGTGCGATGTGAGCGGGGTTCCAGCCAGTCGTGGTCGGCTTGCCCGAGAAGCCGTAGCCGGGGATCGACGGGATCACCAGATGGAAAGCGTCCGATGCGCTTGCGCCATCTGCTGTGGGATTAGTGAGCGGATCGATGATGTTCAGCTGTTCGATGACCGAACCGGGCCATCCGTGCGTGACGATCATGGGCAACGCGTTTTCATGGTTCGAGCGAACGTGAATGAAATGGATGTCGAGCCCGTCGATCTCGGTGATGAACTGCGGAAGAGCGTTAAGTTTTACCTCGCATTTGCGCCAATCGTATTCTTTGCCCCAATAGCGCGCGAGCTCCTGCATCATTTCGAGCGGCACGCCTTGTGAATCATCCGTGACTGTTTCCCGCTCAGGCCATCTCGTCGCGTTTATGCGCCTTCGTAATTCGGCAAGTGCCGCTTCCGGAACGTCAACTTTGAACGGGCGGATTACGTCACTTGTAGTCGCCGCGTGCGCTTGCGTGGGGATAAAACGGGAAGCAGCCACGGCTGCCGAGGCCGCAAGAACCTCGCGACGATCGGGGTCCCTAATGATGTCCATCGAGATCTCCATGGCTTAGTGCCCCCGGAGACCCCTCGCCGTGAAATTGTAAACTAGAAGGCCGTCTCGAGGCCACCACCTCTCGGATGGCTCCGGTGCAGCAATAGGCTGGTGACTGACAGAGCAGCACTCGTAAGAGCTGATGAATGGCAGGTTTAACGATCTGCAGCCATATCCCGGAGTGGACTCCTATTATCGAGATGAGTTGGGCGATGTCCGCTTTGGGTCAGAAGCAGACATTTCGGAATGTCCATTGGATTTCCGCTTAACTCTCTAAAACAGACGTGCATCAAGGCAATTAGTAGGTCGCTTTGTCCAAAAGCAGACATAGGCGACGGCGAGCGAATTCCTCTTCCGCCTCGATCTCATCCCTTAATGAATTCCAAGAGGTCCTTGTTGATCGTCTCGGAGTAGGTGGTGAGCATGCCATGCGGGAAACCAGGATAGAGCTTCAGGGTGGGCTTCTTAAGGAGCTTGACCTGGAGCAAGGCAGCGCCTTTGTACGGAACGACCTGGTCATCTTCGCCCTGCATGACAAGTGTTGGCACATCGATGCTCTTCAGGTCCTCGGTGAGGTCCGTTTCAGAGAACGCCTTGATACCATCGTAGTGGGCCTTGGCCCCGCCGATCATGCCCTGGCGCCACCAATTCCCAATAACACCATCCATCGGCTTGGCGCCCGGTCGGTTGAACCCATAGAATACTGTGGAAGCAAAATCGCGATAAAACTGAGCGCGATTGGCGGCCAGGCTTTTCCGCAGGCCGTCGAAAACCGAAATCGGCAGGCCGTCCGGATTATTCGGTGACTTCACCATGATCGGCGGCACGGCCGACATCAGCACCGCCTTGACGACCCGGCCCTTGCCGTGGCGTGCGACATAGCGGGTGACTTCGCCGCCACCGGTGGAGTGACCGAT
>Ga0318552_10000500_pt1 | contig 12284 bp, 10 predicted proteins | sample GRESIP082b2f20_FD_203516 | JGI IMG/M metagenome (GOLD analysis project Ga0318552, IMG submission 203516) | Tropical soil microbial communities from Luquillo Experimental Forest, Puerto Rico - GRE.SIPMG.082b2f20 | ecosystem: Environmental > Terrestrial > Soil > Tropical forest > Bulk soil...
TGCCGGGCCTGGGCGGCGGCTCAGCCGGGCGCAGCGGTACGGCCGAACCGGGCCCGGGCCAGGCCCGGCAGCGCGGCGGTTCCGGTGACGGGGCGGAACGCGGCAGCCGCGTCGGCCAGCGCCTGGCACTGGTCGTCGGTGAGGTCGATGTCGGCGGCGGCGGCATTGTGCTCCAGCTGCTCCACGGTGGACGCGCCGGGGATCGCGGCGACCGTCGGGTGGCGGATCACCCAGGCGAGGGCGATCTGGGCCAGTGTGGCCGCGTGCACGCTGGCGATCTCGCGCAACGTTGCGATGAGGCCGGTGGCGCGCCCGAGGTTATCGGGCAGGAACAGCGGGTTGGCGGCCCGGACCCGGTTGCCCGGCCGGTGGTCCAGGTCGTACCGGCCCGACAGCAGCCCTTGCGCCAGCGGGCTGTAGGCGAGCACGAGACGGCCCTGGGCGGCGGCGTAGGGCAGCAACTCGCGCTCCGGCGCGCGGTCCACCAGGCTGTAGGAGACCTGGTTGCTCAGCACCCGGCTGCCCAGCGCGTCTTCGGCGGCCCGCCAGCGGGCCAGCGAATAGTTACTGACGCCCACCTCGGCCACCAGGCCGACCCGTTGCAGGGCGCGCATGCCGCGCATGATGGTGCCGTCCCGGACCACCGGGTTGGGCTGGTGCACCTGGTACAGATCGAGCAGGCGGGTGCCGAGCCGGTTCGCGCTGGCCACCGCGCGCTGCTCCACCACCGGCGCGACCGGGAACACCGGCAGGATCTTGGTGGCCAGGAAGGCGGAGTCGCGCTGGCCCGCCAGTGCCTGGCCCAGGATGCGCTCGCTGCGGCCAAAGCCGTAGACCTCCGCGGTGTCGAACAGGGTGACACCGAGTTCCAGTGCCCGTGCCACGATGGCCTGCGAGACGTCGCCCGCGTAGCGGTCGCCGTATCCCCATTCCCGGGACCCGAACTGCCAGGTGCCGAGCCCGATCTTGGAGATCTGCTTGCTGGTGGCAATGTCCAGGTAGCGCATGATTCAGTATCTCCCTTTGCCGTGCACTCACGACCGGAGGCAGCCGCCATGAGCACCAGCACCGGGACCGTTCTCGGCCGGTTCGCCGGCAAGACCGCCATCGTCACCGGCGCGGGCTCCGGGATCGGCCGGGCCACCGCGCTGCGGCTGGCCCGCGAGGGCGCGGCCGTGGTCGCGGCCGACATCTCCGCTGCCCGGCTGGCAGAGCTGGCCGCCGGGAACCCTGGCCTGGCGCTGACCCCGGTGACGGCGGACATCGCCACCAGCGACGGCGTGCTGTCGGTGGCGGGCAGCGCCGGCGGGCGGGTGGACGCGCTGGCAAACGTGGCCGGGATCATGGACGGCTTCCTGCCGCCGGCCGAGATCGATGACCAGACCTGGGAGCAGGTATTCGCCGTCAACGTCACCTCGATGATGCGGCTGACCCGGGCGGTGCTGCCGATCATGCTGGCGGCGGGCGGCGGGGCGATTGTGAACGTCTCCTCCGAGGCCTCGCTGCGGGGCTCGGCCGCCGGGGTGGCCTACACCGCCGCCAAGCACGCGGTGAACGGGCTCACCAAGAGCACCGCGTTCTTCTACCAGGGCCAGGGCATCCGCGCCAACGCGGTCGTGCCCGGTGGCGTGCTGACGAACATCGAGGCGTCGTTCCGCTCCGAGCAGGCCGCCGCCGTGGTCGGCCCGGTCCTGCAGGCAACCCTGCCCTCGGTGGCGACCCCGGAGCAGGTGGCCGCGGCGATCACCTTCCTGCTGTCCGACGACGCGGCCAACATCAACGGCGCGATCCTGCCCACCGACGGCGGCTGGTCGGCGATCTGACCGCGGGCCTGCCGATGCCGGGGGTCACGCCTGCCCGCCCCGGCCCTTCCCATGCGGGACCGGCGCGGGCACGTCGACCGGCGCGTACGGGGACTTCCGCCCGATCAGGGCGGTCAGGTGCTCGTGGTCCGGGGCGAGTAGGGCCTTGACACCCTCGGTGCTCACATCCGCGACGATGATGTCGCCAACATCGTCGTGCACGTCGACGAACAGGCCGTGCGACTTCATCTTCTGCGCCTGGTAGCGGTTGTCGTCGGTCGGGCTGACGTAGTGGACCGACCAGATCTTGTAGCGGTGGATCAGGAACAGGTGGTTCAGCGTCATCAGGCGCTTCTGGCGCAGCCCGGTGTCGAAGGTGTTCTGATCGCGGACCGAGAGGATGTTGCGGCCCCGGCGATCGACGATCACGTCGAAGACGATGTTGGCGACCTGCTCCCCGTCCGGCCTGGACAGGGTGAGCTCCAGCAGTTCCGACCCCGCCGTGAGCGGCTTCAGCCCGGCCTGCAGCGGGCCCGGGATCTGGTGCTGCTGGGTCCACAGCGCCAGCCATTCATCGAGCAGCTTGGTGGGCACCTCGGTCTGGACCAGGTGCTGGTGCTGCGTCGAGCCTTTGCCCATCGCCTTGGTGGCCGCCGTGCCACCGGAGGTAGACATCAGCGCCGCATCCAGCCGCGGCCCGCCCACCAGCGTCTGCGGCGTCCGGTACGGCGAGTCGACCAGGCGGATCTTCCGCTGCAGCCGGGCCAGCGACAGCATGCCGTCCTGCTTCAGCGCGGTGGCGAACTCCTCGGCCGCCATGCCATCAATCTGATGCCCGCCGTAGGTGATGAAGTTGAAGACGAATCCCAGCTTGCCGAGTTCCTGCGGGAACCGCCGCATTTCCTCCTCGCTCATCCCGGTGGTGTCCCAGTTGAACGACGGCGACAGGTTGTACGCGAGCATCTTGCCGGGGAATTCGGCATGGATGGCCCCGGCGAAGCGGCGGGCGTCCGCCAGGTTCGCGGTTTTGGTCTCCATCCACAGCAGATCGGCGAACGGGGCGACCGCCAGCGACCGGGCGATCGCGTAGTCGATCCCGCTCTGGATCTGGTAGTAGCCGTCGGCGGTCTTGGATGCCTCGCAATCCCAGATGATGCCGATGCCCATCGCCCTGGCCCTGGCCCGCGCATCGTGGAACGAGGTCCGGTTAGCGAACGCCAGCCACTCATCGGGCGTCATGTCGAACCGCTCGCCCTCGGTGGCGCGGAACTCGATCACGTCCGCGACCGCCTGCGGATAGCTCTTCAGGTTGGCCTCGGACTGCCACGCCTCCAGGTAGGGCGTCTCGATGCTCTCCAGCAGCGCGTCGATCGACGGCCCGCCAGCCTGCTGGCCACCTGCCTGCTGGAACGCCTTCGCGTTCGCTTCCAGCACGTCCAGCACGCCGGTCCGCTCCAGCCAGGCGGTGGCCTCTTCGTACTCCGCGCCGGAGATCTTGTAGAGCAGATGGCCGCGCGCGTCGTCGACGCCGAGTTCATGCAGCTTGCGCAGGATGGCGAGGTAGCCGGCCTTGTAGGTCGGCAGGTCCGTGTTGGTGGCGCCAAGCATGAACGGGTGGTCGCGCTCGTCGCCGCGCCCGTCCAGGAAGGTGGCCGCCTCGGCGTCGGTCCGGGCCACGATGATGCCGGGCACCCGCATGATGTCGAGCTGGAAGCGGGCGGCGCTCAGCCGCTTAATCTGCTCATCCACGCCGACGAGCACCTTCCCGCCCTGGTGCCCGCACTTCTTGGCGCCAGGCTTCTGGTCCTCGATGTGGTAGCCGGGGACCCCGACCTCGACAAACCGGCGGATCAGGTTCCGGACGTGCGCGTCACCGCCGTGTCCGGTGTCGGCGTCGGCGATGATGAATGGCCGGTAGTCGGTCTTCGGGGTGGCGGCACGCTGCGCGTCGGTCATCCGCGAGCGCGCGAAGTGCTGGTTCCGGTCGGCGGTGAGCAGGGCACGCACGATCGGCGCCGCCTCGTCGGGCACCTGCGACAGCGGGTAGCTGGCCAGGTCGGGGCCCGGGTCCTCGGTCACGGACCCCCTCGCCGACGTGGCCCAGCCGCCCAGGTAGATGCCCTCGATGCCCATCCGCTTGATGGCCACCGCCTGACCGGGTGAATAGGGACCGAAGGTGGTGATCGCCTGGCGCTCGGCAAAAAGCTGGCGGAGCCGGTGGTAGAACTGCTCGGCCGCCACCCTCGCCACCGGGTAGTCGGTGGCGATGGTGCCCCGCTGCTCTACCACCTGATGCGCCGAGTACAGGCGCATCTGGCCCTCAAACCGGGGACTGGCAAGCCATTGCGCGGTCTCACCGATCTCCGTTTCATCCGGGCTCATCGCTGGCGTATCCCCGACTTCCGAATCCACTGACATGACTGTCTCCTGCCGGTCCTGCCCTTGCGGCGCATCTCGCGGCGGCAAGGTCCTCTCTATGATGCGGGAGCGGTCCCGGCCGGCTCCCGCCAGTTGCTGCCGGGTGCATCCAGCTGCTGGCCGGTCCGCTGTCTCACCATCGCCGTTCTGGGTTGCTGCGGTCGATGCTGGGCACATCATTATGCCGGGCGCCTCAGGTGAAGCAGCGACCCGCAGCTGATCCCATCAGATCAGGCTGCGGGCGCAGCAGGAAGAGGCGAAGGTCCTAGCCGACCCTTACCCAGTCTCGCCCGGGCCGCAACGGGCTCCCTCCATGTCAGCGTGTCGCCGTGCATGGGCCTGCGTGTTCACCCATATTCGGGTGCAGTACTCGGAGCGGATCGGACTGGAGCAGAACCGGGAGCAAAGGACGCCCGATGAAGCCCATGGGTGGGTTCATCCGTGCCGCCGCCGTGGCCCTGCTCGCAGTGGCGCCGGTCCTTTCACTGGTCCCGCCGGCCAGCGCTGCAGTGCGCCTGGCCGCCGTTCCCGCAGGGTTCTGCCGGTCGCCAGCCCATCCCGCGCTCGCGGCGAGGGTCGCCCGGGCTATCGACGCGGCCCGGCACGGGCGCGTGTCGGCGATCTCGGTGCGGGTCGATGACCCGCGCAAGGGACTGCAGTGCTGGCTGCACGGCGCGCGGCCGTTCGACTCCGCCAGCGCGGTGAAGGTGACCATCCTGGCGGCGCTGCTGCGCAGGGCCCTGGTGCAGCACCGGTACCTGACCGATACCGAGGCCGCCGAGGCCACCGCGATGATCACCAGATCGGACAACGATGCCGCCTCGGAGCTGTGGGACGAGCTCGGGCGCGGCTACATTCGGCACTTCCTGCATCTGGCCGGGATGCGGCAGACCGTCCTCGGCCTGGACGGCTACTGGGGCCTTACCCAGATCACGGCGCACGACGAGATGGTGCTGCTGCGGCTGCTGCTGCACCGGAACCCGGTGCTCGACCTGCCCTCACGCCGCTACGCGCTCCGGTTGATGGCCCAGGTCATCGCCTCCCAGCGGTGGGGCGTCCCGGCGGGCGCGCCCGCCAGGCTCACCGCGCACCTGAAGAACGGCTGGCTGCCCAGCATCACCCATGGCTGGTACGTGCACAGCATCGGCTGCTTCACCGGCCGTCACGGCGGCTACAGCATTGTGATCCTCACCGAGGACAACCCGACATTCAGCTACGGGATCGCCACGATCGGGGCCGTTGCCAGGGCCATCAACCGCGACCTGGACCGGTAGGCCGCAGCGCGGGCCCGGCCCGGGCAGCACCGCTCACCGGTGACGGCCCGGTTCACTGCTGGCCGGGCACTGTGGCGTGCGCGAGCGCGTACTGGGCGACCTGGGCGTGGGTGGCAAACCACACTCCCGGCCGGGAGACGATGTGGTCCAGCAGCTCGGTGAGGACCACCATCCGGGAGCGGTGGCCGATGACATGGGGATGCATGGTCAGCTGGAACAGCCCCCGGTCGGCGTAGGCGCCCTCAAATTCATCGATCCAGATGGTCAGCACGCTGCGCGGGCTGGCATACGGGCGGAGCGCGCTGTAGCGCTCCATCGGGAAGTAGACCGCGTCATCGCGGATCCATTCCACCGGGATCTCCACGATGCCGGATGGCTCGCCGTCGTGCACGATCTCATACGGCTCGTCGTCGGCCATCAGCGACGAGTCGTAGGCGAGGCCGAGTTCCCTGATGATCCCCAGGGTGGCGGGGGTGAAGTCCCACGACGGGGTGCGGATCCCCACCGGCCGGGCGCCGGTGCTCTTTTCCAGCACGTCGGCGCTGCGCAGCGCCAGCTCCCGTTCGTCGGCCGGTGCCAGCGCCGTGGTCCGTTCGTGGATCCAGCCGTGCATCCCCACCTCATGGCCCTCGGCCAGGTAGCGGCGCAGCTCGCCGGGGTGCAGCAGCGCCGAGACCGCTGGCATGAAGAACGTCGCCGGTATCCCGCGCCCGGCCAGCAGTGCCAGGATCCGCCGCGCGCCGATCCGCGACCCGTACTCCCCCTGCGACAGCTTCCCTGGCCCGGTGTCACCATCGCGGAGCGGGATCGTCTCATGATCGGAATCAAATGACAGGGCGACCGCCACCCGCGCCCCGCCCGGCCAGCTAGCGGGCACCAGCGGCCGGCCCGCCCGGATATGCCCGACATGCCCCCGCCAGGTGGCCTCATCCCACTGCCAGGGCGCGACCTCACCCACCACGTCCTCCTCCCGCGCGGATCACCAGGTCCCGGGGAGACAATTCTCCAGCCGTCCGCGCCCCGTCACCAGCGGACGGGGCGCGGACGGTAGCGGAGCGCGGACGGTAGCGGGGCCTGGTCAGGTGAAGCCGACGTTCAGGGCGAAGTGGCCGAGCTTCAGGTTGAGCGCTCCGCCGCCTGCCCAGTGCACGATGAACGCCAGCAGGATGATGGCCAGGATTGCGATGACCACCCAGATGAGGAACACCACGATGCCGGGGATGGCATACCCGGCGACACTTCTTGTTCTAGCCACGGCCGCCAGCTACCCAGCGCCGCCCGGGTTATGCGGCGGGCCCTGCCCGGGGGCCGCGGCGCCAGGCCGCTGCTGTCACAGATCCGCTGGCCGCGGGCGGGGCGAGCTAGGCGATCACCGTGGTGATCGGCGTGCCGATCTCCACGGTGCGGCCGACCGTGCACAACCGGTCATGCGACTTGCGGACCACGTCCGGCAGGATCGCCCGGGCGTCGTCACCGGCCGCGCCGGCCGGGAACTCGATGGCGAACGTGACCTGGATGCCGGTCAGCCGGTTACCGTCGTCATCACGGATCTTGTCCGCCTCCACCCGCACCTGGAAGCTGCCCGGCTCGGCCCGGCGCGAGGTGAGGATGTCGACGTCGATCGCGGTGCACCCGCCGATCGCCGCCAGCAGCAGCTCGGTGGGGGTGAAGTCGGTGCCGCTGCCGGTGCCGAACTTGATCTGGCCGCCGTGGGTGTTGGTCACCGTGAATACCCCTGGCGCGATGCGATCCACCGTCGCGGTGCGGTGCACAGAACCATCAGCCATACCCCCACTGTGCCAGGCGTGCCGCCAGCGCCCGGGCAGCGGCGAGCACATCGGCGGTAAAGGTGAGCAGGTCAGCTGGGAAGTCGCGGCGCAAGGGCTAGCGAGCGGGGCGGCCCGCAGGCCCGAGCAGGCCGTCCAGGATCAGTGCGAGCATCCGTTCGGCCTGGTCAGGGTCCTGGCCCAGGTCAGCCGTCATGCTCACGCCGTGCGCGAGCCGCATCACATCGGACCCCCGCACGTCGGTGCGGGCCACCCCGGCGCGCTGCGCGCGCTCGAGCAGTTCGTCCGTCGCACCGCGCAGCACGTCCCGGGACGACGACAGCAGGGCGGAATCCTTATCCAGCACTTCCAGCAGGGCGGTGGTCAGGCTGCGCTTGGCCTTGCCGAACGTGACCAGCGCGGTCACCCACTCGGCGAGCGCGGCGGCGGGTGAGTCCGCCTGGATCAGCTCGGCCGCGCGGGCGCCCAGCGCCTCGACCTGATCCCGGTAGACGGCTTCCAGCAGCGCCTGCCTGGTCGGGAAGTGCCGGTACAGGGTACCGATGCCCACTCCCGCCCGCCGGGCGATCTCCTCGAGCGAGACGTCGTCGGCTCCCCGCTCGGTGAACGCCCCGGCCGCGGCGGCGAGCAGCCGTTCGTAGTTCCGCCGGGCATCGGCGCGCATGCCATCCGCATGCCTGGCCCCGGCCGCGGGCCCAGTCGCCTGGCCGGTCCCGGCCGGAACGGCAACCTCGGCGTCCATCGTTCCTGGCCTTTCAGATACAGGCCGACCGCTGGCCGCCCAGAATCAGGTTGCAAAACGGAGGCACCCTCCGTATAGTACTTAGCGGAGGCCTCCTCCGGATCAAAGGATAGCTCGTCTGGGCCACGTTGGCGAGCGATCCCGCCCGGGCAGCCGGGATCCGGCGCGGGCCCGCCAACGGCAAGCACGTCAGGAAGGAACTTCGTGTCCATCTCCTCGGCAATCCGATCCGCAACTCAAGACCACTTCCCAGGGCCGGCCAGGCGCGGCGGGCGGGGCGTCAGCCTGGCGCTGGTGCTGTGCGCGCAGCTGATGATCGTCCTGGATCTGACGGTGGTGAACATCGCGCTCCCGCTCATCCAGCACGGCCTGGGCTTCTCACCGGCCAGCCTGTCGTGGGTGCTGAATGCCTACGCACTGACCTTCGGCGGCCTGCTGCTGTTCGGCGGCCGGCTCGGCGACATCTTCGGCCGGCGGCGGGTTTTCATGGCCGGCCTTGCGGTCTTCACCCTTGCCTCGCTGGCCGGCGGGCTGGCGACATCCGCTCCCATGCTGCTCGCCGCGCGCGCCGTCCAGGGAGCCGGCGCAGCGATCGCCTCGCCCGCGGTTCTTGCACTGATCGTCTCCGGCTTCCCCGAAGGGCAGGAGCGGACCCGGGCGCTTGGCATCTTCACCGCCGTGGTGATGGGCGGCGCCTCGCTGGGCCTGGTCCTCGGCGGCATGATCACCGAATGGGTGTCGTGGCGCTGGGTGCTGTTCATCAACGTGCCGATCGGCTTGGCGGTCATCGCCGCGGCGCCACGGTTCCTGCCGGAAACCGCGCGGCAGCCCGGCCGGTTCGACGTGGCCGGGGCGCTGACCTCAACCGCCGGCATGTCCGCCCTCGTTTATGCGTTCATCCGGGCCGCCTCGCACGGCTGGTCCGACTCGCTGACGATCGCCGCGTTCGCTGCCGCCGGGATGCTGCTGGCCGCATTCCTCGCCATCGAGGCGCGCTCGGCCCACCCGGTGACCCCGCTGCGGCTGTTCGCCGACCGCGGCCGGTCGGCGTCCTATGTGATCCGGCTGCTGCTGGTGGCGGGGATGTTCGGGATGTTCTTCTTCCTCACCCAGTTCCTGCAGGAGGTGCTCGGGTTCAGCCCGCTGCGCGCCGGGATCGCGTTCCTGCCGATGAGCATCGCGCTGTTCGCGGTGTCCCGGCTGGCGCCCCGGCTGGTCCCCCGGTTCGGGCCCAAGCCGCTGATGGTGGCCGGGCTGCTGCCGGTGGTCGCCGCCATGGCCTGGCTGTCCCAGATCAGCCCGGCCACCTCCTACGCCGCCGGCATCTTCGGGCCGATGCTGCTGCTCGGCACCGGCATGGGCGTCGCGTTCGTGCCGCTCACCATGGTGTCGCTGCACGGCGTGGCAGCGCAGGACGCCGGCGCCGCCGCCAGCATGGTCAACGTCATGCAGCAGGTCGGCGGCGCGCTCGGGCTGGCGATCCTGGTCACGGTGTTCGGCCACGCCACCCGCGCGGCCACGGCCGCCGTGGCCGCCCACCCGGTGACGGCGGTCAGTGCCGTGCCACCGGTCCACCAGATCGTCACCCACGGGATGGCCAGCTCGTTCGCCATGGCCGCGGTGTTCGACGCGGTCGCGCTGCTGCTGGTCGTGCTTGTGCTGCGGATGCGCCAGTTCCCGCAGCCCGCCGCCGCGGCCGTGACTGACTAGCCGGCCGGCATCGGAATCGGCGGCGGCGGCTTCCGCGATCTGGCGGCGGCAGGCGCCGGTGGCCGGCTGGTGCGCTCGGCGGCGTGAGCAGCCGGGGCTCCGCTGACAGGTGCAGCCTTCGGATGGCTCTCATTGTCTTGACGATCAAGCACCGCCCGCGCCAGCCTTGACCGGAGACTGGTCGCGCGGTGCGGGAGGGGCCATGGCCCGGTGAGCGGCTCCGCCGGGCTCGCCCGGCAACGGCCCGGCCTGGCGACCCGCGAGGCCGCGTTCCTGCTGATCCTGGCGGCGGGTGCCTGGGCTGCGACCATTGCGCTGGCCCGCGGGATGGCCGGGATGGCGGGCACGATGGGGCTGGGCCTGGCCGCGTTCGTGCCGGTCTGGACGCTGATGATGGCCGCGATGATGCTTCCCTCGGTGTCGCCGGTGGCCTCGCTGTACGCAAGGACCATCCAGGGCAGGCGGGCGGTCCGGATCGCCGGGCTGGTGCTGGGCTATCTCGCGGTCTGGGCGGCGGCCGGCGTGCCCGCCTACGGGCTGGCCTGGCTCGCGGGCTGGCTGGCCGGCACGCATCCCAGCGCTGCCCACGTCATGGCCGTCGCGGTCTTCGCTGTGTGCGGGATCTACCAGCTCACCCCCCTGAAGAACCACTGCCTCGCGCATTGCCGCTCCCCGCTCGGGCTGCTGCTGCACTACGGCTCGTATCGCGGCTGGTCCCGCGACCTGCGCGTAGGTGCCCACCACGGCGGATACTGCCTGGGCTGCTGCTGGGGCCTGATGGTGATCCTGATCGCGGTGGGCGTGATGAATGTGGCCGCGATGGTCGGCCTGGCCGCGCTGGTGCTGATCGAGAAGACCTGGCGCTGGGGCCCCGCCGCCGGCCGGGTCGCGGGTGTGGCCGCGCTGGCCCTCGCCGTGGCCACGATCTGGCTCCCCTGGCTCGCCCCGGGCCTGCACACCGCGCCGCCGATGATGATGCACTGACCCCTTCAGCCCCGGTCCTCCCCCGCAGGCAGCCGCGGGCCGCAGCGCGCCGGCCACCCTCGCCACGTCCCGGCAGCAGCCGGGCGGGCGTCACGGGCCGGTGCGGCATCCGTCAGGCATGGCCTCGGTCAGGCCCGCCGCCCTGCTCTCAGGGCAGGTTCTTCACGGTGACCTGGCTGGCCTGGACGAAGAATTTCCGGTGGTTGAAGGAGATCTGGTCGTAGGCGGTGCTGCCGATGATGATCGTGTGGTCGTCGGGCAGGCTGGAGTTGATCGTCGCGGCGTAGTAGTAGTCGGTGGGCACCCCGGTGACCACTGGATAAGCCTGGCCGGCCGGGATGGTGTACTTCAGCTTCACCACGCTCACCACCGGGACCGCCGGCGGGTAGGCGGACGCCTCCGGGTAGGCGGCGCCGTAGACCGGGATCGAGGACAGGCCGGATTTCGGCTCGATCACCTGGCCGCTGGTGTACAGGCCCGCCTGCAGGCTGCCGGGCGGGTTGCTGAACCAGGCTTTGCGGCCGGCGAACCAGATAGCGGTCCAGTTCCCGCTCTGCCCGGCGTACACGAACGTCTCGCCGATCGTGGCCTTGTCACCCCAGTAGCTGTCCACGGTGGTGCCCTTGCTGCCGCCCAGAATTGGGTCGGCGATCAGCGGGTACTTGGTGCCCGGCCCGGCGCGCAGGTAGACGAAATTAGCGGGCTGGCTCGGCAGGGTGACACAGCGGGATCCCGAGCAGTCGGTCACCGTGGGCTTGTTGGTGGCGAACGTCGGGTCGATCGTCACCAGCTGGTGGGTGCCGCGGGTGGCCGAGCCGCCGCTGGCCTGCTCAGCGGAGTCGGTCACCTGGTGCACATGCGCCATGAAATGGTTCCAGTTCCAGAACGGGCCCGGATCCCAGTGCTGGGCGGCGGTCCAGGAATCCGTCGGGCCCGGCACATCCTCATGGCCCAGGATGTGCTGCCGGTCCAGCGGGATGCCGTACTCGGCTGCCAGGTAACGGACCAGTGCGGCATCGGACTGGTACATGGCCTCGGTGTACCAGGTGCCGCCCTGGGCGGCGAAGCCCTCGTTCTCGATGTTGATCGCGTGCATGTTCACGTACCAGTTGCCGGCGCCCCAGGACACGTTTGTGGGAGAGACCATTTCGGTGACCGCGCCGTCGGAGGAGCGGATCACATAATTCGCGCTGACATAGGACGCGGGATTCTGGAACGTGCTGATGGCACTCTGGTAGGAGCCCTCGGTGTCGTGAATGATGATGTAGTTGATGTGCATGCTGGCCGGCTGCCCAGCCGGGGTGACCATGGCCGACGGCCGGCCGGCCTTGTCGTAGTTGCCGTAGTTGGACGGGTCGGTCGGGCTGTCCTGCGCGTAGGCGGCCGGCACGAAGACACAGTTGAGAGCCGACGGGCAGTCCACCGCGGGGGTCGCGGCCGCCGCGGCGGGCGGCAGGCCCAGGCGGGCGAGCTGGGCCCGGTCCGGGCGCAGGCCCGCGGTCGGCGGCAGGTGCATGACCTGCCCGTCCGCGGTGGTCAGCGACGCCCCGCTGGCCAGCGTCAGGTA
>Ga0318552_10000504_pt1 | contig 12243 bp, 9 predicted proteins | sample GRESIP082b2f20_FD_203516 | JGI IMG/M metagenome (GOLD analysis project Ga0318552, IMG submission 203516) | Tropical soil microbial communities from Luquillo Experimental Forest, Puerto Rico - GRE.SIPMG.082b2f20 | ecosystem: Environmental > Terrestrial > Soil > Tropical forest > Bulk soil...
CGGCCACCCGCGGTTCGCCGTCGGGCCGGGCGGCAGCCGGACGTACGACTTCGTGGTCGCCGGCCGCCCGGCGACCGCCTGGTACCACCCGCACCCGGACGGGCGGACCGGGGCGCAGGTCTACGCGGGGCTCGCGGGGCTGTTCATCGTCTCCGACGGCGACGACGAAGCGCGCGGCCTCCCGGTAGGCCCGTTCGACCTGCCGATCGTGATCCAAGACCGTTTGTTCGGGCCCGACGGCGCGCTCGCTTACGCGCCCAACCCCATCCTCGGCATGCTGGGCGATCGCGTGCTGGTGAACGGCGTCGAGGACGCGACGCTGGACGTTCGAGAGGGGAGCACCCGCCTCCGGATCCTGAACGGGTCCAATGCGCGGATCTACAAGCTCGCGTGGAGCGACGGCTCGCCGGTCGTCGTCATCGCCACCGACGGCGGACTGCTCGCCGCGCCGGTCGCGAAGCCCTACGTCATGCTCGCGCCCGGCGAGCGGATCGAGATCTGGACCGAATTCGGGCGCAGCCCGACCGGATCGCGCGTCACGCTCGAGAGCCTCGCCTTCGATGCCGGGGCCTCGGGGATGGGGATGGGCGGCATGGGCATGGGCATGATGGGCGGGGGCCGAGGCCGTTCGGGTCCGGCGAACGGCGCGGCGCTCACCGTCTGCCGCTTCTCGGTTCGGGGCGCCGGTCGGAAACTGCCGCTCCCGCGGCGGCTCGACCCGCCCGCCTTTCGCCCCGCGGCCGAGGTCGTCAATGGCCGCGAGCCGCGCCGCTTCGAGGTGTCGATGGCGATGATGCGCTGGATGCTCAACGGCGCGCCGTTCGAGATGGAGGAGGTGGCAGCGAACGAGCGAATCAAACGGGGCGTGACCGAGGACTGGGAGTTCGCCAACCTCGCCGGGATGATGGCCCTCCCCCACCCCATCCACATTCACGGCGGCCAGTTTCAGATCGTCTCGCGGGCCGGCGCCTCGGCCCCGACCGTCGCCGACGGCCTCGTCGACGGCGGCTGGAAGGACACCTTCCTGCTGCTACCCGGGGAGCGAGTCCGCGTGCGCGTCCGCTTCGCGCGGCACGCGGGGCTGTTCCTCTACCACTGCCACAACCTCGAGCACGAAGACATGGGGATGATGCGGAACTTCCGCGTCGAGACGTGACCGTCAGGCGAGCGCGAGGACGTCGACGAGCAGCTGGCCGCGCCGCTCGAAGGCCGCGGCGTCCGGCGCCATCCGCGTCGCCTCGATCCGGAGCGCGTCGAGGGCCCGTCCCACGATCTCACGCTGGCAGCGGTCGAACCCCAAAGCGGCATGAGCCAGCTCCAGCCGGAACAGCGCGAGGAGCTTCGTCATCAGGTAGCGCTGGCCGGCAGGCGTCGCGTCCTCGATGGCGCTCAGCATCTCGCGGAGCAGGCCGACGCGCTCCCCGAGGGGTGCCGTCGTGATCGCGAGCGATCCCGGCGTCAGCTCGGGTTCCACCGGGAACGGAACGGCTTCGATCGCGATCGGCGTGGCGTGGGTCATGTCGCTCCACAACTGCAGCGCGCGTGCCAGGCGCGGTCGGCGCGGGCGCCGGCCGCCGCCGCCGGCAAGCGCTGCGCGACGGCCTCGGGGAGCGTCCCGCGACGCGAACGAATTGCGCCTAGGGCCGGATGGCCACCTTCATCACGCCGTCCCGCTGGTGACCGAACAGGTCGTAGGCCGCCTCGATGTCGGCCAGCCTGAACGGGTGCGTGACGAGGTCGCGGAACGGGAAGCGCTTCGCGGCCACGATGTTCATGAGGCGCCGCATCCGCTCCTTGCCGCCCGGGCAGAGCGAGCTGACGATGGTGTGGTCGCCGAGGCCCGCGACGTAGGCGTCGAGCGGCACCGTCAGGTGGCCGGAATAGACGCCCAGGCTGGACACCGTGCCGCCGGGGTGGATGCTGCGCAGGCAGTTCTCGAACGTCGACGACAGGCCGAGCGCCTCGATGGCCACGTCGGCGCCGCCGCCGGTGAGGCGCTTGACCTCCGCCACCACGTCCTGCTCCTTGAAGTTGAGGACCACGTCGGCCCCCATCCGCCTCGCGAACTCGAGGCGCGCCGGGTTGCTGTCGACGCCGATGACCAGCGATGCGCCGGCGAGGCGCGCGCCCGCGGTCGCGCACAGGCCGATGGGCCCTTGCGCGAACACGACGACCGCGTCGCCGAGGTGGACGTGCCCGCGCTCGGCGGCGGAGAACCCGGTGGACATGATGTCCGGGCAGAGCAGCACCTCCTCGTCGGCGAGCCCGGCCGGGATCTTGGCCAGGTTGGCCTGCGCGTCGGGGACCAGGACGTACTCCGCCTGGCAGCCGTCGATGGTGTTGCCGAACCGCCAACCGCCGGCCGCCTGGTAGCCGTCGCCGCCGTGCCCGCACTGCGACGGGCTGCCCGCCAGGCAGGCGCGGCACTGGCCGCAGGGGGTGATGGCGCCGACGATCACCCGATCGCCCTTCGCGTAGCCGGTCACGCCGGGGCCGAGGGCCTCGATGACGCCCACGGGCTCGTGCCCGACGACGAGCCCCTCGCGCACGGGGTACTCGCCCTTGAGAATGTGGATGTCGGTCCCGCAGATCGTCGTCAGCGTCACCCGGATCAGCGCCTGGCCGACCCCGGGCTCCGGGCGAGCCACCTCGCGAAGGCCGATCTTCCCTTTACCCTGGAACACCGCAGCTCTCATGGTCGTGCTCATGTCACCTCCTCCTTCGGCGTGGGAACGATGAACACCGGACGCCCCGCGCGGCGCATGACCTCGGCGGAGACCGAACCGAGCAGCGCGCGGTGCGCCCCACCCCGGCCGTGCGTGCCGAGGACGATGGCGTCGCCCGCCAGGCGCTCCGCCGCCTGCCGGATCGCCGTCGCCGCCTCGCCCCCGTCGATGACGGTGACGTGGGTGGTGATGCCGCGGGCCTCGGCGTCGCGCGGGACGAGCGCGCGGAGCTCGGCCTCGAGCCGCCGCCGCCCCTCGGCGTCGAGCTTCCCCTGGGGGCGATCGTAGGCGTAGGGGGGCGTCGGCAGCGCCCGCTCGTGGACGTGGCAGAGCTCGACGACGCCGCCGTGTCCGGCCAGGAGGGCGTAGGCGTAGGGCACGGCCCGGTTGCCCGCCGGCGACAGATCGGTCGGCGCCAGCACGGTGAAGATCCCGGGCACCTCGGCGGCCACGCCGGACGCTGGCGTCGCCGGCGTCGGCGGGGCGAAGACGATGGGCACGCCGGCCGCGTGGCGAGCCACGCGGTTCGACACCGCGGGGTGAGCGAGACGCGCCAGCCCCCGGCGGCTCTCGGCGCCCATGACGACCAGGCTCGCCTCGTGGCTCCGCGCGCGCTCCAGCACCGCCCACGCGGGATCGCCCCAGACCGCCTCGATCGCGAACGTGACCTTGCCGGCGCCCGGGAGGACGCCGACCTGCTGCGCGAGCGTCCGTTGCAGGTCCGCCTCCACTGCCGGATCGCCCGTGAACAGATCCCGCGGCCCGGCGAGCCCCAGGCGCGCGTACTCCTCGATGGGCCAGTAGAGCCGGAGCACGGTGACGTCGCAGGCGACGTGCTTGCGGAGCGCGCGCACGAAGTCGAGCGCCCCGCCGCTCGCCGAGCGGCCGTCGAGGGCCACCGTCACCTGCAGCCGGTGGACGCCGTTTCCGGCCTTGGTCAGCGATTCGACCCCCTCGGGGACGATCAGCACCGGGCGCTCGGCGCGGCGAACCGTCCGATCGGCGCCGCTGCCCAGGACCAGGCGGCCGATCGCCGACCGGCCGTTCGCGCCCATCACCACGAGGTCGGCGCCGATGGCGCGCGCCCGCTCGTGGATGGTGATCTCCACGTCCCCGACGTCGATCCGCGCGGTCACCGGCGGACCGGCGGCGGCGAGCGCGCGGGCCTCCGTCGCGAGGCGCACCTCGGCGTTCTGGCGGACCTCCTCTTGAAACAGCCCGGCGTCCGCCGCCAGGGCGATCACGTCGGCGGGCGGCGGCGCCACGACGTGAAGCAGCTCGATCGATCCCGACGTCAGCCGGGCCAGGTCGACGGCCACCTGGCCGGCGGCGCGGGCGCGCGGCGAAAAGTCGGTCGCACACAGGATCTTCATGGCTGCACCTCGTTTGGCGAATCACCCTCGCGGACGAAGACTGCCTCCTCGCGGCTCCGCTTCCGGATCTCCCGGACCACCTTCGACAACTTCGGATCGCCGGCGACGATCTCGACGCCCGTGGGCTCGAGCGCGCGGCGGATCTCGATGCCGCGGACGTACAGCGGACAGCTCGACGACGGCTCGAAGGCCCGCGCGCGGGCGAAGGCGTAGTGGCAGCGCATGTGCGCGACGACGGCGTCGACCCGGACGCCGTCCTTGAACCGCATCCGGACGCCGCCGTCGACGTCGTCGATGCGGACGACCGGGCCGAGCAGGGGGCAGGCGGCGCGCGTCGCGGCGGGGAAGTCGGCGCACTCCGCCTCCTCGAACCGCTCGAGGAACTGCGCGGCGCGCTCGTGCTGGCGAGCGTGCGTCCGGTGCTTCTCTGCCTCGGCCAGGTGCCCTTCCGTCGGGTTGTAGACGGTCACGGCATAAAGGTAGTCCTTGCCCAGCGGGTCTCCGAACGGGCTGGGCTTCGACGCGGAGGGGTCGTAGCGGCCGGCCTCCCGCTGCGCGGCGGCCGCCTCGCGCTCCGCTTGCTCGTGGTGCTGGGCCGCGCTCATGTCGTCGGCCTTCACGGCGGGCGACGACTCGGCGCAGGAGATCAGCAGAGCCGCGGCGCTCAACCAGCCCGCTGCCCGCTTGCCCGCTCGTCGCTCTGCCGTCCCGTTCATGCCCGGAGAAACTGCAACGGCCGTTCCACCGGAACGGTCGCGTCAGCACAGCCCGTCCGCGCGCATTTCTTGCGCCGCAGGGGCGGGCGATCGTCGCGACCGGCAGCTCTTGCGCGGACGACGTCTCGTGCGAGGATCCCGGAACGGCACGTCGCTTGCCTTCGTGAGACCCGTGGATCCCACCCTCTTCGACAGCCTCAAGCGCTACGTCGGCTTCACCGAAGCGTCCTCGACCGCGCTGCGCGCGCTCCACCCCGCCGCCCAGCCGAAGTTCGCCGCCATCGTCGACGACTTCTACGACGCGATCGAGGCTCACCCGGAAGCCCGCGCCGCGATCACCGGCGGCGCGGCCCAGATCGAGCGCCTCAAGCAGACGCTCATCCGCTGGCTCGAGGTGCTGCTCCTCGGCCCGCACGACGAGGCCTACTACCAGCTCCGGGCGCGGATCGGGCGCGTGCACGTGCGCATCGCGCTCCCGCAGGCGTTCATGTTCACGGCCATGAACCGGATCCGCGTCCACCTCCTCGACGTCGCCCGCGAGGCCCTCCGCGCCGACCCGCCCGGGCTGCAGCGGACCGCGACCGCGCTGAACCAGATCCTCGACCTCGAGCTCGCCATCATGCTCGAGACCTACCGCGAGGACCTGCTGGTCAAGAACCGGAGCGCCGAGCGCCTGGCCACCATCGGCCAGTTCGCCGCCAGTATCGGCCACGAGCTCCGGAACCCGCTGGGCGTCATCGAGTCGTCGCTGTTCTTGCTGCGCCAGCACCTCGGGCCCGAGGCGGCGGCGGCGCCCAACGTGGCCAAGCACCTCGACCGGATCGGCGGCGAGGTGAAGCGGGCGAACAAGACCATCCACGACCTCCTGGACCTGGCCCGCAACCGCCCGCCGCGGCGGCATCGCACCCCGCTGCGCGCGCTCGTCGAGGGCGCGCTCGCCGACGCGATGCTACCCGCCCAGGTCACCGTGGCCGCCGCCGTCCCCGCCGACCTGGCCGTCGACGTCGACGCGGACCAGATGCGTCAGGTCCTCATCAACCTGTTCACCAACGCCGCGCAGGCCATGCCCTCCGGCGGGACCATCACCGCCGCCGCGGAGCTGCTGCCGTCCGGGACCACGCGGCTGCGGGTCAGCGACGACGGCCCCGGCGTCCCCGTCGAGGCGCGGCACCGGATCTTCGAGGCGCTGTTCACCACCAAGGCGAAGGGGAGCGGCCTCGGCCTGGCGCTCTGCCGCCGCATCTTGGAGGCGCACGGCGGCAGCATCGACCTCGAGCCGAGCGAGCGGGGCGCCTCCTTCGTCCTGGTCTTGCCGGCGGCGTCGAGCCCCACGACATGACCGGCGCGGTCCTGGTCGTCGACGACGACGAGTCTCTCGCCGAGAACGTGGCGGAGATCCTGGCGACTCTGGGCGTCGAGACCGCCATCGCGCGCGATCGCAAGGCGGCCCTGGCCCTGGCCGCGGCGCGGGACTTCGACGTGGCGCTCATCGACGTCCGCCTCCCCGACGGGGACGGCCAGTCGCTGCTCGAGCCGCTCCGCGCGCGCTCGCCGTTCACGCAGCTGGTCCTCGTCACCGGGAACGCGACGCTCGAAGGGGCCATCGCCGCGGTCCGCGGGGACGCGTTCGCCTATGTGCTCAAGCCGGTCTCGCCGCCCGATCTTCTGGACACCGTCCGGCGCGCGCTCGACCAGGCGGGCCTCTACCGCGAGCGCGAGCGGCTGCGCCTCGATCTCGAGAGCTCCGAGCGGCGCCACCGGGAGCTCGTCGAATCGGTGCCGGCGTTCGTCGTCGCCCTCGACGAGCGCGGGAAGATCACCACCTGGAACCGGGAGCTCGAACGGGTCACCGGCTACGGCCGCGGCGAGAAGCTCGGCACCGACGGCAGCGCCCTGCTCGGCGCCGACGAGCACCCGCGCGATCTGCTGGTCAAAGCAGGGGGCGCGCGCAAGGTCCGCTGGAGCCGTGCGGAGGTGACGGGGGCCGACGGGGCGCCGCTGGTCTACGCCGTGGGCATCGACGTCACCGACGAGCAGGAGATGCTGCTCCGGACGCTGCGCGCCGAGCGACTGGCGGCGGTGGGGACACTCGCGGCGGGGCTGGCCCACGAGGTCCGCAACCCGCTCAACTCGGCGTCGCTCCAGCTCGCCGTGCTCGAACGCCGGCTCGAGCGCGGCGAGACCGGCGACAAGGCCATCGCCGTCACCCGCGTGATCAAGGGCGAGATCGACCGGCTCGATCGGCTGGTCAAGGACTTCCTCGCCTTCGCCAAGCCGGCGCCGCTCGATCGACGCCCGGTGGACGTAAGCGCGCTGCTCGGCGCGGTGGTGGAGCTCATCAGCCCCGAGACCGAGGCGGCGCACGTCGCCGTCCGGATGGAGACGGCGGCGGACCTCCCCGCCGCGGCGGGGGACGCCGAGCGCCTGCGGCAGGTGCTGCTCAACCTGACGCGCAACGCGGTCGAGGCCCTGCACGAGCGCGGGGGGACCCTCACCCTGCGCGCGGCGGCGGCCAAGGGCCTCCTCGAGATCGAGGTCGAGGACGACGGCCCGGGCTTCCCCGAGGAGCTCCCTGTCTTCGACGCCTTCTTCACGACCAAGGACCAGGGGACCGGCCTCGGGCTGTCGCTCGTGCACCGGATCGTCGCCGACCACGGCGGCACCATCCGGGTCGCCTCCCGGCCCGGACGGACCTGCTTCACGTTCACGCTGCCCGTGTTCCGCGACGGCCAGCGCGCGCCACCGGCCGTCAGTGCACGACGGTGACGGAGCGATTCGCGGCGGCGACGACGTGCGCCCCCACCGAGCCGAGCAACAGCCGCGCGCCCGGGCGATGACCGTGCCAGCCGACGACGATCAGGTCGACGTCCCGCTCCGCGGCCTCCCGGCAGATGACGTCGCCCGGGCGCCCCATCTCGATGGCTTGCTCGGTGCGGGCGAAGGCGAGCTCGCTCGACAGGCCGCTCAGGAACTCCGTCGCCCCGCGCATCTGCCGTACATACTGCTCCGAATGCGGCTCCTCGAACGCGCCGAGCCGCCCGGCCGGGACCGGCTCGATCACGTGGAGGAGCGTCAGCTGCGCCCCGAAGGCGCGGGCCAGATCGCGCGCGAACGTCGCCGCGCGGTGCGAGCCTTCGCTGCCGTCGACCCCCACCAGGATCCGCTGCATGCTCACGACCCATCCCCGTCGTCGTCGCGCACCGGGGGCCGCGCGGACTTCGGAGCGCTCTCATACTCGTGCAGCTTGTACTGGATCTTCCGGACGCTGATCCCCAGGATCTCTGCGGCGCGGCTGGTCGAGCCGCCCGTCGCCTCCAGCGTCTTGGTGATGGCGTGGCGCTCGATCTCCTCCATCGTCGCGCCCGGGATCTGCAACCCCTCGCGCGCCTTGACCGCGGCCAGCTGCGGCGGCAGGTCCGAGAGCGTCACCTCCTCCGACCGCGCCAGGACGACGGCGCGCTCGACGATGTTCTCGAGCTCGCGCACGTTCCCCGGCCAGTTGTAGGCGGCGAGGTGCTCGAGCGCCTCGGCCGAGAACCCGCGCAGCGCCTTGCCGTTCTCCGCGGCGTACTTGCGCAGGAAGTGCGCGGCCAGGAGCGGCGTGTCCGACGGGCGGGCGCGCAGCGCCGGCATCTCCACGCTGATGACGTTGAGGCGGTAGAAGAGGTCCTCGCGGAACTTCCCCTCGGCGACCATCTGCTGGAGGTTCCGGTTCGTCGCCGCGATCACCCGCACGTCGACGGTCACGGTCTCGTTGCCGCCGACGCGCTCGAACTCGCGCTCCTGCAGGAAGCGGAGCAGCTTGACCTGCACGGCCGGCGCGATCTCGCCGATCTCGTCGAGGAACAGCGTCCCGTTGTGGGCCTGGAAGAAGCGCCCCTCGCGCCGCGCCTGGGCCCCCGTGAACGAGCCCCGCTCGTGCCCAAACAGCTCGCTCTCCAGGATCGACTCCGCCAGCGCCGCGCAGTGCAGCTTCACGAACGGCCCCTTGGCGCGCGGGCTCCGCTCGTGAATGGCGGCGGCGATCAGCTCCTTGCCGGTGCCCGACTCGCCGGTGATGAGGACGCTGGCCCGCGACGGCGCGATCTGGGCCACGGTCTTGAACACCGCCTGCATGGGGGCCGAGTTGCCGATGATGTTCTCGAAGCTGTACTTCTCGGCCAGGCGCGCCCGGAGCTGGCCGGTCTCCGCGCGGAGCCGCCGCTGCTCGAGCTCCCGGGCCACGACCACCGACAGCTCGCCGACGTTGACCGGCTTGGCGAGGTAATCGCGCGCGCCCGACCGCATGGCCTTGACGGCCGTCTCCACCTCCCCGAAGGCGGTCATGACGATGACCGGGAGGTCGGCGTCGTTCTCGCGCAGCTTGGCGAGCAGGGCGAGCCCGTCCATCCCGGGCATCTTGAGGTCGGTGAGCACGAGGTCGGGGCCGAAGTCGGCGACCTTGCCCAGCGCCTTGAAGGCGTCGGCCGCCGCCTCGACGACGTAGCCCTCGTCGCGCAGGAGCTCGAGCAGCGCCGTGCGCGCGTTGACCTCGTCGTCGACGATCAGGATCCTTCCCTTGCTGTCCACGGCGCGTGGGGCTCCTCTCGGTGACGACTCGACGAAAGCCTGGCTGGCGATGGCCATGGTACTACGCTGCCTTTCGCGAGCGGGAGAAGGGGACGGTGAGGACCGGGCACCCGGCGTGCTGGACCACCCGTTCGGCGACGCTCCCCAGCAGGATGTGGGCGAGCCCGCGCCGCCCGTGCGTCCCCACCACGACGAGGCCTGCGCCGATCGCGCGGGCCCGCGCGACGATCTCCGTCGCCGCGCCCCCCTCGACGGACAGCGTGTGGCAGGCGAGCCCGGCCACGGCCACGCGCGCGGCGCGCCGGGCGAGCTCGTGCTCGATGTAGCCCGCGAACGCAGCCCCGTCCGTGTACGCCGGCCCGAACGGGAAGCCGTCGGCGGGCGCCTCGACGACGTGCAGGAGGTCGAGGGTGGCGCCCGTTTGCCGGCCGAGCTCGATCGCCCGGTCGAGCGCCTCGTCGCTCCCCTCGGAGAAATCCGTCGCGACCAAGATGCTCTGCAGTGCCTGGCTCATGACCGCGAGCTGTGCAACCCGCGGACCACCGCCCGTGCGGCCGCAGCCGGGCGCCCGAGGTCTCGCCCGATGCAGGAAATGCAGGGGCCGCGGAGGTCCGCGCAGATTCTGCGCGATCTCAGGAACGCCGCTCGAGGCGGTAGAACAGCCGCTTCGCGAACTCGGCGGCGGTCACGTAGAGCGCGACGATCCCGCCGATGAGAATCAGGATCTTTGCCGGCGGGGGCTCGAGGCCGAGGAGCGGCGCCAGCGGCGTGAACGGGAGCAGCACGGTGGCGACGACGCAGAGCCCCGTGGCGCGAAGCAGGGTCCGCCCGGGCCGGCTCTCGCCGAGCGGCCGGCGGCTCCGCACCACCAGCACCACGCAGGCGGCCGACAGCACCGACTCGACGAACCAGCCGGTGCGGAACGCCGCCGGCCGGGCCCCCGAGAGCCAGAGCAGCGCGCCGAAAGTGAGGTAGTCGAACACCGAGCTCAGGAGGCCGAACCAGATCATGAACCGGCGAACCAGCCGGATGTCCCAGCGCCGCGGCCGGGCGGTCGCCTCGTCGTCGACGTTGTCGGACGCGATCGCCATCTCCGGGAGGTCGGTGAGCAGGTTCGTGAGCAGCACCTGCTTGGGCACGAGCGGCAGGAAGGGCAGGAACAGCGACGCGCCCGCCATGCTGAACATGTTCCCGAAGTTGGCGCTGGTGGCCATGAACACGTACTTGAGCGTGTTGGCGAAGGTCCGCCGCCCTTCGCGCAGGCCGCGCGCCACCACGCCCAGCCCCTTCTCGAGCAGCACGATGTCGGCGGCCTCGCGGGCGACGTCGGCGGCGCCGGCGACGGAGATGCCGACGTCGGCAGCGTGCAGCGCCGGGGCGTCGTTGATGCCGTCGCCCATGAACCCCACGACGTGCCCCGCCTTCCGGAGCGCGGTCACGATCTGCTCCTTCTGCGTCGGCTCCACCTCGGCGAAGACGTCGACGGTGCGGGTCAGGGCCGGCAGCGCGGCCGGGTCGGCCCGCCGCAGCTCGGCGCCCGTCGCGATCACCGCCTGCGGCAGGCCGATCGCTCGCGCGAGCGCGCGCGCGGCGACGGCGTTGTCGCCGGTGACGATCTTCACCGCGACGCCCAGGCCGCCGAGCTCGTCGAGGGCCGCCCGGGCGTCGGCCTTCGGCGGATCGTGAAAGCGCACCAGCCCCTCGAACGTCATGCCCCGCTCGTCGCCGCGCGCGACCGTGGCCGCACCGGGCAGCTTGCGGCTGGCGACGGCGATCACCCGCAGCCCGGCGTCGCACGCCTCGCTGAACGCCGCGTCGAGCGCGGCGCGGCGGCCGTCGAGCGGCACCGGGCCGGCGCTCGTCTGGACCGTGTCGCAGACCTCCAGGACCGAGGCGACCGCCCCCTTGGTGACGAGCACCGGGCCTTCGTCGTCCAGCAGCACCGAGACCCGGCGGCGGACGAAGTCGAAGGGGATCTCGTCCCGTTTCTGGCGCGGGTCGACGGGGCAGACGGCGAGCGCGCGCAGCGTCTCGTCGAGCGGGCTTGCGAAGCCGGTCTCGTGCGCGGCGTTGAGAAAAGCGAGGCGTAGCACGCGGTCGCTCGGCCGCCCGTCGGCGTCGGCGGCCCCCTCGAACGTCAGCCGCCCCTCGGTGAGCGTGCCGGTTTTGTCAGAGCAGAGGACGGTCATGCTGCCGAGGTTCTCGATCGAGGCCAGCCGGCGCACGATGGTCTTCTCGGCCGCCATCCGCGAGGCGCCGTGCGCCAGGTTCACGGCGACGATGGCCGGCAGGAGCTGCGGCGTCAGGCCGATGGCCAGCGCCAGCGAGAACATCAGCGACTCCAGCACCGGGCGGCTGAAGTAGACGTTGACGGCGAAGATGCCCAGGACCAGCAGCAGCGTCACCTCCATGAGGAGGTAGCCGAAGCGCCGGAGGCCGTGCTCGAAGTCGGTCTCCGGGGCGCGCGCGGCCACGTGCGCGGCCACATGCCCGAGCAGCGTGCGCGGCCCCGTGGCGACGATCAGCGCCCGCCCGGCGCCGCTGACGACGTGCGTGCCGAGGAACACCGCGCCGCTCCGCCGCGCGAGCGGGGTGTCCGGGGCGCTCGGCCCCACCATCTTCTCGGCGGGCTCGCTCTCGCCGGTGAGCGCCGCCTCGGAGACGTAGAGGTCGCGCGCCTCGAGCAGCACGCCGTCACCCGGCACGCTGCGGCCGGCGCTGAGCAGCGCGACGTCGCCGGCCACGACCTCCGCGTGCAGCTCCTGCGCGGGGGCGGGACGCAGGAGGTGCACGCGGGTGGCGACCTGCGCCAGCAGCTGCTCGACGGCGCGCGAGGCGCCGTCGAGCAGCTGCTGGCGC
>Ga0318552_10000507_pt1 | contig 12215 bp, 9 predicted proteins | sample GRESIP082b2f20_FD_203516 | JGI IMG/M metagenome (GOLD analysis project Ga0318552, IMG submission 203516) | Tropical soil microbial communities from Luquillo Experimental Forest, Puerto Rico - GRE.SIPMG.082b2f20 | ecosystem: Environmental > Terrestrial > Soil > Tropical forest > Bulk soil...
CGGCCAGTCCCGCTGTTCGTTCATCCGCGACGGAGACGCTGCAAGCGGCGCCTGTTGCGCAAACTGCGCCAGCGGCGGTCGCGCCGAGCGTGCCCGTCGCTCCTTCCATCGACCCGGCGGAGGTGCATCAAATAGCGATGGACCTAACCGCGCTGCGGCAAACCGTGGCGCAGATCACCGCCGGGCAAGACCAGATAGCGCGCGAGGTCGATAGGCTACGGGCCGCCAACCAGGCAATTCTCGTTAAGATCCCAGAGCCTCCTCCGCCGCCACCCATTGCTGCTGCCCCAGCGGTAACAGGGCGACCTGCTCCCGGAGGGGCCCCACCTTCGGAAAATACGCAAAATACAGCCCCAACATCTGCCAGCCTCGCCCTGCGAGCTTCTTGCGGTCCGGATGTGCAAAGGCTTTGCCGTGGGATCTCCATCGAAAACGGTGACGTGATTAAATGCTTAAGCACTCATCCCATGGAATTGTCTCCAACATGCGCTGCGTATTTCAAGGAAACGCCGGTGCACAGCGCTGCCCAAACCAAGCCCAAACCGGTAACGCCGCCGTCGTCGCGCACACCAGTGCCGCCGTACATACCGCCTCACCCATAATCCGTTGCCAGCCCACCGTCGCGCCGTCGCATCTGTCACACCCTATAAGGGGGTGTGACATGTGACGTGACGGATGCGCCGAGTAATTGGCGATCGGCCGCCAAATTACTCAGCAAGGATGAGACGCAAAGGATTGCGGGCCTATATCGCGAGGCTTCCAGAGTTTCCGCTCAAACCGCAAATCAAGGCCAACGTTTAAGTTTGTCGCGTCCATTTGTGCGGGTACTGGGGGCACCGTCGTTTTTCCATGGAGCAAGGGCTTCGATTATGATCCCGACTCCGTCCAATACGCTCCCGATTTCGCCCTGCACGCGGCTAGTTTCGGACTTCAGGAATTCCTGCAGCTCTTGGAGTTTCGAGATCAGCTTTTCGAGTTCGTCAACGGAATTGGAAGTCAACTTTGAGATGGAGGACCGGATTCGTTCGGCATCAGTCCCTATTTTAGAATTCACGACCTGAGCGGGTTTTTTCTCGGCCAAATCTTTCACTTCTGAGATCATCGCTGTCTCCGAGAGCGATTCCTCTGTGACTTCCTGGAATGCTGAAGTGTCCATCGGCTTTCTCCTCACAGCCTGTCATTCACCATAACGAGGCGGAGGTTAACAACGTGTTAGCCACGTCGCGCAAAGGATCGCGGTCAATATCGCCAAGCTGCCGGAGCTGTTGGGTGCCTTATGTAGCAATGGTGGGCGGTGAGTAATGCGGTTTGTCAGGGGTGCGCTATGGATAAACACGAACTGAGTAAGATCGATTTCGAGTTTATTCGGATGTCCGCTTTTGGGGGTAAAGCGGACATTGTTCGCACGTGCGGCCATGTCCGCTAATGACCCAAACCGGACATCGACAAACCGCTCAACCGGCCCCACCTCGCCGTTTTTGGTGTGTTATATTGGCCTACGTCCTTCATGACCTTTGGGGACTGGCAAATGCTAGCCCGGCGAGTGCGGACGTCGATGGGCGCGGTGGTAGTAACCGTGCTGCTAATTGGCGTGGGCAGCTACGCATTCGTTCGGCATATGCGCGTGCAGCAGGCCGAACTTAAATCCGAGGACGATCGCAGAGCGGCCGAGGAAGATCGCAGAGCGGCCGAGGCGGAAGCCAACCGCAAGCTGGAGGAGGCAGGGAAACAACGGCAGGCAGCGGAGCAGGAGCGCCAAGCAAGAGCAGCGGCCGAGGCGGAAGCTAAGCGCAAGAGTGATGAAGTCGAGCAACAGCGAATTGCTGCTCTCAGGGTGGCGGAGGAGGAGGGCAAACGAGCGGAAGCCGAAGCGCGAACACGCTACGCTGCCCTTGTCAGCCAAGGCAATACAGATTCCAAGGCTGGCAACTACGACAGGGCCATCGCCGATTACAACGAGGCGATCCGCCTCGATCCCAAAAGCGCTCTCGCCTTTATTGGCCGAGGCGACGCTTTTACGAATAAAGGCGACCACGACCGCGCCCTCGCTGATTACAACCAGGCGATCCGAGTTGACCCCAAAAGCGCTCTTGCCTTCAGCGATCGGGGCGTCGCTTATGCGAACAAAGGCGACTACGACAGAGCCCTCGCTGATTTTAACGAGGCGATCCGGCTTGTTCCCAAGAGTGCTCACGCCTATAGGAACCGAGGTGTCCTGTATGTGCACAAAGGCGATAATGATCGAGCCATTGGTGATTTTAACGAGGCGATCCGTCTCGATCCCAACAATGCTCTCGCGTTTTGCAATCGAGGAAAACTGAAACTGAATATCAACGATGCGAGCGGCAATGCGGATATCGCGAAAGCGAGGCAGCTGGATCCTTCAGTTTGCCAATGAAAACAGAACTTGCGTTACAGGAGCGCCGCGACCCGTCCGACTGATGTCCGCTTATGGCACAAAGCGGATATCACCGACGCGCCGGGCCATGTCCGCTTTCGGGGTGTTGTCCTCGAATGACCGGGTGAGTCAGTCGCCAGCAGCACCGTTCGGTGTGAACCCGTGCCGCTACCTCTAAAGCGCGGTAGAGGATGGTAATGCGCGAAGCATGGATCATTGCGACAGTCGTTGCGGCACTATTGTTAGTAGCCGCGCCTCTTTCGGCGCAGCAGCGTGCCCAGCCTACAGGTGCTCAGGTGGTGGCCTGTAGCGGCGCCTTCGCCAAGGACTCAAGTCACCTTAAACTTGCGATGTTTTTTGATTCAAAAAATATTACTTTCACCGACGTCGAGGCCAGCGGTAGCAAAGTCCCCGCTTCGGTATTGTTCCCTAATGATCCGAAGCGTCGACTCGAAGTGTGGTGGTCCAATCCAACCGCCCGTAGCAATATTCATCTGATCGTTATCGGCGGCCAGTCGACCTGGGCCGCGCCGGGGGGCTTGCGGCTGGGCCAGACCTTGGAGCAAGTGGAAAAGCTCAATCACAAGCCGTTCAAGCTCAAAGGTTTCGATAAGGACCGCATCGCCACCGGGAGCAACTGGGACGGCGGAGCGCTAGTGACGGCCGCCGGCGGTTGCAAACCGGGCGTCAGCCTACGCGCCGATGCGAAGGCTTCAGCTGAAGAGATCGGGGCTCTTTCAGTCGACGAGGAATACAGTTCCTCGGATCCCGCAATTCGCGCGGCCAAGCCGACAGTCAGTGAGATTCTGATCGGCTATTGAATTGGTACTTGTCCTGGGAATGTCTGTTCCTGACCCAAAGCGGTCATTCTGGCGGCAACGCGGACACCGCTCTTGAGGTCTGCGCTCTGTTGCTTTTTGGATGGCGCCCGTTCGCTTGTGTCTTTAATGATCCACGCGCTCAACCAATTCCGCTCTCGGGGGTGACGCACCTTGGGAGGCGCAGGGCGCGTTACTAGGAGAAACTATCTCAGTGCTTCCATTTGATCGAACAGCCCATGGACGGAACCTGCTCTTTCTGACCGGCGCCAAGCGGATCGGCAGCACCGTGTGGTCCACTGATTGCAAGGCCTTCGGCGTTGATCGGGTTGCGGCTGCCATCGTCGACGCCTCTTGTTGGGCCTGTTCATGCGGCGTTCATTTATAATGCACCATTGGTTTGGGTCTGGAGCCTTAAACTCAATCTCTGCCAGATCAAGTTCATCAAGCAATAAGGAGTAGCGTCATGGCAACGAAGAAGAAGAGCAAGAAGAGCTCAAAGAAATCGAAGGGCACCTAAGCTTCGTCTAATAGCAATGTCAGCTTGCGTTTTCGCGATCTCGCTAAAGCGGCCGGACCGATGTTCGGCCGCTTTCGTCTTTGCTGCAGCAAAAAGCAAATAGGACGCACTGTCGCTGACCATAGGGTCTCAATACTGAATGAGCCGAGGCCGCCCGGCCGAGCCGCATGAATGCAATCAATGTAATGAAACAAATCGCCTAAACAGGCCATGGTCCGCCGTGAGAAAGTGGCGTCAAGCGCGCCGACCGGCATGAGCAATCAGCCACGCCGTCATTTCCGCGTCTTGCTCGATCGAACCGAGGCGCCCTGAGCGTCCGATATGCCCGGCGGCCATATCGGTCCTTAATAAAAGGTCATGCGTATCGATTTTACTCGCCCGCAGCTTTGCAACCCACTTTGCGGGTTCGGCATAGCTCACCTGGCTGTCATAGAACCCGGCGGTAACGAACATCGCCGGATAGCTCTTTTGGCCGACATTGTCGTAGGGCGAATAAGACAGCATGTAATCATATTCGCGCTTGACGGCCGGGTTGCCCCATTCGTCGTACTCGAGCGTCGTGAGTGGGACCGAGGCGTCGGACATCGTGGTAACGATATCCACAAACGGCACTTCCGCGACGATGCCGGCATAAAGATCAGGACGCAGATTGGCGATTGCGCCCATGAGAAGTCCGCCGGCGCTGCCGCCCTGCGCAAAAATGGCCCGCGGATCGCCATAGCCTTTTGCGATCAGCGCCTCGGTCACAGCGATGAAATCCGTGAACGTATTGCGCTTATTGAGCATGCGACCTTCGGCGTACCAGCGCTCACCTTTTTCGTGTCCGCCCCGCACATGAGCAATGGCATAGACGAAGCCGCGATCGATCAAGCTGAAAACAGACCGCGTGAACGTCGGCCGCAAACTCATACCATAGGCGCCGTAACCAACGATCAGCGTCGGATTACCCCCCGTCTGATGCATGTCCTTGCGGTAGACGATTGTGATCGGAATACGCTCGCCGTCGGGTGCAGTGGCGCGGAGCTGATCAAGCACATAGTGATTCGAGTCGAACCACCGGCTTGCCTGGTCCTGCTTGCGCAGGGTCAGCACGCCTGTCGTCACATCGAAGTCATAGACGCATTGCGGCCTCACCGGACTGCTGAAGTGGAAGCGCAGTACCTTTGCGGCTGGAACGAGATTGGCTTCATTGTCGTCCATGAAGGCGCTGGAGGCGACGCCGATCGTGGCTGGACGCGGCATCGGAATTTCGCGGAGCTCCGGGAGGCTGAATACGCGGATTGTCGTCCCGCTCTCGTTTTCCACGTCCACGGCCACAAATGTCTCGAAGGCTTTGAAATGGCCGAGATGATGTCCCGGCTGCTCTGGAACGATTTCGTTCCAATACGGTGCCATTGGCGTCGCCTGCGGTGCGCGCATCAGCCGGAAGTCAGGCGCGTCAAGGTTAGTGCGGATGTAGAACTGGTCGCCGACGTGATCGACTTCATAGATCACGCCCTGCCGACGCGGCTCAATGATCTTCAACTCGTCCATTGGCCGATTGGCCGGTAGATAGCGAAACTCGCTGGTGCGCTCTTCACTGATGTTGAGCAGGATGACCTTCCCCGATCCGGACAAAGCGATCGAAATCTCGAAGGTCGGATCGCTCTCCTCGTAAATCAGCACGTCACCGTTCGGGTTGCTGAAGGGCTGATGACGCCAGACCTGATAGGCGCGCAAGGTCATCGGGTCGTTGCGTATGTAGAAGAGCGTATCGCTATCGGCGGCGAACACGAGATCTGTGCTCGCATTCTCGATACCCTGGTCGACGGTTTCGCCGGTCGCGATCGTTCGCACGAAGATACGAAATTCACGGGCGCCAGTGAAATCGACTGAGAAAGCGACATGCCTGTTGTCAGGGCTGACGGTCCATGATCCGAGTTGATATTGCTGATGACCAGCAGCCAACTCGCCGACATTCAGTACGATTTCCTCCTGCGCCCCATGCTCATCTTTGCGGCGCACGACGTATGGATACTGAGCACCTTGACTGAAGCGGCGTTCATAGATGTACCCATTGTAGGCGGTGGGCACGGTTGAATCCTCTTGCGCCTCACGCGCCTTCAATTCTGCGGCAAGCTCGTCTACTAACGGCCTTATCGGCTCAAGTCGCGCGTCGGCATAGGCATTCTCCGCGTCGAGATAAGAGACGACTCGCGAGTCCTTGCGGTCGCGCAGCCAGTCGTAATTATCGATACGCACACCGCCGAATGCTTTGACCGCCTTCGGCACGACCGGCGCAATTGGCGCGTCGCACGCCGCTGCCTCGACCGCATTGGCGGGGCTCAATGGCAAGCGGCTTGCAAAAGGAACTGCGCACGCAGCCGCGAGACTGAAGGTAAAGCGCCTTCGAGTGGAAAGCTCACCCATGAAAATAATCTGCCATCCGTACCGAGCGTCCATGCAAATATTGGGCCAATGCGGCGCTTAGCCGGCGCTCTTTGGGCACAACCACGGTTCGAACTTGCACATTCTGGCGGGAATCGGCGCATTTGGGCGCGACTGGGACTGGAGCTGGCGGTAAAAGGCGCAAGGCATCAATCCCAATCTTTTTCTTTGGGCTTTCTTCACTCGCTGATGGTCTTGATGATACTTGATTCGGACCTTGCGTTGTTGCTGGTCGAGTACTTGTCCCGTGACCGGACCATATCGTCGTACTTTGCCAGCGTTGTCGCGGGCTCCTTCGGCACCATGTGCACGATTTTGTAGCCACCTGCCTTGAGCTGGCGCAGCAATTCAGGCATGGCCTCGGCAGTGTTGTGCTGGAAATCATGCATCAGCAGAATGCCCTTGCCGCTCTTGGCAAGCTTGGTCATCGCCGATTTGACCACATCTTCCGGCTTGCGCAGCTTGAAATCGAAGGTGTCAATATCAGTTGAGAAGATCGCAATGTTGCGCGTGCCGAGATAGGCCATCGCGTCGCGCGGTTGCTGCAAATCGGGAAAGCGAAAGAATGGCGCGGTCGGTCCGCCGACCGCCATGTGCACGGCGCTCACGCCCATTTCGATTTCTTGCTTGGCCTGCTCGACATCCTTGGCATAGGGGTTCTTTGCCAAGTCCTTGTGTGACCAGGTATGGCTGCCGATCGTCATCCCGGCGGCGGCGAGTGCTTTGGCCAAATCGGGGCGCCAAGTTGCGTGTTCGCCGATCTCAAAGAATGTCGCCTTGGTGCAGCTGTCCTGCAGCGCCTTGAGCACCATCGGCGTGTTTCCGGGCCATGGGCCATCGTCGAAGGTCAGCGCGACTTCCTTATCGCGCAGGAAATCATATTGTTTGAAATGCTGGGTTCCGAACGCAGGGCCACCTGTCGTATCTATCTCAATGAGTCGCGAGAGCCCGAGGGCGTCAGGATTATTGCAAGCAGCAACTGGCTTTGGCGCCACCGTGGGAGGTGGAAAAGCTGGCGCTATTGCCGTCGTGTTGTTCGTAGTCTCGGCCAGCTGCTGCGGAGCTTTCTCGCCCCCAGCTGCCGCTACCGTATTTTGTGAGGACGAAACAGGCGCCGCAGACGCCGTCACAGGCGCGGAACCGGTATTTTTTTGCGCTACGACGACGCCAAACGCGACAAGTCCCAACGTTAGTAATGCCGCAAAAACAGCCACGAAGATCCGCATTGCAACCCCCGCCACAACACCCGTTGAACTTTGATCGGGGTGACAGTTAATCGTGCACAGATTAAATAAAACTCAATTTTTACCGTCGGCACGACCAGAGAAAGCAGGGCCTCAGCCAATTGGGCAGAAATGTTTCCTTCGCTTGTAAGAATGCCGAAGCCAAAAAGGACTTTGACCGGCAGCCAAAAATAGGGGCCGGAAGACCGGTTGGGTGCCGACATTGAGTGAAGCCCGGTCCAACTCCTCTCCGAAGGCCTGCGGGTCGTTCTCTTGAAGGAGGTTCGCTTTTAGGCGAGAGCCGCCCCACTTTGCCGCGTCGTTGGGCCGGTAATTGTTGGTATCTTTGTTGGTATCTTTCGTCTTTGCGCCTAAAATTTACCGATCAAATCAATGCACTAGATTCTGAATGGGGTGCCCTCCACGGCACCAGCCTTCGCTGCTCCGGCTGCCAAGCCAGCTACATAGGCCAGAAGACCGGCACGCAGAATTTGTCGGCGTGCCGTGGAACTTTGGCCGGCATCGAAGACTTTTAACTTGGCGTTTAACGGGGGAACCCGCTATGGCGACCGTGTTGCTTGTCGAAGGCGAAGATCAGGTTAGGGTTCTCGCAGAATCCTATTTGGAAGAACAGGGACATGAGGTTTTGTCCGCGGGCACACCGGACGGCGCGCTGGCGCTGTTAGAAAAATCGCCGCATGTGGACATCCTGTTCACCGATGTGGATCTCAAAGGCGAGATCGCGGCAGGCATCGATCTCGCCCAGGAAGCGTTCAAGCGAAAGTCAAACCTCAAAGTGCTCTATACGACCGAGCGCAGTGTGACCGACGGAATGAAAGCGCGTTTTGTCAAGAACTCCGCTTTTCTGGCGAAGCCCTACACAGTGGAACAATTGCTGGCGACGCTTGCCGTTCATTTCCGGGTCAGCCCGCAGGCGCGCCGCCAGTCAGTTAACGCCTAGTTTACGGCGAGCTTTTCCCCTTCGAGCTTAAGCAGTTACGCCGCGGTTCCCGGCGCCATGCTTTTCCCCGCAACTTCCACGATTTGATTTAGCGCAAAGCGGCCTGCCGCCGCCTGCGCTATCGATTTGCGTGAGGGGATTCGCTTAATGACCAAAGAAGATTGCAGAGCTAACGCACTGAAATGCTATCGGATCGCGCAGACCGCGACCGATCGCGAGGTGCGCCACATGCTACTCGATCTCGCGGTCGAGTGGCGCGAACTTGCAGCCCAGCTCGATCGCCTCCATCAAGGCGAAGCCGCTGCGCCAGCCGCTGTCGGTGGCAGCAAAGTTCTGCACTAGAGCATGATCCCGAAAAGTGGAAGCCGGTTTTCGGAAAAGATCATGCCAAAATAAAAAGTTAAAGCGAAATGCCGGATATTTCGCTTTAGCAGACTTTCACATCCGCTCAGAAATTAGAGGCGGAGATGGCGGCTGTCAGAAATTGGTGCTGCGCAGGCAGCACCAAAAATGGCCGCCGCCGCCAAGGAGCGGCCGAAGACGACGCGAAGGGGGCGCTACTGCGCTTTCTGCAATTCGGGGCGCGCGCGCAGGCGCCTCTGATAGAGCGCGTGGACCAGGAAGGTCACGACTGCGCCGGCGGCAAACGGCAGCGCCGACCAGATGTAGAGCCGCTCGACCGGCAGGCCGACGAACAGCGCGCCGAGGAACGGGCCGAGAATGGCGCCGAGCCGCCCGATGCCGAGTTGCCAGCCGGACCCGTTGGCGCGCAGCGAGGTCGGATAAATCATCGCGCCCACGACATTGATGCCGGACTGGATACCGAGCACCAGCGCGCCGGCGAAGAAGGTGGCGACAAGGAGCGCGGTCGTCGAAGTCAGTCCGGCAAAGCCGATCGAAGCCACGATCGGTACTGCGATCACGAACAGCACGGCGACGGCGAGGAAGCGATGCCGTTGCAGCCACCAGCACAAAGTCAGCGCGCCTACCGTGCCGCCGACTTGCAGCGCCGCGCCCGATAGCGCTGCCACCGTCGGCGTCGCATGCGCTGCCGTCATCAAAGTCGGCGTCCAGCTGATCAGGAAGAAATAACCCATCAGGTTGAAGGCGAATATCAACCACGTCAGCGGCGTGATGAGCGCGAGCCCCTCGCGGAACAGATAAGTCGGATTGGAGCCCGGGAATTGCTTTTCGTCCTCGATCACAAAGCGCGCATTAGGCGGAACTTGGTAACCAGGACGGATGGACGTGAGGAGCGACTCCATCTTGCTGCGCTGGCTCTCGTGCAGCGTCATGTATTTGATCGATTCCGGAAGGCCGAAGATGGCCGCGAGTGCGACCACGACCGGAACGATGCCGCCGATGTGGAACAGGATCTGCCAGCCATAGGCCGGCACCAGCGCGGCGCTGGCGAAACCGGCGAGCGCGCCGCCCATCGGCACCGTGCCGACGGCGATGATGGCGAGCGTCGCGCGCAGGTTGCGCGGTGCCGATTCGGCGTTGATCGCCACCACATTGGGGATGACGCCGCCGATGCCGAGCCCGGCGAAGAAGCGCAGCCACGACATTTGCGTGAGGTCAATCGCGTAAGCGGCGGCGAAGGTGAATATGCCGAACAGCAGGTTGGTGGCGATCAACGCGGTCTTGCGGCCGTAATTGTCACCGACCCAGCCGAAAATCTGCGAGCCGAACAACACGCCGATATTGCTGGCGGACAGCACAAGCGCCAGGTCTTTCGGCGCGACATGCCATTCCCTGATCAGATGCGGCGCGGCAAAGGCGATGGCCCCGATGTCATAGCCGTCGATGAGCGCAATCAGGATCGACCAGAAGATCAGCTTGATCTGGAACGCGCCAACCCCGTGCTCGTCCAAGAAATGCGAAACCTGTACTTCCGCCTGGCCCGCCATCGTTTCCCCACCATCTGGCCGTTGCTTGTTCCGGCGGCGCGCGAGAGCGCCGCACGCAAATTATGACGCAAATTATGGCACTCGCCGCCTAAAGAAAAGCCGCCAATCGCGCCGAGCGCTGGTATCGTCAGGGTACCTCTCAATTGACCTGCCCGGTCGATCGGCTACGCTCAGTGCGGTGCATTGCGGCATGGGCTGGCGGTGGATTGGTGCCATAGGCGTGGGAGGATGCGATGGATTTCGGCTATTTCACGCTGAGCGACAATCACTACGAAAACAATACGCGCTCCTCGAACCAATTCGTCGCCGACATCACAGCCGAAGCGCTATACGCCGAGAAGGTCGGCATGCACTCGGCCTGGATCGGCGAACATCATTTCAATTCGCTCGGCGTTTTGTCCTGCCCGGACATGGTGCTCGCCTATGTCGCCGCCAACACGACGTGGCTGCGGCTTGCGCCGGCGGTCAATGTGCTGCCGCTGCATCATCCGATCCGCGTCGCCGAGCAATGGGCGACGCTCGATCTCCTTTCCGGCGGCCGCGTCGATTTCGCCTGCGGGCGCGGCTACGACAAGCGCGAATATCTGCCGTTCCACGTTTCCTTCGAGGACAATCAAGGAATCTTCGAAGAAGGCTTGGAGCTAGTGCGCAAGCTGTGGCAGGCGGAAGGCCGCATCTCGCATCACGGCAAATATTATTCATTCGACGATGTGCGCATTACGCCGAAGCCGATTCAACAGCCGCTGCCGACTTATGTCGGCTCATTCTCCAGGCCCTCGATCGAGCTTGCGGCGCGGCTCGGCTGCGGCCTGATCGTGGCGCCGTTCGCCGCGGCGATGAGCTTCGGTGGCCTCAAACAGGTGGCCGACCTCTACCACGAGACCTGCGCCAAACACGGCAAGAAACCGGGCCGGCTGATGTGCAGCTACTTTACGCACTTCGCCGATAGCAAGGCGGCCGAGGACGCCGCGCGCGCCCGCCAGATCCGCTATTACAAGGAGTGCGTGATCCCGGCTTTCCCCGGCGATCCGAAATCGGCGCCGCCGAGTTACCGCTATTTCATCGACATCGTCGACCGGCTGAACAAGGTCAAGCCGGAGGACCTGACGGAAAATTCCGTGCTGCTCGGCTCCTCGGCGCGCATCACCGAGACCTTGAAAAAGGTCGAGGCGGCAGGCTTCGCCGAAGTCATTCTCTATGTGAATGTGGGGCTAAAGCCGCACAATCAGGTCAAGGATGAGATGGCGCGGTTCATGGCCGAGGTGGCGCCATCCTTCGCCGGCGGACAGAAAACCGCGGCCTTCTCGGGGCGGTGCGCCACCGCAGGCCGCGCCGGTTACCAATGACCATCGTCATAGAAATTGTCATGTAGTAGCTATGAACTTGGCCTAGGCTTTGCTGTACAACCAAGCGCCACTTGTGAGGCGCAGCTAATTGCGCGACTATTGGCAGTCCAGGGCGGGGGGAGCCCAGCATTGTGTCGGCGGTTTTAGCGCGTCTAGCAGCGAGCGGGGAGCAGGCGGCCGAGCGGCTTGCCGAACGTACCATCGTCGAACCGGTCACCGCACCGATTGCCCGATCGGTCCCTGAAGCTGGGCCGCTCCTGATCACTAGCTCGTCGGAGGTTCATGGTTCGGTGCTCGCAGACACTATCGTGCACAGAAATTGCACGTTGCATGTGCGGGGCAATCTCCTTGGCAGCCTGACCATCGAGCCCGGCGCCAATGTCATCGTCGAAGGTTCGGTCGATGGCAAAATCACCAATCGCGGCGGACGGCTCCTCGTCCACAACAAAGGACTGGCCGCTTGCGTGACGCTGGAAGGCCCGCCAGAGGCGGAGGCCGCCGGCATCCTCAGAATCAATCTGACCAATCTCGCCGCCAATTATGAGCGCTTGAGCAAACGCACCGATGCCGAATGCGCCGCTATCCTCAAAGCGGACGCTTATGGCTGCGGCA
>Ga0318552_10000510_pt1 | contig 12168 bp, 10 predicted proteins | sample GRESIP082b2f20_FD_203516 | JGI IMG/M metagenome (GOLD analysis project Ga0318552, IMG submission 203516) | Tropical soil microbial communities from Luquillo Experimental Forest, Puerto Rico - GRE.SIPMG.082b2f20 | ecosystem: Environmental > Terrestrial > Soil > Tropical forest > Bulk soil...
GCGCCGCGACCGCGGGCCTGCGGCCCGTGGCCGAGCTGATGTTCGTCGACTTCATGGGCGTCTGCTTCGACCAGATCTTCAACCAGGCCGCGAAGTTCCGCTACATGTTCGGCGGCAAGGCGGTCACGCCGGTCGTGATCAGGACCATGTACGGGGCCGGGCTGCGCGCGGCGGCGCAGCACTCGCAGGCGCTATACCCGGTGTTCACGCACATCCCCGGGCTCAAGGTGGTGGTCCCGGCGACGCCGTACGACGCGAAGGGCCTGCTGATCGCGGCGATCAGGGACAACGACCCGGTGATCTTCTTCGAGCACAAGGCCCTCTACGACCTGACAGGACCGGTTCCTGAGGAGAGTTACACGCTTCCGTTCGGTGAAGCGAATGTAGTCCGCGAGGGATCGGATGTCACGATCGTGACGCTGGGGCGCATGGTGCACACGTCGCTCGCCGCCGCTGACGAGCTCGCCGCGTCCGGGGTTTCCTGTGAGGTGGTCGACCTGCGGACGACGAGCCCGCTGGACGAGGACACGATCCTGGAAAGCGTCGAGAACACGGGCCGGCTCGTCGTCGTGGACGAGGCCACGCCGCGCTGCTCGATCGCGACCGACATATCGGCGCTCGCCGCGTCCCGGGCCTTCGGGGCGCTGCGCGCGCCGATCGGGATGGTGACCGCGCCGCACACCCCGGTGCCGTTCTCCGCCGCGCTGGAGGACCAGTACATCCCGGACGCCCAGCGGATCGTGAACGCGGTCAAGCCCGTCGCGGAGTGGCGGCGATGACGGACTCCGGCATCACCTCCGTCGCCATGCCGAAGTGGGGCCTGTCGATGCGGTCCGGCAAGATCACCGACTGGGTGGTCGCCGAGGGCGACCCGGTGGCGCCGGGGGACGACCTCGCGGACATCGAAACCGAGAAGATCACCGGCACGCTGGAGGCGGATAGCCCCGGACTGGTGCGCAGGCTGATCGCGACCGTCGGCGAGGACGTCCCGGTCGGCGCGGCGATCGCGCTCATCGCCCCGCCGGACGTGCCGGACGCCGTGCTCGACGACCTCGCCGCGCGGGCGCGCGCGGTGATCGACGCCGGGCTGCCGGAAGACGACGGCGCCGGGCCGGTCGTCGAAACGGTCGAGGCCGGCGGCCGGAAGGTGTCCTACGCGGGTGCCGGCGACTCCGGTGACGTGGTGCTGCTGGTGCACGGTTACGGCGGCGACCGGAACTCGTGGCTGTTCCTTCAGGAGCCGCTGGCCGCCCGCCACCGGGTGTACGCGCTGGACCTGCCGGGGCACGGCACGTCGGCCAAGGACGTGGGCGACGGCTCGGTGGACCTGCTCGCGGACGCGGTCCTCGGGGTGCTCGACGCGGTCGGTTCCGACCGGGCCCACCTGGTCGGGCACTCGCTCGGCGGCGCGGTGGTCCTCGCGGCGGCGGCCAGGTCGCCGGGGCGGATCGCGTCGCTGACGCTGTTCGCGCCGGCCGGGTTCGGCCCGTCGATCAGCGCCGGCTACGTGCGCGGCTTCGCCGCCGCGCAGACCAGGCGCGAGCTCAAGCCGCTCGTCGGGCAGCTGTTCGCCGACGAGCAGCTGGTGACCCGGCAGGTGGTCGACGACCTGCTCGCCTACAAGCGGCTCGACGGCGTGGACGCGGCGCTGGCCGCGCTGGCCGAGACCCTGCTTGACGGCGATGAGCAGCGCATCGACTCCGCCGCGGCGGTGCGCGCGCTCGGCGAGGTGGTGCCGGTCACCGTGGTCTGGGGCAGCGCGGACCGCATCATCCCGGCGGAGCAGGCCTCGTCGGTCGCCGCCGTCGCGCCAGGAGCGGCCGTCCGCGTGATCGACGGCGCGGGGCACATGCCGCACATGGAGCGGCCGGCCGAAGCCCAGGCGGCGGTGGAGGAGACGATCGCCAGGGCAGGGTGACCTCCCGACCCTTGCGCCGGCACCCTGGCCGGGGGTCCACTGGGAGGATGGGGCAGGTCCAATGGCGGACCGCCCGTGGCCGGGCGCCGCGCTTCGAGGCGGCCGTTCCGGCGGGCGAGGATCCGGTCCGCTACGCGCAGCTGCTGCGCCGGGTCAGGGACGCGACCCTGGCCGGCGCCCGGCCGCCCGCGACGCCGCGCCCGGTCATCGGCGACTCCTGGCGGCGCACGATCCGGTTCGGCGTCGACCCCGACCAGGGCAAGGACCTGGCCAGGCAGGCGCGGCTGGATGAGGTCGAGCACCGGCGGCACGCCGGAAAGCTGGACCGGGTGCTGCCCGTGCTCGGCGGCGTGCTGCTGCCGGCGGCCGAAGACGCGGGACACATCATGGTCGTCGTCGACGCCGACGGCGTCATCTTGTGGCGGGACGGCCCGCGAGCGGTGCAGCGCAACGCCGAGCACCTCGGCTTCTGCCCCGGAGTGAACTGGGGCGAGGCGAGCGTCGGCACCAACGCCATCGGGACGGCGCTCGTCGTCCGGCGGCCTGTCCAGGTTTACTCGGCCGAACATTTCGTGAAGTCGCACCATGCCTGGACCTGCGCCGCCTCCCCGATCCATGACCCGGCGACCGGCCAGCTGCTCGGCGTGGTGGACCTGAGCGGCGCCGCGGCGACCGTCCACCCGAGCACGCTCGCGCTGGTCGACGCCGCCGCCACGATGGCCGAGCGGGAGCTGCGCGAGGCGCACCGCCGCAACCTCGAGGCGCTGCGGGCCACCGCGGCGCCGCTGCTCGCCCGCGTCAGCGGTGCCGCGTTCGTCACCGACCCGGACGGCTGGGTGGCCGGGGCGACCGGCGTGGCCCCGGCCGAGCGGCTGGCCTTGCCGCAGCGACGAGACTCGGAGTTCGCGTGGCTCCCGGCGTTCGGCCTCTGCAGGCTCGAGCCGCTGCCGGGCGGGTGGCTGGTCACCGTGACCGGCTCAGCCTCAGCGGGCGCGGCGCCCTCGTGCACGAGCGCCGAACTCGACCTGTGCGACCCGCGGTTCCCGGTGCTGGCCATCAGCTCGCCGTCCGGCCAGTGGAGCCACCGGCTCAGCCCGCGGCACGCGGAGCTGCTGCTGATCCTGGCGACCGCGCGCGACGGCCGGACCGCGGCCGAGCTGTCGGCCGACATGTTCGGCGCGCCGGAGCACACGGTGACGGTCCGGGCCGAGACGTCGCGGCTGCGCCGGATCGTCGGCGGCCTGCTGATCCAGCGCCCGTACCGGTTCGCCGACTGGGTGGACGTGCGCGTCCGCTACCCCGCCGCGGCCGAGGACATCCTCCCGTCGTCCACCGCTCCCGCCGTGCGCCGCGTCCGCGACAGCCGCGGATAGCCGCGGTGTTATTTCCTGCCGTAAATAATTCGTTCTATACGCGCTAAAACCCTTCGCGACCAGGGATTAATGCGCCATCATCGCGTCCGGAGTGGCCGCCGAGGCCTAATGCACCGCGGCCGTAGCTGTCCCCGTACCGACGGGCTGCGGCGGCCACGCCGGCGCCGCCAAGGAGTGACACGATCGTGACGGCGTTGACGACAGTCCTGCGGATGTCTTAATGTCCTGGCTCCGGTGAAAATGGGCTGCGATTGCGACATCCGCCCGAGCAGATGCCCTGCCACGAGAACGTGTCCCGGGATAGCCGAGTCTCCTGGGAAAGGGAAATATAACGCGGACGATAGCATTTCGGTGACGCGCCTTTGTCCCTGTTTTCCGCCGCTATAGCGGCGGAAAACAGGGACAAAGCGAGCTGCCTCCCCTTGAGGCGGGTCCCGCAAAGCGAGAAGGAGCCGATTGTCGTTCAGTGGTCTGGCCGATGGAGGCGGGGAGATCGCCCATGGGTGGCGTGGGATCACAACTGTGGCATCACTCGCTCCTCGTCACACCTGTGCTCCTAGAGTTGGTGGAGTGGGTGTGAGGGGCCAGCCTGCGGCGGCTGTCCTGACCCGGAGGCGGGCGCTGACGGCGCTCGCGGCGGCGGCCGGCGGGTCGGGGCTGCTGAGCGCCTGCACGTCGACGACGTCGCGGCAAGCGGCGGCGACTCCGCCCGCCAAGGGCACTAGGGCAGCTCCCGCGGTGGAGGCTGCCACGCCGACCGCGCCGACGCAGGCGACGGCGCCGGTGAACGTGTATGCCGACATCGCCCCCGGCAAGATGAACCCGGGGTGGGCCCGCGACAAGGTCCGGGTGTACGTCCCGAACAGCCTCAGCAGCACGGTCACCGAGATTGACCCGCGCACCTACCGGGTCATCACCACATTCGACGTCGGGATCGGCCCCAACCACGTCACGCCGTCCTGGGACGGCTCAGTGCTATGGGTGAACAACACCGTTGGCAGCAGCCTGACGCCCATCGATCCCCGGACGGGCCGGGCCGGTTCGCCCGTTGCGGTCGCGGACCCGTACAACTTGTATTTCACGCCGGACGGCCAGTACGCGCTGGTGATGGCGGAAGCCCTGAACCGGATCGACTTCTGCGACCCGCACACGATGGCGCCGCGGTACCGCATGCCTATCCCGGCCGCCGGCATCAACCACATGGACTTCACCGTCGACGGGAACTACGCGCTCGGGAGCTGCGAGTTCAGCGGCTCGGTCGTATGGATCGACATGCGCGCGCGGAAGGTGGTGGCGAAGCACACGCTCGGCAAGGCCATGGACGCCCCGCTGATGCCGCCGGGATCGGGGTACAGCATGCCGCAAGACGTGCGCCTGTCCGCCGACGGCACGATCTTCTACGTCGCCGACATGGCCGCCAACGGCGTCTGGCTGATAAGCGCGAGCCAGTTCAAGCCCATTACCTTCATCCGCACCGGCGCCGGCACGCACGGCTTCGAGGTCGGCAGGGACGGCAGGCACCTGTACATCTCCAACCGGGGCGAGGGTTCGATCTCTGTGCTCGACATGGCCGCCAACAAACTGGTCGGCAAGTGGCGCATTCCCGGCGGAGGCTCGCCCGACATGGGCGGGATCTCCCCTGACGGGACGGTGATGTGGTGGGGCGGCCGCTACAACGGCGTGGTGTACGCGATGTCCACCGTCAACGGGCGCCTGCTCGCGAAGATCCCCGTCGGCGCCGGGCCGCACGGCGTGTGCGTGTTCCCGCAGCCCGGCCGGTGCTCACTCGGGCACACCGGCAACTTCCGCTAGCGGTCGCTCAGAGCGAGAAGGAGCCGATCGCGCGCGAGGCGATGTGGCGGCCGATGACGATGGACGCGGTGGCGGCCGGCGACGGGGCGTTCAGCACGTGGACGACGTGGTCGCCCTCCTCGATGAGGAAGTCGTCGACGAGCGCCCCGGACCGGCTCAGGCACTGCGCGCGTATCCCGGACGGGCCGAAGGTGACGTCCCCCGACCTGATCCCGGGGATGTACCGTCGCATCTGCGCCAGGTAGGCCGGCTTGACCAGGTCACGCCAGATCTCCAGGGCCCCGGTGGCGGCGTAGTCCCTGGCGAGCCTGCGCAATCCGGGGAAGCGCAGGCTGTCGAGCAGGTCCCGGCCGTTGACCGACAGCCGCCCGTACCCCTCCCTGGCGAGCGCGGGCACCGCGTTCGGCCCCGCGTGCAGTGTCCCGTCCACGCCCCGGGTGAAGTGCACGCCGAGGAAGGGGAACGCCGGGTCCGGTACCGGGTAGACCAGGCCGCGGACCAGGTCCGCCGCGGCCGCCCGGAACGTGTAGTAGTCACCGCGGAACGGGACGATCCGGTGCTCGCGGTCCCCTTGGCCGGTCATCGCGGCGATCCGGTCAGCCTGTAGCCCGGCGCAGGCCACCACGCCCCGGGCGCGCAGCGGGCCGGCCTCCGTCTCGGCCTGCCAGCCGCCGGGGACACGGGCCAGCCCGCGCACGGCGTGCCCGCACCGCACCTGGCCGCCGTCCTTGCTGATCGTCTCCGCGTAGGCGGCCGCGACCAGCCGGTAGTCGATCACGCCGCTTTCCGGGATGTGCAGCGCGCGGATCCCGCGCACCGATGGCTCGATCCCGGCGATCTCCGTCGCGCCTATCTCCCGGACCGCCAGCCCGTTCGCCCGCCCCCGCTCGGCCAGGTCGGCGAGCCGGGGCAGTTCGCTCTCCTGGGTGGCAACCACCAGCTTGCCGGTCCGCCGGTACGGGATCTGATGCGCCTGCGCGAACTCGGCCATGGCCAGCCGTCCCGCGATGCAGAACCGCGCCTTCAGGCTGCCCGGCTGGTAGTACAGGCCCGCGTGGATGACGCCGGAGTTGTGCCCGCTCTGGTGCGTGCCCACCATGGCCTCTTTCTCCAGCACGGCAAGCCGCAGCCCGGGGCGCTCGGCCAGCAGTGCCATCGCGGTGGCCAGCCCGACCAGCCCGGCGCCGATGACGATGACGTCGAAGGCTCCTTCTTCCATCAGCCCGTCGCCGGATCGCCAGGCGGCGCCGGGGACTGGCCGGCCAGCAGCTTGGCGCTCGTCTTGATGGCCTTCACCGCGCCGGTGGCGCCGGCTTCCAGCATCAGCCCGACGACGAGCAGCGCCACGCCGAGCGGGAAGAACGTGCTGCTGCCGAGGAGCAGTAGGCCGCCACGGGCGATGGCGTACGGCGGCGTGCACACGATGCTGCTGAACAGGCCGGTGACCGCGACCCCGGCCAGCTTGGCGACGCGCCCGGAGGATTCGGTCTTGGCCGGCTTGGCGGTTCGCGCGCCGACGACGCGAGCGGGCACCGCGACGTAGCACAGCATCATGACGGCCAGCATGATGCCGAGCAGGAGCGCGAACCAGCCCAGTCCCCACCGCGGCGCCAGCATCGTGGCGACGGCGAGCGCCAGGCCGACGCCGGTGCCCCAGGCGGCCACCGTCCTGACGTGCTTGCGCGCCCCCTGGAAGCCGGCCCGCACGTCCGGGCGCCCGGGCCGGGAGATGGCGAAGGCGAAAACCGCGTTGAGGTAGAACGCGGCTACGGTGAGCAGCACCACGGCGGCGAACAGGACAAGGACGACCGGCCCGCGGATGATGTTGAATTCCTTGCCGTGCAGGACGTGCGCCTTCAAGTCGAGGGTCGCGGCCCAGATCCACATGGCGGGCAGGGCCTGGACCAGCATCAGCCGCCAGTTCGTGACCAGCAGGCGAAGCCCGCTGAACAGCATGACGAACGCGCTGACGGCCAGGGCGAGCGGCGCGAAGATCCTGTTCCTCCTGGCGAGCTGAAGGACCGCCTCTTCGACCTCGTGATCGTCGTTGTCGCGGATGGCGGCGATAAGCCGCCGCACAAGCTGCCGTACCGATCGGCGTTGGCTTGGTCCTACCTGCTTGGTACCGGTACTGTCCACGCGGCTAGGCCGCCTTCCTTCCCGCGGCGGTCAGGGCGATCAGCATGCCCTGGATACCAGATTGCCCCACTGCGCCCCGATCTGCCATCACTTCCGGAGGGTGTCACACATACAGCGCGTCAGCGTTCGGTTCGTGGTCGGCGAGGTGGTCGCAGGTCGGGCAGTACCAGCGGGCCTGCAACGGGGTGCCGCACGCGGGGTGCCGGGGTGTTTCGGGGGCGTCGGTGTGCCTGGCCGCCCAGTCCGAGAGCAGCCGGAGCGCTCCGGCGAGGTCGGCGCCCTCGGCCGTCAGCTGGTAGGCGGCCCGGGGCGGGCGCTCGGAGTAGGGACGGGCCACGACCAGCGCGTCCCGTTCCAGCCGCTTGAGCCGCTCGGACAAGATGCTGGCCGCGATGCCGGGGATCTGGTCGGCGAGGTCGTTGAACCGGAGCGGCCCGGCAAGCAGTGCCTCGACGATCAGCAGCGTCCACCGGTCACCGACCCTGGCCAGGGCCTCGGCGAGGGGTGTCGCGGGGATCTCCGTTTCAGCCATGAGCTGATCGTAGCCGCAGTTGCTGGCTTCCCGGACATGTCAGTAGTAACTTGCAAGTTACTACCAACTAGAGGTGAGGCAGAGATGGCAATCTTCGACGAGATCCAGGCAGGCATCGAACAGGTAGCCGAGGGCGCGGGCTCCTCGGTGGTGGGCATCGGGCACCGGTGGGGGGCCGGGTCGGGCATCGTGCTCGGCGACGGCCAGGTTCTGACCAACGCGCATAACATCCGCTCCGACGAGGTGACGGTGACCTTCGCCGACGGGCGCACCGCGGAGGGGCGGCTGGCCGGGCGTGACATCGACGCCGACCTCGCGGTCATCGAGGTCGACACCGGCGGCGTCGCGGCGCTGCCGTGGGCCAGCGAGCCGGCCGCCAAGGTCGGCGCGCCCGTCTTCGCCGTGGCCAACCCCGGCGGGCGGGGCCTGCGGGTGACGTTCGGCACCGTCTCCGGCATCGACCGGGTCTTCCGCGGGCCGCGCGGCCGCCGCATCACCGGCAGCCTCGAGCACACCGCCCCCCTGCTGCCCGGCTCGTCCGGCGGCCCGGTCCTGACCACCGGCGGTGAGCTGCTCGGCATCAACACCAACCGCCTTGGCGAGGGCTTCTACCTGGCCATCCCCGCCGATCAGGCGCTCCGCGACCGGGCCAGCGCGCTCGCCGCGGGCGAATCGGCGGCACCGCCGCGGCTGGGCATCGCCATCGCTCCCGGCCACGTCGCCAGGCGGCTGCGCCGCGCGGTCGGCCTGCCGGAGGCCGACGGCCTGCTCATCCGCGGTGTCACCGAGGACAGCCCGGCCGCGAACGCCGGCCTGGCGTCCGGTGACCTGATCACCGCGGCCGCGGGCAACCCGGTACGCAGCCCCGACGACCTGTTCGACGCGCTGGCGGCGGCCAGCGGCACGCTGGAGCTCACGGTCGTCCGCGGCACGGAAGAACGCACCATCCAGGTGACCTTGTCCGGGCAGACTGTGTAAGCCGCCAAGGTAAAAGCCACCGTCCGTTCTGGATACTGCTCTTCATTCAGAACGGACGGTGGCTTTCTCACTCTTCGCTAGAAGAGGATCTGGAGATTGTTCTGGGCCGGTGGAATGTTGTTGGGACCTCCGCCGAAGTCGTCGACGAAGTAGACGGCGTCGGCGCCGGGCTTGACCGCCAGGCCGAACAGGTTGCCCCCGCCGCCCTGGTTGTTGTCCACGGTCACGGTGGCCACCTGCATCCCGTCAGGCCTGGTTTCCACCATGTTCCCGTCGCCGCCGTTGACGGTCAGGATGTGACCGTTGGGCGCGATGGCCAGGCCGAGCGGGAAGTTCAGCGCGTTGCCTTCGGAAACGGTGGAACCGGTGCCGTCATCCTTGAAGCGGGTCACCGCGTGGGGAATGGCGGCGATCCTGCTGTTCGCCGTGTCGGCGACGTACAGGGTGCCGTCCGGGCCGAGGCCCACCCCGGTGGGCCCGATGACCAGCGCGGCTGGGTCGGTACGGGCCGAGAAGCCCGAGCCGATCTGGGTGCTCTTCACCACTTCCGGTGCCTCGCCGGGTCCGCTGGTGATGACCAGCCGCTGCACCGTGCCCCCGTTGGGGTTCGCCGGTCCGAGGATGCCGCCCAGCACGTTGGTCACGAACAGCTCGGAGATGCCGCCACCGTCAAGGGCGGTCATGTCCCACGGGCCGTCGATGCCGTGGCCCGTGATCGTCTTCCGGACTTGGCCGAACTGATCGAGGACGATCAGGCACCCGGGTCCGGAGATGTTGCCGTTCTGGGTGGGCAGCGAGCCGACGATCACCCAGCCGCTGCGCAGCGCCACCAGCGCGGTGGTGAGGCCGACGCCGCCGGGGCATGAGCTGTCGCTGACCGTGGCGAACAGCGACGCCCCGCCGTGCGGCTTGACCTGGACGATCGTGGTGCCGGTTCCCTGGACGTTGTCCGAGTTGTTGAAGTTGCTGACCAGGACGTCGCCCTGCTGAAGGTTGCCGGTGCTGCGCGGCACGACGGCCACGCCGTAGGGGTTGACGTCCCCGTTCTGCGGGATGGTCGACGCGACAATCTTGGTGTGCTTCAGCCCGCCGATGAACGTGCCTGAGGCGTTCGCCGACGTCGCCAGGACGCCGCTGCCGGCCAGCAGGCCGGCCGCGGCGGTGACGGTTGCGATGATCGCCGCAGACCGCCGGGTGGGTTTCATGTCAGTACGCTCCCTCCGGTATAGCTCCTCCCCAAAGTGGGCACGGACCGGAGGTCGGGACTGGTTCGAATCTGAGCGGAACTGAGCCAAATTTCTGTTTACCAGATGGCTGACCGTCACCTTGGCGTAACACGAGCGTTGGTAAGGAGACCGTAAGACCTGCCCGCTTTTCGCGCACCTGATTCTTGATCCTCGCGAGCATCGCGGCCATGCCGCGCAGCCGGAGCGGGCTGACCAGGTGCGCGAGCCCCAGCTCGCCGGTGAACTCCGCGGGGGTGGCCAGCACCTCGTCCGCTGGCATCCCGTCAAGGCCGGCGTGCAGTATGCCGGCGAAGCCGCGAGTCGTCGGCGCCTCCCTGGGCGCGTCGAAGAACAGGTGGACGGTGTCGTCCTCGGCCACCTCGACGGCGAGGAACAGCGGGCTCTGGCATTCCGGCACCGACTCGAGCAGGTCGCGGTGGTCGGCGTAGCGGCCGGGCAGAGCGGGCAGGTCCTCGGAGAACTCCAGCAGCAGCTGGAGCCGGTCTTTGTCGCCTACTGAGGCGAAGTCGTCGGCGATCTCCCGCAGCCGGGGATTGGTCATGGGTTCTCCCCTCGCGTGATCGGAACGCGGACGCTGTTCCCCCACTCCGTCCACGACCCGTCGTAGTTGCGCACGTGCGGGTAGCCGAGCAGGTGCTGGAGCACGAACCAGGTGTGGCTGGAGCGCTCGCCGATGCGGCAGTACACCACGATGTCGTCATCGAGGCCGAGTCCCGCCTCATCGCGGTAGATCGCCTCGAGCTCCGCGCGGGTGCGGAAGGTGGCGTCCGCCGCGGCCGCGCGCGCCCACGGGACGCTCCGGGCGCCGGGGATGTGGCCGCCGCGCACGGCGCCTTCCTGCGGGTAGTCGGGCATGTGCAGCAATTCGCCGGTGTACTCGCCCGGCGACCGCACGTCGATCAGCGGCTTGCCCAGGTGGGCGCGCACCTCATCGCGGAACGCGCGGATCCGCGAGTCGTCGCGGTCGACCACCGGGTAGTCGGCCCGCTTGCGGTCCGGGATCTCGGTGGTGACCGGGCGGCCCTCGGCGATCCACTTGGCCCGCCCGCCGTCCATCAGCCGCACGTCGGGGTGCCCGAACAGCGAGCAGACCCACAGCGCGTAGGCGGCCCACCAGTTGTTCCGGTCGCCGTAGAGGACCAGCGTCGTGTCGCGGGCGATGCCCTTCTCCGACATCAGCCGGGCGAAGCCGGCCCCGTCGACGTAGTCGCGGGTGACCGGGTCGTTGAGCTCGGTGTGCCAGTCGAGCTTGACCGCGCCGGGGATGTGGCCGGTCTCGTACAGCAGGATGTCCTCGTCGGACTCGGCCACTACCAGGCCGGGGTCGTCGAGGTGTTCGGCCACCCACTCGGTGGACACGATCATCTCCGGGTGGGCGTACTCCTGGAACTTGGCCGCGGAGTCATAGGGCAGCGCCATCGTTAGCCTCACTTCCGCTCGGAATCTCTACAGTCACGTATCCAAACACGCCGTCGCCGCTAGTCCTTCCGTCAGGCTAACGCGCCGGAACCGCGGCGGCCCCGCCCGGCGTCCAAGGGACATGCGACGGGAGATACCGCGAATACTGGGCACCACCATCGTCGCCGCCTGCGCCGCCACCGCGGTGGCGGCCTGTGGTACCACGCACGTGCCGGGACCCGCGACGGCCGCGACGACCGCGGGGCCGCGGCCGGCTTCGCCGTCTCCGGCGGCCTCGCCGCGGCAGCGTGCGGAGGCCGACGCCGCGGCCATCCTGGCGTCGTTCGTCGCGCCGCCGGGCGCGCGGCGGCTGCTGGCCGCGCCCGCGCTCGACGGGGGCGTGCTCAAGACCGCCTCCGACTTCCCCGGCTCCACCGCGCTGGTCGACGATACGTCGTGGTGGCTGGCGCCCGGCCAGCCCCAGGCGCTGCTGACCTGGGAGAAGGGGCGCCTGCCGCACGAGTTCGCGCCCGGGGACGCCACGTTCGGGCAGACGATGTCCGACACGTTCTCGCTGCCCCCGGTTTCCGGCGTGCTGAACACCAGGGACCTGGTAGTCGAGGTGGTCAGCGCGGGGGGCGGGCGGACCGCGATCCGGGTGGACGCCCAGGTGACGTGGCAGCCGCCCCGGCCGGCCGCCGAGCGCGTGCCGTCCGCCGCTCGTGTCGTGACGATCACCCAGCTGCCCACCCTGCTGCCGCACGCCAAGCG
>Ga0318552_10000526_pt1 | contig 12039 bp, 12 predicted proteins | sample GRESIP082b2f20_FD_203516 | JGI IMG/M metagenome (GOLD analysis project Ga0318552, IMG submission 203516) | Tropical soil microbial communities from Luquillo Experimental Forest, Puerto Rico - GRE.SIPMG.082b2f20 | ecosystem: Environmental > Terrestrial > Soil > Tropical forest > Bulk soil...
TATAGGCAGTGAGTCATGGAGCGGCACGGGTGAAGCGCCATTGATGGGTTGGCCCGGGCCCGGCTGGCCCCACTCTGACCTGGCACGGCACCGGGCCGCGCCGTCCGCCGGCGCCCGGCTGTACCGGCCAGGACCCCAGCGAAATAACCGGTGAACCAGCCCGTTTGAAATCTGGCATTTCCGGGTGCCGCAATGCGGATAATCAGGTCACCTATGTGTAATGGCGCCGTAGCCGGATATAAATGGCTCCGCCCGGTCCCGGCGCGGCCGGGCCACCGCTCACCGACGGCCTGACCGCCGGGCCCCGGCGGCCGGTCGGGCGGCGCGCCCGGCTATGACGGTGGCCCATGACTGGCCGCACCAGGCTGACCGGCCTGACCGCTCTGGCCGGCCGGAATGGCCGGGATGGGCGGCAGCGGGGCGGCGGTCCCGGTGACCGGCGGGGTACTGCCAGCCATTGCTGGCCCGGCGAGGCGGGCTATCCCCCAGACCGCGACCGCACAGGCGGCCAGTTCGACGACGATCTGGCCGGGCCCGTCACTGAGCCGCTCGTGATAGATGAGCAGCCCCAGCAGTGACCCGGTGACCCGGTTCCAGCACCGCAAAGGCTGGCAGGAAGGCAGCCAGGGCCGCGGCGCGGTAGCCGTTTTGCTGAATCGTGAAGGCCAGCAGGCCAACGGCGATCAGCAGGTACAGCCGGACATCGGCGAACACACCCAGCAGGTGGCCGGCGGACAGCACCGTCACCGTCTTGATGACCGCGTCGGTGGTGCCGGCTGCTATCCCGCCTGCCACACCGAACAGCAGCGCCCGGCGGTGGCTGCCGAACCGGCGGGCCAGGATCGTGCACAGCCCGATCAGGGCCGCCATCGCGGCCGTGGCCAGCCCGAGCACCGCGGTGCTCGCGGTGCGCTGGCCGCCGGTGGGCTGGCCCACCGCCAGGAAGACGGCCAGCCCGCCCACGACCGCCAGGGTGGCTGCCCATTCAGCCGGGCGCAGCGAGCGCCGGTCCCGCCGGGCGGCCAGTGCCAGCGCGAACAGCAGGCTGGTCGCCAGCACCGGCTCGATCACCACCAGCCTGCCCAGGCCGAGCGCGACGGCTTGCAGCGCAAAGCCGGCGATGACCGCGGCCATGCCCGCCAGCCAGATGGGGCGCCGGGCCAGCTTGACCAGTACCGCCAGGTCGAACGCACGCTCCGACGGTAGATGGCGGGCTACCCCATGCTGGGTCACCGTGGCGATGGCGTAGCAGCCACTCCCGGCCAGTGCCAGCCCGGCAGCCAGCAGCTGCACCTGGCTCGTCACCGCGATGCCGTCCGCAGCAGCAGCGGGCCAGCGGCAGCGCGGCGGGCTTTCGCCCCCGCCCCGTGGCGCAGTGGGCTGGCCCGCGAACCGCCACCTGACGCCATGCCCTGACACCAGCCCTCACCAGCAGCCTTTGCACGCATCGTCTCCCGGGGATGAGGCCAGGACAAGGCTCCCTGCCGCACCAGCTTCACCGCTGGCCCGCGAGGGCGGCGAGCACTTCGGCGGCCGCGCGCTGGCCGGACTGGACGGCTCCGTCCATGTACCCGCTCCAGCGGGTGGCGGTCTCCGTGCCTGCCCAGTGCAGCAGGCCCACCGGCCGGCGGAGCGCGGGGCCGAACTGGGTCCAGGTCCCGGGCGGGAAGTGCGCCCCGTAGCAGCCGCGGGTCCACGGGTCGCCGGTCCAGTCATGCTCGACGTACTCGGCCGGCCGGCCCGCGGCGGGCCCGAAGTAACGCCGGAATGAGGCGAGCACCTCAGCGCGGCGCTGGGCGGCGCCTGCCCGGGCAAGGCGGCGGGCTTCCGCCCCGGTCACGAAGCCGAGCAGGATGCCGGGCCGGCCCGCGGGCGGGCCGGTGTCGAAGGTGACCCGGGCGCCCGGGCCGTCCGAGGTGGCCTGGCCGTTATACCCGGCGGCGCGCCAGAACGGCTCGTCGTAGACGGCCAGGCATTTGATCACCGAGCCCATCGGGGCGGCCTGGGTGAGCTGGTCGCGGTCGGCGGGCAGCGGCGGGTCGTAGCCGATCCGCCCGGCCAGCGCGGGCGGCACCGCGACCACGGCGCGGCGCCCGGTCGCGACCAGCCCGGCCGCATGCACGGTGACCCTGGATGGCCCTTGTTCGATCCGGCTGACCGGGATGCCGAGCCGCAGGCTGCCGGGGCCGAGCTGCTCAGCCAGCCTGATCGCGACCAGCTGCGATCCGCCGGCGAACCGGTCCTGCTGCGCCGCTCCCGAGGTCTCCGCGAGCTGCCGGAACCCGCCGGCCGAGCGCAGGTAGAACAGCACATGCAGGAGCGAGACCTCACTTGGCTCGCAGGCGAGCACGCCCTGGCAGAACGCCCCGATCGCGAACCTGCCGAGCCGGGTGCTGGTGTTCCGCCGGGCCCAGTCGGCGAGGGTGCGGGCATCGGCCGCGGCGGCGCCGGTGGCCCGCCAGGGCGCCTCCACCGGGATCCGCCGGGCCATGCGGTCGAGGGAGAGCACGGCCCGGCCGGCATCGGCCAGCTGCAGCGGGCTCAGCCCTGGGACGGCCCGGTACCGGTACTGCCGGCCGCCGATTTCCAGCACCGCCCGGCCGCTCGTGAAGATCGGCTGCGTGGCCACACCCAGGTCGGCTGCCAGCGCCAGAATGTGCCGCTGCGCAGGCCCGACGAACTGGCCGCCCAGGTCGGCGACGTGGCCTGCGGCGAGGCGGTGGTTCAGCACCCGCCCGCCGACCCGGTCCCGCGCCTCGATGACCAGCACGCTGTGCCCGGCCCGCCGCAGGTCCCTGGCCGCGGCCAGCCCGGCCAGGCCGGCGCCCACCACGATGACATCGGCGTCCGCCCGGCTGGCCATGACTCGCCGCTACCCGCCGGTGTGGGCGGTGAGCATCCCGGCGGTGGCGGCGGTGCTGGCAGCCAAGGTCGCCTCCGGTTATCGCGGCGGGCGGCGTCCTGGTTCCGGGCGCCAGGCAGCATGATCTTCGATGACACCCGGATGTGTCATCCTTCCCGGCGAATGAACCTCTGCGGGCCGGTCCCGCGCGGAGGAGACTGGGCTGATGCGGGCAGGACGTTCCCTCCAGCCGGTGCGGGAGTATCGGTGACACGGCACGGGGCCACCGGGTGACAGCCTCGCCGGCGGTAACCGTGATCGGTGAGGCGCTGATCGACCTGGTGCCCGGCACGGGCGGGCGGACGTTTGTGGCCACCCCCGGCGGCAGTCCCTACAACGTGGCGATCGGCCTGGCCCGGCTGGGCATGGCGGCCCATCTGATGGCGCGGCTGGCCGACAACGCGTTCGGCCGCATCCTCCGCGGGCACGCGGTGGCGGAGGGCGTGAACCTGGCGTACGCCCCGCTGGCGAGTGAGCCGACGACGCTGGCGGTGGTCTCGCTCGACGGGCAGGCGCGGGCGAGCTACGACTTTTACACCGATGGCACCGCCGACTGGCAGTGGACGATGGCGGAGGCCGGCCGGGCGCCGGCGGACTCGGCCATCCTGCACTTCGGATCGATCGCATCCTGGACCGCGCCGGGGGACCTGCACATCCTCGGCCTTGCGTCCCGCATGCGGGGCCGGGGGAACGTCCTGGTGAGCTACGACCCCAACGTGCGGCCGCGGCTGCTGGCCGGCCCGGGCCCGGGCCGGACGGCGGTCGAGCGGGGCGTCCGCCTTGCCCATATCGTCAAGGCCAGCGAGGAGGACATCACGTGGCTCTACCCGGACCGTACGGTCACCGAGGCTGCCCGGCTATGGCTGCGGCTCGGTGCGACCCTGGTGATCGTCACCGACGGGGCGAACGGTGCCGACGTGTTCATGGCCACGGACCCGGCGCTGCACCGGCCGACGCCCGCCGTCACCGTGGTGGACACGGTCGGCGCGGGTGACGCCTTCACCGCGGGCCTGCTCGCCTCGCTCAGCTGGCACAGCCTCCAGTCCCCCGCACAGCTCGCCCGGTGCCAGCCGGGAGATCTGGCCGGCGTGGTCGATGACGCGGCCCTGGTGGCGGCCCTGGCGTGTGAGCGGCCCGGCGCCGACCCGCCGGCGCTGGCCGAATTCACCAGCCGCCGCTCCTGACCCGGATGACCAGCCTGGGGCCGGGCTGCGGCAGCGATCGCCAGCCGCTGAGTCTCCGGCGCGCTTACCGCTGCCGGGGAGTGGTCACCCGGTTGCCGGACCCAGACGAGTGCACGAACACGCGCTGCCCGGCCGGCTGCTCGCTGGCAAGCAGCGCCAGCATGTCCTCGTCGCCGTCCTGGGCCCGCCCGACGAACCTGCGGCCGTCAGCGTCGAGCCTGCCGAGCACGAAGCCGGTGCGGGTGCCGCCCCGGCCGCGGACAACGGTATACGTCTCGACAGTGGCCCTGCCGTCCGCAGCGGCGGCCCGCTCGGGCACCGGCCCGGCATCGAGCCCAGCCTGCAGCGCGGCACTGCGCCCGGTCCGCCACGGCGCGGGGATGGTGGAGTAGACGCCGGCCGAGTACTTGCTGAGCATGCCGCCGTTGGCGCCGACGAAACCGTAGCTGCCGGGGCGGGCGCGGGCGCGCTGCACGGTCTCGGCGATGGCGTGCATCGAGTAGTTGTTGCCCGGGCCGCCGAAGAACGGCAGCCCACCGGTGACGGTGAGGCCGCGCGGATCATCGGGTGCCAGGCCGAGGCCGTCGGCGACCACCGTGACCGCGATGGGGAAGCAGGAGTACAGGTCGAACGTGGACACCTCGCCGGGCCCGATCCCGGCCACCTCCAGTGCGTGCCTGGCAGCGGCGGCCAGTGCGGGCGCCCGGCTCAGCTCCGGGCGGTCGAGCAGATCCCGCTCGCGCAGGTCAGCGTGGCCGGCCAGGAATACCCACCGCGCCTCCGGGACGCCGAGCCGGCGGGCCGCGGCGACCGGCATCAGCATCACCGCGGCTGCCTGGTTTACCTTTTCCCGTGCGACCAGGTAGCGGGTGTACGGGTCGGCGATCATCCGGTTCGCCACAGTGGGGGTGATGAGTTCCGCGGCGGTCCGCTCGACCGGCGCGCTGGCGTACGGGTTGCGGGCGGCGACCCGGGTGAAGGGCGCGAACAGCCGCCCCATGCCGAGCGCGTACTCGGCGCGGGACTGGCCGAGCCGGGCGCGGCGGGAGTTCTCCAACAGCGCATATGTCGCGGGCGCTCCCGTCAGCCCATGCGCGGCCAGTGGCGGCGAGAGCAGGCCGCCGAGCCCGTAACCGCGGTCCTCCAGGTCGCCCCCGGCGTGCTCGGACCAGTCGGGGCGGTCGCCCGCCTTCGCCAGTGCCCGGGCGGTCGAGATCGCCTCCGCGCCGCAGACCAGCGCCACCCCGGTCCCGCCCGCCGCGATCGCCGCCGCAAGTTCGGTCACCAGGTGCTGGGGGCTCTGCCCGCCAGCGACCTCCAGGATGGCCCGCCGCGGCGCGGCGCCCACCCGCCCGGTAACCGAGCGCGGGAAGTTATCCGAGCGGCCGAGCGGGGCCCGGGCACCGGGCGCGGAGTTCTCGAACTGCCGGGTAGCCGCCACCGTGTCCACCGCGGCCGTGACCGCGGCGGGGTCCGCGCCGGTGTCGGCCAGTGCCGCACGGACCGCGTCGGCCGCGAGGTCGACGGGTGAGCGCTGCCGGTAGCCGGCGCTGCCAAGTGGCTCGGAGACCTGGCCGACGCCGGCGATGACCGGGGTGCGAGGGTCGAGATGCCGGTACGGCATGTGCGGGCTCCCAGATCAGCCGCGTTCACTGACCCACACCGAAACCTGCGCGGGTTCCAGGCCGTGGGATACCACCGCGGCCAGGTCGTCGCGGACCGAGTTCAGGTCCACAGTGTCCTTCAGCCGGGCTGCGAACGCGGCGATGGTGTGGACGGCGTCATAACGGGCCCGGTTGAACCGCCGGCCCACGATCCTCTCCCCCACAGCACGGAACGCTACCGGCGGACCGTTCCGGGGACGTTACCGCCCCGGCGGCCGCCCCGGCTCCGTGCCGTGACCCTGCCCGTGCTGAAGATGGTGGAATTGGCGCCATGGGTGTGCGGCTGGCCGGCGGGCGCAACCGGGCGGGGACGGCCGCTGCCGTGGCCGGGATCATGCTGGCCGGGCTGCTCACCGCTGGCTGCACGCATGAGACGGCCAGCCAGCGGGCGGCGCTGGCATCGTGCACCAGGTTCGCCATCAGTGTCATCGAGCATCACATCACTGTCAGGTCACTGCCGGCTGCCTGTCACGGCCTGACCAGAGCCCAGGTCAACGCGGCCGCCGACATTGCCCTCGCCGAAACGGCGGGCAAAGTGCGCAGCGTGACCCGCGACCGCATCGCCAGGACCCGCCCGCTGCTGGGCTACCCGCTGGCCAGCTTCCCGGCCCAGCCGAACCCGCCGGTCACCGCGGTGTATTCTCGCCCGGCCGGCGGCCCGCCGCTGGCCCTGGTCGCCCTGGTCACCTGGCTGATGACGGTTGCGTTGGGGGGCCTGATGCTGGCCAGGTGGGCTCTCCGGGGCAGGCGCCGCCGGGCCGCCGGCGGCGAGGTGCGGTCCCTGCCGGCGATGAACGTGGCCCACTTCGGGCTGGCCCTGGCCGGCCTGGCGGCATGGATCGGCTACCTGGTGACGGGCCTGACCGGGCTGGCCTGGGCCGCCTGTGCGTTGCTGCTGCCAGTGGCTGGATTTGGCATGGTGCTGGTGAGCCGGTGGTTCCCGGAGCGCTCCACGGCGGACGTGGCAGTCTCAGCGTCACCGCCCCGTCCCGTCGCCGCGGGCGCCGTGTCCGCTCCGGCCCGTTCCGGCCCGGCACCAGGCCGGGCCGTCGCGGACCTGCGACCAGCGGTGGTCATCTCCGGCCCACCTCCGGTTCAGGCCGGTCCTGGCCAGCCGCCAGCCCGGCACCCGCCTGCCCTGATCGTGGTGACACATGTAGCCCTCGCCACGGCGACCATCCTGTTCGCGGTGCTGGCGGCTGTGGCCGCCGGGTAGGCGCACGCCCAGCGCCCTGGCCGGCGCCGGGGCGCTGCCGAGTGGCGACCCACTGGGGCCGGAGTAGCCTGTGGACCATGCGTCGGATTGCGCAAGTCGTCGGCGCCGTCTTCCTGGTTCTCGGCGTCTTCTGGACCGGGCGTGAGAGTGGACACGGCCTGACCGCCTTCTGGGAGCACTGGTGGTGCCCGATCCCGCTGGTGCTGATCCTGCTCGGCCTGGCCGCGGTACTGGTGGCCCGGCGGCCCTCCCCCACCGCCTAAGGTCAGCCGGATCGCTCAGGCCGGATCCACGGTCATGACGGTGTGCCCGATCCGCACCTTGTCGCCTCTCTTCACCCACTGGGCCGTCTGGATGCGGCGCCCGTTCAGCCAGGTGCCGTTGGTCGAATCCAGGTCCTCGACATACCAGCGGCCGTGGGCAACCTGAAAGCGCGCGTGAAAGCTGGAGGCGAACTCGTCGTTGATGGCCAGGTTGCCCTGGCGGCCGACGGTGAAGTTGGCATCGAACGTATGGCTATCATCCCCGGCCCTGATGATCAGGGCTGGGTTGCGAATCGCCTCGACGCGCGTGCCCTTGCGCCGGCCAGCGATCGCGGACGCGGCGGCCCGCCAGGCGGCCTGGTCCTGCTCGGTGATACCGTCCCACGGCGCCAACGGGGTCGGGTGGGCGGCACGGTAAGCCTCATAGGCGCTTCGTGCGAGATCGCCGGGATCGGCGCTGGCCACGCAACGATGATGCCAGGAAGCGGAGTTGGCGGGAAGCACCCGGCCGTGCACTCTGGCGCAGCGGCGGCACCCAGCTGATCATCGATAGCATCGGGCTGTGCGCAAGATCGAGACCGACTATCTGGTCGTCGGGGCAGGCGCCGCCGGCCTGGCCTTCGTCGACGCGCTGATCGCCGCCAGCGAGGCCGACGTGGTGATGGTGGACCGGCGCCACCAGCCGGGCGGCCACTGGAACGATGCCTACCCATTCGTGCGCCTGCACGGCCCGTCGGCCCTGTATGGCGTCAACTCCCGGCGGCTGGGCAGCGACGTGATCGAGCAGACGGGGCCCAACGCCGGTTACTACCCGCGCGCGACCGCGGCCGAGATCTGCGCCTACTACCAGCAGGTACTCAATGAGGTACTGCTGCCTTCGGGACGGGTCCGCTTCTTCGGCATGTCCGACCGCGCCGGTGCGGCCGGGAACAATCAGCAGTTCACGTCCCGGCTGACGGGGGAGACGACGGCGGTTCGGGTCAGGAAGCGGGTCGTGGACGCACGGTATCTCGAGCCGTCGATCCCGGCTACGCATGCACCGCCGTTCGGAATCGAACCAGGGGTTCGGGTGATCCCGGTCAACGATCTCGTCGGGCTGACCCGCCCGGCCAGCGGGTTCACGATCCTCGGTGGCGGAAAGACCGCGATCGACGCGTGCCTGTGGCTGCTCGAGACGGGGGTGCCACCGGCGGCGATCCGCTGGATCCGGCCCCGGGATGCCTGGCTCCTTGACCGGTCCTATCAGCAGCCGCTCGGGCTTCTGCCGCGGCTGATAGAGGGCGTGTCGCTGTACCTGGCGGCCGCGGCCGAGGCCCGGGACGTCAGCGACCTGTTCTGGCGGCTGGAATCCTGCGGCCAGCTTCTGCGGCTCGATCCCGGGGTCCAGCCGACGATGTTCCGGTGCGCGACGGTGAGCCAGCACGAGCTGGTGAGCCTGCGCAGCATCGATAACGTGATTCGCCTCGGGCGGGTCGCGCGCATCGCGCCCGATCACATCGAGCTCGCTGGTGGCTCGATCCCGGCCGACCCGGGGCAGGTCCACGTGGACTGCTCAGCGGCCGGCCTTCGCACCAAGCCCGCCCGCCCGGTGTTCTCCGGCAAACTGATCACGCTGCAGCAGATCCGTACCTGCCAGCCGGTCTTCAGCGCCGCGCTGACCGGTTACGTCGAGGCCACCTACGCCGACGACGCGCGGAAGAACCAGATCTGCCCGGCAAACCGGTATCCCGATGCAGCCATGGACTGGATCGGAGTCACCTGCACCGCCTGGCGCGCCGAGATCATCTGGGCGACGGATCCTGACCTGGTTTCCTGGATGGAGCACGCCCGGCTCAACGCCACCTGCGGCATGGGCGCTTACCGGGACGACCCGCAGATGACGTCGGCACTCGCCCGCCTCTTCACTAATGTCGAGCCCGCGATCAGCAACCTGGAAACGCTCCAGGCGGGGATCCCTGCCGGCCCGCGCTAACCACCGGCCCGCCAGCAGCACCAGCCGCGGCGGCACGTTCCGCCCTGCCCCTTGAAACCGGCCGGCACCGGCCTGCTGGTGATAGGTTCCAGCCGTGTCCGCGCCGGAGCTCCGCGCCCCCGGCCAGGACGGTACCGGGGCACATCTGCCGCCAGCCGCAGGCCACAGCGCGCTGGTCGACTTGTTCCCGGTGCCGGCCGAGCCGGCCCCGCGCACTGGCCTGGTGCGCTGGGCGCTGGTCCTGGTCCAGGTCGCCGTGGTCGCCCTCGGCGCGCTGGCGATGCTGGCCCGCGTCGGCGGCCGGCCGGCCTGGGACAGTGTCTGGGCTGAGGACCCGGGCGTCTACCTGCCCGGAGCGCTCGCGCATCCCTGGCACTTGCTGCAGTCGTATGCGGGATACCTGCAGTTAATCCCGCGCCTGATCGGCCAGGTTGCCGCGCTGCTGCCGATCAGGCATGCCTCGGACGCCTTCGCGGTCGGCGGTGCGCTGGTCGCATCGGCGTGCGCGCTGTTCGTTTACCACGCCAGCTCGGGCCACGTCAGCTCACGCTGGCTGCGCGCCCTGCTCGGCTTGTCCGTGCTGCTGCTGCCGGTGGCGCAGCTCGAGGTCGCAGACAACGGCGTCAATTCCATCTGGTACCTGCTCTATGCGCTGTTCTGGGCGGCCCTCTGGCGGCCGCGCACCCGCACCGGCGCGGCGCTTTCCGCTGTGGTTGCGTTCGCAGCGGCGGGCTCCAGCTCGCTAGCCATCCTGTTCGTGCCACTGTTCGCTGCCCGCGCGATGGTGGTGCCGCCACGCCTGCGCGAGCACGCCGCGACCGCCGGCTGGGCGGTCGGCTGCCTGCTGCAGCTCCTGGTCATCCTGACCAGCCACCTGTCCCGGCTCGCAGTTCGCAGTCTTTCCAATGCGGTGCCGTACTACGCGCACGAGGTCCTGCTCCCCGCGCTGGGCTGGCACCTTGCCTGGCACCTGCGCCACCTGGTGGGGCTGACCGCTGCCACCCTGCTCGCCGGCAGCCTCATCGCCATCGTCCTGGCGGTCGTGGTCGCTACCCAGGACCGGCGGTGCCGGGTGTTCGTGCTTACCGCCGTGGCGACCGGCCTGCTGCTCAGCGCGGTGACCTCGGTCCTGGCCTGGGGCGGGCCGCGGCAGCGAGTCACCATCGCGGTGGAGCACGGCGCCCGGTACGCCACCGTCCCCATCCTGCTGCTCGACGCGGCGCTGATCGTGGCGGCGGACGCCTACGCCCGTCGCTGGTGGCCTCGCCCCAGGGCCATCGCCGCCGTCACTGCGCTGATAGCGGTACTGGCAGTCGGCTGGGCCACCGACTTCCGTTACCCGGTTCGCCACTTCGCCGGGCCTGCCTCAGCCTGGCAACCGACAGCCGGCGCGTGGCTTAGCCACTGCCAGCAGCAGCCGGCTGGGACTATCACGGTTACCTTCCGCAACTGGTGGGGCCCGGGCGAACTGGCCACGACGTTCAAGTGCTCGAGCCTGCGCCGCTGACGTGTGGTGCCCTATGCAGGCAGCACCATCGACCGGGGGCAGTCGCCGGTCTGCCGCCCGCCGACGGCGAAGCGATGATCCGGCGGGCCGTGATCGCGCGGGGAGTCCACAGCCGGGGTCGATTATAAGGATTGACTTATATAACTTCCTCCTGATACTTTCGCGGCGTGCACGCGTTCGATGTGCTCGGCGATCCGGTACGCCGCCGGATTCTCGAGCTGCTCGCCGAGGGTGAGCTGACCTCCGGCGCGATCTGCGCGGCCGTTCAGCGGGAGTTCGGGATCTCTCAGCCGGCCGTCTCGCAGCATCTGAGGGTGCTCCGGGACGGCGGTCTGGCCACCGTACGGCCCGAGGGAGCCCGGCGCCTGTACATGGTGAACTCCGTGCCGCTGCAGGAACTCGACGCGTGGCTCGATCGATTCCGGCGCTTTTGGGCCCCGCACCTGGAGGCGCTGGCGACGGAACTGGCCCGGGGCAGGCGGGAACGCCGCCTCGGCGGTGCTGGACCGGGCGGGAAGGGACAAGCTCCATGATCGACGTGACACAGCAGATCAACGCCGTACAGCGCAAGGTCGGGACGCGGGTCCTGGCGGCAGGTGAGGCGCGCACAGTCACCATCAGCCAGACGTTCGGCGCCGCCATCGAGGATGTCTGGGATGCGTGCACCAGCGCCGAGCGGATCCCCCGATGGTTCCTGCCGGTCTCGGGGGATCTACGGCCCGGTGGCCATTACCAGCTCGCGGGCAACGCGGGCGGCACGATCGAACGGTGTGACCCGCCTAAGAGCTTTTTCGCCACCTGGGAGTATGGCGGCGAGGTGAGCTGGATCGAAGTCCGGCTGACGGCCGAGGCGGCCGGCCAGACGCGGATGGAGATCGAGCACATCGCTCATGTAGACGACCAGCGATGGGCCGAGTTCGGCCCGGGTGCCGTCGGCATCGGCTGGGACATGGTGGTTATGGGCCTGAGCCTGCACCTGTCCGGCAGCCAGGCGGTCGATCCGCAGCACAGCGCGGCGTGGGCCGCGTCCGGGGAGGGCAAACGCTTCATGAAGCTCAGCGGCGCCCGCTGGTGCGAGGCCCACATCGCCAGCGGCGACGGCGAAGCCGATGCGCGTGCCAAGGCCGCGCGGACCCTAGCCGCCTACACCGGAGCCCCAGCGGAGCCAGCCGGGTGACTCCCGGTGCCTGCCGGGGCGAGCGCGCGTCGGTCCACACCCCCAGCCAGGCGGACATCACCCGCACGCGGCTCACCCCGGCTGCGGGAAACCTGACCCAAACGTTCAGAAGCTAGCTCCCGGGATCGCTAGCCGCACTTCCCTGGAGCGCTGT
>Ga0318552_10000534_pt1 | contig 11968 bp, 11 predicted proteins | sample GRESIP082b2f20_FD_203516 | JGI IMG/M metagenome (GOLD analysis project Ga0318552, IMG submission 203516) | Tropical soil microbial communities from Luquillo Experimental Forest, Puerto Rico - GRE.SIPMG.082b2f20 | ecosystem: Environmental > Terrestrial > Soil > Tropical forest > Bulk soil...
TGGGAACACATCCAGCGCGTCCTCACCGACTGCGGCAACAACATCTCCGAAGCCGCCCGGCGCCTCGGCATCACCCGCCGCACCCTCCAGCTCAAGCTGAAGAAGTACCCCCCTCGCGTCTAGCTTTTGCGAGCTAGCTTTGCCAGCTAGCTCTGCCAGACGAGATCGAGGCGGCCGATCGGGCTCGCGATGCGCAAGGTGATCGAACCCGACTTCGGGCCCACGAACTCGCCCCCGGCGGGGACCGAGAAGCGGATGCGGTAGGTCTTCTGGAAGGCCTTCTTGAACTCGTCCCTGACCGGGAAGAACTCGGTCTCGTAGGCGTCGGGGAGCTTTTCGATCCTGATCTCGTCGGGTGAGATCTCGTGCCCGAGGGCGTCCACCAGCGTCACTCGCCACGCCGAGCTCGACTTCTCGAGATCGTTCCAGGCGTACTGGGCGGACAGGGTGGTGACGTTGAACTCGTACGACTGCCGCACCGCCTCGAGCTGCGCCCGGCGGAGCGCGGCCCGATCGCTCTCCGACAGGCTGTAGATCGACGCGTAACGCTCGATGTAGGCCTCGCGGAAGTCCCAGCTCTTGTAGGTGGCCCAGGCCTCGAGCGCGATCTCCACCTCGTGCCAGGAGATCTGGTGGCGCGTCCAGCGCTGGTAGACGTGGTCGTAGTCGCGCGGGAGGTAGTCGCGGGGCGTCTCCGAGAAGTCGACGCGCACCTGCTCCTCGCGGAGGCACCCGGACGCCGACAACAGCGCGACGCCGGCCGCCGCCAGCCAGGCCAGCGCCGGCCGCCGGGCCCCGCCGATCATGGAAAGTCGCGGCGCCGGAAGAGCGTCACGAGCGGCGCCTCCTTCTCGAGCGCCTCGCGCCCCCCCTCCTCGCGATCGACGATGCCGAGGATGATGGCGACCTTGAGCCCGTGCTCGCGGACGCGCGCGATGGCCTTGAGCGCGGAGCCGCCGGTCGTCACCACGTCCTCGAGGATCGCCACGGGCATCCCGGGGCGCAAGGACTTGGTCCCCTCGAGCCAGGCGGCGGTGCCGTGCCCCTTCGCCTCCTTGCGCACGTAGAACGCGGGCAGCGGGCGGCCGGCGATGTAGCTCAGCGTCGACACCGCCGAGGCGAGCGGGTCGGCCCCCATCGTGACGCCGCCGATGGCCTCGACCTCGGGCGCCTTCTCCACCAGGACCCGCCCGAACAGGCTGCCGACCAGGTAGTGCCCCTCCGCCGTCAGCACCGTCTGCTTGCAGTCGATGTAGAAGTTGCTCTTGAGGCCCGAGGCCAGCGTGACCTCGCGCTGCTCGTACGACAGGCGCGTGAGCAGCGCGAGCAAACGGCGGCGGTTGTCCTCGAACAGCGCCTCGGCGCTCGCGCTCGACATCTGGGCGACCCCTTCTGACCGGCGGCGCGGCGCCTAGAGCCCCGACAGCCCGTCGAGCGGGTTGTCGCTGATGTCGTGCTTGCCCGGCGCCTTGATCTTGGACTTGGGCGCCTCCGCCTCCTTGTCCTTGCTGGCGCTGCTGCTCCCGCTGCCGTGCTTACCGCGCGCCGCCATGGCCGCCTGCTGGGCCTCGAGCCGGATCTTGGCCCGCTCCTCGTCGTTCTTCGCGTTGCGAAGCTTGGCGTCCATCTCCTTCTGGATGGTGGCGAGCTGAACCTTGTACTCCGCCTCGGCCTTGTTCTTTTCGGCCTCGATCCGCGCCTTGTCCGCTTCGACCCGCGCTTTCTCGGCCTGGACGCGCGCGATCTCGCTCTGGTGATCGGTGTACATCTTGTAGCCCACGCCGCCGCCGATGAGGACCAGCACCGTGGCGACGCTGACCACCGCCTTGACCGGCGAGTTCTTCGCCTTGTGCTGCATCTCGAGGTGGAGCCGCTCCTGGTGCAGCTTCATCTCCGCGTCGACGCGGTGACGGCGCTCGGCCTCCTGGACGCGCAGGTGCCCCTCGCGCTCCTGGGCCTCCCTCTCGGCCTGGAGCCGGCGGACCCGCTCCTCCTCGGCGAGACGGATGCGCTCGGCCTCCTCGCGCGCGGCGCGGTCCGCGGCCTCGCGGGCGGCGCGATCGGCTTCCTCGCGGGCCCGGACGTCGTCCTGCTCCTTGCGGACCCGGTCGTCCTCGAGCCGGCGGAGCTCCTTCAGCGAAAACAGAACCGAATTCTCACGACGCTCGTTCATGAACACCTTTCAGGTCGCCGCTAAAGGCGGCAGCAGCGCGCTTTTCCGATCTTATTGCGTAACACGCTTTGGCGTTAACTTCAACGCGCGCGACCGGGGATATCCCCTGGGACCGGCGTGGAATCCGGACGCAAATGTCGCCTGGAATCCCTGCAGCCTGCCGTCTCGCGAGGCTACTTCTTGAACGACGCGAGCAGTTTGTCGATCGCCGCGTCGTCGCGCTTGTCGGCAGCCGTCTTCGGCGTCGCCTTCTTGTCGTCGGCGGCGGCAGCGCCGGCCTTGGCGACCGGCTTCGACCCCGCCTTCGCGGGCGCCCCGTGGTGATGGTGCTTGCCCGCCGCGGCGGCGCCGCCCGCGTCGGCCACCGCCACCGCGGCTGCCGGCGCCGGCTTGTTCTTCGCAGCCATCGCCTCTTGGGCCTTCGCCTGCTCGATGGCGGCCTTCGAGGCCGCCTCGGCGGCCCGCGCCTTGGCCTCCTCGATCTTCGCGTTGGCCTCGGCAGCCCGGGCAGCGACGATCGCCGCCTGGCGCGCCTCGGCTGCCATCTGCAGCGAGTGCTGTCGCCAGAGCCCCAGCCCGACGATGCCGACACACAGAAGCAACATGGCCGCCATGGCCCACACCACCTTGACGGCGGGGTGAGTGCGGTCTCCCGGCAGATCGAACTTCGGAAGCACCACCTTTTCGCTCATCTTGAACGCGCTCCTTACGTCCGGAATACAGCAAGATGCGTTCCGGAGTGACAGTGAATTGTAAGTTAGTGGAAAGAGTTGCGCAACAGCTTCCAGAGCCTGTTTCACGGTGGATCCGTGCTGGTGACTCCCCCCCTCGATCACCTCACTTCGCACCTCACTTCGCACCTCAGTTCGCTTCCGTCCACGGGACGTCGAGGTCAACGACGAACGGCCGTCAGCTTCCCGCGCACCGTCCGTCCGCGCTATGGTGTGCCCCCTAGCGGCGCGAGGCGCGCCTCATCGAATGGCCACCTTCGTCGACCTGCACGCACATTATCTCCCTGGGCTGGACGACGGCGCCACCGACCGCGAGATGTCGATGCGCATGCTCCGCGCGGTGGCCGCCCTAGGGTTCTCGGACCTCTACGCGACGCCGCACCAGCGCGCCGGGATGTTCATGCCCGAGCGGGCGGCGATCGACCAGGCCTTCAGCGCCGTCTCGGCCGATGCGGCCGCGGCGGGCGTGACGGCGCGCCTCGGCCTCGGCGCGGAGAACTTCTGGGACGACGTCCTCCACCGGCGGCTCCAGCAAGGGGCCATCCCGAGCTACGGCGGGGGGCCGGCGTTCCTGTTCGAGGTCAACCCACAGCTCATGCCCCCGACGCTGGAGACGGAGCTCTTCCAGCTGCGAGTGGCCGGGCGGCTGCCGGTCATGGCCCACCCCGAACGGTACGTCGCCGTCCAGCGCGACGTCACCCTGGCCGAGCGGCTCGGCCGCCACGCCGTCATGATGGTGGACCTCGGCGCGCTCGACGGCGCCCACGGGCGCGCGGAGATGAAGACGGCGCGCAAGCTCGTGCTCGACGGGCTCGCCCACGCGGCGGCGAGCGACATCCACCGGCCCGAGGATCAGACCTCGGTGGCGGCGGGGATGGCCTGGATCCGCAAGCAGCTCGGGCCGGCGGCGCTCGACGAGATGTTGGCGGACAACCCGCGGCGGCTGCTCGCGGGCGAGATGCCGGACCCGCCCCGACCAGCATGAAGGGCCCGGCGAACCGGCGGCTCTACGTCAACGCCGCGCTGTCGCTGGCCGTCGGGGCGGCGTGCGTGGCGTTCGCCGTCCACGGCATGGACGGGCGCGCGGTCGCGCGCGCGCTCGTCGCGCTGTCGCCGCTCACGGTCGTCATCTACCTCGGCACGCTGGCGCTCACGCACCTCTTCCGAGGCTGGCGCTGGGAGTACCTGCTCCGGGCGCTGGGGGTGTCGCTGCCCTTCGGGCGCCTGATGCTGATCTCGTCGGCGGGCTTCATGGCCATCCTCGCCCTCCCCTTCCGCCTCGGCGAGCTCGCCCGCCCCTACTACGTCGCCCGCGAGCGCGGCGCGCGGATGAGCGCCCTGCTCGGCGCGGTCGCCGTCGAGCGGATCATCGACGGTCTGCTCATCTCGATCCTGTTCTTCGTCGCCAGCCTGGCGACCGCCGGGGACGCCTTCTCGCCGAAGCTCCACCTCGCGGCCTGGGTGTCGCTGGCCGGCTTCCTCGGCCTGACGGCGTTCCTGGTCGCGGCGCAGATCTGGACCGAACCGACGATCGCGTTCGCCCTCCGGGTCACGCTCGTCGAGCGCCTCGCGCCCGCCCGCGCCGCCGCGCTGGCCGACAAGCTCCGCGCGCTCATCTCCGGCTTCCGCGCCCTGCGGGACCACCGCAACTTCTCCATCTTCCTCTTGCAGTCGGTGATCTATTGGGGCGTGAACGGCTTCGGGATGTGGCTCCTGGCGCGGGGGATGGACCTGCCGATCTCGCTCGGCGCCGCCTTCGTCGTCATGTCGTTCACCGGCGTGGTGCTGACGCTCCCCAACTCGCCCGGTCTCGTCGGCCAGTTCCACGCCGCGATCAAGGCGGGCCTCCTGGCCTATCTCCCCGCCGCCGTCGTCAACTCGCGCGGCATCGCCTACGCCATCGTCCTGCACGGCATCCAGGCCGTCTGGTACGTCGCGATCGGCTCGAGCTGCGTCGTCGCCCTGGCACGCACCGGCGCGCACGCCCACCTGGCCGACGCCGTCCGCGAGGCGGAAGCAGACCCGGGTCCGATCGCCTGACAGCGGACCGGGATCAAATCGCGTGAGGGCGGACGAGCTCCGCTCGGCCGACCTCGTCGCGGGGGGCGCGGGACCCTTTGAGGGTCCCGATTAAAACAGATCCAGGAACATCGCCGCCCAGATCATGCCCTCGTCGGCGTGATAGGAGAGCGCCCGGCCGCGGTAGGGTCGGCCGTTCTTGGTGTAGAGCTCGAGGTAGTTGCCGTCGCGGGTGATGAGCTTGGCCATCTCGGCGCGGTGGCTCTCCATGCGCGGCCGATCGATGTCGCGCAGGACGTGGAGGTAGGCGGGGCCGAGCTGGGTCCAGCAGGCGTCGCCCTGGTAGTTGGGGGTGAACACGCGCGGGACCGGCAGCTCGCTGTCGGCGAGGCGGCGCTCGAAGTAGGCGAGCGGGATCGGGCGGGTCAGCCCGCGGTCTTCGAGGGTGTCGAGCGCGCGCTGGCGCATTCCGGGATCGGGGTAGAGGCCGAAGAAGAACGGCCAGACGTTCGCGTCCCCCGAGGGGAGGTCGCGGCAGAGCGCGTCGCGGAAGAAGTCGCCGGTCCAGTGCTGCGCGATCATCGCCTGCTCGAAGTCGTAGCCGCGGAACGGGTTCGGCAGCCGCGGCTCGTCCTCGAGCAGCCGGGCGAGCAGCGCCAGCATCGTGTTCGCGAACACCGTCGAGCGCCCGGTCATGCAGTCGCGCGGGCCCGAGAAGTAACCGTCCGTGCGCGCCAAGCCGAGCTCGGGGTCGAGCACCAGGCGGTGGTAGCGCTGGATCTCGGCAGCGAGCAGATCGCGGTGCTCGCCGACGAGGTGGTCGGAGCCCGCCTGGCGCAGCCCCCACAGCAAGAGCGGCAGCGAGTCGCTGCCGTAGGCGTAGACGTCGCGCGCGAACCGCCGGTTGAAGATCGTCGTCGTGATCTTTCCCGCGCGCGCGAACTTCTGGAGCCCGAAGGCCCACGAATCGATCACCCGCTCCCGCTCGCCGAGGCGGCAGAGCGCCGGCGTGCAGATGGCGAGGTCGCGCGTCCAGAACTGCTTGAAGTGCCCCGCCGACCCGGCGAAGAACTCGCCCGTCCAGCAGTCGGCGATCACCGAGCGGAGGATCGACTCCACGCTCCCCGCGTAGCGCTTCCAGCCGAACAGGCGCCGCAGGAACGAGCGGACCGCGACGTTGATCCCCGCCCCGGCGAGCGCCAGATCGAAGGGGAGCGGCGCCGCCTCGTTCGCGTTGGCGGGCGCGAGCTGGAGCCGCGGACCCAGAAGGGTCGTCGTCGGTCCTTGCTCGGAGGAGGCAACCGTCATCTGCCCTGTCCCTCTACGAAACGTGAATCGGCGCCTGAGTTAGAAATCTTTTCCTCGCACCGCACCGTTTCCCTCGAACGTTTGCACGCGCCGCGCGACGACAACATGGCGCGATCACCGAAACGCCCCCGACGGGAACACCCCAGGCTGCTCATGCGTGGAGGTCCCACATGCTCGGGCTCCCCGATGTCCGCGCGGCGCGCCGGGTTAGAGGGGGGACTGGACAGTCTCCTTATCGCGGGTAAAGTGCTGCGTTCACTGGCAAGTCCTATGGGGATGACGAACTCGCGTTGCGATCTGCACTTACATTCGTCGGCCTCGACCGGTAACGACGAGTGGTACACGCGCTTCTTCGGATGCCCGGAGAGCTACGCGGATCCAATCCGCCAGTACGAGCTCTGCAAGGCCCGCGGTATGACCTTGGTCACACTCACGGACCACGACACGATCGCCGGCGGGCTCGCGCTCATCGACCGCCCCGACTTCTTCCTCTCCGAGGAGGTCACGACGCAGTTCCCAGAGACCGAATGCGTCATGCACGTGCTGGCGTGGAACATCACGCCCAAGCAGCACGACCAGATCCAGGCCGTCCGCAAGGACATCTACCGGCTGTGCGAGCTCCTCAACCGTGAAGGGATCGCGCATGGGCTGGCCCACCCGCTCCTGAGCCCGAGCTGGAACCTCGACGCCGAGACCTTCGAGAAGCTGCTGCTGCTGTTCCCGACGATGGAGGCGGTCAACGGCCTCACCGATCGGCGGATCGAGCCCGACCTCAGCACGCTGCTCGAGCGCCTCACGCCAGACGTGATTGAGGCGCTGGCGGCCAAGCATGGGTTCCCGGCCTACGGCCGCACGCCGCACAAGAAGGCGCTGTCCGCCGGGTCGGACGACCACGTCCACCGCCGCTGCGGATCGGTCTACGTCGAGATCGACGAGCAGGGGCTGGCGCCGGGCGACTTCGTCGCCCGCTGCACGGCCGGCGAGGGGCGCGTCCGCGGTCACCAGGCGAACCTGAACGCGATGACCCTGTGCGTGAAGCACACGACCTATCACCACTTCAAGGAGCGCGCGAACGAGCGCGCCGACTATCGCAACCCGTTCGTCGACGTGATGGACCTGGTCGGCGGGCGCGATCCGCGGGGGGACGGCAGCGCGAACGGGTTCGTGGCCAGCCTGCTCGAGGGGGCCCGGCGAGCGGCGCTGGAGCCGGGCGGCCCGCTCGACATCCTCCGCATCCCGCACTACCCGTCGGAGGAGGAGGACGGGCGGGTCATGGAGAGCATCGCCCGCCTCTCCGATCGCGTGCTCGAGCGGGCGCTCGACGATCTGGTCGGCGCGGCGCAGGACTTCGACCTCTACGGCCTCTTCGGCGCGCTCCGCGATCTCGCGGGCGGGCTGGTCATCGCCGCCCCGGCCTTCTTCGCCGCCGATCACTTCGGCAAGCAGGAGCAGCAGTCCCGGCGGGTGCTCTCCGAGTGGCGGGCTTACCCGCTGCCCCCGCGGCCCGAGCGCCTGGCGCTGTTCTCCGACTCGCTCGAGCACGTCGACGGCGTCTCGACCTGGTGCCGCCGGTTCATCGACCAGGCGCGCGCCGCGGGGCGCGAGGTGCTGGTCCCGCACTGCGGTGACGCGCCGTCGGGCTTCCACCGTCTGCCGGCGCTGACGAGCTGCGCGGTGCCGCTCTACGAGCATTTCGACTTCCACGTCCCGTCGCTGATCGAGACGCTCGACTGGGTCTGGCGCGAGGGGATCACGCACGTCGAGCTCGCCACCCCCGGGCCGATGGGGATGGTGGGTCTGCTCGTGGCGAAGGTGCTGCGCCTGCCCGTGACGGCCAGCTACCACACCGAGGTCCCTTCGCTGGTCAAGAGCCTGGGCGGCAACCTGATGATGGAGAAGACGGCCCGCCGGTACCTGGCCTGGTTCTACGGGCGCGTCGATCGCGTATTCACCTTCTCCTCGGGCTCGCGCGACGCGCTCATCGACATGGGGGTCCGGCCCGACAAGCTGGCGGCCATGCCGGTGGCCGTCGATCCCTCGGACTTCTCACCCGAGCACCGCTCGACCGCGGTCTTCGATTTCCTCAACCTCGACGTGGGCGACCAGCCGGTGATCCTCAGCGTCGGGCGCATCTCGGGGGAGAAGAACCTCCCGGTGATCGTCGACGCCGTCGGGCGGCTGCAAGGGCGGCGCACGCCCCCGGTGCTGGTCGTCGTCGGCGACGGCCCGGAGCGGGAGAACCTCGAGAACCGCTACCGCCACCTCGACTACGTCCGCTTCGCGGGGCTGCAGCGGGGCGACACGCTGAAGAAGCTGTACGCGTCAGCGTCGGCGTTCGTGTTCGCCAGCCGCGTCGACACCCTCGGTCTCGTGAACATGGAGGCGATGGCCAGCGGCCTGCCGGTGTTCGTCCCCGCCGACGCCTGCATCGCCGAGTTCGTGACCCACGGCCTCTCCGCCGAGTGCTACGAGTTCGGGCCCGCCGGCCTGGCCGCGGCGCTCACCCGCGTGCTCAACGACCCGTCGCGCGCCGCCGCCCTCGGCGAGGGGGGTCGCCGCCTGATGATCGAGCGCTGGCAGCAGGCGCCGTTCTCGCAGATCTGGAAGTCGTTCACCGGCGAGGCTTAGCGCGTCGGGCGGAGACGGCTTGGCCGTCGGAGCCCATCGCGGGGAGCGCGGGACCCTCTCACGGTCCCGCTTTGCGCCAGGCGCGCGCCTCGGCCGGCGGCAGGAAGATCGACAGCGCCATGAGGTCGCACTCGCCGCAGGCGACCTCGAGGCTCGGCGTGGCGACGTAGAGCCGGCCGCGCACCGGGATCCCCGCGGGCGCCGCGAGCTCGCGGCGGCTGCCGTGCTCGCGCACGTGCAGCCGCCCGCCGGCGAGGTCCAGCCAGAGCGCGCCCAGGACGCCGTCCTCGGAGGGGGCGAGCGGGGTCGGCTGGCCGTCGCAGCCGTCGCAAGCGACGACCAGGCGCCCGCGCGCGTCGAGCTCGAGGGTGACGGCGGGCCGCGCACCGGCGAGGCGATCGGCGCCGGTCGCGTCGTAGAGCCAGACCCGCTGGCCGGCTTCGAGCTGCAAGTAGAGGTTCGCCCGCGAGAAGCCGTAGTCGCCGAGGACGCAGAGCGCGCCGGGCGGGCGCGGCTTCCCTTTGTCCTTGCCCTTGCCGTGGGGCGGGCGCAGGCGCGCGGGCGCGCCCGGGAGCGGGTGCGGCCGGGCGACCTCCTGCAGGTGCGCCTCCTCGCAGATGTGCGTGAACGCGCGGATGGTGCCGGGAGGCGGCGCGAGCGCGCCGGCGTGGAGCGCCGCGAGCGCGCCGGCGTGGGCGACCGCGAGCACGAGCACGGCCGCCGGCGCCATCTCAGCCCGGCGCGAGCTCGACGAGGGGCGCGCCCTCCTCCACCGCGTCCCCCTCCTTGACGAGCACGGCGGAGACCTTGCCCGCGGCGGGCGACTCGACGGGCATCTCCATCTTCATCGACTCGAGGATGACGACGGTCTGCCCCTCGGCGACGGCGTCGCCGACCTTGACCTCGATCTTCCAGACGGTGCCGGTGATGTGCGCGGGGATGCTGGTGGCCATTGCGCCCGAGAGTAAGGACCGAGGCGCGGCCGGGTCAAGGCGGCAGCGGCGGTTTCGGCATCGAGGCCGCCATGTGGAAGGCGAGCTCGCGATCGGTGTAGCGGTGCTCGGGACCGCGGATGCAGGCGATGCGGGCCGCACAGGAGAGCCGGCAGGGCTCGGCCGTGAGGCGGCGGTGGTGGCAGTCGGGGACGGAGAAGCCGGCGAGGCGGACCGCGCCCGCGGGGCAGGCCCCCACGCAGGGGGCCGGACACCCCGCACAGCCGTCGCCAAGCGGCGGCACCGGCGGCAGCTCGGCGTCGACGAGCAGGAGCGCGCGGTAAGCCCACCAGGCCCCGAACACCGGGTGGATCTGGAGCCCGAGCGGGCTCGGCCCACCGAGGCCCGCCGCGCGGCCGAGCCGCTGGAAGGGCACGACCGGCTGGGCGCCGGCGAACGGAAACATGATCCCGTGGCCCGCGCCGAGCGGCGCGAGCGCCGCCGGAACCGCCGCCTCGACCACCCGGCGCGTGAACCGGTCGAGGGGGTTCGGGGCGCCGTCGCGGGCCTCCGCGGCGGCTTCGAAGCGCTCGAAGAAGGCGCCGCCCCCCGAGCCAACGACGAGCGCGCCTCGGGCCCCCGGGCGCAGCCCCGCGAGGCGTAGCGCGGGCGAGAGGGGGGCGCAGGCCGCGTCGAAGGCGGCCTCGCCGAGCGGCAGGAGGACGTTCAGCCCGAGCGGCGCGAGCGCGCGCTCGAGCTCGCGGAGGACCGCCGCGCCGTCCGTCGCGCCCGTCGCGGCCCCGCTACTTGAGGTTGAACGGGTACGGCGTCGTGAGCCCGTCCGACGGCGGGAAGCTGGCGCCCTTGACCGCCTTCTCCACGCACGAGCCGGTCGGGGTTCCGGCGAACTTGCCCGTCACCGTCGCGGAGCCCACCTTGCCGCTCTTGAGGATGACGACGTTCACCATCGCCATCCCCGGCACCTTGAACTGGTTGTAGCAGTCGTTGATCTTCGGCTTGACCGCGTTCATGCCGGCGACCACGGCGTTCTTGGCCAGCGGCCCGGCGCCCTCGGCGGCCTTCCTGTTCGACGGGTCGTCGTCGGCGGAGGCCTTGGCGGTCTTCTTCTGCGGCACCGCCCCCAGCAAGAGGTCGTCGATCGAGCCCTTGGCCGGCTTCTTCTCACCAGTGTCTGGCGCCGAATCGCCGCCCTTCTTGCTGTCGTCGGCGGAGGCGACCTTCTTCTCTTTCGAGCTCCCCTTGCCGTGGTGGTGCTCGCTCTTCTCGCTCTTCTCGCTCTTCCCCTCGCCCTTGGCCTCGGCCCCGTCGCCGCGCGGCGGGAGCTTGTCGTCGGGGATGGTGCTCGGCTTCCCCTCCTCCTTGGCGGCGGGCCTGGCGGGCTCGGCCGCGGGCGGGGGCGCCGGCGCCTGCACGACCACCTGCACGGGCTCGAGCGGCGACTTCGCGGTGAGGAGCTTGTAGGCGAAGAAGATGGTCACGGCGACCAGCCCGACCATCAGGATCACGACCGGGTAGATCCACTTGGGCGCGCCCCCCGACTGGAGCGGCAGCAGCACGGGTGCCGCCGGCGAGAACGAGCCGAAGGCCGGCAGGTCGTCGCTGGAACGCCCGCCGCCGAGGCCGCCCGCTTCGGCGGGCCCGCCGAGGGTGCTGGCGGCCATGGCGCGGATGTCGATGAGGCCGGAGCCCTCCGGGGCCGGGGCCCCCATGCTCGCGGGAACCGCCGAGGCCTTCGACGGGCTGGTCATCGCCAGCGACTGGAGGTTCGCGAGCGAGAACAGCACCGAGTTCTCGTGGCGCTGGCCGGTCAGGTTCTCGACCCGGCCGCCGTCGTGTCCGGAGGCGACCGGCCCGGAGGCGGGCCAGCGCGTCTCGGCGGGCACGGCCGCCGCCGAGGCTGCGGCGAACAGGTCGCCCCCACCGCGGGGCGCGCTCGCGGCCGGCGCCGCGAACACGTCGCTGCTGGCCGCCGCTGCGGCGCCGCCGAAGAGGGAAGCGCGAGCGCCGGAGGGCTTGCGCGCGCGGTCGGCGCCGTTGGCGGGCGCGGCGGCCGCCGCTGCGAAGGGGTCGGCCGTGACCGGGGCGCTGTCGCCCCCGACGAGATCCGAGAACTCCGGGACCGCAGACAGCTTCAGCCAGTCGGCGAACCCTTCGCG
>Ga0318552_10000538_pt1 | contig 11921 bp, 10 predicted proteins | sample GRESIP082b2f20_FD_203516 | JGI IMG/M metagenome (GOLD analysis project Ga0318552, IMG submission 203516) | Tropical soil microbial communities from Luquillo Experimental Forest, Puerto Rico - GRE.SIPMG.082b2f20 | ecosystem: Environmental > Terrestrial > Soil > Tropical forest > Bulk soil...
CCTCGGAACCAGGCTCGGCTTGCCCGGGGCCGGGCTCGGCTGCCCCGGCGCCGGGCCCGGCCGGAAGGGCCAGCGTCCCGCCCGGCGCAGTGTCGCGCCATAGCTCGGTCATGACCACCTGGCCCGCGCCCGCGGCCGGGATGGCCAGCAGCGCCGCGACGAAACCGCCGAACAGCCCGCCGATCCAGCTGCCGATGGACGCCGCGACCAGGATCGACACGAGCACGAGCAGCGGGTTGATGCGCACCGTCTTGCTCATGATCACCGGGTTGAGCACGTGGTTCTCGAACTGGGTGTAGGCGAGGAACACAGCCAGGGTCACCACGCCCGCGAACAGCGAATGCGTCGTGGCGAACAGCACGGTGGGTATCCCGGCGAGGGCGCCGCCGATCATCGGGAGGAAATCGACGAGCGCAACCCACAGCGCCCACAGGAACGGGAACGGCACGCCGAGCAGGAACAGGGTGACGAACACCACGATCCCGGCGATCAGGGAGGTGAGCAGGTTCCCGGCCATGTAGCCGGTGACCGCGCGGTTGACCTGGGCGGACACCCGCGTCGTCGTCGCCGCCCGCGGCGCGGTCATGTTGCCCAGGATCCAGCCGCGCATCCTCGGGCCCTCGACGAGCAGGAGCACCACCAGGAAGAAGATCGTGGTCAGGGCGACGATCAGCGACACGGCCCCCTTGCCGAGGGCGAGCGCGGGCTTGCCGAGGCTCTGCGCGAAGCTGGCGATCTTCGATGCGTTGTGCTGTACCCAGGACTGCACGTGGTAGTGGCGGAGCAACCTGCCGATCCAGCCCCTCCCATGCTGGGCCTGATCCACGTAGGAGGGCAGCTGGTCGGCGAGATGGGTCGCGGCGCGGACGAGCGGGTAGCCGAACGCCACCGCCAGGCCGGCGAAAACCAGCACCGCCCAGAAGGTAACGATGGCGACGGCGAAGCCGCGACGGCGCACCTTCCACCGCTGCAGGTACACCACCAGCGGGTTGAGCAGCAGGGCAAGGAACCCCGCCACCGCCATGAGCAGGATTACATCCCGCAGCCGGTAGAGCAGCTTGCCAGCCATGTAGGCCACCACCACGACGGCCACCGTGGCGAGGATCGCCCGCAGTGGGATGCCCCGGGACTCCGAGGAGCGCCACAGGCGCTCGCGCCGTGTCTGCGGTGGCGTTTTATCGGCCATCAGCCAAGCATTGCAGGTTCATGACGGATGTGCGCAACGCGTGAGCCGTGTGAGCACGGCCTGCCCGGAAAAACCGGGCTCCACCGTCAGCTCCCGGGCCGGCCGGCACCGCCGCCCGCATCCCGGATCTGCCCGTCCAGGCCGCGCACCCGGCGGGGCACCTGCTTGTAGGCCTCGGGTGGCTCCAGCGGGCGCAGCCCGTCCGCCCGGACCTGCACGACCTTGTGCACGTACCGGCCGCCGGTTTCCTGCACCCAGGACACCCAGGCCCACCACGTGCCGTCAGCCTCCACCTTCTCCCACGCGAGCAGATGCCCGACCACGCCCGGCAGCAGTTCTACCAGCGGGGGCGCCCATGGCCGCCGTCTTCGCGCCATCAGCCAAGTATGCGAAACTTTATTCGATATTTGGTCGTTAGCCGCTAGGTCATCCGATCCAGGCGCTCGCCCGCCTCGCGGGCCCGGCGCGCCAGCCGGTCGGCGGCGGCGCTGGCCCGCTGGTAAGCCTGCCGGGCTGCGTACCGGGCCTCCCGCGCCTGGGCCCGTTCCGCGCGGGCCGCGTCCAGGGCAGCCTCGGCATCGGCGAACCGGTCGTTGGCCGCGTCGTATGCCTCCTCGGCGCGTTTGGCGGCGGCGTGGGCCTCGGCCAGTGCGTCCTCAGCCGCCGCGAGCCTGCGGCGCAGCTCGGCAAGTTGCCGGATCGCCTCGCGGCGTTCCCGCGCCCCATACTCCACCCAACGATCATCGCAAGCCTTGAAGACCCGGGCATCCTTGGGCGGGCAGGGCCCGGGACCGCGGGAGCTGCTCAGCGGCCCCGGGCTGTCACGCCTGCGGTGCCCGGCTCGTGCCCCGGCGGGTATCACACGGAGGCATCAGCGCCCCGGGCAGCGAACCTGGCGAAGTGCGCATGATCCCGGCGTGGCCGGGTAGCCAAGAGCCCCACCAGGAGAGGCCCAGCCGGCCTCCCGGGAGGTTCCCGGCCCTGGGGCTCACACTCCGGTGGCCGGGGGCCACCAATCAGCGTCACCCCGCAGGTCCGGGTTCCCCTGCGGGGTGACTTCAGCTAGGCCCGCGGCCCCGGCTGGTGCGGCGGGTGTGCCACCTGGGCCAGCGCACCGGTGCCCCCGGCGCCAGGCGCGTCGAGGCAAACCCTCCGGCACCACCCCGCAGCCACCGGGGGACAGGGATGACCCACCGGAAACCGCCGGGGCGCGGGGCCGTGGCATGATCTGGCCATGCCCGAGCAGGTGACGCTACGGCCGGTCCGCGAGGATGACTTGCCGCTGCTGCGCACGCTGACGCAAGATCCGCAGGTCACCGGTGAGTTCGAGCAGTACGGGTGGTACGCCCCCCGGCTGTTTCAGCGCAGCTGGGAGGACAACGGCCTCATCAGCGCAGACGGCGGAAACCTGATGGTGGTCTGCGGCGATGACGTGCTCGGCGCGGTCAACTGGCGGCGCCACGATACCGCGCCCGCCTCCCATTGCTGGGCTCTGGGCATCGGGCTGTTTCCCCGGGCCCGTGGCCGGGGGTACGGCACCCAGGCGCACCGGCTGCTGGTCGACTACCTGTTCGCGCACACCACCGTCCACCGGATCGAGGCCGCCACTGAGACCGGCAACATCGCCGAGCAGAAAGCCCTGGAGAGGGCCGGATTCAGCCGCGAAGGCGTGCTGCGCGGGATTCGCTGGCGCGGGGGCGCGTGGCGGGACGAGGTGCTCTACAGCATCCTGCGCACCGATCGCGCCGGCTGACTCACCAGGCGGCCCCGTGGAACCCGCTGGCGACCACGCTGGCAGCAGGTCATGGACGAGCTCATGTTCCGCCCGTGTGCCGTCGCCGACGCAGCAGTGACCAAATAAGCGGGTAAGCCGTGATCACGCCAAGAGCTGTCGTGCCATCACAACGCGCTGGACCTGATTGGTTCCTTCATATATCTGGGTGATCTTGGCGTCCCGCATCATCCGCTCCACCGGGTAGTCCTTGACGTACCCGTAGCCGCCGAGCAACTGGACCGCGTCGGTGGTGACCTCCATCGCCACATCCGACGCGTAGCACTTGCAGGCGGAGGAGAAGAACGTCAGGTCCGCGACCTGCTCGCCGGCCATGGCACGCTCGGACCTGGCCGCGGCCGCGTAGGTGAGCTGGCGGGCGGCCTCCAGCTTCATCGCCGCGTCCGCGAGCATGAATTGCACGCCCTGCAGGTCCGCGACGGGGCGGCCGAACTGGCGGCGTTCCTTCACATAACCGGTGGCGTAGTCCAGCGCCCCCTGGGCGATGCCGAGGGCCTGCGCGGCGATCGTGATCCGGGTGTGGTCGAGGGTCGCCAGCGCGATGCGGAAGCCCGCGCCCTCCTCCCCGACCAGCCGGTCCGCCGGTATCACGCAGTTGTCGAAGTACAGCTCCCGGGTGGGCGAGCCCTTGATGCCGAGCTTGCGCTCGGGCGCGCCGAACGAGAAACCCGCGTCGGCCTTCTCCACCACGAAGGCGGAGATCCCGGCCGGCTCGGCGCCGGGGTCGGTGACCGCCATCACCGTGTAGTACGCCGACACCCCGGCGTTGGTGATCCACCGCTTGGTCCCGTTCAGCACGTAGGTGTCCCCGTCCCGGACCGCCCGTGCCTTCTCGTACGCGCTCTCGGAACCCGCCTCGGGCTCCGAGAGCGCGTACGAGAACATCGCCTCGCCGCGGGCGACCGGCGGCAGGTATCGCTGCTTCAGCTGCTCGGCCCCGGCAAGCAGGAGCGGCACCGTGCCGAGCTTGTTCACCGCGGGAATCAGGGAGGATGATGCGCAGGCCCGGGCCACCTCCTCGATCACGATGGCGGTCGCGATCGCGTCGGCGCCGGGGCCGCCGTAGGCCTCGGGGATGTGCACGGCGGTCAGCTCGGCCCGGGCCAGGGCGTCATGCACGTCCCAGGGGAACTCGCCCGACTCGTCGATCTCGGCCGCCCTGGGAGCGATCTTGTCGTCGGCCAGGGCGCGCACCGCGGCCCGCAGTTGCTGGTGCTCTTCGGTCAGCGCGAACGCGGGAAAGTCGAGGCTCATAGCTCTAGATGGTAAGCGCGGCGCGCTGCCCTGCCGCGCCCCGCCACGGTGCCGCTGACCTGCGCGATATTGCACGCATAACGGCGGTTCGTGGCCGGCTGGCCGCCAGGGCGCCGGAGCGCCGGCGACTGGGCCAAGAGCACGCGGGTACCCGGCCAGCCGCCCGGGCGACCCGGCCCTGATTCGCCCGTGGTCAGCCCCCGGGCCCGCTGGCCCGCTCGCGCAGCGCGGCGCCCTTGGCCAGTGCCTGGGCGCGCAGCTCGGCCTGGAAGCCGACCATGCGCTCGCGCAGCGCCGCGTCGCTGGCCGCGAGGATCCGGACCGCGAGCAGGCCCGCGTTACGGGCGCCGCCCACCGCCACCGTGGCGACCGGAACGCCAGCCGGCATGGACACGATGGACAGCAGCGAATCCAGCCCGTCCAGGTGCGCCAGCGGCACCGGCACCCCGATCACGGGCAGCGGCGTCACCGCGGCCAGCATGCCGGGCAAGTGCGCCGCGCCGCCCGCGCCCGCGATCAGCACCCGCAGGCCGCGGCCCGCCGCATCGGCGCCGTACTTGACCATCTCGTGCGGCATCCGGTGCGCGGATACCACATCGGCCTCGTAGGGCACGCCGAACTCCGCCAGCGCCTGCGCCGCGGCCTGCATCACCGGCCAGTCGGAGTCGCTGCCCATCACCAGGCCGACCACCGGAGAAGTTCCGCTCATTCGCCCTCCTCGTTCCCGGTTGCGAGGTAATTGGCGGCGCGGACGGCCCGGTCCCGCAGCGCGGGCAGGTCGCCGCCGAGGACGGTGACGTGACCGATCTTGCGGCCCGGGCGCGCCTGCTTGCCGTAAAGGTGCACCTTCACCCCGGGATCCGCCGCCATCACGTGCTCATACCGGGCGAAGATGTCCGGGCCGGCGGTGCCGGCCGCGGCGGGCGAGCCCCCGGCTCCGAACACGTTGGCCATCACCACGTGCCGGGCGGCCAGCCGCGGGTCGCCGAGCGGCAGGTCGAGGACGGCCCGCAAGTGCTGCTCGAACTGGGAGGTCCGGGCGCCCTCGATGGTCCAATGGCCGCTGTTATGCGGGCGCATGGCCAGCTCGTTGACGAGCAGTCGGGAGCCCGCTGCGAACAGCTCCACCGCCAGCAGGCCGGTGACGCCCAGGTCGGCGGCGAGCTCGAGCGCCATCCGCTGCGCGTCCGCTGCCAGCGCGGGCGACAGCCCGGGCGCGGGCGCCAGCACCTCGCGGCAGACGCCGTTGCGCTGCACGGTCTGGACCACCGGGTACGCGGCGCCCTGGCCGTGCGGGGAGCGCGCCACCAGCGCCGCCAGCTCGGCCTGGAACCCGACATGGTCCTCGGCGAACACGGCGACCGGGTGGGCCAGCACGGCGGCCGCCTCACCCGGCGTGCCGCACACCCAGACGCCCCGCCCGTCGTAGCCGCCGCTGACCGCCTTGAGGACGACCGGCCAGCCCCACTCCTGCGCGCAGGCGGTCACCCCGGCCACGTCTCTCACCGGCGCGTACCGCGGGCAGGGAACGCCCAGCTCCCGCAGCCGCCCCCGCATGGCCAGCTTGTCCTGGGTGTAGCGGAGCGCGGCAGGGCCCGGCCGCACCACGGGCCCGGCCGGGCCCGCCACGGCCTTCTCCAGCGCGGCCAGGTGCCCGCCGGGCACCTGCTCATGATCGAAGGTCACCACGTCACAGCCGCGGGCGAACGCGAGCAGGCTGGGCTGATCGGTGTAGTCCCCGATCAGCGTGTCGGCGCAGACCAGCGCCGCGCTGTCGGTGGGTGTGGCGGCGAGCACGCGGAAGCCGATCCCCAGGCCGATCGCCGCCTGGCAGGTCATCCGGGCGAGCTGGCCCGCACCCACCATGCCCACCACCGGGGGGCGCGGGCCGAGCTGGTCGTCGGTCACCCGCGTAGCCTACGAGGCCGGCCCCCCGCACGGCCGGCGCACCGGGGATTGAACGCGCCGGGAAAGTTCACAGTGCCCGGGCCCTTGCGCGGGCGTGACGGCACATTGAACACTCAGATAACTGGCCGCCAAGGGAGAGCCAGCCATAAGGAGCGCAGGCGATGGCAGGATCGGACCAGGAACTTACGACACTGGCATCCTCGGACGCGCCGGCCGGCGTGCTGGTACGCGAGGGTGACTACGGCGAGCGGATCACGACGGTCGAGCCCGGCGGGGCAGAGTTCATCCCCCTGCACGAACGACATGGGAAGCCGCTGCAGCTCTTCTGGACGTGGACCTCACCCAACCTCGAGTTCGCCACGGTCTTCGTCGGCGTCCTCGCGGTCGCCGGGTTCGGCATGGGCTTCTGGCAGGCGACACTGGCCATCGTGATCGGCACGGCCGCCGGCGCGGCTGCGCAGGGCGTGCTGTCCGCCCGCGGGCCCGAGCACGGCGTGCCGCAGATGGTGCTGTCGCGGCTCGGGTTCGGCTACTGGGGAAACATCCTGCCGGCCGGGCTGAACTCCATTACCGCGGGCATCGGCTGGTTCGCGGTGAACAGCGTCAGCGGCACGTTCGCGCTCAACACGCTGACCCACATGCCGAAGTGGCTCTGCCTGGTCATCATCGTGGCGGCGCAGCTCGTGATCGCCTTCTTCGGGCACAACCTGGTGCACGCGTTCGAGCGGTACGCATTCCCGCTCCTCGCGCTGATCTTCCTGGTCGCGACCGTGTGGATCCTGAGCAAGTCCCACCCCGGCGCGGCCGCCCACCCGATCCCCGGCGCGTTCCTGCTCACCACCGGCGCGGTATTCGGTTATGCGGCCGGCTGGAACCCCTACGCGGCCGACTACACCCGCTACTTCCCGCCCAATACCTCCAAGAAGGCGATCGGCTGGTGGTCGGCGGCCGGGCTGTTCGTCTCCTGCGTGATCCTGGAGATCGCCGGCGCCGGGTCGGCCACCGCTGCCAGCGCCGCCGCCTCACTCGGCGACCCGACCACCACGTTCACCGGCCACCTGCCCACCGCGATGGCCGACCTCACCCTGCTGGCGATCGCGGTCGGCGCGATCGCCGCGAACGTGCTGAACATCTACTCGGGCGCCATGTCGTTCGTCGCCACCGGCATCCGGCTGCCGCTGGCACTGCGCCGCGCGATCGTGGCGCTGGTGTTCGGCGCGATCGGCTTCGTCGTGGCGCTCACCGGGCTGCACGACGCCGGCGCCAGGTACACCAACTTCCTGCTGATCATCGCCTACTGGATCGCGCCGTGGCTGGCCGTCATGTTCTGCGACCAGTTCCTGTACCGCCGCCGGAGCCTGTCCGAGGAGGAGGGCCTGCTCTTCAACAAGCAGTACTCCAACTGGGCCGGGCCGGTGGCGATGCTGGTCGGCGTGGTCGTCTCGGTGTGGCTGTTCTCCAACCAGACCGAGTACATCGGCCTGGTTCCCACGCACGTGCCGGCCGTCGGAGACATCACCTTCGAGGTCGGGTTCGTCATCACCGCCGTGATCTACCTGACCTGGCACGCGCTCGCGGACCGCGGGGCGGGCAGCCGCGCCCCGGCCGCAGTCACGCCGGGCCGCTGACCACCGGGGATTCGTCCTCACTCGCCGGCAGGGCCCGCGGCAGGAAGATCGCGAACACCGCGGGACGGGGGCGGACCAGCACCACCTGGCCGCCCTCCGCCTCGGCGATGCTGCGGGCCAGGGCCAGGCCGAGCCCGGTGCCGCCCGGCTTGCCGCTGACGTTGCGCTCGAAGATCTGGGGCACCAGCTCGGCACGCACGCCCCGGCCGGAGTCCCGGACCTCGATCACGACCGATTTCGGGGTGAGCGAGGTGCGGATCTTCACGGTCCCGGCGCCGTGCACCAGCGCGTTGTCCAGCAGCGTGGCGATCAGCTGGGACAGCGTGCCGGAGGTGACGTGGGCGGTGAGGTTCTTCTCCCCGGCCACCTCCAGCTTGCGGTTCCTGCGCCGGAACGCCGGGTCCCACTCGACCACCTGCTGGGCCACGACGTCATCCACGGACACCTCGGCCGGCCGGCGCGCCTGGGACCGGTGCGTGCGGCCGAGCAACTGGCCGACGACCTCGGTCAGCCGCTCCGCCTGCAACAGCGCCGCCGTCCCCTCCTCGTGCACCACGTCGGGCTGGTCGGCGGCCGCGAGGATCTCCTCCAGCCGCATAGACAGGGCGGTCAGCGGCGTGCGCAGCTGGTGCGAGGCGTCCGCGGCGAACTCGCGCTCGGCGGCAAGCAGCTCGCTGATCCGCTGCGCGGACCCGTCCAGCCCTTCGGCGACCCGGTCGAGTTCCGGTATGCCGTATCTGTTCCCGAGCGGGCTGGCGTCCCCCGAGCCCAGCCGGTCGGCGGCCCCCGCGAGTTCCTGGAGCGGGCGGGTCAGCCGCCGGGCCTGGATCATCGCCAGTGCCACGGCGACCGCCATGGCGAGCCCGGCGAGCCCGGCGATCTGGGCCAGCTTCCCGGGCACCCCCGCGCCCTCTATCGTCTTGCCTGCCTCCACGGTGACCTTGAAGTTGCTGGTCACCGCCCGGCCGATGATCGCCGAGCCGTGCGGGGGCAGGTTGCCGGTCTGGTAGATCAGCCGCCCGTTCTGGGAGATGCTGACGTAGCGGTCCGGCAGGGACCGCGCCGCATCCTCGGCGTCGCTGACGTCGGCGATCACCCCGGAGCGGATCCGGTTCTCCAGCGTCCGCGCGACCGTGGATGCGTCCCGCTGGACCTGGTCCTGGGCCACCTCGATCTGCAGCTGGCGGAGCACGAACGCCAGCGGTATGCCGAACAGCAGCACGGCGGTGACCGCCACGGCCAGGGTCGAGAACAGCAGGCGGCGCCGCACGTCAGCCCGTCCCGCTCCGGCCGGGCGTCACGCCCGGCTCCGGCTGGGTGTCACGCCGGGCTCCGGCCGGGGCACCGGGCACGCCGTGCCTAGTCGCCCCGCTCGAAGCGGAACCCGACACCGCGCACGGTCGTGATGTAGCGCGGGCTCTGGGCGTCGTCGCCGAGCTTGCGGCGCAGCCACGAGATGTGCATGTCCAGGGTCTTGGTGGAGCCCCACCACTTGCTGTCCCATACCTCGCGCATGATCTGTTCCCGGGTGACCACCTTGCCGGCCTCGTTCACCAGCACCGACAGCAGGTCGAACTCCTTAGTGGTGAGGTCAAGCTCGGTGTCGCCGAGCCACGCCCGGCGGGCCTCGGTGTCCACCCGGACGCCCTGGGCCACGCTGGTTTCCGTGCTGCCGCGGCGGAGCAGGGCCCGGACCCGGGCGAGGAACTCCGCGAGGCGGAACGGCTTGGTGACATAGTCATCCGCGCCGGCGTCGAGGCCGATCACCGTGTCCACCTCATCGGCCCGCGCCGTGAGGATCAGGACCGGCACCGACTGGCCCTCGGAGCGCAGGCGGCGGCAGACCTCCAGGCCGTCCAGGCGCGGCAAGCCGAGATCGAGCACGATCAGGTCGATCCCGCCGGCCAGGGCGGCGTCCAGGGTCGACGGGCCATCCGCCGAGACGTTCACGTCGTAACCCTCGCGCCGGAGCGCACGTGCAAGAGGGTCGGAGATGGAGGCATCATCCTCGGCAAGCAAAACGCTGGTCATACCCAGATGTTATTGCCCCATGGCACCACAATGGTAAAAACCCCTGTTGGCCCTGGGGACGACCCCCCGGAACCCCCACTGGCCTGAGGCCCCGTTCCGCCGTCACGGCGCCTCGGCCCTGCCGGCCCGGGGGAGGAGACGACCCCCGCTGGCCCGGGGCCCCATCACACCGGGGTGACGCCGTGCCGGCGCCGGGAGAACGAGCGGTCCTTGCCCGCGGCGGCGGCGAACCGGCGGATCAGCTCGCCGCGCAGCTCGGCCGGTTCCACGACGTCATCCACGACCAGCTCGCTGGCCAGGCGGAGCACGTCGATGTCGCGGTCGTACTCCTCGCGCAGCCGGCGCGTCTCCTCCTCGCGGGCGGCGGGATCGTCAATCGCGGCCAGCTTGTTGAAGTACACCGCGTTGACCGCCGCGTCGGCCCCCATCACCGCGATCTTGGCGGTGGGCAGCGCGATCGTCGCGTCCGGCTCGAACCCGGGCCCTGCCATGGCGTACAGGCCCGCCCCGTAGGCCTTGCGCACGACGACGCAGATCTTCGGCACCGTGGCCTCGGACACGGCGCTGATCATCTTGGCGCCGTGCCGGATGATGCCCTGCCTCTCCACCGCGGTGCCGACCATGAAGCCCGGCACGTCCGCGAGGAACAGCAGCGGCACGTTGAACGCGTCGCAGAGCTGGATGAACCTGGTGCCCTTGTCGGCGGAGTCCACGAACAGCACGCCGCCCTTGAACATGGGGTTGTTCCCGAGCACCCCGATGACCTGCCCGTCCAGCCGGGCGAACCCGATGGTCAGCTCCCTGGCCCACAGCTCGTGGATCTCGAAGAAGGAGCCGGCGTCCACCAGGCCGCGCACATAGCGCCGCATGTCGAAGGCCTGCCGCTCGTTGCCGGGGACCAGCGCGGCCAGGTCGATGTCCTCCGGTTCCGCGGCCGGCCCCGCCGCGGGCCGCTCTTGCCAGTTGGACGGCAGGTAGGACAGGTAGCGGCGGACGGCGGCGAGCGCGTCGGCCTCCGTCGCCGCGAGGTGGTGGCCGCACCCGGACACGGTGCAATGCATCCGGGCCCCGCCCATCTCCTCCAGCGTGGTCTTCTCCCGGACCACCATCTCCACCATCCGGGGGCTGCCCAGGTACATGGATGCGTTGCCGTCCACCATCGCCACGTAGTCGCAGAACGCGGGGATGTAGGCACCGCCGGCCGCGGACGGCCCGAACAGCGCGCACACCTGCGGGATCGCCCCGGATGCCCGCACCTGGGTGTGGAAGATCTTCCCGGCGCCGCGGCGGCCAGGGAACATTTCGACCTGGTCGGTGATCCGCGCCCCGGCCGAGTCGACCAGGTAGATCATGGGCAGGCCGGCCCGGTAGGCCTTCTCGATGATCCGGATGATCTTCTCCACGGTGCGGGCGCCCCAGGAGCCCGCCTTGACCGTGGAGTCGTTGGCCATCAGCGCCACCGGCCTGCCGTCGATGGTGGCGGTCCCGGTGACCACGCCGTCGGCGGGCAGCCCGTCGGCGAGGACGTTGGCGTAGCGCCCGTCCTCGGTGAAGCTGCCGTCGTCGGTGAGCAGGGCGATCCGCTCCCGGGCGAACAGCTTGCCCGCCGCGGCGGCGGACTCGTGGTATTTGCGCGCGCCGCCCCGTTCGATGCCGGCGCGCACCTCGGCCAGATCAGAGTGCTCAGCCACGAGGGGACTGTACCTCGGGCCCGCGCCCGGTCGGTTCCCCGAGCCGTTCGCGCACCGCGTCCAGCCAGCCCGGCCGGGACGTGGGGCTCTCGATGAACCAGGTGGCGCCCGCGTCGCGGTAGGCCGGCAGCGCGGCGGCCACCTGGCCGGCCGAGTCCAGTTCGCCCCAGACGGCGATGTCGTAGTTCGCCGTGGTCCCGCGCAGCGCCTCGATCCGGTCCCGGACGCCCGCGATGTCCTCCGGGGTGGCCTGGCCGCCGGGCCGCTCCCGGTGAATCGGGACGAACCCGCCCCAGCGCGCCGCCCGGGTCAGCGGGCCCCCAGCCGGACAAGCTCGGCCGGGTCGTCGGCGAAGCAGGGCACCGCCAGCCCACGCGACGGGAGAACCCGGTACGGCTGCACGCGCTAGGCGGGGATCGTCCGGGTCCGCG
>Ga0318552_10000544_pt1 | contig 11870 bp, 7 predicted proteins | sample GRESIP082b2f20_FD_203516 | JGI IMG/M metagenome (GOLD analysis project Ga0318552, IMG submission 203516) | Tropical soil microbial communities from Luquillo Experimental Forest, Puerto Rico - GRE.SIPMG.082b2f20 | ecosystem: Environmental > Terrestrial > Soil > Tropical forest > Bulk soil...
GGGCTCGGCAGCACGGTCCATGGTCAGCGTGTCGGGGTCGTCACCGGTCCGCAGCGACGCGTTGGTCTCGCCGTCCGTCACGTACGGCCCGTACCGGCCCTTGCGCAGGCTGACGGCCCTGCCCGTCGCCGGGTCGTCGCCGAGCTCGCGCAGCGGCGTCGCGGCCGCGCGTCGGCCCCGGACCTTGGGCTGGGCGAAGAGCGCGAGCGCGTCGTCGAGCGTGACCGTGAAGATCGAGTCCTCGTCGGCCAGCGAGCGCGTCTCGCGCCCGGCCTTGAGGTACGGCCCGTACCGGCCGTTCTGCGCGGTCACCTCGTGGCCGGCCGCGTCGGTCCCGAGGACGCGCGGCAGCGCGAGCAGGGCGAGCGCCTCCTCGAGCGTGACCGTGGCCACGGTCATCGCCTGGAAGAGCGACGCGGTCTTCGGCTTGCCGTCGACCTCCTCGGGCGAGCCGAGCTGCACATACGGCCCGTACCGGCCCTGCCGGGCGACGACCTCGAGCCCGGTCGCCGGGTCCGTGCCGAGCTCGCGGTCGCCGGTGCCCTCGGCGAGCAGCTCGACCGCGCGCTCGACGGTGAGGGTGTCGGGCTCGACGTCCGGCGGCAGCGGCCGGCGCTCCTCGCCGCGCTGGAGCGCGGCGCCCCACCGGCCGACGCGCACGACGACGTCCTCGCCGTCGCCGTCGGTCCCGAGCGGGATCGTGTAGATCGACGGCAGGTCGAGGTCGATCTCCCCGCCCGTCGCCCTGCGCAGCCCGAGCCGGGCGAGCTCCGTCTCGCCCTCGTCGTCGCCGAAGTAGAAGGGGTGGAGCCACGCGTCGAGGTCCTTCTCCCCGTTCGCGATGGCGTCGAGGTCGTCCTCCATGGCCGCGGTGAAGCCGTAGTCGACGAGCTCGCCGAAGTACTGCTCGAGCAGGTTGGTCACCGCGAACGCCGTGAAGGAGGGCACGAGGGCGGTGCCCTTCCGCCAGACATAGTCGCGGTCCTTGATCACCTTCACCACGCTCGCGTAGGTGCTCGGGCGCCCGATCCCGAGCTCCTCCAGACGGCGCACGAGCGTCGCTTCGGTGTAGCGCGGCGGGGGCTTGGTCTCGTGCGACGAGGCCGTGACCGTCTCCACGTCGACGGCGTCGCCTTCCGCGAGCTCGGGCAGCAGCCGCTCCTGGTCGGCCAGCTCCTGGTCGGGGTCGTCCGCGCCCTCGACGTAGGCGCGCCGGAACCCGGGGAACACGACCCGCTGGCCGGTCGCGCGGAGGGCGACGGCGTGCGACGCGAGCGGGCCGGCCGGCGCGGCGAGCTCGCCCTCGAGGCGGACCTGCTGGCCGAGCAGCCGGGCGTCGACCATCTGGGAGGCGACGGTGCGCTTCCAGATCAGCTCGTAGAGGCGTGCGCCGTCCGCCGGCAGGGCGCCGGCGGCCTCCTCGATCCCGCGGAAGCTCGACCCCGCGGGGCGGATCGCCTCGTGGGCCTCCTGGGCGTTGCGGACCCGTCGGTCGTACGTGCGGGGTGCGTCGGGCACGTACTCGTCGCCGTACAGGGTGCGCGCGGCCGATCGCGCCGCCTCGGTCGCCTCGGCCGAGAGCGTCGTGGAGTCGGTCCGCATGTAGGTGACCCACCCGGCCTCGTAGAGGTCCTGGGCGACACGCATCGTGCGGTCCGGGGACCAGCCGAGCTTGCGGGACCCCTCCATCTGCAAGGAGGAGGTGATGAACGGGGGCCGCGGCCGCTCGGTGCGAGGCGTCGAGGTGACCGCTGCGACCCGCAGCCGGGACGGCCCGAGGCCGGCGAGCACCTGGGCGGCCGTCGGCTCGTCCAGCACCCGCACGGCCGCGCCGTCCTTGACCTGCCCGCGCTCGTCGAACGCAGCGCCGTCCGCGAGCGCCGTCCCGTCGAGCTCGACCAGCCGTGCCTCGAACGAGGCGCCGTCGTGCCCGAGCGCGGCATCGATCCCCCACCACGTCGCCGCGCGGAACGCCATGCGCTCGCGCTCACGCTCGACGACGAGCCGCACGGCCACCGACTGCACGCGCCCCGCCGAGCGTGCGCCGGCGAGCACCCGCCACAGCACCTTTGAGACGTCGAACCCGACCAGCCGGTCGAGGATGCGACGGGCTTCCTGGGCGTTCACGAGGTTGTCGTCGATCTCGCGCGTCGCCGACAGGGCCTGCTCGATCGCTTCCGGGGTGATCTCGTGGAAGACCATCCGGCGCACCGGGACCGCCGGGCGCAGCACCTCCACGAGGTGCCAGGCGATCGCCTCGCCCTCGCGGTCCTCGTCGGTCGCGAGCAGCAGCTCGTCGGCCGACTTGAGCGCGGCACGAAGAGGACGGACCTTGGACTGGTCCGTGACGACGTAGACCGCCTTGAAGTGGTTGGCGGCGTCCACGCCGAGGGTGCGGCGCACCTCGGGGTCGACGACGTCCTTCGGCAGCTGGGACGCGGAGTCCGGCAGGTCGCGGACGTGCCCCCGCGAGGAGAGCACCGTGAACCCGTCGCCCAGCAGCTCCTGGATCCGCCGCGCCTTCGTGGGCGACTCGACGATGACGAGGGCGCTCACGGATCCCCGACGCGCCGCCGCCGGCGCCACACAGCCGTGCGAGAGGCACGCTCCATCCGCGGCACCCTAGACATCGGTCGGGTCCCCGACCGACTCCCTAGACCGTTGCAGGCGTCTTCGCGGTCGCGGGGGGGTCGGCGGCCATCGACGACGCCTTGCGCTTCGAGAACGCGATCGCCCCCAGCAGCACGACCAGCGCGACGCCGGCGATCGAGTACCGAACGGCGGTGTGGTGCTGCTGGGTGATGACCGCCGGCAGGATCAGAAGCGAGACGAGGTTCATCACCTTGATGAGCGGGTTGAGCGCCGGGCCGGCGGTGTCCTTGAACGGGTCGCCGACCGTGTCGCCGATCACCGCCGCCTTGTGGGCCTCGGACCCCTTGCCGCCCTCGTTGCCGTCCTCGATGTACTTCTTCGCGTTGTCCCACGCCCCACCGGAGTTCGAGAGGGTGTTGGCCATCAGCTGGCCGGTGAGGATCGCCGCGGCGAGGAACGCGCCGAGCGCGAGGTACCCGATGCCGAACCCGACGATCACCGGCGAGAGCACCGCGAGCAGCGCCGGCGTGGCGAGCTCGCGCTGCGCGGCGGCGGTGCAGATCGAGATCACGCGGCCGTACTCCGGCTTCTCCGTGTAGTCCATGATCCCGGGGTGCTCGCGGAACTGGCGGCGCACCTCCTGGACGACGGTGCCCGCCGAGCGGCCGACCGCGCGGATGGCGAGCGCCGAGAAGATGAAGGCGATCGAGCCGCCGATCAGCAGCCCGACGAAGGTCTTCGGGTTCGCGACGTTGATCTGCAGCTTCGGGTTCAAGAAGAGGTTGCCGACGCCGGTGAGGTTGAGCTGCTCCCCCGCGGTCTGGATGAACGAGGCGAAGATCGCCACCGCCGCGATGACCGCCGAGCCGATGGCCACGCCCTTGGTGATCGCCTTGGTCGTGTTGCCGACGGCGTCCAGGCTCACGAGCACCGTCTGGGGCTCGCCCTCGAACTCGCCAGCCATCTCGGCGATCCCGGCGGAGTTGTCGGAGACCGGGCCGAAGCTGTCCTCCGAGACCACCATCCCCGCCGTCGAGAGCAGGCCGATCCCGATCAACGAGACCAGGTAGAAGACGTCGTGGATGTTCGAGCCGCCGAGGCCGATCGCAACGCCGATCGCGATCGCGATCGCGATGATCGCCCAGACCGAGGACTCGAGCCCGATCGCGAACCCGGAGAGCACCGTGGTCGCCGGACCGGTCCGAGCGGACTCGGCGATCTCGTGGACCGGGCTGCGCTCGGTCGAGGTGAAGTGCTCGGTGATGAGGCTCGCCGCGAGCGAGAGCCCGACGCCGGTGAGCACAGCCCAGAAGAGCTTGAGGTTGTGGACGTAGAACTGCGCGACGAGCAGGGCGCCGAGGACGGTGAGCGCCGACGCGGTCCAGAACCCGCGGTTGATCGGGCTGAGGGCGTTGCGCTCCGTGCGCCGCGCGCGCACCGACCAGACCCCCACGATGGACGCGAGGATGCCGATCGCCGGCACGATCAGCGGGAAGAGGACGTTCTTGATCGAGCCGATCGGTCCGAGGAGCGAGTGGTGGGTGAAGGCGGTCCAGCCCAGGATCAGCGCCGCGATGATCGTGATCTCGTAGGACTCGAAGAGGTCGGCGGCCATCCCGGCGCAGTCGCCGACGTTGTCGCCCACGTTGTCGGCGATCGTCGCGGCGTTGCGCGGGTCGTCCTCAGGGATCCCCGCCTCGATCTTCCCGACGAGGTCGGCGCCCACGTCGGCGGCCTTCGTGAAGATGCCGCCACCGACTCGCATGAAGAGCGCGATCAGCGACGCGCCGAACGCGAACCCGACGAGCACCGCCGTCGCCGAGTTCTGGAAGATGAGGAAGATCCCCGCCGCGCCCGTCAGCCCCAGGCCGACGCAGAGGAGGCCCGTGACCGCACCGGTGCGGAACGCCACATGGAGCGCCCCCGGCATCCCCTTGCCGTCCACGGCCGCGGCGGCGGTCCGGACGTTGCCCCGGACGGCGAGCGACATCCCGATGAACCCCGTGAGGCCGGAGAACGCGGCCCCGATGAGGAAGCAGACCACCCGCCAGATCCCGTTCTGCGAGAACGTCATCGCAACCGACCCGTCGGCGCGGACCACCTTGGTCGCGGTGAAGAAGATGAGCACGGCGAGGGGGACCACGATGAGCGCGATCGTGCGGAACTGCCGTCGGAGGAACGCCTCCGCGCCCTCCTGGATCGCCTTGGCGATCTCGCGCATCCGCAGCGATCCCGAGTCCGCGGCCAGCACCCCGCGCGCGACGATCACGCCGGCCACGATGCCGATCACCCCGCAGGCGATCACCGCCCAGAGGATCAGCCGGTCGTGCGAGGTCAGCACGAAGTTCTGGTAGCCGCCGCCGGCGGCCAGCAGGTGTGGCCCGTTCATCGACGTGGGTCGCCTCTCTCGAACCGTGCCGCGCGTCTCGCGACATCGTTAGAGCACCTGGCGCGTGCGAACCGACCGCGTTTAGGGCGACGAGACGCTAGCGAATCCCTGCAGACGGGGGCAAGGTGGCTCACGCGTCGGACTCGGCTGGCGCCACGAGCTCGTAGTCGGGGTTGATGATCGCCAGCCGGTGCTGCCACGACCCGACCGTGCCCTCGACCACGATGCGCGCGCCGCGCTCGATGCCCGGGATCTGGCTGCGACCCTGGAAGACGAGCAGCATCGTCCCCGAGCCGTCCGAGAGCGTGCACTCGAGCGTCGGAGCGCCGTCGACGTTGCGGACGCTGATCGAGCGGATCCGACCGGAGAACTTCGAGCGCTCGCGCCACGTCGCGTCGCAGACCGGCGTCGTGCCGCCGGAGCGCTCGGCCAGCAGCCGGTCGGCCTTCAGCAGCGGGGTGTCGCGCCCGCCCGCGCGCGAGAAGACCTGCGCGCGGATCGTCCGACGCCGCGCGAGGTCCAGACGGAACGGGATGACGGTCGCGGAGGTCCGAGGCACCATCGTCACCGCCTCGGCGATCGAGTCGGCCGTCCGGTCGTGCAGGAGGCGCTCGAGCCTGGTGGGGAAGCTCCGGCGCGGGAGCACGATCGTGCACTCGGCGTCGGCCTGCAGCGTCGCCTCGACGGCGAGCTCGAGCGCGGCGCGCTCGATCCGCCGGTCGGGACACTCGATCACCTCGAGCTGGAGGTTGCGCGGCCCGATGTCCGCCCACGCGGCCTCGAGGTCCTTGGTGACCTTCGGGTCGAGGTCGAAGTGGATCGCGCGCAGCTCGGCGGGGTTGAGGGAGCGCGCGTACTGAAGCGCCCGCGCCGCGGCGAGGTCGTAGCGGTCGAGGAGCACGTAGACGCGGTTGCGCCGAAGCGGGACGGTCTCGCTCACCCGGTCAGCCCGTGCCCGGAGCGTCTCGTCCTCGGTCGTGTACTGCCGGTGCAGGCGCAGGAGCCCGACGTACATCAGGGGCCCGAGCACGACCACGACCCAGGCCCCCTCGGTGAACTTCGCGATGGCGAAGATCACGACGACCGCCGCCGAGACGACGGCGGAGATCATGTTCACCACCATCCCGCGGACCCGGTGGGGGTCCCGGGCTCGTCGGTGGTGCACGTACATCCCGAGCCCGGCCATCGTGAACCCGGTGAAGACCCCGATCGCGTAGAGCGCGACCAGCCCGTTCACCTTGGCGTCGAAGACGACGATGAGCACGAGCGCGACGACCCCGAGGACGAGGATCCCGTTCGAGAACGCGAGCCGGTGCCCCCGCTTGGTGAGCTGGCGCGGCAGGTACTCGTCGGTCGCCACGTAGTTGGCGAGGAACGGGAACCCGTTGAAGCTCGTGTTGCCGCCCGTGTAGAGGATCACCATCGTGCCGAAGAGCACGATCAGGTAGAGCGCGTGGCCCACGGTGCCGGTCCCCAGGATGGCCTTCACCTCCTGGGCGACGACCGTGGGCGTCCCCGCCTCGTAGGGGAGCGCGTGCGTCCACCTGGCCATCAGCGTCGTGGAGAGCACGAGGAAGCCGAGGATGCTCGACATCACGACGAGCGTGATGCGCGCGTTGCGCCCCGTAGGGCGACGGAACGAGGCGACGCCGTTCGAGATCGCCTCGAGCCCGGTGAGCGACGACCCGCCGTTCGCGTAGCTGCGCAGCAGGTAGATGAACGCCAGCCCGTAGAGCGGGCCGGTCCCCGGCGCGCCGAGCGTGCCGCCGACGAGCTCGTGGGCCGGCGGCGTCGGGATGATCGGCAGGGTCCCCCTCGCCTTCTCGACGTAGCCCCAGAGCAGCGCGGCGCCGAGGGTCGCGACGTAGAAGTAGGTGGGGAGGGCGAACATCCTCCCGGCCTCGCGGATCCCCCGGAGGTTCCCGAAGATGAGGAGGAGCACGACCCCGACGGTGATGACGAGGGTGTAGGGCGCGAGGCCCGGGACCGCGCTCGTGAGCGCCGCGGTCCCGGCCGAGCACTGCACGGCGACGGTCACCGTGTAGTCGATGAGCAGCGCGACCGCCGCGATCTGGGCGACCTTGGGGCCGAAGTTGTCCCGGGCGACGACATAGGAGCCCCCCGACGTCGTGTAGAACCCGATCACGTCGAGGTACGAGAGCGTCACGAACAGCAGGACGCCGAGGATCACGAACGTGATCGGGACGAGCAGGCTGAACGCCGCGAGCCCGATGTACGGGGTCATCTGCGTCAGCATCTGCTCCGTGCCGTACGCGGAGGACGAGATGCAGTCCGGGGCGAGGACGCCGAGGGCGATGGGCCTGCTCAGCCGCTCCGAGGTCAGCTGCTCGGTGACGAGCGGCTTGCCGAGCAGGAACCGCTTCGCGCGGTACCCGACCGTCTCGGGGTACTCGATCGAGAGGTTCGTCGAGACCGAGGCGGTGGGCTCGAGGTGTGGCGCAGGCGGCTCACCCACCGCGCCGTCACCCACGCGCGCAGCCTACGGTGCCCGCACAGCGCGCCCCTGTCTCGCTTTACAGCAACCCTCGCTCCGTGCTCTCATCGCGCCGTGCACGTCGTCGTCGTGGGCTGTGGGCGGGTCGGGTCGGGGATCGCGACCCAGCTGGCGGATCTGGGCCACTCCGTCTCGGTCATCGACAAGTCCAAGCGGGCGTTCGACCGCCGCCTCGGTCCGGAGTTCGATGGCGGGCGGATCGTCGGCTCCGGGTTCGACCGCGAGGCGCTCGACGCCGCCGGGGCAGAAGGCGCGGGTGCGCTCGCCGCGGTCACGAACGGCGACAACTCCAACATCCTCACGGCACGGATCGCGAGGGAGAACTACGGGATCGTCAACGTCGTCGCCCGCATCTACGACCCCCGGCGCGCGGTCATCTACCAGCGCCTCGGGATCCCGACGGTCGCGACCGTCACGTGGACGGCGACCCAGGTGCTCAGGTGGCTCCTCCCGGACGACGACACCGTGGAGTGGCGCGACACGACCGGCGCGTTGCTCCTGGTCGAGCGGATCCTGCCGGACCACTGGGCCGGCCGGAGCCTCGCGGAGCTGGAGAGCCGCGGCCGCGTGAAGGTGGCCTCGGTCGTCCGGGGGAACCAGCCCCGCGTCGACGTCTCGGCGCTCATCGGCCAGGAGGACGACGTGGTGCAGTTCATGGTCCTCCGTGAGGCGCTCCCCGAGCTCGACGAGCGGCTCGCCGCGGTCAGCTGATGCGGGTCGTCATCGCCGGCGGCGGCAGCGTCGGCACCTCGATCGCCGCGGACCTGCTCGACCGCGGGCACCACGTCCAGGTGCTCGAGGCGGACCCGGATCACGCCGAGCTGCTCCGCGACGGGCTGCCCGGCGTCGACGTCCTCTGGGCCGATGCCTGCGAGGTGTCGTCGCTCCACCGTGCGGGGCTCCGGTCGGCCGACGTGATCGTGGCGGTGACCGGGGACGACGAGGACAACCTCGTCATCAGCTGGCTCGCCAAGCAGGAGTTCGCCGTCCCCCGCGTCATCTCGCGGGTGAACAACGCGAAGAACGCGTGGCTCTTCACCGAGTCGTGGGGGGTCGACCTCAGCGTCTCCACGCCACAGCTCCTCACCGCCCTCGTCGAGGAGGCCGTCTCGGTCGGCTCGGTGGTGCGGTTGATGGACCTCGACCGCGCCGGGGCGACGCTCGTCGAGGTGACGCTCGACGCCGACGCACCAGCGATCGAGGGCGACCGGACCGTCGCCGACCTCGCGCTGCCCGCAGACGCGCAGATCGTCGCGATCGTGCGCGACGAGCGCGTGCTGATCCCTCGCGACGACACGCGGCTCTCCGAGGGCGACCACGTCGTCGTGCTGACGACCCAGGGCGCCGAGGGAGCGATCGAGCGCGTCTTCGTCAGCGGGTGACTCAGCGGGTGACGACGCGTCACGTCTGGTGTGTGGACGTCGGGCTTTCTTCACAAACCTGTTGACTGTTCGTTGTCAATGCGCCGTACGCTTGCGATATGCGCGCGGCGTTCTTCGACCTCGACAAGACGGTCATCGCCCGCGCATCCATCGTCGCGTTCGGCGGCCCGCTCCGTCGTCGCGGCCTGGTCAACCGCCGCACCGTCGCGCGTGCAGTGCTTGGCCAGTTGCTCTTCCTTTGGTTCGGTGCTGACGAGCAGAAGATGGCGAAGATCCGCGAGTCGATGCTCGAGGTCTCCGCGGGGTGGGACCGCAACGAGGTCCGCGCCATCGTCGAGGAGACGCTGGCCGAGGTCATCGAGCCGCTGATCTACGCCGAGGCGCAGTCGCTCATCGCCGCGCACCGCGCGAAGGGCGACCGGATCTGGCTCGTCTCGAGCGCCCCCGAGGAGATCGTGGAGCCGCTCGCCGCCATGCTCGGCGTCGACGGCGCGATCGCGTCCCGCGCGGCCATCGACGACGAGGGGCGGTACACCGGGAAGATCGAGTTCTACGCCCAGGGCGAGGGGAAGGCCGCCGCGATCCGGGAGCTCGCGGCCTCCCACCACCTCGACCTCGAGGGCTCGAGCGCCTACTCGGACTCGGCCACGGACCTGCCCATGCTCGAGCTGGTGGGGCACCCGGTCGCGGTCAACCCCGATCGCGGGCTCGCCCGCGAGGCGAAGCAGCGCGGCTGGGAGATCCGGACGTTCTCGAACCCCGTGCGGCTGCGCGACCGCGCCGCGGTCCGCCTCCCGGTGCTCACCGGCGCGGCCGTCATCGTCGCGCTGGTCGTCGCCGCGTTCGGTCGAACGCGGCGGGCCGCCGCCGTCTGAGCCCCGCGACGCTCGGTAGCGTCGCGGCGTGCGCACCGATGAGGCCGACGACGCGGCGCTCACGACCTTCGTCGCCCAGACGGACCGCGTGACGAGGCAGCTCGCCGGGTCCGTCCGCGAGCTCGAGGTCGGGTTCGCCGTGCGCACGCCGGACCTGTCGGCGGTGTGGTCCGCCAACCACCTCTGCTGCACCTCGGCGGCGACGCGCGCGACGCTCGAGCGGTTGGGCGAGGAGGAGCTGGCGGGCCTCCCGTACCGGCACCTGATCGTCCGGCACCGCGAGACCGCCGAGGCGGTCGAGCCCGCGCTCGACGCCGCCGGGTGGCGGGTGGAGCGCGACGTCGTGATGCTCCTCGATGGCACCCCCAAAGAGCCCGCGGACACCGGCGTCGTCGGGGAGCTCACCGAGGATCAGATGGCCATGCTCATGGCGCAGTGGCTCCGCGAGGAGTTCGGGGACGTGCGCCAGCAGGACGTCGACGACGTCGTCGAGTACAACCGCCGGGTCGGCCGCCACTACGGAGAGCGGCGCCTGGGCGTCGTCGACGCCGACGGGACGCCGCTCGCGGTCACGAAGCTCCGGGTCGACGGGCCGCTCGGCTGGGTCGAGGACGTCTACACCACCCCGCACGCCCGGAACCGCGGGTACGCACGGACGCTCGTCACCCAGGCGGCCCGCGCGGCCAGGGAGGCCGGGTGCTCCGTGGTGGTCATCGTCGCGGACGCGGACGACTGGCCGCAGGACCTCTACGCGCGCGTCGGGTTCCGGCCGATCGGTTCCGGGAGGGTCTTCCACCGGGTGGTCGACCCGGCTGGGTGACCTAGACCGTGAGGAGGTCCCTCGCCCCCGTGTCCGACGAGGGGTGGCGGAGCTTGCTCATCGCGCGCGCCTCGATCTGACGGATCCGCTCGCGCGTGAGGTTGAAGTGCTCGCCGACCTCCTCGAGCGTGCGCGGCTCGCCGCGGTCGAGGCCGAACCGGAGGCGGAGGATCTCGCGCTCGCGCTCGTCGAGCGGCGAGAGGAGCCGCCGGATCTCCTCGGGCAGGACCGCGATCGCGGCGGCCTCGAACGGCGACTCGGCGGACCGGTCCTCGACGACGTCGCCGAGCTCGGCGTCACCGTCCTCGCGCAATGGCTCCGAGAGGCTGAGCGGCTCGGCGCGGAAGCGCAGCGCCTCGACCAGCTTGTCCTCGGGCATCTCGCACTCGATGCACAGCTCCTTGATCGTCGGCGGCCGCCCGAGCTTGAGCTCGAGCCGCGACTGCGCCTTCTGCACGCGCGCGAGGGTGTCGCCGGCGTGCACGGGGAGCCTGATCGTCCTGCCCGTGTTCGCGATCCCGCGGGTGATGGCCTGGCGGATCCACCACGTCGCGTACGTCGAGAACTTGAACCCCTTGCGCCAGTCGAACTTCTCGACCGCGTGCATGAGGCCGAGGTTGCCCTCCTGGATGAGGTCGAGCAGCGGAAGCCCCGAGGCCTGGTACTTCTTCGCGATCGAGACGACCAGCCGGAGGTTCGACTGGACGAACTCGCGCTGCGCGTCGTCGCCGCGCTTGGCGACGCGCCGCAGCTGCTGGCGACGGGTGGTCGTGAGCTTGCCGCCGTCCTCCAGCTCGGTGAGCGCGGCGCGCCCCTCCTCGATGGCCTGGGCGAGGCGGACCTCGTCGTCCTTGGTGAGCAGCGTGTACTGGCCGATGTCGGTCAGGTAGAGCCGGACGAGATCCTCGTCGTCGCGCTCGATGCGGTCCTTGGCCACGCGGTGGGGCTCTCCCTCAGGCTCGTCCGGGCGGCCGAGCCGCCTCCCCGTATCGCTCCCCGTCACGGGGTGGGCCGTCACTCTACTGGTGCCGTCAACCCCTTCCGACGGATGCGGCGCGCCGCGCGGCCGGTGCCGCTGCGTCGGCGCTGCGTCTGCGCCGCGGCGTCGCCGTCGCAATGACGCACCGCGCCGTGGCGAGCGCGCGCAGGGATCGTCACCGGGGCCCGCGCGGCGCGGCGTCGGTCACACGTGGCGCGCGCCGTAGCGGTTGGTGATGGGGAGGCGGCGGTCCTTGCCGAAGGACTTCGACGTGATGCGCACGCCGGGGGGCAGCTGGCGTCGCTTGTACTCCGCCGC
>Ga0318552_10000545_pt1 | contig 11865 bp, 10 predicted proteins | sample GRESIP082b2f20_FD_203516 | JGI IMG/M metagenome (GOLD analysis project Ga0318552, IMG submission 203516) | Tropical soil microbial communities from Luquillo Experimental Forest, Puerto Rico - GRE.SIPMG.082b2f20 | ecosystem: Environmental > Terrestrial > Soil > Tropical forest > Bulk soil...
TCATGGCGCCGAGCAGCAGATCCACGCGCCCGTAGAGGTCCGGCAGCTGGCGCAGCACGTTCGGGTAGTGGAGGAGCGCCTCGCCCCCGGCCCGGCGCAGCAGCGGCGCCATGATCCAGGACACGAGCGGGTGCGCGAACCCGATCAGGACGACGAGCGCGCCGAACTCGAGCAGCGCGAGCGGCGTGAACGGCGCCCACACCGCGGGACGCCCGAGGCGCGCGAGCGTGCGCACCAGCACCTGCCAGCCGACGGCGAGCTGCTCGAAGGCGTTCATCGCCGCGCAGCGCCTGAATCCGCCGCCGCGAACACGCGCGGCAGCTCGCGCGCCACGCGCACGCCGAAATCGTCGAGCGTCCGCCCGGTCGCCGCGGTCGAGTCGCCGCGAATCAGTGCTTCCACGCGCACGAACGCCCCCCAGGAGCGGTTCTCGAGCACACCGCTCACCATCATCCGGTTCCGGAACACGTCCCGATCGGTGGTCGAGAGATCGCGCGTCGTCCACCAGTAGTAGACCAGGCGGCGGTCGTGCGGCCGCTCGGCAACGAACCGGTTCACGTCGAGGCCCGCGCCGCCGCCCTGATCGAGGCGATGGCGCGCGGGCCGCTCCACCACGTAGCCCTGCGATTCATAGCAGAGTTGCGGGTCGTGCGCGCCGTAGCGGCGGTTCTGGTGATAGACGATGCACAGCCACACCTTGTCCGCGCCGCGCTGGTAGCGGCGGATCAGGAGGTCGTCGGCCTTGAGCTCGTCCACGACCGCATCCTCGAACGAGAGATCGGTGCCGTTCCAGTCGCCGAAGCGCTCCGGACAGCCCCGCAGCACGCCGTGTCCCGCCGCGAGATTCTCCGGCGGGTGCGTGATCACGTAGGCCGCGGTCGCGGCGAGCAGCGCGTAGGTCGCGAGCGCGAGCTTCATGGCGCCGCCTGCGGGCGCGGGGTGAGCAGCGAGCGCACGAACAGGAGGCCCGCGAGCGCGATCGCGTAGATCACGATCCCGGTCCAGTCGTGAAACGCCCCGGCCGCCGCCTGCACCGAGACGTAGTGGCCGACGAGGATCAGGAGCGTGATGCGCACCGCGTTGCCGAGCATCGCGATCGGAACGGCGGCGGCGAGGATCAGCAGGCGGCGGGTCCAGCCGCCGCTCTGGAGGTGCGCGAACACCGCGCCGGTCGCGATGAGGGCGAGCAGGGAGCGCAGGCCGCTGCACGGGTTTTCCATGCGCAGCTCCCCGCCCTGCAGGTAGAGCGTCATCCCGTTGCGCTGCAGCGTCACGCCGAGCGCCTCGGCGGCGCGGGTCGAGATACGCACCGTGATCTCCTTGAGCGCGTAGCTGAGCGTGTTCATGACGAACGGCGGGAACGTCAGCATGAACGCGAGCGAGCCGATCGGAAACGCGAGCAGCTTCAGCGCCGGAACGCCGAGGAACGTGAGCGTGAGCCCGACCAGCATGACGATCAGCGAGGCGCCCTGCAGCGCGAAGAGGTCCGACCGCATGCCGGCGACCAGCATCGCGCACGCCGCCGCGACGAGCGCGAGCCCGCGCGCATCGGGCGTGATCGGCGCGGCCCGGAGCTCGCGACGGCGGCGCCAGGCCAGCGCGGCGGCCACGAGCGGCACGAGCGGACCGTGCGAATAGTTGTCGTTCGTAGTCCAGACGGTCCAGAGCTCCGCGGCGACGCGGAAGTACATCGCGCCGAGCAGCGCGAGCCCCGCCGCGATCCCGAGCGCGGTGCGGGCGCCGGCGCGCGCGGGAGCCGGCGCGGCGTCGCTCCCCGCCGCGATCGGCTCGGCCATCTAGAACACTCCCCGCGACGAGAACACCGTGAACGCGGTGCGCAGCAGGATCTCGAGATCGAGGCGCGGCGAGGCATGCGCGAGGTAGTGCGCGTCGTAGCCCACCTTCTCGGCGAGCGGAATGTCGTCGCGTCCGTGGATCTGGGCCCAGCCGCTCACGCCCGGCCGCAGCGCGTCGACGCCCGCCCGCTGCCTGAGCGCGATCAGCTCCTGCTGGTTGTAGAGCGCGGGCCGCGGGCCCACGAGCGCCATCTCGCCCTTCAGCACGTTCCAGAGCTGCGGCAGCTCGTCCAGGCTCGTGCGCCGCAGCCAGCGCCCCACGCGCGTCACGCGCGGCGAGGCCGGACCCATGAGGTCCGAGGCGAGATCGGGCGTTCCGACCTGCATGCTGCGGAACTTGAGGATCGTGAATTCTCGCGAGCCGCGCCCGATGCGGCGCTGCCGGAACAGCGCGGGCCCGCGCGAATCGAGGCGGATCGCGATCGCGATCAGTGCGAGCAGAGGGGAGAGCATGAGGAGCAGCAGCGCGGAGGCCAGGAGGTCTGCGCCGCGCTTGAGCGCGCCGGCCGCTCCGGCCGGACGCGGCGCGATCCTCCGCCCGCGCGACGCGCGCTCCGACGCTTCGAGCACCGCGACCAGGCGCTCCCCGATCGCGCGGCGCGAGTACTCGCGCTCGATGAACGGCGGGCCGGCGGCGCCGAGCCGCGCACGCAGCCCGGGATCGTCGGCGAGCCGCGCGATCTCGCGCGCCAGCGCGGCGCCGTCGCCGGGCGGCACCACCACGCCCGCGCCCGACGCCTCGAGCACCTGCGCCGCGTCGCCGCACAACGCGCCCACGACCGGACGCCCGCACGCCAGGTAATCGAACATCTTGACCGGAATGGTCTCGCCCGAGAACTCGTGCGCACGCGTGGTCGCGACGCACAGGTCGGCGGAGCGGATCACGTCCGCGAGCTGCGCGGGCGGCAGGCTGCCCCGGAATTCGACGCGGCTCAGCGCCTGGTCCGCGGCGAGGCGCTCGAGCGCAGGCTTCGCCACCCCGTCGCCGACCAGGAGGAAGCGCAGGTCGTCGCGCGCGCGCAGGGCGCGCGCGGCGTCGAGCAGCGACTCCATGCCGTGCACGAGTCCGTGCGTTCCGGCGTAGAGCACGGTGAGCGGCCCGCCGTTCTCCTCACGCGCCGCCGCGGGCCGGAACGTGTCGGTGTCGGCGCCGTTCGTGAACAGCTCGATCCGGCCCGAGTCGAGCCCGCGCAGACCGAGCTGGCGCTTCATCCCCGGCGTCACGGCGAGCACACGGTGCGCGCGGCGCTGGATGAACTTCGCGAGGCTCGCGAGCAGCGCGGCCGCCGCGCCCTCGCGCATCTCGCCGAGCGCGATCGCCGCGCGCGGCCAGTCGTCGCGGCAGTCGAGCACGAACGTCGCGCCGTGGCGGCGCGCCGCGAGCCATGCGGCGAGCCCGAGGAAGAGCGGCGGCACGCTCGCGAGCACGAGGTCCGGCGGCGGCCCGGCGAGCGCGACGGGGAGCGCCGACCACGCGAACGTGAGGTGGTTCCAGAGCCGCGTCAGCGCAGTGCGGCGCGGGGTCGCGTGAAGCCACACGCGCTCGACGACGAGCCCGCCGTCGTGCGTCGTCGCGCGCCGCACGTTCTCGAACCCGGGCTGCAGGCGGCCGGACGGATGGTTCGGCAGTCCGGTCACGACGCGTACGTCGTGCCCGGCGCGCTCGAGGGCGCGCGCGAAGTGGTACGCGCGGGCCGGTGCGGCGCCGGTTTCGGGCGGCCAGTACTGGGTGACGAAGAGAACGCGCATCCGTCAGCTGCCGGCTGCGGATGCAACCACGAGCTGGCGGCGGGCGCGCGACGCGAGCGGCATCCATGGACGCTGGAGCGGCTCGACGAGCCCTCGATAGACCGGCTCGGGGAGCATGCCGAGCCCGCCCCAGTAGAGCTCGTGGTGCGTGACGGAGAGCCCGTTCGCCTCCATCACCGCGCGCATCTCGCGCGGGGTGAAGGTGCGCTCGACGGCGTACGCGTGGGCGCGGCCGTCGGGCGCGACGTACTCCTGATGCACCTCGGTGCGCAGCGCGGCGAGGCGGCGCAGGTGCTGCGGGTGCGCGCCGTTGATGTCACCGACGACCAGCACGCCGCCCGGGCGCAGGTGATCGCGCACCGCGCGCAGGAACGTGTCGAGCGGATCGATGTGCGAGAGCGCGTTGTACACCCACACGAGATCCACCGGCGCGCCCCATTCGCGCGTGAGGTCGGCGCGCTCGTACCGCACCGGGAGCGCGATGCCGGTGGATTGCGTGTAGTGCTCGAGCCGGCGCCGCGCCGCGTCCAGCCGGTCGGGCCTGAGGTCGGCGCCGATCACCTCCGCGCCCGCGGTCGCAAACAGCATCGAGTAGTTCCCGAACCCGCAGCCCGCGTCCATCACGCGCGGCTGCTCGCGCGCGGCGAGCCAGCGCGCCGCCCAGCCGGCCTCGCCGCGCCAGAACCCGCGCAGGAAGCGCCGGATGCGCGCCTCGTCGCCGGGCACGGGAAGATTCCTGTAATAGTCGAGGAACGCGCCGCGCTCGGGCTCGGGCAGGAACGGCACGCCGCCCGGACGCTCGACTTCGATCGTCCAGCGCACCAGCGACTCGAATCGCTCCCGCGCCTCCCGGGCCGATCTCACCGCGAGCGCTCCCCCGGCGCGGCGCCGGCATCCCCCGTCGCGCCGCGCGCCGGACCGGCTCCGCGCCGGCGCGTGAGCGCGCTCCAGATGAGCGGAACGTGGCGCGGCCTGAGCGAGAACAGCAGCTTGAGCGCGCGATCCAGGCGCCCGCGGCGCAGGTACGTGCCGAGGCTCTCGAGCTCGTAGCGCAGCAGCGTCGGCGCCGACTCGCTGCGGAAGCGCTCCGCGCCCTGCTCGAGCCCGGCGCCGAGGCGCGCGAGACGCTCCGCGGCGGCCGCGGCGCGCACAGGATCGGCGGGCGCGGGGACCCCGTCCGCGTCGAGCACGAGCGGGTCGAGCGCGAGCCCGCTCTCCGGTGCGAGCGTCACGGTGAACACGCCGGTGTCGCGGCGCAGCTCGCCGGCCACGCCGGCCTCGAACTCGCCGGCCGAGGGGTCGAACACGATGTCGCCGAGGCTGAACAGCGTCAGCGCGGCGCCACGCGCACGAAAGCCCTGGGTGACGTGCGGATGGTGCCCGAGCACGAGATCCACGCCGTGCGCGATCAGCCAGTCCGCGACCTCGAGCACGCGCGGCGGCGGATAATCCACGTACATCGATCCCCAGTGCGCGCTCACGATCAAGTCGTCGGCCTCCGGCCGCCACCGCTCCAGATCCCGCTCGATCACGGCGCGATCGAGCGGAGCGACGCCGCATCGCGCGGGCCCCGCCGCATGATCGCCCGCCGCCGCGTAGGCGAGCAACACCACCCGCCGGCCGCGCACGGTGAGCCGCGCGGGCTGCCGCGCGCGATCGAGCGTGGCCCCGGCGCCCGCGGTCTCGAGCCCCGCCGCGGCGCAGCGCTCGAGCGTGCGCAGCAGGCCGCGCGCCCCGCAGTCCATCATGTGATTGTTCGCGAGCGACACCACGCGCACGCCGGCCGCGACCAGCGCCGCCGGGACCTCGGGGTCGTGCCGGAACTCGGCGGCGCGGCCGGGCTCGACCCACTCCGGCTCGCCGACCGGGAACTCGAGGTTCGCGAAGCCGAGATCGGCGCCGCGCATCGCGCCCGCGATCCCCGCGAACACGCGCTCGAATCCCTCGCGTCGCGCGCGGGCCCGCGCGCGGCCGACCACGCCCACGTCGCCGACCGCCGCGACGGAGAGCCGCACGGGCCCGGAGGCCGCTCGCAGGATCATCGCGCGGCCCCGGCCGCGGCCGCCGGCGCCGCGCTTTCGAGCACGCGCCGGTAGAGCGCCTCGGTCTCGCGCACCATGCGCTCGGCCGTGAACCTCGCGCACCAGCGCGCGCGCGCGGCTTGGCCGAAGCTCGCGCGCGTCGCCGGATCGTCGAGCAGCGCGCGCAGCGCCGCAGCGAGCGCGGCCGCGTCCCCGGCCGGCACCACGCGCCCGGTGACGCCATCCTCGACCGCCTCGCCGTTGCCGCCGATCGCGGTCACGATCGCGGGGAGACCGGCGCGCATGGATTCGAGCAGCGTGATCGACAGCCCCTCGCGGATCGAGCTGAGCGCGAACACGTCGGCCGCGCCCATCAGGTCCGCGACGTCCGCGCGCGCGCCGAGCAGCCACACCGCGTCCGCGACGCCGGCCGCGCGCGCGCGGTGCTCGAGCGCGTCGCACAGCGCGCCCTCCCCCGCGATCGCGAGGCGCGCCGCGGGCCGCTCGCGCCGCACCGCCGCGAACGCATCGATCAGGACGGACTGCGCCTTCTGGGACGTCAGGCTGCCGACCGTGAGGACGAGCAGGGCCCCGGGCTCGAGGCCGAGCGCGCGCCGCACCTCCTCGCGCGGGCGGATGGTGGGCGCGGGACCGATGCCGTTCGCGATCGTGACGAAGCGGCCGGAGAGCGCGGCGAGCCGCGGCCCGTGACTCGCGCGCACCGCGTCGCACACGCAGATCACCGCCGCCGAGTGCCGCGTCGCCCAGCGTTCGAGCCACGGGTAGAGCGGCGAGTGCCGGCCCGGGTAATGAATGCTGTGCTCGGTCCGGATCACGACCGCGCACCCGGCAAGCCGCGCCGCGGCCGCGGCGTAGAGGCCGCCGGTGGGATTGTGCGCGTTCACGACGTCGATGCGCTCGCGCCGCAGCGTCCCGGCGAGACGGGAAAGCGCGGCGATGCGCTCGGGCGCCGCCGGCCGGCCGGCGCGCCGCAGCACCGCGGTGTGCGCGCCCGCGCGCTGCGCTTCCTCGAGCGCCGGCCCGCCGCGTCCGAGCGCGGCGACGAAGCTCTCGACGCCGGGCGCCGCATTCCGGACGTGCTCGATGACGAGTGACTCGGCGCCGCCCTGATGCATCGCCTCGATCACGTGCAGGACGCGCACGTTCAGGCCCCCGCCGCGCGCCGCACGCCGGGCTCGCGCTCAGCCGGCGTCGCACTCGCGGATTCGAACAGCGCGTGGAGCCGCTCGAAGTTCCGGTCCGCGTCGAACTGCTCGAGCACGATCGCGCGCGCCTCTGCCCCGAACCGATCGAGCTCGCCCGGGTCGCGGAGCAGCGGCTCGATCGCGCCGGCGAGCGCCTCTGCGTCCTCCGGCGCGCACAACGCGCCGGTCCGGCCCGGCAGGATCGCCTCCTCGAGCCCGGCGGCGCGCGTCCCGATGCACGGAACGCCCATCGCCATTGCCTCGACCACCACGTTCGGGATCCCGTCCTGGCGTCCATTCGCGAGCACGCGGCACGGCGCGAGCAGCGCCCACACGTCGCGGTAGAGCGGCAGCAGCTGGTCGTGCGTGAGCTCGCCGCGGAACGTCACGCGATCGGCCGCGCCGGCCTCGCGCGCCAGCGCCTCGAGCGCGTGACGCTCCGGCCCGTCACCGACGATCGTGAGCTGCACGTCGTGCCCACGCGCTGCGAGCAACCCGGTCGCGCGCACCGCGAGATCGAATCCCTTCGGCGGCGAGAGCCGCCCCACGCACAGCAGCGAGGCGCGTGCCGCGCGCGCGCGACCGCGGCCGTCGAAACGCCGCGTGTCGACGCCGTGGTACAGCCACTCCACGCGCGCTCCGGGTCCGCCGAGCGAGCGCACCAGGTCGGCGTTGCCACGCACGCATGCGGCGGTGAAGCGCGCGTCGTGCGCCTTGCGCGCGAGGAACGCGCGCGTGCGGTGGACGTCGCTGCCCGCGTGCGCGGCCATCGTGAACGGCCGTCCGGCGAGGCGCGCGGCGAGCCACGCGACGGTCGCCGGGAAATGCGCCCAGGCGCCGTGCACGATCTCGAGGTCCTCGCGCTCGATCACGGACGCGACGCGCGCCGCGGCCGGCAGGTAGCCGAGGTGCCCGGCGAGCGCGTACAGGCTGCCGCGCGAGGCCCACAGGATTTCGAGCGTGCCGCCGATCATCACGGCGGGACGCCGCAGCGTCCACGCCGCAAACGCGCCCCATGCCGCGGGCGCGAGCGGCGATCCGATCGCGCGCGTGAGCGGGACGAGCGCGGCGTGCTCCGGCTGATGAACGCGCGAGACCCCGCGCAGCGTGAGCACGCGCACGCGCACCCCGCGCGCGACCAGCCGATGCACCTCGTTCTCGATGAACGCGGCCATCGTCGGGAACGTGGTCGTGACGTACGCCACGGATTTCACGCCCGCCCCTCCTGAACCGCGTGCTCGTAGAACGCCTCGTGCGCGCGCACCATCGCGTCGATGCCGAGCCGCTCCGTCACCCAGCGCCGCGCCGCGTCGCCGCGGCGCCGCGCCTCCGCGGGATCCGCGAGTGCGCGCTCGAGCGCGCCGGCGAGCGCCTCGGGCGAGCCCGGCGGCACCATCCAGCCGGTCTCGCCGTCGCGCATCACCTCCGGCGTGCCGCCGACCGCGGTCGCGACCGCGGGCCGCCCGGCCGCCATGGCTTCGAGCAGCGCGTTCGGAATCCCCTCCTCGCGCGAGGAGAGCACGAACACGTCCATCGCGGGGAGCAGCCGCTCGACGTCGTTGCGCTCGCCGAGGAGCCGGATGCGCGGCTCGAGCCCGGCGCGCCGGATGCGCGCCTCGAGCGCGGGCCGCTCGTCGCCCTCGCCGATCAGCGCGGCGCGGAACGGCACCCCGCGCGACGCGAGCAGCGCGAGCGCGTCGACGAGCGTCGCCTGGTCCTTGCGCGCCGCGAGACAGCCCACGCTGCCGATCACGGGGGCGCCATCCGCCGCGCCGAACGCGGAGCGATCCGCGATGCCGCCGAAGCGCGCGACGTCCACGCCGTTCGGGATCACCGTCACGCGCTCGCGCGGCACGCCCATGGCGGTCACGGTCCTGGCCACCGCCTCGCTCACCGCGGTGACGTGCGTCGCGCGGCGGTGCACCCAGCGCTGCACCGCCGCCTGGCGCGGCGTCTCGAACGCGTCGACGTTGCGCTTCGCGACCGCCACCACCGGGACGCGCAGCACGCGGCCCACGAGCACCGCGTAGAGATTCGGGCCGAAGAGATAGCCATGGATCACGTCGGGGCGGAACCGCTGCGCGGCCAGCCACAGCCGCGCGAGCCCGAGGAGCCCGGCCGCGCCATAGATGCGCCGTCCGACTCCGAGGTCCCGGATCGGCCAGCCGAGGCGCTCGACGGCCGGCAGGAATTGTCCCTCGCGCTTCAGGCACGCGATCTCGACGTCGAACCGCGCGCGATCGATCCGGCTCCACAGCTCGAGCAGGTGGCGCTCGGCGCCGCCGGCGACGAAGTTGCCGACCACGAACAGCACGCGCACGCGCGCGGCGCTCACGACGCGGCCTCGGCGGCGCGCCGCCAGCCGTCGAATGCGCCCGCGAGCTCCGCGCCCGCGAGCCGCGCGGAGAATTCCCCGAACGGTCCGCGGCAGCCGCCTTCGGTCCACGCGCGGCGCGGCAGCTCGAACGGCGCCGCGCCCGGGATCACGTCGCCGCGGAGCGTCGTGACCGCGTACGCGAGGCCGTGGCGCGTGCACGCGGCGACGCTCGCGGCCGAGTAGTCGCCGCCCGGGTACGCGAGCCCGCGGCAGCGCACGCCGAGGCGCCGCGCGATGAGATCGACGGAGCCGCCGATCTCGGCGTCCTGCCGCTCGGGCGAGAGCAGCGAGAGAAACGGGTGCGTGAGCGTGTGCGCGCCGACCTCCATGCCGCGCGGCTCGAGCCCGGTGAGCTCGTGCCACTCCGCGAGCTCGCACGCGGGTTCCCCGGGGACCGACAGCCGGTCCGAGAGCTCGTGCAGGCGCCGGTCCTGGGCTTCGGGCGCGCTGCGCAGCATCGGCAGCAGGAGCTCGAGCGCCGCGCGCCGTTCGCCTCTGGTCGAAAGCCGCGCGCGGACCGCACGACCGTCGAACGTCCAGTCGAGGTCGGTCCCGCCCGCGTGCTCGAGCCGGTGCGCGAGCCGGTCCCACCATGGCGCGGTGCGCGACTCGATCAGGCCGGCGGCGAGATAGAACGTGGCGCGCGCGCCGCGCCGCTCGAGCGCGGGAACTGCGAGCGCGACGTTGTCACGGTAGCCGTCGTCGAAGCTGAACGCGACGCGCATCCCGTCGCGCGCCCCGCGCAGCCAGGCGAGCCCTTCCGCGACCGTGACAGGCGTGAATCCGAGGGCACCGAGCAGATCGAGCTGGCGCTCGAGCGTGGCGACGCCGACGCCGAGGCGGTAGAGCGGCTGCTGGCCTTCCGCGTACACGCGATGGTGCCGCACGATCGCGAGCCGCGGTCCCGGGGGGGCGGTGCGCGGCAGAAAGCTCAACAGCCAGCGCAGCCAGCGGCTCACGCCGCGGCCCCGGGCCGGTCGAGCAGCGCATCGTTCACGAGGGCGCCGAGCATGAAGAAGTTTCCGGTGATCAGGATCGAGAAGAATCGATCGCCGAAGAGGCATGAGAGCGCGAGCGCGATCGTCGCGGCGCTGAAGCCGAGCGCGAGCTGCCGGTCGAACCGGCTGCGGGCCGCGCGCATCGCAGCCTCCGACATCTGCACGCATCGCACCAGCAAGGCGATGAAGAGCAGGAGCCCGAACAATCCCATCTCCGCGAGGAAGCGCAGGTAGGTGTTGTGCGAGGTGTCCTTGACCTCGACGCCCAGCTCCTGGCCGGTCTCGGGCAGCACGTCCATGAGCCCGTTGAATCCCACCCCGTCGAGCGGATGATTCGTCACGACCTGCCCGATCGCGTGCCACGTGTCGATCCGGATCTGCGCCGACCCTTCGAGCTTCGCCTCGTCATCCTCGGACTCGACGCGCGAGCCGGTCACGCGGTCGACCACGTAATCGGGCGCCCAGAACGGCGAGGTCAGCAGCACCGCGACCAGCGCGAGCGTGAGGATGCGCGAGCTGCGCAACCCGACGTACAGCACCGCGACCGCGAGCGCGAGGAACGCGCCGCGCGACACCGACAGCAGCACGCCGACGCTTCCGAGCACCACGGCGCCGGCCAGGATCAGCTTGCCGATCCAGCGCCGCGTGCCGAACAGCAGGGCGGCGGTGTACGCGGTGAACATGGAGAGGAACGCGCCGAGCTCGTTCGGCTGCCCGAACGAGCCGAGCGCGCGCTGACCCTTGCCGTTGCGCCCGTAGAGGATCGTGACCACCGCTTCGGCGAGCAACCCGAGCGCGATCGCCCACGCCATGCGGCGGCGCGCCCGCTCTCCGCGCACCATCGCGAGGCCGATGAAATACACCGCGTACGTCATGCTGCAGCGCACCAGCGCCCACACCGCCTCGCCGACGTGATAGCCGTAGCCGGTCGGGAACGCGCCGCCGCGCACGATCGACAGCGCGGTCAGGCCGAACAGGAGGCCGATGACGACGCCGAGGCGGCTCGGACGGAACACGTCCTCCTGACGCATCATGCGTCCCACCGCCCACACGCCGAACACCGCGAACAGCAGGATGTTCAGCACGTTGACGCCCGGAATCGGAATGCGCGGCATCCAGGACAGGAACGGCGTCACGATCGGAAGCGCGGTCAGTCCGATGATCGGCTGCGAGAGGATCGCGCCGATGCCGGCGAGCCCGAGCAGCACCTTGACGATGCGGTGCGGATCCTGGTGGAAGCGGTAATCGAGCAGCGTGAACAGCGCGATCATGCCGACCGCGACCACGACCGAGCCCGCCACGACGAGTCCGATCGGGAACGCCTGGGCCTGGCGGCGGGCGGCCTCGCGGACCTCGCGGAGCGTGGAGTCGCCGGCCGGCGCGGGATTCGTGCTCACGGCGTCCTCCCCGAAGCCGCGCGCGAGCGATCCTCGCGCGCCGCCTCGCCCGGCGCCGTCGTGGTGTTGCGCAGCACCACCCGGCGCACCGCCTTCATGGACGCGGCGCTGCGATTCGCCCAACCCTGGCGGCGGAGCAGCGCGAGCCACGACTCCGGCAGCAGGCCGGCGAGCGTCGCGAGCGCGACCGGCACGCGCCGCTCGGGCAGGCGCCAGGCCGCGAAGAAATGCGCGCGCGAATCCGCGCGCCGTCCCTCGCGCA
>Ga0318552_10000546_pt1 | contig 11844 bp, 9 predicted proteins | sample GRESIP082b2f20_FD_203516 | JGI IMG/M metagenome (GOLD analysis project Ga0318552, IMG submission 203516) | Tropical soil microbial communities from Luquillo Experimental Forest, Puerto Rico - GRE.SIPMG.082b2f20 | ecosystem: Environmental > Terrestrial > Soil > Tropical forest > Bulk soil...
AGTTCCCGCCGTCCGCGCAGCCGATCCTGCGGCTGCTGCCGGCCGGGGCGCTGTCCACCGGCCTGCGGTCGGTGCTGCAGTACGGCAGCGGCCTGCCCGTGCGGGACCTGCTGGTCCTCGTGGTCTGGGCGGTGGCCGGGATCGCCCTGGCCGTGCGGTTCTTCCGGTGGGAGTAGCCGGGGACCCACGGTTCGGGCGACTATCCACGTAATCTGGGCAGCAATAGACGGATGAAGGTTCACTCTTACGATGGGATCCGTGCCTGGCCTCCTCCGCCGCTGGGCGGATACGGTGCTCGCGCCGTCACCGACCTCGATGCGGCGGCTCGCGCTGGCGGGCGTCGTGGCGTCCGCCGCCATCGTCGTGACCGGTGCCGGGGTCCGGCTGAGCGAGTCCGGGCTCGGCTGCCCGGACTGGCCGAGGTGCACCGCCACCAGCATCGTGGCCGGCGGGGCCACCGGAGATCCGCTCATCCACCGGTGGATCGAGTTCGGCAACCGGCTGGTGACCGTCGCCATCTTCGTGATTGCCGTGGCCGTGTTCGTCGCGGCCTGGCGGTACCGGCCGGACGGTGCCGGCCGCCGCAAGGACCTGGTCTGGCTCGCTTCGGCGCAGCCCGCCGGGATCCTGGCCCAGGCCGCCCTGGGCGGGATCGTCGTGCTGACCAAGCTCGACCCGGTCTGGGTCAGCGTGCACTTCCTGCTGTCCATGGCCCTGGTGGCCGCCGCGGTCGCGCTGCGCGTGCGGTGCACGGAGGGACGAGGGCCGGCCCGGCTCCTGGTCCCGCGCGAGGTGTGGCTGTTCGCCTGCGGCGCCGTGGCCGTGCTCGGCCTCATGATCGCCGCGGGCACCGTGGTCACCGGAACCGGCCCGCTCGCCGGGGCCGGCGACGTCCCGCGCTTCCACCTGCCGCTCACCGGCGTCACCCAGCTGCACGCGGATATTGGCTGGCTGCTGGCCGGCCTGGTCATCGCGCTGGTCGTGGTCTTGCGGCTGGTCCGTGCCCCCCGGCAGGCCGCCCGGCTGAGCTGGCTGCTGCTGGCGCTGATCGGCGCGCAGGGCGCGATCGGCTACGCGCAGTACTTCAGCGGGCTGCCCGCGGGGCTGGTCTGGGCGCACGTCACCGACGCGGTACTGATCTGGATCACCGCGCTGCGGCTGCTGTTCGCCCTGCGCGACCGCGGGACGGTGGCCGACAAAGACCAGACCCGCGGTGACGCGGCGGGAGTTGCGGGCGCCGCTCCGGCTGCGCCCGCGCCGTCCCCGGCCGGCGGGCCGTTGCCGGCGGATGTCCCGCAACGGTAGCGCCGAGCGGGTGATCAGGGCGGCCGCCACGTGGCAGGCCGCGCCGCCCGCGGGGCCCGGGGTGCTGGTCCTCGCCATCGACGGTCACGGCGCCGCGGGCAAGTCCACGATCGCGGGCGCCGTCGCGCGCGCGACCGGAGCCGCGCTCGTGCACACCGACGATTTCTTCCGGTGCCCGGCCGCCCGGCCGCGTCCGGCGGCGTCAGGCGCCCGGGCCATGGCGTGCTACTACGACTGGCGCAGGCTACGGGCCCAGGCGCTCGAGCCGCTGCGGGCGCGCCGCGCCGCGGCGTTCCGCCGGTTCGACTGGGAGCGCGGCCGCGGCCTGGACGGCACCGTCGCGGTGGAGCCGGGCGACCTGATCCTGGTGGAGGGCGTGTTCTCCGCCGCTCCCCAGCTTTCCGACCTGGTCGACCGGTCGGTGTTCGTGCACACGCCGGAAGCGGAGCGGCTGCGGCGGCTACGGCGCCTGGTGACGCCCGAGGAGTGGGACGAGGACTGGCTGGCCGCCGAGCAGGCCTATTTCGGCCTGGCCCGCCCCCGCTCGTCCTTCGATCTCGTCGTGCCCGGCACGGGTCCGTTCCGGCCGGTAGCAGGGCGGTAACATAGGGGCAAACCACACGGGAGCTCGGGCTGACCGGGCTGAGAGGGTGGCTGGCCGCACGGCCTGGGCGCCACCGACCGTCTGAACCTGACCGGGTAATGCCGGCGTAGGGAGGCAGCCATGACGGCCACCAGGCCAGGACATCGCCGCACCGCGCTCGGGGCGCTCGCGCTGGCCATCACCGTGGCCCTGGGCCTGGCCGCCTGCGCCTCGGGCAGCGGGACGGCCCGGCCGGCCGCGGCCGGCCCCCCGGCGGCGGGAGGCACCGCGTACTTCGCCGAGCAGCCGCTGTCCCCGCCGACCTACATCTTCCCGCTGATCTCCGGCCAGTACTACACCGTCGCCAACACCAGCAACCTGCAAACCCTGCTCTACCTGCCGCTTTACTGGTACGGCGACGGCGGGAACACCGCCATCGACTACCGCCTGTCGATCGGCAACCCGCCGGCCTACAGCGACGGCAACCGGGTGGTGACGATCACCCTCAAGCACTACCTGTGGTCCGACGGCGAGGCTGTGAGCGCCCGTGACGTCGGATTCTGGATCAATCTCCTCAAGGCCAACAAGCTCAACTGGGCGTCCTACGTCCCCGGCGGGTTCCCCGACAACGTCGTCTCCTGGCGGGCGCTCGGCCCCACGACCATCCAGCTCCGCCTGAACGCCAGCTACAACCCGTTCTGGTTCACCTACAACGAGCTGTCCCAGATCACTCCCCTGCCGATCGCCTGGGACCGCACGTCCCTGAGCGGCCCGGCGCCGGCGCCTGCCGCCGCGGGCCTGCCGGACACGACCACCGCGGGCGCGAAAGCGGTGTACAGCTTCCTGAACGCCCAGGCGACCAGGATCACCGGATACGCGTCGAGCCCGATCTGGTCGGTGGTGGACGGCCCGTGGAAGCTGGCCAGCCTGACCAGCGACGGCACCGCCAGCTTCGTGCCCAACCCGAGGTACTCCGGCCCGCAGCAGCCGCACCTGGCGAAGTTCGTCGAGCTGCCGTTCACGTCCGCCGCCGCCGAGCTGTCCGTGCTGCGGGCCGGCCAGGCCACCGGGGGACCCGGCACCGCCGGGCAGCAGATCTCGGTCGGCTACGTGCCGAACAACGACGTGCCCCAGCAGCCCGCCCTGCAGGCGCAGGGCTACCGGATGGCCCGGGCGTTCCCGTTCGGTTTCAACTACCTCGAGCCGAACTTCAACAACCCGGCGGTCGGGCCCATCTTCCGGCAGCTCTACTTCCGCCAGGCCTTCCAGCACCTGATCGACCAGCCCGGCTGGATCAGCGCCTACTACAACGGCCTGGGCCTGCCCACCTACAGCCCGGTGCCCGCTCGCCCGGCGAACCCCTACGCGGACGCCAGGGCGTCGGTGAACCCGTACCCGTTCAGCGTGCCGGCCGCGCGGGCCCTGCTCGCCGCCCACGGCTGGCGGGTCGTCCCCAACGGGGTCAGCACCTGCGCCCGGCCCGGGCCCGGAGCCGGCAAGTGCGGCGCGGGCGTCAAGGCCGGCCAGCCGCTCGAGTTCACCCTCATGTACCCGGCAGGGCAGCCCTACACCGACGGCTCGATGGCCGACCTGCAGTCCGCCGCGAAGCAGGCCGGCATCGGGATCTCGCTGAACCAGGTGACGTCGGCCACGATCGCCGCGACCATCTTGTCCTGCTCCCCGGGCTCGGCCGCGTGCAACTGGCAGATCGGTAACTACGGCACGGCCTGGATCTTCGCACCCGACCACTACCCGAGCGGTGAGGAGATCTTCCAGACCGGCGCCCTGGGCAACGTCAACAACTACTCGGACCCGGCGGTCGACAGGCTGATCCTCGCGACCACGAGAACCCCGGCGAGCGGCGCCCAGGCCGCCCTGAACGCGTACGCCGACCAGGTCAGGCTGCAGCTGCCGGACTTCTGGCAGCCGAGCCCCGGCACGCTGGTCACCATCCAGTCCAACTTGCACGGGTTCGTGCCGAACGCGTACGGCTTCATCAACCCGGAGGAGTGGTACTTCACCAAGGCCGCCCGCTGAGGTAACCCCCAGGCGCTGTTCACCCGCGGTTAACCCGCGAGGCAGATGGGACCGCCTCGCCCCGAGATAGGGTCGGTCTGGAAGCCCCGCTGCGCGCAAAGGAGACCGATGTCGCGGTGAGCAGCCCGCCGAATCCACCCAATCTCGTGGTTTCCATAACGTGCGCGGAATGGTTTGCTGAGCAGGATGCTTCCAATCAGGAGGAAGCATTGCCGCACGCGATCAGGGCCCGGGGCTGCGTCGAGGCGGGGATCGGCATGACAACTCAGCGGGCCGCTCGCGCGGCCCGGACCAGCCTCGCCTGGCTGAACGCCACAGCAAGCCCACTGAGAGCAAGGGGTGGAAGTCATGAATTCCCGGCCTGACGACGCACTCGCCCAGCTGACCGCCGCGGGCGTGTCGGTGTGGCTCGACGACATCAGCAGGGAGCGCCTGTCCACAGGCAACCTGGAGATGCTGATGCGCGACCTGCACGTGCGCAGAGTGACGTCCAATCCCACGATCTTCGCCAAGGCGATCTCCAGCGGTTCGGCCTACCAAGGGCAGATCGCCGACCTCGCGGTGCGCGGCGTCTCCGTCGACGAGGCGGCCCGGGCGATCACCACCTACGACATCCGCTGGGCCTGCGACGTGCTGCGCCCGGTCTACGACCAGACCGAGGGCCTGGACGGCCGGGTCTCGATCGAGGTCGACCCCCGGCTCGCCCGGGACACGGCCAAGACCATCGCCGAGGCCCGGGCGCTGTGGTGGCTGGTGGACCGGCCCAATCTGTTCATCAAGATCCCGGCCACCGCCGAGGGGCTGCCCGCCATCACCCAGTGCCTGTCCGAGGGAATCAGCGTCAACGTGACGCTGATCTTCTCGCTGCAGCGCTACGAGGAGGTCATCGACGCGTTCATGGCGGGCCTGGAGAGCGCGTCCGGCGATATCACGCAGCTCGCCTCGGTGGCATCCTTCTTCGTCAGCCGGGTGGACACCGAAGTCGACGACCGGCTCGACAAGCTGGGCACGCCCGAGGCCGCGGCGCTGCGCGGCACGGCCGCGCTGGCCAACGCGCGCCTGGCCTACGAGCTGTTCGAGAAGAAGTTCGCCACGCCGCGGTGGTCAGCGCTCAGCGCGCGCGGCGCGCGCGTCCAGCGCCCGCTCTGGGCCTCGACCAGCGTCAAGGACCCGTCTTTCGCCGACACGATGTACGTGGTCGAGCTGGTCGCGCCGGACACCGTGAACACCATGCCGGAGTCGACGATGCACGCGACCCAGGCCCACGGCACGATCCGCGGCGACACCATCCATGGCACGTACGACGCGTCCAGGAGGGTGATCCAGCAACTGGAAGCCCTCGGCATCAGCTACGACGACGTGGTGACCGTGCTGGAGAACGAGGGCGTGCAGAAGTTCGAGGCATCGTGGAACGAGCTGCTCGGGACGATCAAGGCCGAGATGGCCGACGGGCCGAAGAGCTGACGAGCCGGGGCGGAGGAGCCGCATGACATCGAATCCGCTGCGCGATCCCCGGGACCGCAGGATCCCCAGGGTCGCCGGGCCGTGCGTCCTCGTCCTGTTCGGCGTGACCGGTGACCTGGCCGGCAAGAAGCTGCTGCCGGCCATCTACGACCTGGCCAACCGCGGCCTGCTGCCGCCGGGGTTCTCGCTGGTCGGCTTCGCGCGCCGGGACTGGGAGGACGAGGACTTCGCGAAGATCACCCACGACGCGATCAAGGCGCACTCGCGCACGCCGTTCCGGGAAGCAGTCTGGCAGCAGGTCTCTGAGGGCGTCCGGTTCGTGCCCGGCGAGTTCGCCGACGACGAGGCGTTCGACCGGCTCGCCGCGACCGTCAGGCAGCTCGACGCCGAGCGCGGGACCGGCGGGAACTACGCGTTCTACCTGTCCATCCCGCCCAAGGCCTTCCCCCAGGTGGTAGCGCAGCTGAAGCGGTCCGGGCTGTCCACGCCGCACGTCCGCCCGGACGGCCACCTGCCGTGGCGGCGGGTGGTGATCGAGAAGCCGTTCGGCCACGACCTGGCCAGCGCCCAGGAACTGAACGCCATGCTCGACGCGGTGTTCCCGGAATCCTCGATCTTCCGCATCGACCACTACCTGGGCAAGGAGACGGTCCAGAACATCCTGGCGCTGCGGTTCGCCAACACGCTGTGGGAGCCGATCTGGAACCGCGGCTACGTGGACCATGTCCAGATCACGATGGGGGAGGACATCGGGATCGGCGGCCGGGCCGGGTACTACGACGGGATCGGCGCGGCCCGCGACGTGATCCAGAACCACCTGCTGCAGCTGCTGGCGCTCACCGCCATGGAAGAGCCGGTGTCCTTTGACGCCGGCGCGCTGCGCACGGAGAAGGAGAAGACGCTCTCCGCGGTCAAGATCCCCGAGGACCTCGCGGTCGGCACCGCCCGGGGCCAGTACGCGGCGGGCTGGCAGGGCGGGATCAAGGTGCAAGGCTTCCTCGAGGAGGACGGCATCCCGCCGGACTCGATCACCGAGACCTACGCGGCGGTGCGCCTGGAGGTCGACACCCGGCGGTGGGCCGGGGTGCCGTTCTACCTGCGCACGGGCAAGCGGCTGCCGAGCCGGATGACGGAGATCGCGATGCTGTTCCAGCGCGCCCCGCACCTGCCGTTCGCGGCCACCGATACCGGGGAACTCGGCCAGAACGCGCTGGTCATCCGGGTGCAGCCGGACGAGGGGATCACGGTCAGGTTCGGTTCCAAGGTGCCCGGCTCGGCCATGGAGGTACGCGACGTGAACATGGACTTCGCCTACGGCGAGTCGTTCACCGAGTCTAGCCCCGAGGCCTACGAGCGGCTGCTGCTCGACGTGCTGATCGGCGACCCGCCGCTGTTCCCCCGTCAGGAGGAAGTGGAACTGTCCTGGCGGATCCTCGACCCGATCGAGGATTTCTGGGCCACGCACGGCAAGCCCGAGCAGTACCCGGCCGGCACGGCCGGCCCGGCGAGCGCGGACGCGCTGATCGCCCGCGACGGCCGGGCCTGGCGCCGGCTCTAGCCCGGACCTCGGTACGGGTATGCCGGGGGTGAGCCCGGCCGGTGAGCTGCCAGGCCAACAGGGAGAGGCGCGATGATGATCGACCTGACCGATACCAGCACCCATGCCGTCCGCGACGCGCTGACCCGGGCCCGCGACCAGATGGGCGGCCCGACCACCGGCATGGTGCTCAACCTGATCATCATGACCGATGAGTCGGCCCAGTACGACGCGGTGCGCGCGGCGACCCAGGCGGGCCGCGAGCACCCGTGCCGGGTGCTCGGCGTGATCGCCAGGGACCCCGACGCCGAGTCCCGGCTCGACGCCGAGATCAGGACGGGCGAGGGCGCCCCGGGGCAGACCGTGCTGCTGCGGATGTACGGGCCGATGGGGCTGCACGCGGACTCCGTGGTCACCCCGCTGCTGGTGCCCGATACCCCGGTCGTCACCTGGTGGCCGCGGAACGGCCCGGCCACACCGTCCGGCGACCCGCTCGGCCTGCTCGCGCAGCGCCGGGTGACCGATGCGGCGACGGCCCCCGACCCGGCCGAGGCCCTCGTCGCCCTCGCGGTCGGCTACCGGCCCGGCGACACCGACCTGAGCTGGACCCGGGCCACGGCCTGGCGGTCCCTGCTCGCCGCCACCCTGGACCAGCCGCACAGCGAGATCACCGGAGGCTCGGTGAGCGCCGAGCCGCGGAACCCGAGCGCGGACCTGATCGCGGCCTGGCTGTCGGGCCGGCTCGGCGCGCCGTTCACCCGGGACGTGTCCGCCGGGCCCGGGATCACCGAGGTGCGGTTCACCACCACCGACGGCGACATCACGATCACCCGGCCGGACGGGCGGACCGCGACCCTCAGCCGGCCGGACCAGCCCGACCGGCGGGTCGCGCTGCACCGCAGGGACACCACCGAGCTACTGGCCGAGGAACTGCGCAGGCTCAACCCCGACGAGGTGTACGGTGAGGCGCTGACCCGGTTTGCCGCCGTGACAGGGAGGTAGCGCCATCACCGCTCCCCCGCAGGTCCTCATCCACCGTGACGAAGAGCTGCTCGCCAAGGCCGTGGCGGCCCGGCTGGTGACCAGGCTCGTGGATGTCTGCGCGGCGCGTGGCCACGCTTCGCTGGTGCTGACCGGCGGCGGCATCGGCACCCTGGTGCTCACCGAGCTCGCCGCGGCCCCGGCCCGCGACGCCGTGGACTGGCGGCACCTTGACATGTGGTGGGGAGACGAGCGCTTCGTGCCCACCGGGGATCCCGAGCGCAACGAGACGGGCGCCCGGCAGGCCCTGCTCGATCACGTCGATGCCAGCCCCGACCGAGTGCACCCGATGCCGGGCCCGGACGGCCCGGACGGGCCGGACCCGGAGGCGGCGGCCGCGCGTTACGCGGGATGGCTGCTGGCCGCGTCCCAGCCCGAAGATCACAGCCAGGTCCCCTCCTTTGACGTGCTGATGCTCGGCATCGGGCCCGAGGGGCACGTCGCCTCGCTGTTCCCGGGCATGCCCGCCCTGTACGAGGAGCAGCGGACGGTCGTGGCCGTGCACGGGTCGCCCAAGCCGCCGCCGACGCGGCTCACCCTGACGCTCCCGGCCATCACCGCGGCCCGCGAGGTCTGGATCCTCGCCTCCGGCGAGGAAAAGGCCGGGGCCATCCGGCTGGCGCTGTCGGGAGCCGGGCCCGTGCAGGTCCCCGCGGCGGGCGCGCGGGGCCGACAGCAGACGCTGTTCCTGCTGGACCGGGCCGCCGCGGCGCACGTGCCGGCCCAGCTCGGCCGCCTCGCCTCGCCCTGATCGAGCCAAAGGGGCGTGGCCTGTTCGAGCCGAAGGGCGCGCCGCCGTCTGGACTGACGAGCGAGGGCGCGAGGAACGAGCGCCTGAGTGAGGAGGGAAGACGGCGGGTCAAAGCGCCCGGAGGCGAGCAAATAACACTGATATGCCCGGCCCTGACTAGGATCACGCCGTGGTTACAGATCTCCCTACGCGCGCCGGCCGCAGCCACTTCGTCGTGTGCGGCGACGACTCGCTCGCCTCGCGCATGGTCGAGGAGCTGAGCGTCAGGTACGGCGAGCAGGTCACCGTGATCCTGCCCTCGGCCCAGCGCGGTCACGGGCCCATCATGGCCCGGCTGCCCGGGGTACGGCTCATCGAGCGAGCCGACCTGGATCAGCACGCCTTCCTCGCCGCTGACCTGCCGTCGGCCCGGGCCCTGGCCCTGCTACGCCAGGACGACCTCGGTAACTTCCACGGGGCGCTGCGGGCCCAGGAACTCAACTCCGACCTGCGGCTCGTGGTCGCCATCTTCAATACCAGCCTCGGCGACCGGATCCGGACGTTCTTCACCGACTGCGCGGTGCTGTCCGAATCCTCGATGGCCGCGCCCTCTTTCGTGGCCGCCGCCCTGGGCGAGCCGACGCCCAGCCACGTCCGCCTGGCCGGCCGGACGCTCTACGTGGCCAGGCGCGACGACGCCGGCACCGGGCAGGTGATCTGCGGGGTGGCCCCCGGAGCCGATGGGGGGTCGCCCCGCCTGACGGCTCCGCAGGACGCCAGCTCCGGGCTGGTGCTCGCGGCGGCCGACGGGACGCCCCGCAACCCCCTGGCCAGGCCGCGCCGCCACCCGCTGCGCGCCGTCGCGCGGATGTTCCGGATGCTGTTCTGGCACAAATTCGGAGTCGCGTTCGCGTGCCTGATCGCGGTCCTCGGGGTCGGCTTCGTGCTGCTCACCATGGTGCCGCGGTATACCACGGCCGACGCCGTCTACCTGACGTTCCTCGACGCGGCCGGCGCGGCGGTGACCGGCCCCCAGGTGAGCACCCCGGAGAGGATCGCGCAGTTCCTGCTCACATTCGACGGGCTGGCCTTCCTGCCGCTGGTCACCGCCGCGATCGTGGGGGCCAGGCTCACCGGCTCGATACACAGCCGGGACCGGCCGATCAGCGACCACGTGATCGTGGCCGGGCTCGGCAACGTCGGCACCCGCATCCTCGGCCAGCTGCATGACCTGGGCGTCGGCGTGGTCTGCGTGGACAAGACCGAGAACGCCGCCGGGGTGCCGCTAGCCCGCCGGCTGGGCCTGAAGGTTGTGATCGGCGAGACCTACCGGGAGGAGACGCTGCTGGCGGCCGGCATCGCCAGCTGCCAGGCCCTGGTCTCGGTGACTGACAGCGACATCGTGAACCTGGAGACGGCGCTGCACGCGCGGGCGCTGGCCGAACGGCCGCGCATCGTGGTCCGGCTCTACGACGACGATCTCGCCGAGCGGGTCCAGAAGACCGTCGGCAACACGATCTCACGATCGGTGTCGTACCTGGCGGCGCCCGCGTTCGCCGCGGCCATGCTCGAGCATCAGGTGCTGCGCACGATCCCGGTCGGACGGCACGTGCTGCTCATCGCCGAGGTCGCGGTCGGCGAGGAAGCCGAGCTGGCCGGCGGGCGGGTCGACGACGTGCACGACGGCAGTGACGTGCGGCTGATCGCCTTCCGGCACCGGGGCGAGACCGGGGTCGACTGGTCACCGCGGCCCGCCGACCACCTCAGGCCCGGCGACGGGCTGGTCGTCGTGGCCACCAGGGCGGGGCTGTCCAGGGTGCTCGCGCGGTGCCGTCCGCGGTAGCTGACGCCGGGGCGGACGGCCTGCCGCACGGCGAAACTGGGTCTCCCTAAAGCACGCTTCGAGCGTTACGCTCAGGGCAGATCTTCCCTTTGGTTCTGCTGAGCCATCTGTGAAGAGAAGGAAGGTGGGCTATGACGGTATTTGCGTCCTTTGATCGGTCGCAAGGCTGCCGCGGCCCGGTGCCCGCCGCCGGACGGCTAGTTCCGCGTGATCAGCCGTCGGGCTCCTTCCGTCCATCCGAGCGCCTGCCCTGCCCCGCGGGCGACATGCCAGCAGGTCCGGGCGGCGCAAGCGCACAGGAGGAATCTATTGAGCACCCCGAATGATGCCCCCGCCCCCGCACCACCGCCACTCGCCGTCGCCGATCCCGCGCCGCTCGGGCTGGCCGGGTTCGCCCTGACCACGTTCCTGCTGTCGGCGGCCAACGCGGGCTGGATGACCAGCGCCACCGGTAACGCCTGGCTCGGCTACGCGTTCGCCTACGGCGGCCTCTCCCAGTTCGCCGCGGGCATGTGGGAGTTCCGCAACCGGAACGTCTTCGGCTCAACCGCATTCGGTTCCTACGGTGCCTTCTGGATCGGCCTCGGGCTCTGGGTAGTCCTCGTGGCCCGCGCGGGTCCCAGCACTCCCCTGGCCGCCGCGGCCTACGCCGCCAGGACCGGCAAGGACCTCGGCTGGATCCTGCTGGCGTGGGCCATCTTCAACACCTACATGCTGATCATAAGCTCGCAGACCAACATGGCGGTGTTCGGCGTGTTCCTGACCCTGGAGGCCACCGAGATCATCCTGTTCATCGGCTTCTTCTCCAATAGCTCGGGCACGATAAAGTTCGGCGGCTACATCGGGATCCTGACCGCGCTGGTCGCCTGGTACACCTCCGCGGCCGGGGTGCTCAACGGCATGAAGGGTAAGGTCGTCGCGCCCGTCGGCGGGGCGCTGTTCAACCTGGGCTGACCTAGCACCGGTAACCGGCGTCGCACCGGTCCCGGGGACTCGGGCCGAGTCCCCGGGACCGGTTTGCGTGTACCTGGGTAGCGTAGGCACGTGGATCTCCAGGAGAGGCGCCAGCTCGACGCGGCCCGCGCCCGCGAGCAGGTGGCGAAGGTCAAGGCTCGGGCCAGGCCGTGGCGGGCCATCTTCGCCCTCGTCGTCGCCGTCATCGCGGCCGCCGTGTCGATCCAGGCCCGCATCGTCGCGAACCTGCCCGAGCCTGCCCGCAACGACAGGCTGCTCGGTTCGCTAGGCCGCAGCGGGAACCTGGCCCTGGCGTACGGCGCAGCGGTCGTTTTCTTCCTGCTCGCCTC
>Ga0318552_10000572_pt1 | contig 11624 bp, 10 predicted proteins | sample GRESIP082b2f20_FD_203516 | JGI IMG/M metagenome (GOLD analysis project Ga0318552, IMG submission 203516) | Tropical soil microbial communities from Luquillo Experimental Forest, Puerto Rico - GRE.SIPMG.082b2f20 | ecosystem: Environmental > Terrestrial > Soil > Tropical forest > Bulk soil...
CCATCGACGTGTACCGGATGCTGCGGGCGACCAATCCAAGCCCCTACATGTATCTGTTGCATGTGCCGAATAGCGTTGGCGGAACGGATTTTTCGATAGTCGGATCCAGTCCGGAGGCGTTGGTCACCGTCGTCGACGGTCGGGCGACTACGCATCCGATCGCCGGCACCCGGTGGCGCGGGCAAACCGACGAAGAGGATCAGCTGCTGGAAAAGGAATTGCTGGCTGACGAGAAAGAACGTGCCGAGCACCTGATGCTGGTCGACCTGGGTCGCAACGACCTCGGCCGGGTGTGCACGCCGGGTACCGTTCGCGTCGACGATTACAGCCACATCGAACGCTATAGCCACGTGATGCACCTGGTGTCCACGGTGACGGGGATGCTCAGCGAGGGCAGGACCGCGCTGGATGCGGTGACGGCCTGTTTCCCGGCCGGCACGCTCTCGGGCGCACCCAAGGTGCGGGCCATGGAGCTGATCGAAGAGGTGGAGAAGACGCGCCGCGGACTCTACGGCGGCGTGGTCGGTTACCTCGACTTCGCAGGCAACGCCGACTTCGCGATCGCGATCCGCACCGCGTTGATGCGCGACGGCACCGCGTATGTCCAGGCCGGTGGTGGGGTCGTGGCCGACTCCAACGGTCCCTACGAATTCACCGAGGCCACCAACAAGGCGCGAGCGGTGCTCAATGCGATCGCCGCGGCCGAGACACTGACGGCCCCGCCCCCGAGCCGCAATGGCTGATTCCCGTCCGGGCCGGCTCACGATCGTCATCGCCCAAATGCTGCTGGCGGCTGCCGCCGGGGCGCTGTGGATCGCGTCGCGGCTGCCGTGGGTCGTTATCCGGTCGTTTGATGGGCTTGGCCCGCCAAAACAGGTGACCTTGTCCGGCGGGTCCTGGTCGACGGCACTGCTGCCGTTGGCGCTGCTCATGCTGGCAACGGCCGTCTCGGCGCTCGCGGTGCGCGGGTGGCCGCTGCGGGTGCTGGCCGTCCTGCTGGCGGCGGCCAGCGTTGCGGTCGGCTACCTGGGGGTCAGTTTGTGGGTGGTTCCGGATGTGGCGGTCCGCGGCGCCGACCTGGCGCATATCCCGGTGATGTCCCTGGTAGGAAGCGACCGGCGCTACTGGGGGGCCGGGATAGCGGTCGCCGCCGCCGCGTGCACGCTGACCGCGGCCGTTTTGCTGATGCGGTCTGGAATCTCTGACCGCGAGAGCGCAACGAAATATGCGGCGCCCGCGACCCGCCGATCGAATGCGCTACGCGAAAACGCCGACGGGGCGATGCTCGAGGGGCACGAGCAGTCGGAGATGTCGGAGCGGATGATCTGGGATGCACTTGACGAGGGACGCGACCCGACCGATCGGGCCCGCGGGTCTGACACCGAGGGTCGGTGACGGGTCGCGTGGCGACGGTCGCTACCCTTCAGTGACGTCGTCGAAATCGGCTAAGTAATCGTGGCGACAGCGGGTGGCAGCGGGATGGCATTGGGAAGGAAACGACAGGCATGAGTCCGGCGTCCGTGCTTGACTCCATCCTCGAGGGAGTCCGGGCCGACGTTGCCGCGCGCGAAGCCGTTATCAGCCTCACCGAGATTAAGGCGGCCGCTGCGGCCGCCCCACCACCACTGGACGTGATGGCCGCCTTGCGCGAGCCCGGTATCGGTGTCATCGCGGAGGTCAAGCGCGCCAGTCCGTCGGCGGGTTCACTAGCGCCCATTGCCGATCCGGCAAAGCTGGCCCGGGCCTACGAAGACGGTGGTGCCCGGATCATCAGCGTTCTGACCGAAGAGCGACGTTTCCGTGGATCGCTCGACGACCTTGATGCGGTGCGGGCCGCGGTGTCGGTTCCGGTGTTGCGCAAAGACTTTGTGTTGCAGCCGTATCAGATCCACGAGGCGCGCGCGCACGGCGCCGACATGTTGTTGCTGATAGTCGCCGCGTTGGACCAGTCGGCGTTGGTGTCGATGCTGGACCGCACGGAATCACTCGGCATGACCGCCCTCGTCGAAGTGCACACCGAGCAAGAGGCCGACCGGGCGCTGAAGGCGGGGGCCAACGTGATCGGTGTCAACGCCCGCGATCTCGCGACGCTGGACGTGGACCGGGACTGTTTCGCACGCATCGCTCCCGGGCTGCCCAGCAACGTGATCAGGATCGCCGAGTCCGGTGTGCGTGGCACCGGAGACCTGCTGGCGTATGCCGGAGCGGGTGCCGATGCCGTCTTGGTCGGTGAAGGTCTGGTCAAAAGCGGTGACCCACGCGCGGCGGTCGCCGATCTGGTCACCGCGGGCACCCATCCGTCCTGTCCCAAACCGGCTCGTTAGACCGTTGAACCCCATGAGCCGTCCCCGCGTCGAGAATTGGTGATGGTAGACCTGTCCCGCCCGGAGCTTCCCCTTTCGAGTGCGGCCATTGCCGAACCCACCCGCCACGACCCCGATCCGGGTGGTCATTTCGGCGGCCCGCATGGTTATGGTGGTCGCTACGTCGCCGAGGCGTTGATGGCGGTGATCGAGGAGGTCACCGCCGCCTACGAAAAGGAACGCGTCAACCCGGATTTCCTCGACACCCTCGACGAGCTGCAGGCGAACTACGCGGGCCGGCCGTCTCCGCTGTATGAGGCCACTCGGCTGAGCGAGCACGCCGGCTCGGCGCGCATCTTTCTCAAGCGAGAAGACCTGAACCACACCGGTTCTCACAAGATCAACAACGTGCTCGGCCAGGCCCTGCTGGCCAAGAGAATGGGCAAGACCCGGGTGATAGCCGAGACCGGGGCCGGTCAACACGGCGTGGCAACCGCCACCGCGTGCGCGTTGCTCGGGCTGGATTGTGTGATCTACATGGGCGCCGTCGACACCGAGCGTCAGGCGCTCAACGTGGCGCGGATGCGGCTGCTGGGCGCCGAGGTCGTCTCGGTCGACACCGGTTCGCAAACGCTCAAGGACGCCATCAATGAGGCGTTCCGGGACTGGGTTACCAACGCCGACAACACGTACTACTGCTTCGGCACCGCGGCCGGACCGCATCCCTTCCCGACCATGGTGCGTGATTTCCAGCGCATCATCGGCCTGGAGACCCGCGTTCAGATCCAGGCCCAAGCCGGCCGGTTGCCCGACGCGGTCACGGCGTGCGTCGGCGGTGGATCCAACGCCATCGGGATCTTCCATGCGTTCATCGACGATCCCGGCGTGCGGCTGGTCGGGTTCGAGGCGGCCGGCGATGGTGTCGAGACCGGCAGGCACGCGGCGACATTCACGGGCGGTTCACCCGGGGCCTTCCAGGGATCGTTCTCCTATCTGCTGCAGGACGAGGACGGTCAGACCATCGAATCCCATTCGATATCAGCGGGTCTCGACTATCCGGGGGTGGGTCCCGAACACGCCTGGCTCCGGGAAACCGGACGCGCCGACTACCGGCCCATCACCGACGCCGAGGCGATGGAAGCCTTCGGCCTGCTGTGCCGCGCGGAAGGCATCATCCCGGCCATCGAGTCCGCGCACGCGGTGGCGGGTGCCCTCCAGCTGGGCGCCGAGTTGGGAAGGGGGGCAGTCATTGTGGTTAACCTTTCTGGCCGTGGCGACAAGGACGTCGAGACGGCCGCGAAGTGGTTCGGTCTCCTTTCGCCCGGCGAGCAGGGCAAGCGATGACGGTGAAACAGAGCGAGGCCAGCAGGCTCGGGCCCACGTTCGATTCGTGCCGCAAGGACAATCGCGCGGCGCTGATCGGCTACCTGCCCACCGGTTACCCCGACGTGCCGACTTCTTTGGATGCGATGATCGCACTGGTCGAATCCGGTTGTGACATTGTCGAAGTCGGTGTGCCGTATTCGGATCCGGGCATGGACGGCCCGACCATTGCCAGGGCGACCGAAGCCGCGCTGCGCGGGGGAGTGCGGGTGCGCGACACGCTGGCCGCGGTCGAGGCGATCAGTCAAGCCGGCGGACGCGCGGTGGTGATGACGTACTGGAATCCGGTGCTGCGCTACGGCGTTGACGCGTTCGCGCGCGACCTGGCGGCGGCCGGCGGAGACGGCCTGATCACTCCCGACCTCATCCCCGACGAAGCCGGGCACTGGCTGACGGCATCCGAGGAACATCGGTTGGATCGCATATTTCTCGTGGCGCCGTCCTCGACACCACAGCGATTGGTGACCACGGTCGAGGCGTCGCGCGGATTCGTCTACGCGGCGTCGACCATGGGTGTGACCGGGGCGCGTGATGCAGTGTCGCGCGCGGCGCCCGAATTGGTGAGCAGGGTAAGGGCGGTGTCTGACATTCCCGTCGGCGTCGGTCTCGGGGTGCGGTCGAGAGAGCAGGCCGCGCAGATCGGCAGCTACGCCGACGGTGTCATCGTCGGTTCCGCTCTGGTGTCGGCCCTGAGCGACGGTGGTTTGCCCGCATTGCGCTCTCTGACAACGGAACTGGCCATCGGTGTCCGTCAAAGGGCGGCCGCCTCATGACGATGTTGCCCACGTATTTCCCGAGCCCGCCCCGGGGTGTGTGGCACCTTGGCCCGTTGCCCATTCGCGCCTATGCGCTGTTCATCATCGTCGGCATCATCGCCGCGCTGGTGATCGGCGACCGGCGCTGGCAGGCCCGCGGCGGCCAGCGCGGCGTGATCTATGACATCGCGCTGTGGGCCGTGCCGTTCGGATTGGTGGGCGGCAGGCTTTATCACCTGGCGACCGACTGGCAGACCTACTGGGGCCCGGGGGGAGCCGGGTTCCTCGCGGCGTTGCGAATCTGGGACGGCGGCCTGGGCATCTGGGGCGCGGTAGCCCTCGGCGGCGTCGGCGCATGGATCGCCTGCCGGCGTCGCGGAATTCCGCTGCCGGCCTTCGGCGACGCGATTGCCCCGGGAATTGTCTTGGCGCAGGCCATCGGTCGGCTCGGAAACTATTTCAACCAGGAGCTCTACGGCCGGGAAACCACGGTGCCGTGGGGTTTGGAGATCTTCTACCGTCGGGATCCTTCCGGTTACGTCGACCCACATTCGCTCGACGGCGTCTCGACCGGGCAGCTCGCGTACGTCGTGCAACCGACGTTCCTCTACGAATTGATCTGGAATCTGCTGGTTTTCGTCGCATTGATCTACGTGGACCGGCGGTTCAAGCTCGGCCACGGGCGGCTGTTTGCGCTCTATGTGGCCTGCTACTGCGTCGGGCGCTTCGGTGTCGAGCTGCTGCGCAACGACACCGCCACACAGATCGCCGGAATCCGGATCAATGTGTTCACATCGACTTTCGTGTTCATCGGGGCCGTGGTGTACATCATTCTGGCGCCGAAGGGCCGCGAGGATCCCGAGAGCCTGCGCGGCAAAGATCACGTTGACGCGGAAGCGCGGGAATCCAAGCCGGCGCCCGAGCCGGCGGATGAACTCGCGACCGTCGCCTCGGTTACGGCCGCGGCCGCGGCCACGCCGGCTGGCGCGGCGGCTGCCGGGAAGGACGACAAACCGCCCGATTCGGCGAAAACGGACGAATCCGCCGAGGCCGCCGAGGCGGCGGCCGCGGAGCCGGAATCCGAGGCGGTCGAGGCCGAGGCTGAGGCCGCCGAGGCGGAATCCGAGGCCGTCAAGGCCGAGCCTGAGGTCGCGGAGCCTGAGGTCGTGGTGCCTGAGGCCATGGAGCCCGAGGCTGTGGCGCCCGAGGCTCAAGAGCCCGAGGTTCAAGAGCCCGAGGCTCAAGAGCCCGAGGGCGCGGAGGCGGTGGAGGTGGAAGCTGAGCCCGAGACCGAGGAGGCCGAGGAGGCCGAGGCCGCTGCGACGGAGGCCGCGGAAGCCGAGGTCGCGGAGCCCGAGGCCGCTGTCGCTGAGGCCGCCGTCGCCGACGCCGTGGAAGGGGAACCGGCGGAGCCCGAGGGCGCGGAGGCGGTGGAGGCGGAAGCTGAGCCCGAGACCGAGGAGGCCGAGGAGGCCGAGGAGGCCGAGGCCGTTGCGACGGAGGCCGCGGAAGCCGAGGTTGCGGAGCCCGAGGCCGCTGTCGCCGAGGCCGCCGTCGCTGAGGCCGTGGAAGGGGAAACGGCGGAGCCCGAGGGCGCGGAGGCTGAGGCCGTTGCGGCGGAGACCGCGGAGGCTGAAGTCGCTGAGCCTGAGGCTGAAGAGCTCGAGGCCGAGCCCGAGTCCACCGAGCCCAAAACCGAAGAACCGGAAGCGGAGTCAGAGCCAGCCGAGCCGGAGGTGGCGGCGGAAGAGGCGGCACAAGACGCGTCCAGCGAAGCTGACGTCGATGCGCAGGAGGGCCACGCGGAAGCCGAGCCGGACGCAAAGCCAGCCGCCGACACTGCAAAGGCCACCCGGGAAACCCCCGCCGATGACACGACGACGTCGAGCACCGCGGGCTCCGTCCTAAGGGTATTGAGCCTTCGACTGCGAAACCTCAGAAACCGCTAGCAGCGGGGCTGGTCCAGCGTCGAGTTATTGCGCGAAACGCCCGGTTTTCCACCCAACTAGTCGACGTTGGGCGCAGTATTGAAGAGTGACTGAGCAGCCGTGGAACAACCCTGCGGGATATGGCTCGCCATCGCAGCCGCCACCGGGGTATCCGCAGGGGTATCCACCCCCGCACCCGCAATATCCGTCACCCGGCCCCTACTTCGACCCGGCCGCCCCCTTTGGCCGCCATCCGGTGACCGGGCAGCCGCTTTCAGACAAATCCAAGATCGTCGCGGGCCTGTTGCAGCTGATCAGCCTGGTCGGCGTCGGCGGGATTGGCCGCCTCTACATGGGTGACATCGGGATCGGCGTCGCACAGCTGCTCGTTGGCTGGCTTACGTGCGGAATCGGTCTAATCTGGAGCATCGTCGACGCGGTGCTGATACTGACCGGCAAGGTCCCCGACCCCCAGGGTCGGCCCATGCGCGATGACTTCTGACCCGGTTTCGCAGGCTTCGGGGCAGTGTCGTCAGCACGGCCCGCATCGTCTTCGGCTTTACGCCGCGGCCGGCACCGGCGCGCTGGTGGCCGGCGCGCTGGGCTACGTCGGGCTGGCCGACCCCCACAATACGAATTCGGTGTATCCGCTATGTCCGTTCAAGTGGCTGACCGGCTGGAATTGTCCGTTCTGCGGTGGGCTTCGGATGGCGCATGACCTGTTGCACGGCGATCTGGCGGCCACCATCAACGACAACGTATTCCTCCTGGTGGGCATCCCGATGCTGGCCGGCTGGGTGCTGATTCGCCGCCGCCACGACCAGAGGTTGTTTCCGATACCGGCGGTGGTGACGATCACCGTCGCGGCGGTGGCGTGGACGGTGCTGCGTAATCTTCCTGGCTTTCCGCTGGTTCCGACCATTCTCAGCGGGTAGTCGCGCTGCGCCGGGTCGGTTAACCCGGGCCGTCATGCCCCCGGCACGACTATGCTGTTCGCCGTGAGTAGACGCGGGAAGATCGTCTGCACCCTTGGCCCGGCAACTAACTCCGACGAGCTGATTCTGGCGCTGGTAGAGGCCGGAATGGACGTCGCTCGAATGAACTTCAGTCACGGCGACTACGCCGATCACAAGGCCGCCTACGAGCGGGTACGGGCCGCTTCGGACACGACCGGCCGCGCGGTCGGCGTGCTCGCCGACCTTCAGGGCCCGAAGATCAGGCTGGGACGCTTCGCCAGCGGGCCCACCTTCTGGGCCGACGGTGAGACGATCCGGATCACGGTCGCCGACTGTGAAGGCACCCACGACCGGGTGTCGACCACATACAAAAGGCTGGCCAGGGACGCGACCGCCGGCGACCGGGTTCTGGTCGACGACGGCAAGGTCGGCCTGGTGGTCGACGGCATCGAGGGCGACGACGTGATCTGCACCGTCGTCGAGGGTGGCCCGGTCAGCAACAACAAGGGCATGTCGCTTCCAGGGATGAACGTGTCCGCACCGGCCTTGTCGGACAAGGACATTGAGGATCTCACCTTCGCGCTGGACTTGGGTGTCGACCTGGTCGCGCTGTCTTTTGTGCGCTCGCCGTCCGACGTTGAGCTGGTGCACGAGGTGATGGATCGAATCGGGCGGCGGGTACCGGTGATCGCCAAGCTGGAAAAGCCCGAAGCCGTCGACAATCTCGAAGCCATCGTCCTTGCCTTCGACGCCATCATGGTTGCCCGTGGCGACCTGGGCGTTGAGCTTCCGCTGGAAGAGGTTCCATTGGTGCAGAAGCGGGCCATCCAGATGGCCCGTGAGAACGCCAAACCCGTCATCGTGGCGACCCAGATGCTCGATTCGATGATCGAGAACTCACGGCCTACCCGGGCCGAGGCCTCCGACGTCGCCAACGCGGTGCTCGACGGGGCCGATGCGCTGATGTTGTCCGGGGAGACTTCGGTGGGGAAGTACCCGCTGGTCGCCGTCCGGACGATGTCGCGAATCATCTGCGCGGTCGAGGACAATTCGACGGCCGCCCCACCGCTGACGCACGTGCCACGCACCAAGCGAGGAGTGATTTCGTATGCCGCCCGCGACATCGGCGAGCGGCTCGACGCCAAGGCGCTGGTGGCGTTCACCCAGTCCGGTGACACCGTGAAACGGCTGGCGCGGCTGCACACCCCGCTGCCGCTGCTCGCCTTCACCGCGTGGCCCGAGGTGCGCAGCCAGCTCGCCATGACCTGGGGCACCGAGACGTTCATCGTCCCGATGATGACGTCCACCGACGGCATGATCCGCCAGGTCGACAAGTCGCTGCTTGGACTCGGTCGCTACAAGCGCGGTGACCTGGTGGTCATCGTCGCCGGCGCGCCACCAGGCACAGTAGGCTCGACCAACCTGATCCATGTGCACCGGATCGGGGAGGACGACGTCTAGAGGAGAGCCCAGTGCCCGTCGGCTGTGAGTCCACCTCCGACTTCGACGAACTGCTGGCGATACTCGACCTCAACCGTGTCGCCGACGATCTGTTCGTCGGATCCCATCCCAGCAAGAACCCGATGCGGACTTTCGGCGGGCAGCTCATGGCGCAATCGTTCGTCGCGAGCAGCCGCACGCTGATCCGGGACGACCTGCCGCCCGGCGCGCTGTCGGTGCACTTCATCAACGGTGGAGACACCGCCAAGGACATCGAATTCCACGTGGTGCGGCTGCGGGATGAGCGGCGGTTCGCGAATCGGCGCGTCGACGCGGTGCAGGACGGCCTGCTGTTGTCCTCGGCGATGATCTCGTACATGTCCGGCGGCCGCGGCCTCGAGCACGCCGTCGATCCGCCGCAGGTGCCGCAGCCCCACACGCAGCCATCGATCCGCGAGTTGTTGCGCGGCTACGAAAAGACCGTCCCCCATTTCGTCAACGCCCTGCAGCCGATCGAATGGCGCTACACCAACGACCCGGCATGGGTGATGCGGGACAAGGGAGAGCGGCTTCCCCACAACCGGGTCTGGGTCAAGGCGCTGGGTGCGATGCCCGACGATCCGGTGCTGCACACCGCGATGATGGTGTACTCGTCGGACACCACCGTGCTGGACTCGGTCATCACCACCCACGGGCTGTCGTGGGGTTTCGACCGCATCTTCGCCGCGTCCGCCAACCATTCCATTTGGTTTCACCGGCAGGTCAACTTCGACGACTGGGTGCTGTATTCGACGTCGTCGCCGGTGGCCGCGGATTCACGCGGGCTGGGCACCGGGCACTTCTTCGATCGCTCCGGGCAGGTCATCGCGACGGTGGTGCAGGAAGGCCTGCTGAAATACTTTCCGCCTTCGCGCCGATAGACAGTGCACGATACCTGTTAGACGTGCGTCTTATTTCGGCCCCAAAACGGCCGTGATCAGGCGTAAGTTCATATCAGCCGGGTATTCGATGGGAGCAGCGGCGAGCTTGCCGCCCAGCTGAAAGTCAGCGCATCGGGAGGTGAGGATGAACGGGCCGCCGGTTGAGGTCGCTGCGAAGCCCCGCGCACGCGAACGCGTTGTCGTCCATGTTGATTCGCTTGCAGCCCGCTGGATCGGTGCCCTCGCCCTGTTCTCGGCGGCGGGCTGGCTGGTCGTCGTACTCGCCCGGCACCACCACAACCCGGCGTGGCAGTACGCCGATCGGCTGGGCTGGTCGCTGGCGATTCTGGGTGCGGTGGCATTCATCGCCCGCGGCATCTTCCTGGGCCGTCCGGTCACGGTCACTCACGCGGCCACGGCTGCTTTCTTCGTGGTGGCGGGGCTGGGCGCGCATGTGCTGTCCTTCGACCTGCTCGGCAATTTGCTGATCGCCGGTTCCGGATTGCTGCTGATGTGGCCGACGTCGTCGCGCCCGCGGCGCGAGGACCTGTCCCGGATTTGGTCATTGATCCATGCCACCAGCGACGATCCGCTGGCGCCGTTCGCCATGCAGACCGGCAAGTGCTACCACTTCACCGCGGACGGCAGCGCCGCGCTGGCGTATCGAACACGGATGGGGTTTGCCGTGGTCGGCGGGGACCCCGTCGGCGACGAAGGAAAGTTCCCCGAGCTGGTCGCCGACTTCGCCGCCACGTGTCATGCCCGCGGCTGGCGAATCGCGGTGGTCGGTTGCGCCGAGCGGCGGCTCGAGCTGTGGAACGACCCGGCGGTCATCGGGCGATCGCTGCGGGCAATACCGTTCGGCCGCGATGTCGTCGTCGACGTGTCCAGCTTCGACATGGTGGGGCGCGAGTTCCGCAACCTGCGTCAGGCGGTGCAGCGCACCCACAACTGCGGCATCACGACCGAGATCGTGGCCGAGCAGGAGCTCGATGCCGAGCTACTCGCCGAGCTGACTGACGTGGTGCGCGCTTCTCCCAGCGGCGCCCACACCGATCGCGGCTTCTACATGAACCTCGACGGCGTGCTGGAGGGCCGGTTCCCGGGAATACAGCTGATCATTGCCTGGGACGCCTCGGGACGGGCGCAGGGCTTCCACCGGTACGCGACCGCGGGCGGCGGTAGCGATATCACCCTCGACGTGCCATGGCGTCGGGGTGGGGCCCCCAACGGCATCGACGAACGGCTCAGCGTCGACATGATCACGGCGGCCAAAGATGCCGGCGCGCAGCGCGTGTCGCTTTCCTTCGCTGCGTTTCCCGAGATCTTCGAGGACAAGGATCGCGGTCGGGCCCGGCGTGTGTTCTACCGGCTGATCCACGTCCTCGACCCGTTGATCGCACTCGAGTCGCTGTACCGATACGTGCGCAAGTTCCACGCGATGGACGAGCGCCGCTACGCGCTGATCTCGATGACCCAGCTGATTCCCTTGGTATTCGTGCTGTTGACGCTGGAGTTCATGCCGCGCCGCCGACACTTGTGAGCGGCCGCCTCAGCTTGATGGAGTCGCCTTGCGCCGCGCGGCGCCGGCCGGATGCCCTGGTGTTGAGCCAGCACGCGAACCCGCCGGCGACCAGGCCGACCGCGACTCCGGCGTCCGGGCGCTGCCCGAGCATCAGCCACGACAGCACGGCGGCGACCGCGGGAATGACGGCGAACAGCATCGCCACCGCCGCCGCGCCGTGGGTATTGATGGCGCGCAAGTAAAGGCTGACCGCCAGCGTGGCGTTCAGCAGCACCATGCCGCCGACCGCGATGGCGGCCTTGGCGCCATCGTGCACGCTAAAGGGCGTCAGGATCGCAAGTGCCGCTGCGGGGATCAGCGCGACCGCATTCTGCATTGCGCTCATCGCGCGGAAGTCAACCCCGGCGCAGAACC
>Ga0318552_10000600_pt1 | contig 11427 bp, 7 predicted proteins | sample GRESIP082b2f20_FD_203516 | JGI IMG/M metagenome (GOLD analysis project Ga0318552, IMG submission 203516) | Tropical soil microbial communities from Luquillo Experimental Forest, Puerto Rico - GRE.SIPMG.082b2f20 | ecosystem: Environmental > Terrestrial > Soil > Tropical forest > Bulk soil...
TCGTTATCTCGGCCGCGGGCCCGAACGTGTCCGTGCCGGTCATGCCCCGCCCGGGCGGCGGTCCTCCATGGTGGCACCCGCTGCACCTGACGGCCACGTTCGTCACCGTATCGCTGTGGGCCGCGATGGCGCTGGGCTGCGCGGGCGTGATCGCCGGCCTGGTCGCGGTGGCCCGCGGCGCCCGCCCGCCGGTCCGGCCGATCCTGGCGGCCGCGTTCTTGGCCGTGGCGGTGCTCACTCTGCTACCGCCCGCGGGCTCGACGGACTCCATCTCGTACGCCGCCAGCGGCCGGACGGCGGTGACCGGGCACAGCCCGTACCTGATGACCCCGCGGCAGCTGCAGCAGTCCGGCGACCCGGTCGGCCGGCAGATACCGTCCCGCGAGATCCCGCCCAGCTGGATGAACGCGGTCTCGGTGTACGGCCCGGTGGCCACCGCGGCCGAGTGGGGCGCGGCCGAACTCGGCGGGACCTCGCTGGCCCGCATCACGTTCTGGCTGAAGCTGGAGGAAGCGATCGCCTTCGGCGCGGTCGTGCTGGCCCTGGACCGCCTGCTCCGCGCCGATCCGGAGATGCGCCTGCGGGCGCATCTGCTGTGGTCGGTGAACCCGCTGCTGCTGTGGGAGATCGTCGCGGGCGGCCACATCGACGGCCTGGCCGCGGCGTTCGGGCTGGTGGGGATCGTGGCGCTGCGGGTACGCATCCCGGGGGAAAGCCACCGGCGGCCCGGGGTCGGCGGCCCAGTGCTGTCCGGCGCTGCCCTGGCCGGCCTGCTGGTCGGGGTGGCGACCGGTCTCAAGGTGGAGTACGCCCTGCTCGGCCTGGCCGTGGCCTGGGCCTGCCGCCGCTCGGTCAAGGCCCTGGCCGCCGCCGCGGCCGGCTTCGTCGTGGTGATCGGGCCGGCCTACCTGGCGGCCGGGACCGCCGCGATCAGGGTGCTCGTCACCCGCAGCACGGGGATTACCTGGGACACCATGTACCAGCTCTTCTGGCGGCCGGTGCTCGGGTACACCCAGTTCGGCGTGTCGACCGTCCCCCCGCACCTCCAACTGGTCGCCTACCTGCTTTTCGCCGGGGTCGCGCTGCTGGCGCTGCTGCGCTTCCCCGACCTGGTGCCCGGCCGGCCTGCCGTCGCCCCGGCCTTGGGGCTGAGCCTGGCGTGGCTCTTCGTCACGGCGTTCCAGCGGCCCTGGTACGACGTGATGGCCATCGCCCTGCTCGCCCTGTACCCGGCGTCGTGGCTGGACTTCGTGGTGCTGATCCGGCTGCTCGCGGGCGCGGCCGTCTACGCCCAGGCCGTGCAGAGCCCGGCCGAGCCGCACTGGCTCTACGACCTCGCCCAGTTCAACGGCACCTGGCTCACGCCGGGCATCCGGCTGCTCGCCGCCGCCGCGTTCGTGTGGTTCTGCCTCTCCGGCCGCTGGGGCTGGCGATCCCGGTCGGCCGCGTCCTCCGGGCGGCTGCCCGAGCTGCTGCCGACAACCTGACCGAGGTTATTCACAGCGCACCCTGTGGATAACCTCGCGGGCAACGGCCCAGCCTGCGCCCTGCTGCTGGTAAACCGGTGCACACCCCTGTGGATTCCGCTGTGGACAACGTGAGGTGCCCTGGCTAGCGCCGTTCCGGGGGGTCGCCGGGCGGGTCGGCGGTCAGGTACAGTCGCGGCCAGCGGCAGTCCACGAACTGGTCGAGGTAGCCGGCGAGCCGCTCCTCGAAGTCGTCGTCCCCGGCCCGGGCGCCGACGGCCCGCTCGATGCCGGAGACGCCGTCCACGCCGAACGCCACCGCCCGCACCTCCCACCCGTCCCGCTGCGCGCCGTCGTACCAGCGCTGCACCGTTCCCACCTGACGCGCGCAGGTGTCGCCGGTGATCGCCTGCCCGTAGGTACGCTCCCATTCGGCGCTGCGCGGGTGCGGGCCCGCGCCCGGGGTCTTCCGGTCGGCTGACTTGAGCGCGTCGAGCACGAGCGTCCACTTGTAGGCGGGGGCGAGCCACTGAGGCTCCTCCCGCTGGCACAGCCAGCTGCCTCGCGATAGCCGGGCCCTGATCGCGGTGCAGACGTGGGAGGCGAGGCCGACCGGGCTGACCCGCGCGGCGATCACCGGCACCCGGACGGCCAGGGCCGCGTCGACGCCGTGGGAGATGGCGCAGTCCCGCAGCCGGGACGGCATCATCTGCAGCAGCGAGAGCAGCGGGGTGCGCGGCACCGGCATGGGCCAGCCGGTCAGGTGCGCGACGACCGACAGCTCGGTCCACAGTCGGATCGGCGGGTACTCCTCCAGCGCACGCTGGGCCACCCGCATGTCCCGCAGCGTGCAGGGCCGGCCGGCGCAGTCGGCGCCGCAGGTGATGCTGCGCGGCCGGACCACCCGGGCCGTGGACGCGGTGGCGGCCTGCCCGGCCGCCTCCCCGGCCGCCTCGCGGGCGGTGCCGTCGGGCATCCGCGCCAGCAGCGGGAAGTCCATGCCGTCGGCGAACACCGCGGCCTCGCCGGGGCTCAGCGTGACCAGGAACCGGTTCTGCGCCTGGGTCATGTTCATCGTCGCGCCCACCGCCTCGCGGTCGTCGGCCGCGGGCAGCCGGTGGGTGATCTTCACCGCCGTGTTCTTGATGACGTCCTGGACGAGGCGATCCGGAATCTGCTCGGCGATGATCAGGCCCTCGCCGTAGGCGCGGATCTCGGCCAGCAGCCCGGCGAACATCTCGACCGCGTGCGCCGCCGCCCCCGCGGGCGCACCCGTTTCCGGCCGGCGGAGCAGCCGGTGCGCCTCCTCGATGACGGTCAGGTGGCGCAGACCAGGAGGCCCGGGCGGACCTTGGGACCGCGCCCGGCTGGCCATCCGGAGGTGCTCGGCCAGCTTGATCAGCACCGTTCCCATCAGGAACGCCTTATCGCTGTCGTCCCCCACGTCCTCGATCTCGAGCACGGCGTTGGTGCCGAGCAGCGCGCCGAAGTCGAGCTGGTGCCCGCCCTCGAGGAACCGGCCGGTGGTCCCGAGCCGCAGGCTGGACAGCCGGACCTTGATGAAGCCGAGCACGTCGTCGGTGATCCGCTGGCTGTAGCCGATCTCCCGGACGACCCTGATCGCGGCCCGCTGCAGGTCGGTGAGGCTCGGATAGCATCCGCTGGCGTCCGCCGCGGCCGTCTCGCCCAGCGCGAGGTCCCAGCCCGCGTCCTCGTACACCCTGGTCAGCGCCGCGCTGAGCACCTGGGGGAAGGGTTCGTCCGAGCGGAAGGACGCGATGAACAGCGCCTTGACCAGGTCGGCGTGGGTCTGCAGCGGGAACCGGCGGCCTTCGTCGTCCGCCGCGGGCTCGAGCGGGTTGAGGCCGGCCGCGATGGCGTCCGGCTCACCCGGCCGGATCCGAACGACCTGGGGGACTCCGGGTCCGGCCAGCCGCGCCGCCATCAGCCGGTACTCGGCCTTGGCCGGCTCCACTACCAGCCACGGGATCCCGGTCCTGGTGGCGGCCTCGAGCAGCGCCCGCACGGTCTGCGATTTCCCGGATCCGGTCGCGCCGCTGACGAACACGTGCCGGTTCAGCGAGTCGAGCGGCAGCATCAGCGGGCCGGCCGGGCGGCCGTTCCGGTCCAGGATCTCGCCGACGGTGATCGCCGGGCGGCCGTCCGCGGGCTCCTGGGCCACGTCGAAGTCGGGCCGCAGCGCCAGCCGGATGCCCGGCATCTCGCGCTCGGGCGGCCGGATCAGCGCGGCGACCAGCTCGCTGCTCGCGTAGAACGGGTGGCCCGCCACCGCGTCGCCGCCGGCCGGGGGCGCCCCGGCCGGGCCCGGGTCCTCCAGCGCTTCCTGCAGGCCGCGGGCCGTACCGCCGACCGGGGTGATCGCGTAGGGCAGGCCGGACAGGTCGGCGGACGCGCACACCAGCCCGGCCACCCGGGCGGCAGCCTCGGTGTCGGCGCCGCCGGCCAGCAGCCTGACCCGCCAGATGCCCGCCGAGGCGCCCTTGCGCATCTCGGCGTGCCGCAGGCTCAGCCGGCGAGCCGCCGTGGCGCGTCCGGGAAACCGATCCGAATCGCCGGTAGCGTACCGTTCCCGCTGGGCCAGCTCGTCCGCTAGCCGACCGATCTCGCCCGCGCTCAGCGGCTCGGCCACGAGTAGCCAGCCGAACGGTCCCGGCCACGCCGCCAGCAGGCATTCCTCCAGCGAGGGCGGCCGTCCGGCGGCGCGGCGGTCATCAGCGGGGAGCAGCCCGTCGCTTATCCCGCCGATGGCGCGCCACGCGGGCAATTTCGCCATCAGCCCGGTCAGCGAGCCGCGTCCCAGCGGCTGAGCCCGCGCACCGCCGGGCAGGGCCAGGAAAACCTGCTCGCCCTCGTCGCTGCCGACCAGGCCAGGCCCCGCGGCCAGGAACTGCACCAGGCCGTCCGTGTCGTGCCTGACCCAGCCGATGGCCAGCGCGCCCGAGCCGTGGTACGCGGAGACCAGGGCGGCGAGCCGCTGCGTGCGGCCCGCGTCATCGGACTCGCCCGGCGGCTGAGCCGGGCCGGGGTCGGGCCGCCGCGGGATCTCGGTGATCCGGTAGGCGTCGAGTTCGCCGAGGGCGTCCCACGCTAGCATCGCGACGCTCCGCCCTCCTCCGCCGCGAGCACCACCAAACGCTGCCAATCAACACGTTTGCCGTTACCGATGCACATACCTTAGGCAGCCGGAACCGGGGTTGGAAAGGCCGCCGGGCTCTGGCCCGGCTGGCTCTCGTCCCCCGGCCCGGCCACGGCTAAGGGTCGCCGGTCGCTGGTTACGTCGTCCCTGGCGGCCCACGGCGAGCGGGCCTCGTCGTACAGCGGGTACGGCTCGTACCCAGGCGGGTAGCCGTACCGCCAGTCGGGCCGGCGGCTCTCCTCGTTGCCGTAGGGCGCTCCGCCGCCATGACCTCCGGGGCCGTCATGACCTCCGGGGGCGTCGTGGCCTCCGGGCCTGCACTCCGGCGGGTACGTCCGCCAGTCCCACGGATCGTACCGGCGCCGCCCGGCCCTGGCCCGCCGTGATCGCGCCTTGAGCTGCAGCAGCGCGTACGCCGCGACGGCGAGCACCGCCACGGCGACCAGCGCGATCCGGCCCGCGGCCGAACCGCCCTCGCCGGCATAGCCCGCCGCCAGCCACGTCGTTATCATCTGGCTCCCCGCCTTTCCCCGCACGGGATCAGTACGAGCCTTTGCCGAACACGCGGAAAGGCACCTACGTGACCGGTGCCGCGGCCGCCGTCGGTGAAGAAGGCGGTGATCCAGGCGGCCGCGGGCACTGGTCACTAACCCGGACTACGAGGACCCGGCCGGGCACGGTTCGGCCCGGGCCGATAGTGTAATTTTCTCGTCACAAGTCGTGAGTGCCGAAGACCTGGCCCAGGTAGGCGTTGCCGAACCGGCCTTCCGGGTCGACCTCGTCGCGGACGCGGCGGAACTCGTCGAAGCGGGGGTAGAGCGGGCGCAGCCGCCCGGAGTCGAGCGAATGCAGCTTGCCCCAGTGCGGGCGGCCCGCCACCTCGGCCACGATGGACTCGAACCGGTCGAAATAGCCCTGGTAAGGCAGCCCGGTGTACTGGTGGATGGCGACGTAGGCGGAATCCCGGCCGTACCCGGTGGAAAGCCAGATGTCGTCGGCCGCCGCCACCCGCACCTCGACCGGGAACATGATGGGGTCGGCCAGGCGCGGCACGGCGCGGCGCAGTTCGGCGATCACGTGGCTCAGTGATTCACGTGGAACGGCGTACTCGGACTCGGCGAACCGGACCCGGCGGGGGGTCACGAACACCCGGTGCGACGTGTCGGTGTAGGTCCGGGTGGAGAGCACGGCCGAGGAGAACCTGTTCAGCGACGGGACGAGCCGCGGGCTGGCCCGGCCGAGACGGCACAGCGCCCCGAAGCCGGCGTTCTCCATCACCTCGAACTCCCAGAACCTCCGCCAGGCCGGCAGCGCCGGCGGAACCGCCCCGGGCGCCCGATCGCGCCCGGTCAGCCGGTTGTTCCGCTTGACCAGGGCGTTGCGGCCGTAGGGGAACCAGTAGAACTCGAAGTGGTCGTTGGCCGCGGCCAGGTCGTCGAACTGCTCGAGGACCTCCTCCACCGGCATCGGGCGCTCGTCGGCCAGCAGGGTGAACGACGGCACGCAGCGCAGGGTCACGGTGCTGATCACGCCGAGCGCCCCGAGGCTGACCCGCGCGGCGGCGAACAACTCGGGCCGGGACGAGGCCGAACAGGTCACCGCCGATCCGTCCGCCAGCACGAGTTCGAGCGCCTCCACCTGGGTGGCGAGCCCGCCGAGCCGGGCGCCGGTGCCGTGCGTCCCGGTGGACAGGGCGCCCGCCAGCGTCTGCACGTCGATGTCGCCCAGGTTGGCCATGGCCAGCCCGAGCCCGTCCAGCTCGGTGTTGAGGGCGCTCAGCGTCGTCCCGGACCGCACGGTCACCAGGCCGGTCCCGGTGTCCGCGGCGGTGATCCCGGTCCAGCCGGACAGGTCGAGAGCCACTCCGGAGGTCGCCGCGGCCGCGGTGAACGAGTGCCCGCTGCCGAGCGCCCGCACCGTCAGCCCGGTCGCGGCCGCGTCCTTGACCGCGGCGGAGATCTCGGCCTCGCTGCGCGGCCGGCTCCACCCGGCCGGGGTCGCGGTCGCGGTCCCGGCCCAGTTCCGCCACACGCGCCGGTCACGGGAAGGCTGGGTCGTCATTACCGGACAGTATTCAGATTTTCCCGGTGCTGGTCTACTGTGCGAGCATGTCTGTCGACCAGGGCCGCCGGCTCGCCGGGCGGGTCGCGAGGCCGTCCCTGGATGCCGCCCGCGAACGCTACGACCGCGCCACCGCTGACCTCGACCCGCCGCTGGCCCTCGTCGACCTGGGCGCGTTCGACCGGAACGCCGCCGACATGACGCGCCGGGCGGCGTCGAACGGGAATGGGGGCCGCCCGGTCCGGGTGGCGACCAAGTCGCTGCGCTGCCGTTTCCTGATCGAGCGCGTGCTGGCCAGGCCCGGCTACCGGGGCGTCATGTGCTACTCGCTGTCCGAAGCCCTCTGGCTGCACGCCGCCGGTACCAGCGACGACCTGCTGGTGGCCTACCCGACCGTGGACCGCGGGGCGCTGCGGGCGCTGGCGGCGGACGGCCAGGCCAGGGAGCGCGTCACGATCATGACCGACTCCGAGACGCACCTGGACGTGGTGGACCGCGCGCTGGGTGACGGTCACCCGGAAATCCGGGTCTGCCTGGACCTGGACGTCTCCTGGCGCCCGCTGGCCCGCAGGCCGGTGGTGCACATCGGCACCCGGCGCTCCCCGCTGCACACCCCGGAGCAGGCGGCGGACTTCGCCCGGGCGATCAGCCGGCGGGCGGGCTTCCGCCTGGTCGGCGTGATGGGCTACGAGGGCCAGGTCGCCGGGCTGGGCGACGCGCCGCCCGGGCATCCGGTCCGGGCCCAGCTGATCAGGCTGATCCAGGGCCGCTCGATGCCCGAGCTGATCAGGCGGCGGACCGAGACGATCCGCCAGATCCAGGCCCTGACCAGCCTGGAGTTCGTGAACGGAGGCGGCACCGGCTGCCTGGAGTCGACCGCGAGGGACACCTCGGTGACCGAGCTCACCGCGGGTTCCGGTCTGGTCGGCCCGACCCTGTTCGACGCGTACCGCCGGTTCAGCCCGGAACCCGCCCTGCTGTTCGCCCTGCCCGTCGTGCGGCGGCCCGGACCGGGCCTGGCCACGCTGTTCTCCGGCGGCTACGTCGCCTCGGGCACCGGCACCCCGGACCGGCTGCCGCGCCCGCATCTGCCGGCCGGCCTCAGCCTCATCGGGACCGAGGGCGCCGGCGAGGTCCAGACGCCGGTCCGCGGCGCGGCCGCCGGCCAGCTGCGCCCGGGCGACCGGGTCTGGCTGCGCCACGCCAAGGCCGGCGAGCTCGCCGAGCGCTTCCGCGAGTACCACGTGCTGCACGAGGACGGGCAGCTCACCACGGTGCCCACCTACCGCGGCGAGGGCCAGTGCTTCGGCTAGGGATCGTCGCGGTTGCGGCAACGTGGACCAAAGAGTGTGCACATGGTCACATTCAGACCTAACGGACCCGGAGCGTAAGGGACCAGAGGTAGGGATGACGCGGATGGTACACGCCAGGTCCGCGATTTCCCGGTTCGTTCGGTCCGTCAGGCCGCCGTAGTCGGCCGGCGCCCGATTTCACGCCGAACGGGTTGTATCAATCGCTCCTGCTCACTCTCCGTCCCAACCGTGGCGGCGTAGTCGCCGTCCTATTGATGTCATGGCTCACCGAGCCGCTATTGAACTGTTGAGAGTTGAGGGGTTGGAAAGATCATGCTGACGACGAATGCGCGCCGTATCCGGCAGATGGGGGCCCGCCGGGTGGCGGGCTGGGCCGGGATCGTGTGCGCTGCCTTGCTGGTGACCGCGTGTAGCCCGGGGAGCGCGACCGCTGCCCCGGCGTCGAACCCGGCCAGCGCGTCGCTCGCCGCCAAGACCGCGGCCCGCGTCTACCTGGCCGAGGATCAGGACATCCGCGGGAGGCTGCTGTACCGGCCGGCCTGCACGTCGGGTTGCCCGCTCTCCGGGGACTCCACCGCGATCCTGGCCGGGATGACGTGGCGCACCTGGTCGGCCGGCAGGGCCGTCGGGACGGGCACGTACGAGCTGGATGGCTGCGACCCGAACTGCGCCGCCGGGCCCATCTACAAGGTGCCCGCGGTGGTCACGCTGAGCCACCCGGTCAAGGTGTGTTCCTCCGCCGGGTCCCGCTGGGTCTGGACCAAGGCCTCGTTCCGGTTCCCGCACGGCCTGCCCAAGGCGCTGCGGGGCAGCAACGCGCCGCTGAACCCGTGGGTGTTCTCCTCGGTGATTTCCGCGGCCAAGCACAGCTGCGCTAGCTAGCTGGGCTGGCTGGCCGCGACCTGATCGGCGATGGCCTGCAGGCCCAGGGCGAGTTCGGCGGCTGAGGGGGCCCGCCCCGGGTCGATCAGCCACTGCACCAGGACGCCGCTGACCAGCGCCTGGTGCAGTGAGCCGATCGCGCGCGTCTTCTCCTCGTCGGCGTCGTCCATCCCGTAGAGCAGCCGCGCCCACAGCTTCCTGCCGTCCTCCAGGCCCTCGGCCACCGCGGCGCGTACCTCGGGATCGCGCTGGGCCACGGTGAAGATGTCGAAGGTGGCGAGCCACACCTGGCTGCTGGCCTGGAACGAATCGATGACCCGGGTCCAGAACCGCTCGAAGCGCTCGAGGGCGCCCTGCCCGGGATCTGGGACACCGATGGCCCGCGCCATCTCCTGGCCGAAGTCGTCCATGGCGGCCAGCACCGCCGCGTTGAGCAGCGCCTTGGTCGAGCCGTAGTGGTAGCCGATCGAGGCGAGGTTGGTGCCCGAAGCCGCGACGATGTCCCGGGCGGTGGTGTGCGCGTAGCCCTTCTCCCGCAGGCAGCGGACGGCGCCGGCGAGCAGGTCTTCACGATGGCCCATGGCCTGATCCTAACGGACGATCTATACAAACGTACTATACAAACGTCTTATACGTTTGTATGATACCGTCATGGACCACCGAACCCTGCAGAACCGACGCATCCTGATCTCCGGCGCGAGCGTGGCCGGCCCCGCCCTGGCCTGGTGGCTCGCCCGGCACGGCTTCCGCCCGACCGTCGTGGAACGCGCGCCGCAACTGCGCGGCGGCGGCTACGCGGTCGACTTCCGCGGCGCCGCCCACCTGTCCGTGCTGGCGAAGATGGGCATCCTCGGCCGGATCAAGGAGCGGCAGACCCATCTGTCCGCCACGACCTACGTGGACGAGGAGGGACGTCCGGTGGCCAGCATGCCGGCCGGCATTTTCGCCGGTGAGGTCGAGATCCTCCGGGGCGACCTGGGCCGCATCCTGTACGAGGCGACCAGGGATGGCACCGAGTACCTGTTCGGCGACTCGATCACCGGGCTGCACCAGGACGAGAGCGGCGTGCACGTCACCTTCCGCCGGGGTGCGCCGCGCACCTTCGACCTGGTGATCGGGGCCGACGGGCTGCATTCGAACGTGCGCGGGCTGGCCTTCGGCGGCCACCGGGATCCGGTCGAGGACCTCGGCCTGTACGTCTCCATCTTCAGCGTGCCCGACCGCTACGGCCTGGATCACGAGGGCCTGCTGTACAGCGTGCCGGGCCGGACCGCGGCGATCTTCAGCGCGCCGGGCACGGACGAGGCGGTGGCGCAGTTCTTCTTCACCGCCCCGGACGGCGAGCCGGTCGACTACGACTACCACGACACCGCCCGGCAGCAGAAGATCCTGGCCAGAGCGTTCGAGGGCGTGGGCTGGCACGTGCCAGACCTGCTCGGGCAGATGCCCGCGGCGGCCGACTTCTACTTCGACTCGGTAAGCCAGGTGCGGTTGGACCGGTGGTCATCCGGGCGGGTCGCGCTCATCGGCGACGCGGGCTACGCCGCCGGACCCGGCGGCAACGGCACCGGCACCGCGGTGGTTGCCGCCTACGTGCTGGCCGGGGAGCTGGCCGCGGCGCGCGGCGACCACCGTGTCGCGTTCGCCCGCTACGAGGACCAGCTCCGCCGCTACGTGGCGCGAGGCCAGAAGCAGGCCCGCGGCGGCCGGGACTTCCTCGCCCCGGCGACCGCCAAGAAGATTCGTCGGCGCGACCGGTTCTTCCGGATGCTGCCCTACCTGCCGGTTAAGGGCCTGATCAGGTACCTGTCCACCAGGACGGCGACCGCCATCAGGCTGCCCGAGTACCCGTAGCGGCGTGGCGGGCCGCCCCGTCCGGCGTCGGCGTGGGATTCTGCCCGGATAGCTGGCATGCTTGCTGACGTGGAATCGCGGGTGTCGAGTCCGGTTATGGTCGGCCGGTCGGGCCAGCTTTCCGCGCTGGAGACCGCGCTGGCCGAGGCGGGCCGCGGCCATCCGTCGGCCGTCATGGTCGGCGGCGAGGCCGGAGTCGGAAAGTCCCGGCTGGTCAGGGAGTTCGCCGAGTGGGCGCGCGGTACGGGCGCGCGGGTGCTGACCGGCGGCTGTCTGGAGCTGGGCGCGGACAGCCTGCCGTTCACCCCGTTCACCGCCGTGCTCCGCGAGCTCGTGCGTGATCTCGGCGCGGCCGGCGTGGCCGGGCTGCTGCCCGGCGGCAGCAGCCGGGAACTGGCCCGGCTGCTCCCGGAATTCGGGACCCCGGCCGGACCGGACGAGGCGGGGGAAGCGCGGGCCCGGCTGTTCGAGCAGATGCTCCTCGTGCTCGAGCACCTGGCCGAAGCCGGGTCCGTGGCCCTGGTGCTCGAGGACATGCACTGGGCCGACCAGTCCACCAGGGACCTGCTGGCCTTCCTGATCCGCAACCAGGCGTCGCTGGACGGCGTGCTGATCGTGGTGACCTACCGCTCCGACGACCTGCACCGGTCCCATCCGCTGCGCCCGCTGCTGGCCGAGCTCGGCCGCATCGGCT
>Ga0318552_10000601_pt1 | contig 11421 bp, 9 predicted proteins | sample GRESIP082b2f20_FD_203516 | JGI IMG/M metagenome (GOLD analysis project Ga0318552, IMG submission 203516) | Tropical soil microbial communities from Luquillo Experimental Forest, Puerto Rico - GRE.SIPMG.082b2f20 | ecosystem: Environmental > Terrestrial > Soil > Tropical forest > Bulk soil...
GCACGCATCCGCGCGCGCGCGATCTCGGCGAGTGCATGAGCGCGCTCATGCTCGCGCTGTTCGCCGAGCAGGGCATGGTGGTCGTCGATCCGCGCCTCCCCGCGTTCCGCGCGGCCGCGCGCGAAGTGATCGAGCGCTACCTCGATCGGGCGGACGAGTTCTCGGCGGCGGCGCGGCGCGCCGGCGCGTGGCTCGAGTCCCGGATCGGCCGGCGCGCGCTCACGGACGCCGCGCTGGATTCGTTCGTGTTCGCGGTCGAGGACGGCGTGCGCCACAAGATCTCGGCTGCCGAAGCGCGCGGCGCCGCGCACCTCGCGCTCTCGCCGAGCGTCGCGCTCCGGCCGGTGGTGCAGGACGCGGTGCTGCCGACCGTCGCGATGGCGTGCGGTCCGGGGGAGATCGCCTACCTGCTCCAGCTGCGTGAGGTGTTCGATGGGCTGGCTGTGCGCGCGGCATGTCCCGTGCCGCGCTTCGCCGCGACCTGGCTGCCGCCCGCCGCGGTCCGCCTGATCGAGGCGTCGGGCGCGGACGCCGCGGACGTCGTGACCTCGTCCGACGCGGTGCTGCACGAGCTCGCGAAGCGCTCGGTGCCGGGCGCTCCGCTCGAGGTGCTGGAGCGCGCGCATCGCGAGGCGATCGCGGGTCTCGAGCGCGTGAGCGACGCGTCGCGGACCGTGGACGCGAGCCTGCCGCAGATGGTGGAGTCGGCGCGCACGAAGCTCGACTTCCAGTACCAGCGGCTGCGGGAGGGGATCGTCGGCAAGGTGCGGAAGAAGGTCGAGCATCAGCACCCCGAATGGCTGAGGCTGCGCTACTACCTGCTGCCCGGGGACAAGTGGCAGGAGCGCAGGCTCGCGTCGCTCGAGGTCGCGGCCTATCGCGGGAAGTCGCTCGGCGGCGAGATCGCGGACCTCGCGGCGGATCACGCGCGCCGCCTCACCGGCCACGTGCTCGAGCACTTCGTGGTGGAGCTGTGAACGCGGACGCGCTGTTCTTCGGCGCGCACCCCGACGACATCGAGCTCACGAGCGGCGGTCTCGCGGCCCTGCTCGCCTCGCATGGCCACCGCGTCGTGCTCGCCGACCTCACGCGCGGCGAGGCGGCCTCGCGCGGCACGCCCGAGGAGCGCGCCCGCGAGGCGGCCGAGGCGGGATCGAGGCTCGGCGTCGCCGGGCGCGTGAATCTCGGGCTCCCCGATCTCGGCCTCTCGCGCCTCGATCGCGCGCAGCTCGGCGCGGTCGTCGAGTGCCTGCGCACGCACCGTCCCGGCCTCGTCATCGCCCCGGATCGCGAGGACGTGCACCCCGATCACGTCGAGGCGTTCCACCTCGTGACGCGCGCGTGCTATCTCGCCGGCCTCGCGCGCTTCCCGGCGGCGGGCGAGCGTCACCGCCCCGTGCGCCTGCTGTTCGCGCTCTACCGCACCGACGTGCGGCCGCATCTCATCGTGGACATCACGCCGACGTGGGAGCGGCGCAGCGCCGCGCTCCAGGCGCACGCCAGTCAGCTCGATCCGGCGAAGGGGCCGCCGACGTACCTCACCGATCCCGGCTTCCTCTCCGAGATCGAAGCGCGCGCGCGCGCGTGGGGCGCGGCGATCGGCGTGCGCTACGGTGAGGCGTACCGCTCGCGCGGGCCGCTCGCGCTGTCGGATGCGCGCGCGCTGCTCGCGCTGGGTGCGGCGTACCGATGAAGCGGACGAACGTCCGGCGCAAGTCGGGGGAGGGCGGGCGCACGGAAGAGGCCACGCCGGCGCAACCGCGCACGCGCAGCACGGACCGCGAGACGAAACCGCGCGAGCGGCGCGCCGCGAAGAGCGAGCGCCCGTCGCGCGTGCGCCGGCGCCATCGCATCGGCATCACGTGCTACTCGCACTTCGGCGGGAGCGGCGTGGTCGCGACCGAGCTCGGGCTCGCGCTCGCGCGGCGCGGCTTCGAAGTGCACTTCATCGCGAACCGGCTGCCGTTCCGGCTGCGCACGTTCGAGGCGGGCGTTTACTTCCACGAGGCCATGCCGGCGAGCTACCCGGTGTTCGATCAGGCGCCGGCGAATCTCGCGCTCACGACGAAGATGGTGGAGGTGGTCGAGAACTACAATCTCGACATCCTGCACGTGCACTACGCGATGCCGTTCGCGGCCAGTGCCTACCTCGCACGCCAGCTCCTGCTCCCGCGCCAGCTCGGCGTGGTGACCACGCTGCACGGAACCGACATCACGGTGGTCGGGCTCGAGCCGGCTTTCTTCCGCGTCACCCAGTTCAGCATCCAGTCGAGCGACCGCGTCACCGCGGTGAGCCGGTTCCTGAAGCAAAGGGCGGAATCCACATTCGGGATCACCCGGCCGATCGAGGTGATCTACAACTTCGTGGACTCCGAGGTTTTCGCCCCGCGCCGCCGCGCCGGACTGCGCCTCGCCTCGCCGGACACCCGGATCCTGATGCACGCGTCCAACTTCCGTCCGGTCAAGAACATCCCGGCCGTGATTCATGTGTTCGCGGAGGTCAGAAAGCGCATGCAGGCGAAGCTCGTGATGATCGGGGACGGGCCGGAAAAGGCGGGGGCGGAGCAGCTCACGCGCGAGCTCGGCGTGGAGCGCGACGTGCTGTTCCTCGGCAACCAGGATTGCATGGAGGAGCTGCTGCCTTTGGCCGATGTTTTCTTATTGCCGAGCTCCTCGGAAAGCTTCGGTCTCGTGGCGCTGGAGGCGATGTCGGCCGAGGTGCCGGTGGTGGTCTCGAACGCGGGTGGACTGCCGGAAGTGGTCGAGCATGGCGTGACGGGATTCCTGCACGATCCGGCGCACGTCAGCGGGTTCGTGCAGTCGGTGATGAAGCTGCTCACGAACGAGCCGCTGCGCCGCGCCATGGGCCGCCGCGCGCGCCGCGAAGCGCGCCAGCGCTTCAGCACCGACGAGATGGTCGGGCGTTACGTGCAGGTCTACGAATCCCTGGGTTGATCGCATGCTGGGACGACACCGGCGACTGGCGTTGCTCGCGGAGGGCTGCTTCACGCCGTCCGACGCGAAGACCGCGGTCGGCATCCTGCGCTATCGCGCCGCGGAGGTGGCGGCCGTGATCGATTCCACGCGCGCGGGCCGCACCGCCGCGGAATGCGCGGGCGTGGGGGGCGCGATCCCGGTGGTCCCGGGGATCGCGGACGCGGCGCGCGCCGGCGCCGACAGCCTGCTGATCGGGATCGCGCCGCAGGGCGGCGACCTGCCGCCGGCGTGGCGCGCGCTGGTGCGCGATGCGCTCGAGCGCGGCTGGGACGTACTCGCCGGGCTCCACGTGTTCCTCGGCGACGATCCGGAGCTCCGCGCGCTCGCCGAGGCGCACGGCGCGCGGCTGATCGACGCGCGGCGCCCGCCGCGCACGCGTCCGCTCGCCGCCGGGCGCGCGGCCGCGCTCGATCCGCTCGTGGTGCTCACCGTGGGCAGCGACTGCAACGTGGGCAAGATGACCGCGGCGCTCGAGCTCGAGGCCGAGCTCTCGGGCCGTGGCGTGGTCACGGCGTTCGTCGCGACCGGGCAAACCGGGATCTTCATCGCGGATCACGGCGTCGCGATCGACGCCGTGCCGGCCGATTTCGCCGCCGGCGCGATCGAGGCGCTGGTGCTCGAGGCGGCGCGCGGCGCCGACGTGGTGCTGGTCGAGGGCCAGGGCTCGCTGCTGCATCCCGCGTATTCCGGCGTGACGCTCGCGCTCCTGCACGGCGCCGCGCCGGCCGCGCTGGTGCTGTGCCACCAGGCGGGCCGCGAGCGGCTGCGCTATGGCGTGGCGGACGAGCTGGCGCGCGACCTGCCTACGCTCGGGGAGCTGCGGCGCGATTACGAGAGCGCCGCCGCCTGGGTCTCGGAGGCGCGCGTGATCGGGATCGCGCTCCACACCGCGGCGCTCGCCGAAGATCGCGCGCGCGCCGCGTGCGCGGCCGCGACGCGCGAGACCGGACTCGCCGCGACCGATCCGGTGCGCTTCGGCTGCGCCGCGCTCGCGGACGCGATCGAGGCCGCGCTGCGCGAGCGCCGCGCCCGGCGCGGCGGAACGCCGGCCGCGACCGCGCCGGGCGGGACGCGCGCGCCGAACGCGGGAGGTCTGCATGCGCCTCACGCGTGAACCGCTCCCGATCTCGACGCGGTTCGAGTTCCGCATCGCCCACGCGCCCGCGCGGCTCGACAAGGAGAACGTGCTGGTGCGGATCGAGCACGGCGGGGTGACCGGGCTCGGCGAGGCGGCGCCGTCCCACTACTACGGCGAGAATCGCGCGCTGGTCGAGGCCGCGCTCGACACCTGGGCGCCGCATCTCGGCGACGATCCGTTCGCCCTCGATCCGATTTTCGAGCGCCTGGACACGGTGCTGCAGCAGAACGGCGCCGCGCACGCTGCGATCGACATGGCGTTCCACGACTGGATCGGGCACCGGCTCGGCCTGCCGGTCTGGAAGTGGCTCGGGCTCGATCCCGCGGCCACGCCGCGCTCGTGCGTCACGCTCGGCCTCGCCTCGCCCGAGGAGATGGAGCGCAAGCTCGAGACCGTCGCGGACTTCCCGATCCTCAAGGTCAAGCTCGGCGCCCCCGGTGACGTCGAGAACCTGCGCCGCATCCGCGCGCGCTATCGCGGCGTGATCCGCGTGGACGCGAACGCCTCGTGGAGCGCGACCGACGCGGTGCGCGTCCTGCGCGAGATCGAGCCGCTCGGCATCGAGCTCGTCGAGCAGCCGGTCGCGCGCGCCGATCTCGACGGGCTGCGCTGGGTGCGCGAGCGGATCGGGATCCCGGTGTACGCGGACGAGAGCTGCCACCGGCTCGGCGATCTCGCGAATCTCGCCGGGCGCGTGGACGGCGTGAACCTGAAGATCATGAAGACCGGCGGCCTGCGCGAGATGCTGCGCATGATCCACGCCGCGCGCGCCCACGGCATGGGCGTGATGCTGGGGTCGATGCTGGAATCGAGCCTCGCGCTCTCCGCCGCGGCGCAGGTCGCGCCGCTCGCCGATCATCTGGACCTCGACGGGCACTGGCTGCTGAAGAACGATCCGTTCTCTGGCGCGCCGGGCGAACGCGGCGAGATCAGGCTCTCCGAGCGCCCCGGGCTCGGCGTCGTCGGGGCGGACGCGGCATGAGCACGAAGCTCCGGCTGTTCGTCTTCGGCGTCATCGCCGTCGCGGTCGCCCTGCTCGCGACGCACGTGCCGGGCGATCTCGAGGCGCACTGGATTCACTTCGTGCTGTGGATCCTGATCTGCGTGATTTCCGAGAGCATGGTCGTGCCGGTGGTGTCCGGCGAGGGCAGCACGAGCATGGCCTCGACCGCGAACCTCGCGACCGCGATGCTGTGGGGCGCCGCTCCCGCGATGTGGGTGTGCGCGCTCAGCACTTTGGCAGGCGAGCTGCTGCTGGTCCGCAAGAAGCCGCTCGTGCGCGTGCTGTTCAACGCCGGGCAGACCGCGATCACGCTGTGGGCGGCGACCGCGGTGTTCGCGCTGCTCGGCGGTCCGAGCGGCGGGCTCGTGTCGTTCTCGGCGATGGTGCTGAACATCGCGACTGCGCTGCGCCTCATGCTGCCGATCGTCGGGCTCGCGGCGACCTACCTGCTCGTGAGCCGCGCGCTGGTCGGCGTGGCGGTCGCGTGGTCCACGGATCGCGGCTATCTCAAGGTGCTGCGCGAGGACTGGTTCCACGCCGAGCGCCTGATCGAGGACGCCGCGGCGTTCCTGCTTGCGCCCGTCATGGTGCTGTCGTACCGCGTCATCCAGTACCTGGGCGTGATCCTGTTCTTCGCGCCGCTCTACATGATCTACCTCTCGTCGCGGCGCTACATCGAGCTGCGGCGCACGCAGGATCAGATGGTGCAGCGCGAGCGGATGGCGGCGATGGGGCAGATGGCGGCCGGCATCGGCCACAACATGCGCCAGCAGCTCACCGCGATCAGCGCGCGTGCGCAGATGATCCTCAAGGCCTCGGAGCAGGGCTCGCACGACCAGGCGCCGCGGCACGCTCAGATCGTGCTCGAGCAGTCGCACGCGCTGAAGCGGCTCGCCGACAGCCTGATGGACTTCGCGCAGACCCGCCTCAAGATCGAGCGCGTGGACATCAACAACCTCGTGCAGCGCTCGATCGAGCTCGCGCGCACGCAGAAGCAGCTGAACGAGGTGGAGTGGGACATCCACCTCGGCAACCGGGTGCCCGAGATGCAGGCCGATCCGGTGCAGCTCCAGCAGGTGTTCCTGAACCTGCTCATCAACGCCGCCGACGCGATGCAGGAGGTTCCGGCCGGACACAAGCTGCTGACCGTGACGTGCGAGTGGAGCGAGGAGAGCCAGCGTGTCGTGGTGAAGGTGCGCGACACGGGCGTCGGCATCGCGTCCGCGACGCTGGCGCGCATCTTCGATCCCCAGTTCACGACCAAGACTACCGGGCACGGATTCGGGCTCTCCACTTCGTACACCATCATCGAGAATCACGGCGGCAAGATCACGGCCGAGAGCCGTCCGGGAGAAGGCTCGACGTTCATCGTCACGCTGCCGCTCCAGGGTCCGGGCGTGTGGCGCTGAAGCGCGCGCCGGCCCCGGCGTCCGCGGAGCGCCGCGGCGGCGGGGAGCCGCTCGCCACGGTGGCGCGCGTGGACTTCGGTTCGTGCACGCTGCTCGGCGACGCCGGCGAGGTGCGCGAGGTGCCGGTGCGCGCGCGGCTCATGGGGCCGCGGAAGTCGCTCGGCAACGCGGTCGTGGTCGGGGACCGTGTGCGCTGCGAGGGTGAGGGCGCGGCCGCCGCGATCGCCGAGGTGCTGCCGCGGCGCAACGCGTTCTCGCGCCGCGCCGCCGGCGAGCGGCCGGTCGAGCAGGTGGTGGCGGCGAATCTCGACCAGGTCGTGCTCGTCGCGTCGGTCGCCGAGCCCGAGTTCCGCGCCGGCTTCGCGGACCGCGTGCTCGCGCAGGCGGAGCACGCCGGACTGCCGGCGCGCCTCGTGATCAACAAGGCGGATCTGGATCGTGAGCGCGTCGCCGCGGCGGTGCTCGAGGACTACGCGGCGGCGGGCTATCCCGTTCACCCCACGTGCGCGAGGACCGGCGAGGGCGTGGAGGCGCTGCGCCACGCGTGTCACGGGCGGCGCAGCCTGTTCCTCGGCCAGTCCGGCGTCGGCAAGAGCACGCTCTTGAACGCGCTCGCGCCCGCGCTCGCGCTGACGGAAGGCATGGTGAACGCGAAGACCGGCAAGGGTCGTCACACCACGACCGCGGCGTGGCTGCTGTTCCCGGAGCCGGGGCTCGAGCTGATCGACACGCCCGGCATGCGCGCGTTCAGCCTGTGGGGGATCGGCGCGCGCGATCTCGAGCAGGCCTATCCGGAATTCCGCGCGCTGCTCGGCGCCTGCCGCTTCACGGATTGCCATCACGACGCGGAGCCCGGTTGCGCGCTGCGCGAGGCGGTCGAGGCGGGAGCGGTGCGGGCGCGGCGCTACGAATCGTTCCTGCGCCTGCGCGCGGAGCTCGGCGCGAGCGGCTGAGCCCGGGGCCGCGCGCGGCGCCGGCCCGCATGCGCTATGCTGCGCGAATGAGCGGCGTGCCCCGGTCCGCGTTCAATCCCCATCTCGCCTCGCTGGATTGTCCCGCGTGCGGCCGCGCGCACGACCTCTCCGCGCCGCGCTCGGTGTGCGAGTCCTGCGGCCGCCCGCTCGTCGCGCGCTACGATCTCGGACTCCTGCGCGGCGTGCTGTCCCGCACCGACCTGCCGCGCGCCGGCACCGACCTCTGGCGCTACCGCGCCGTGCTGCCGTTCGCGCCCGAGTTCCCGGTCACGCGTCTCGGCGAGGGCGGCACGCCGCTGCTCCCGCTGCCGCGGCTCGCGGCCGAGATCGGCGTCGCCGAGCTGTGGCTCAAGGAGGAATCCGGCAATCCCACCCAGTCGTTCAAGGCGCGCGGGCTCGCGCTCGCGGTGAACGGCGCGGTGGCGTTCGGCAAGCGCGCGATCGCGCTGCCGTCCGCCGGGAACGCCGGCAGCGCGGCCGCGGCGTACGCGTCCGCGGCCGGGCTGCGCTGCCGCATCACCGTGCCGGACGACACGCCGGAAGCGTTCCTGATCGAGCAGCGCGCGCTCGGCGCCGAGGTGAAGACGGTGCCCGGCACGATCTCGGACGCCGGGCGCGAGCTCGCGTCCTGGGCCCCCGCGCCGGAATGGTGGAACGTCGCCACGTTCAAGGAGCCGTTCCGTCTCGAGGGCAAGAAGACGCTCGGCTACGAGATCGCGGAGCAGTGCGGGTGGCGACTGCCGGAGATCATCCTCTATCCTACCGGCGGCGGCACCGGACTGGTCGGGATGGCGCGCGCGTTCCAGGAGCTGCTGGCGCTGGGATGGATCACGCGCCCGCTGCCGCGGCTCGTCGCTGTGCAGTCGCGCGGCTGTGCGCCGGTCGTGCGGGCGTTCGAGCGCGGCGCGGAAACCGCGGAGCCGTGGGCGGACGCCGCGACGGTGGCGAGCGGGCTGCGCGTGCCGGCGCCGTTCGCGGACACGCTGATCCTCGAGGCGATCCGCGGGAGCGGCGGCACCGCGGTCGCTGTGAGCGAGGAGGAGCTGCTGGACGGCATGAGCGCGCTCGCGATGAGCGAAGGATGCTTCGCCTGCCCGGAGGGCGGCGCGACGATCGCCGCGCTCAGGCAGCTGCGCACGAGCGGCGAGGTCACCGGAAAGGAACGCGTGGTGGTCTACAACACGGGCAGCGGGCTCAAATACCTCGAAGCCTGGCAACAGGCGGCGGCGCGACGCCGCGCACCGAGCCTCGCATGAGCGCGCTCCGCCTCGCGCGTCCCCTTGCGTTCGTGCTCGCCGCGCTGCTCGGCGTCGCCGGCGCGGCGCATGCGAAACCGGCGCCCGCTCCGCCCGGCCACGGGCGCGTGCTGGTCACGCGCCTCGAGGGCGCGGTCACGCCGGTGATGGGCGAGGCGCTGGACGCCGCGGTGCGGCGCGCGGACCGCGAGGGCTACGAAGCGCTCGTGATCGAGATGGATACGCCCGGCGGGCTCGAGTCCACGATGCGCACGATGGTGCAGCGCATGCTCGCCTCGCCGCGTCCGATCGTCGCGTGGGTGACGCCCGGCGGCGCGCGCGCCGCATCGGCGGGCGTGTTCCTGATGATGGCGGCGGACGTCGCGGCGATGTCGCCCGGCACGAACATCGGGGCCGCGACCCCGATCAACATGCAGGGCCCGATGGACTCCACGCTCGCGCGCAAGGTCACGAACGACGCCGCAGCGTTCGCGCACACGATCGCGACGCAGCGCGGTCGCAACGCGGACTGGGCGGTGCGCGCCGTGCGCGAGGCGGTCGCGGTCGACGAGCAGGAGGCGGTCCAGCTGCACGTCGTGGACTTCATCGCCGCATCGCTCCCCGAGCTGCTCGCGAAGTGCGCCGGGCGCGAGTGGCGGCGCAACGACACGAGGACGAAGTTCGCGGATCTGTCGCGCGCTCCGGTGGACCGGCTCGAGCCGGGGTTCCGCCAGCGCCTGCTCGCGCTGATCGCGGATCCGAATGTCGCCTACATTCTTCTCATGCTGGGCTTCTACGGCGTCCTGTTCGAGCTCCAGAACCCGGGCGCGATCCTGCCCGGCATCGTGGGCGGCATCAGCCTGATCCTCGCGTTCCTCGCGCTCTCCACGCTGCCCGTGAACTCCGCGGGCGTCGCGCTGATCGCGCTCGCGATCGTGTTCTTCATCGCCGAGGTCAAGGTCGCGAGCCACGGGCTGCTCGCGGCCGGCGGCATCCTGTCCATGCTGCTCGGGTCCATGATCCTGTTCCGCGGCGAGGTGCGCCTCTCTTGGGGGATCATGATCGGCGTCACGCTCGTGACGGCGCTGTTCTTCCTCCTGGTCGTCGGCGTGGGGCTGCGCGCGCGGCGGCGCCCGGTCGTGACCGGGGCCGCGGGGCTGGTCGGCGCGCGCGGCGAGAGCATCGAGCGTCTCGCGCCGCGCGGGCAGGTGCGGGTGCGCGGCGAGCTGTGGCAGGCGCGTTCCGAGGTTGAGATCGAAGCGGGAAGGGAGATCGAGGTGACCGGGGCCGAGCGGCTCACGCTGCGCGTGCGACCGGCGTCCACGGAGGACTCGTCATGACGCAGCTATTCGTGCCGTTCCTGATCCTGGTGGCGGTGCTGTTCTTCATCATCCTCGCGAACGCGATCCGGGTGGTGCGCGAATACGAGCGGCTCGTGGTGTTCACGCTCGGACGCCTCGAGGGCGAGAAGGGCCCGGGCCTCGTGCTGCTGTGGCCGATCGTCCAGCGCGCGATCAAGGTGGATCTGCGCACCATCACGCTCGACGTCCCGGCCCAGGACATCATCACGCGCGACAACGTCTCGGTGAAGGTGAACGCCGTGGTGTTCTATCGCGTGATCAGCGCGAAGGACGCCGTCGTGCAGGTGCAGAACTACCTGTTCGCGACCTCGCAAATCGCGCAGACGACGCTGCGCTCGATCCTCGGGCAGCAGGAGCTCGACGAGCTGCTCTCGGAGCGCGAGAAGCTGAACCAGGCGCTCCAGCAGGTGATCGACCGGCAGACCGAGCCATGGGGCGTCAAGGTCTCGACCGTCGAGGTCAAGAACGTGGACCTGCCGCAGGACATGCAGCGCGCGATCGCGCGCCAGGCCGAGGCCGAGCGCGAGCGCCGCGCGAAGGTGATCAACGCCGAGGGCGAGTACCAGGCCGCGCAGCGGCTCGCGGAGGCCGCGGCGGTGATCGCGAAGGAGCCGGCGGCGATTCAGCTGCGCTACCTGCAGACGCTCTCCGAGATCGCGACCGAGAACAATTCCACCACCATCTTCCCGGTGCCGATCGACTTCCTGCGCGTGTTCATGAAGGCGGCTGAAGCCAAGGCCTAGCCGGAGCCGCGCGACATGAGCGCCGCTCCGGGCCGAGTCGTGATCACCGGCGGGCGCGGGATGATCGGCGCCGCGCTCGCCGCGCGCCTGCGGAGCGAAGGGCGCGACGTCCTCGTGCTCACGCGTGCCGCGCCGCGCGATCCGCACGAGCGCACGTGGGATTCGCTCGCGCCCGATCCGCGGCTGTTCGAGGGCACGGACGCGGTCGTCCACCTCACGGGCGTGCGGCTCGATGCGCGCTGGACGGCCGGACGCCGGCGCGCGATCCGCGCGAGCCGCGTGGACGTCACGCGCGCGCTCGCGGCGTCGCTCGCGCGCGCCGCGCCGCCGCCGCGCGTCCTGATCGCCGCGTCCGCGGTCGGCTATTACGGCAATCGCGGCGACGAGCAGCTCGATGAGCGGAGCGCGCCCGGGCGGGGCTTCCTCGCGGACCTCGCGCGCGAGTGGGAGGCGGCCGCGGCGGCGGCGGAAGCGTCCGGTGTGCGCGTCGCGCGCCTGCGCTTCGGACTCGTGCTCGATCCCGGCGGCGGCGCGCTCGCGCGGCTGCTCCCGGTGTTCCGC
>Ga0318552_10000612_pt1 | contig 11389 bp, 9 predicted proteins | sample GRESIP082b2f20_FD_203516 | JGI IMG/M metagenome (GOLD analysis project Ga0318552, IMG submission 203516) | Tropical soil microbial communities from Luquillo Experimental Forest, Puerto Rico - GRE.SIPMG.082b2f20 | ecosystem: Environmental > Terrestrial > Soil > Tropical forest > Bulk soil...
ATCTCGGCGGCGGCGAGAAACCCGAGCCCGCCGAGATTGATCGGGAGCAGCGCGCCGCGCCGGCCGGCGAGCGCGCGGCCCGCGGTCAGCACGGTGCCGTCGCCGCCGAGCGAGATCATGAGCTGGCACCAGCGCGCGAGCGCAGGCAGCGGCACCGGGGGCGCGCCGATCTGACGCGCGAGCTCGCTCTCGATCCGCACCGCAAGGCCGCGGCGCGCGAGCTGGCCGGCCAGCCGCGCCGCCGCGCGTCTCACGCCGGGCCGGTCCGTGTGGCCCAGAATGGCGACGCGGCGGATCGCGCGGCTCATGTGAACTGGCGTTGCTGCGCCGCGATCCACTCCAGCGCGCGCGCCGCGATGCCGGAGGCGTCGAGGCCGTTCTTCTGGAGCAGCTCGTCCCGTTTGCCGTGCGTGATGAATTCCGCCGGCAGCCCGATGCGATGGAGCGGTGTGGCGCCGAGCCCGAGGCGGTCGAGGCACTCCGAGACCGCGCTGCCGAACCCGCCGCTCACCATGGATTCCTCGATCGTGATCAGGCGCCCCACGGACTTCGCGAGACCGGCGATCATGCGCTCGTCGAGCGGCGCGGCGAAGCGCGCGTTCACAACCGTCGCGGACACGCCCTGCTCGGCCATGCGCTCGGCCGCCGCGAGCGCGGGCAGCACCATGGTGCCGAGCGCGATCAGCGCCACGTCGCCGCCGGCGCGCAGCTGCTCGGCGCGCCCGATCTCGAGCGCCTGTGGCTCGCGTGCGGGTAGCGCCTCGTCGGGAATCGCCGAGCGCGGATAGCGCACCGCGATCGGCGCGTGTCCGTCCCAGGCCGCGGCGGTCCACAGCATGTCGCGCAGCTCCTCCCCGTTCTTCGGCTGCATCACGACCGCGCCCGGCACCATGCGCAGGTAGCCGACGTCGAACACGCCGTGTTGCGGCGCGCCGTCCTCCCCGACGAGCCCGGCGCGATCGATGCACAGCACGATCTTCAGGTTCTGCACCGCGACGTCGTGGATGATCTGATCGAACGCGCGTTGCAGGAACGTGGAGTAGATGGTGGTGAGCGGCAGGCGGCCCTCGGCCGCGAGCCCGGCCGAGAACGTGACCGCGTGCTCCTCGGCCATCCCGACGTCGAAGAAGCGGGTCGGGAAGCGCCGCGCGAACGCCTGGAGCCCGGTGTTGTCGGTCATCGCGGCGGTCACCGCGACCGCGCTCGGAAAGCGCTCGCCGATCAGCAGCGCGGTCTCGCCGAACACGTGCGTGTACGTCTTCTTCGAGCCTTTGGACGCGGTGCCGGTCTCCGGATCGAACACACCCACGCCGTGGAACGTGATCGCATCCTTCTCGGCCGGCGCGTAGCCGCGCCCCTTCTGGGTCATGATGTGGAGCAGCACCGGTTCCCGGAAGCGCTTGAGGTCGGACAGCGTCTCCTCGAGCACGTCGAGGTCGTGCCCGTCGATCGGGCCGAAGTACTTGAGCCCCATTTCCTCGAACAGCACGGTCGGCACGACGAGGTTCTGGAGCCCCTCCTTGATGCGTCCCGCGAGCGACTGCGCCTTGCGCCCGCGCGGCAGGCTGCCGAGCAGATCCCACACGTCGTGCTCGAAACGGCGGTACATGCGGCTCGTGGTCAGCTTCGTCAAGTAGCGGTGGATCGCGCCGATGTTCGGCGAGATGCTGTGCTCGTTGTCGTTCAGGATCACGATCAGGCGCCGCTTGAGCTCGCCGGCGTTGTTGAGCCCCTCGAACGCCATGCCGCCGGTCAGCGCCCCGTCACCGATCACCGCGATGACGTGATGCGACTCGCCCTTGAGATCGCGCGCGACGGCGAGCCCGAGCGCGGCCGAGATCGACGTGCTGCCGTGGCTCGTGCCGAACGGATCGTGCACGCTCTCGATCCTGCGCGGATATCCGGCGAGGCCGCCCCAGGTGCGCAGCGTGTCGAACTGCTCGAATCTCCCGGTCACGAGCTTGTGCGGGTAGGACTGGTGCCCGACGTCCCAGATGATCTTGTCGCGCGGCGAGTCGAACACGCGATGCAGCGCGAGCGTGAGCTCGACCACGCCGAGGTTCGGCGCCAGGTGCCCGGCGCGGCGCGCCACGGTCTGGATCACGACGTGGCGGATCTCCTCGGCCAGCTGGTCCAGCTCGGGACGGGTCAGCTGCTTGAGATCGGCCGGGGATTGAATGCGTTCGAGCAGGCTCATCGGGCGGCCCAAGAATACCAGAGCAGCGCCCCCGCGGTGCCGAGCAGCCCTCCCACCAGCACCTCGAACGGGGTGTGGCCGAGCAGCTCGATCAGCTTCTGCGCGCCCTCTTCCGGATGCTTGAAGTGCTCGTCGATCAGCCGGTTCAACACCATCGCGTGGCGGCCGGCGGCGCGTCGCAGGCCGGCGGCGTCATACATCACGATCAGGCTGAAGAACAGCGTGATGCCGAACAGCGTCGAGCGGAATCCGTTCTCGATCCCGACCGCGGTCGAGAGCGCCGCCACGGACGCCGCGTGCGAGCTCGGCATGCCGCCGGTCTCGACGAAGCGCCGGAGATTCCAGTGGCGCGTGCGGACGTACTCGGCCACGCCCTTGAACGCCTGGACCGTGAATCCCGTGAGCAGCGCCAGCCAGAATGGTCCCGTGGGTCACCTCGTGATCGGACGTGGACGCGTCTCGAGGATCGGCATGCGTACCATACGGGCGGGCCGCGCGCCCCGCAACCCGGGCTCGCGCACGATCAAGACTCGCGATCCATCATGTCGCCGATCAGTGCGAACAGGACGCCGGACCTTGGGCAAGTCCAACGGATCGTGCTGCACGCGCTCTCGAACAATTCGGCGAGCATGACGTGCGTCCGCGCCGCGCTCTGCACCTTGAGAATGGTGGCCTTGCCTCGAGCACGATCGGTGCCGGCACGTTTGCCGAGCCGGCGCAGCGAGGAGCGGGCGTTCAGCAAATCGTCCTGGATCTGGAACGCGAGCCCGAGAACGCTGCCCGCCTCCTCGAGCCTCGCGACCGCGGAGGATTCCTCGCCGCCGACGATCGCGCCGAGCGCCATCGCGGCGCCCATCAATCCACCGGTCTTGTTCCAGTGGATGTTGCGCACAGCCTTCATCCGCACCTTCCGGCCCTCGGCCGCGATGTCGAGCGCCTGCCCGCCCACGAGGCGCAGTGCGCCGCTGGCGATCGAGAGCCGTTGCACCGCCTCGACCACGCGCGCGGGCGGCACGCCCCGCCCGATGAGCCAGGTCAGCGCCTCGAACGCGAATGCGAGCAATGCGTCACCCGAGAGAATGCCGAGCGCTTCACCGTACTTCCTGTGCGTGGTGAGGCGGCCGCGGCGGTAGTCGTCGTCGTCCATCGCGGGCAGATCGTCGTGAACCAGCGAGAACGCGTGCACGCATTCGATCGCGACGGCCGCCGGGAGAGCGGTTCGCCAGTCGCCGCCCACCGCGTCGCACGTCATCAGCGTGAGCATCGGACGCAGGCGCTTCCCCGGGGAAAGCGCGGCGTACCGCATCGCGGCGCCGAGCGGGCGCGACGTCTGACCGGTGCGGGCCAGGGCTCCGGCGAGGTAGCGTTCAAACGCGCGACGACGAGGTGCCACCCCCCGATGGTGTTCGCTCAAAGCAGCCGCTGGCTCCCGCCGTCTTCGGGATCGGAGGACTTGAGGTCGAGCTCCATCGGCGCGGTCTGCGGGCCGTCCCCGCCTTGCACGAGCTTCTCGATCCGCCTCTCGGCGTCGTCGAGCGTCTGGGTGAGACGGCGCGAGAGCTTCATGCCCTCTTCGTAGCGCGCGAGCGACTCCTCGAGCGTGAGTGCGCCGCCTTCGAGCTCCTCGACGATGTGCTCGAGGCGCTCGAGCGCCTCCTCGAACGGCGGCGCCGCGGCTTCCGCGCCCGCCGGGGCTGCGATCTTCTTCGCCGTCATGGATTCTCCTCTCCGCGGATCGCCTCGACGCGCGCATCGGCCGCGCCGCGCGCGAATTCGACCGCGATCCGATCGCCGATCGCGAGCGCGTCCGCGCTCCGCAGCAGGGTACCGTCGGCATCGCGCGCCAGGCAATAGCCGCGCTCGAGCACGAGGCGCGGCGAGAGCGCGCGCAGTCGGCCAGCGAAGCCGTCGATCCGGATGCGGCCGGTGTGGAGGAGCGCGATCAGCGCGCGCGCGAGGCGCGTGCGGGCATCGTCCACGCGCTGCTGCGTGAGCCCGAAGAAGTCGCGCAGGCGCCGGAAGCTGTACTTCTCGAGCAGCGCCTCGAGGTAGCGCCGCCGGTCCGCGATCGCGTTCCGGACCGCGCGCACGATGCGGCGATCGAGCGCGTCCACGCGCCGCGCCACCTCGGCGCGATCCGGCACCGCGACCTCGGCCGCGTGCGAGGGCGTCGCAGCGCGCACGTCGGCGGCGAAGTCCGCGAGCGTCATGTCCACCTCGTGACCGATCGCCGTGATCACCGGAATCCGGGAGCCGGCGATCGCGCGCACCACTTTCTCTTCATTGAACGCCCACAGGTCCTCGATCGAGCCGCCACCGCGTCCGACGATCAGCAGATCGGGAGTGCCGAGCCGATTCATCGCCGCGATCGCGCCCGCGATCTCGGCCGCCGCGCCCTCCCCCTGCACGCGCACCGGCGCGAGCACGATCGCGATCGACGGCCAGCGCGCGCGCAGCACGCGGACCATGTCGCGCACCGCGGCGCCGGTCGGGCTCGTGACCAGGCCAATACGCCGCGGGAAGCGCGGCGGTGCGCGCTTACGCGCCTCGTCGAACAAGCCCTCGGCCTGAAGCTTCCGCTTCAGCTCCTCGAGGGCGAGCAGCAGCGCGCCGAGCCCTGCGGGACGCAGCTCGTTGATCTTGAGCTGATACTGGCCGCGCGGCTCGTAGAGCTGGATCGCGCCGAACGCCTCGACCTCGAGGCCGTCGCGCAGCTCGAAGCTCAGGCGCGGCAGCGTCGCGCGCCAGATCACCGCCGACAGCACGGCGTCGCGGCCCTCCTTCAGCGTGAGATAGATGTGGCCGCTTTCGGCGCGCTTCAGGCCCGAGATCTCGCCGCGCACCCAGACCGCCGGATAGCCGCTCTCGAGCGTCCCCTTGATCAGGCGCGTGAGCTCGACCACCCCATAGATGCGCTCGGTCGCGGGCGCGGCTCCCATCCCGCGCGTCCCCATCACACGCCGGCCGGCGTGACCTGGCGGCCGGCGGCGAGCACGGTGTTGGCGACCACCATCGCCACGGTCATGGGACCGACGCCGCCCGGCACGGGCGTGAGCGCGCCCGCGACGCCCGCGACTTCCGCCGCGTTCACGTCGCCGGTCAGGCGCGCGCCGCCGCGCTTCGATCCGTCCGGCACGCGGTGGATGCCGACATCCACGACCGTCGCGCCGGGCTTGACCCAGTCCGCGCCCACGATCTCCGCGCGCCCGATCGCGGCGACGAGCAGGTCGGCCTGGCGCGCGAGCGTCTTGAGCTCGGGCCCGCTCGCGCTGTGGCCGAGCGTGACCGTGCAGTTCACGTTCTTCTGCGACAGCATCGTCGCGAGCGGACGACCGACGATCGGGCTCCGCCCCAGCACGACCGCGTGGCGCCCGGCGAGCGGCACCTCGTAATAGCGCAGCAGCTCGAGGATGCCGCGCGGCGTGCACGGCGCGAGGCACGGCAAGCCCAGGCTCAGACGCCCGACGTTCTCGGGATGAAATCCGTCCACGTCCTTCGCGGGCGGAATGGTTTCGAGCACGGCCTGCGAATCCGCGGGTGGCGCGAGCGGGAGCTGGACCAGGATCCCGTGCACGTCGGGATCGGCGCCGAGCGCGCGCACGCGCTCGACCACGGTGCGGGTCTCGGTGCCGGCCGGAAGGCCGACGCGGCGGATCGCGATGCCGGCCTCCGCGCACGCCGCGCTCTTTCGCTTGAGATAGATCTGGGAGGCGGGATCCTCCCCGACCGAGACCAGCGCGAGGCACGGTGCGATCCCGGCGCCGATCAGGCGCTCCACCTCCTGGCGCGCCGCGAGGCGCACCGAGAGCGCGGGCTCCTCGCCGGAGAGGAGCCGCGCGCCCGCGCGCCCCGCGGCGTCGCGGCTCCATGCGCGCTGGATGCGCTCGATCGCGATCGCCTTGCCGGTCGCGGGATCGACCGTGACGAGCGCGCCGTTCAGGCGCAGGTCGCCGTTCGCGGGCGTCAGCCGCCCGGGCATGCCGGTCAGGAAGCGGCGCAGCGCGCCCTCCCTCTCCATGCCGATCACGGACTCGAATCCGCCCGTCATGCCGGCGTCGCCAAGGAACGCGGTGCCCCTCGGCAGCACGCGCTCGTCCGCGGTCTGAACGTGCGTGTGCGTGCCGACGAGGAAGCTCACGCGGCCGTCGAGATGCCAGCCCATCGCCATCTTCTCGGCCGTGGTCTCGGCGTGGAAGTCCACGACGATGACGCGGCAGCGCGATCGCAGCGCCTCCAGTGCGGACTCGATCGCGCGGAACGGCGAGTCCACCTCCTTCATGAACACCTGGCCGAGCAGGTTCACGACGCCGACGTCGGTGCCGTCCGCGGCGCGGTAGACGCCGAAGCCCTGTCCCGCCGTGCCGGGCGGGAGGTTTAGCGGGCGCACGAGGCGCGGCTCCTCGGCGATGTACGCGAGCCCCTCGCGGCGGTCCCAGAGGTGATTGCCGCCGGTCAGCACCTCGGCGCCGGCGGCGAACAGGTCGGTCGCGGAATCGCGCGTCACGCCGAATCCGCCGGCGGAGTTCTCGGCGTTGACGATCGTGAGGTGCGCGCCCGTGCTCTGCTTCAACCCCGGCAGGACCGCCTGGATCACGTCGCGGCCCGGAGCGCCGATCACGTCGGCGATGAACAGGATCTTGAGCACACGCGCTCCTATTTCGCGTAGTCCACGGCGCGGGTCTCGCGGATGACCGTGACCCGGATCTGACCCGGATACTCCAGCTCCTTCTCGATGCGGCGCGCGATCTCGGCGGCCAGGTTCTGGGCGCGCGCGTCGTCCACGCGGTGATGCTCGACCATGATGCGCACCTCGCGCCCGGCCTGGATCGCGTAGGACTTCTCGACGCCTGGGAACGTGTTTGCGATCTTCTCCAGCGCCTCGAGGCGCTTGATGTAGATCTCGAGACTCTCGCGCCGCGCGCCCGGCCGCGCGCCCGAGATCGCGTCCGCGGCCGAGATCAGCACCGGCCACAGGCTCCCGCCCGAATAATCCTCGTGATGGTAGCCGATCGCCTCGAGCACCGGCTGCGGCTCGCCGTACCGGGCCGCCACCTCCATGCCGAGCGCCGGGTGCGTGCCTTCGTGGTCGTGATCGATCGCCTTGCCGATGTCGTGCAGGAGCCCGCCGCGCTTCGCGAGCTTCTGGTCCATGCCGATCTCGGCCGCCATCATGCCAGCGAGGTGCGCGACCTCGACCGAGTGGCGCAGGATGTTCTGGCCGAACGACGTGCGGTACTGGAGCCGGCCGAGCAGGTTCTGCAGCTCGGCGTGGATCCCGTGCACCCCGACTTCGAGACACGCCATCTCGCCGAGCTCGCGGATCTTCTCCTCCACCTCGACCTTGACCTTGGCGACGATCTCCTCGATGCGCGCCGGGTGAATGCGGCCGTCCGCGACCAGGCGCTCGAGCGCGAGGCGCGCGATCTCGCGGCGCACCGGATCGAAGCCCGACAGGATCACCGCCTCGGGCGTGTCGTCGATGATCACGTCCACGCCGGTGATGGTCTCGAACGAGCGGATGTTGCGCCCCTCGCGGCCGATGATGCGACCTTTCATGTCGTCGCTCGGCAGGTGCACGACCGACACCGAGGACTCGGACGCGTGGTCGGCGGCATAGCGCTGGATCGCGAGCGTGATCACCTTGCGCGCCTCGCGCTCCGCGTTGCGCTGCGCCGCCTCGCGCACCTCGCTCACGCGTCGCGCCGCCTCGGCGCGCGCCTCGCTCTCGATCTGGCCGATCAGCTGGGCGCGCGCGTCGTCGGCGGAGAGGCCGGCGATGCGCTCGAGCCTCTGGCGCTGCTCGGCGATCAGCGTGTCGAGCTGGCCGCCGCGTTCGGTGACCGCGGTCTCGCGGCCGCCGAGGTCCTGCTCGAGACGCTTCAGGTCCCGGTCCTTCTTCTCGATCAGCTCGACGCGGCGCCCGAACGCGCCCTCCTTCTCCTGGAACAGGCGCTCCGCGTTCAGGAGCTCGTTGCGCGCGGTCTGATTCTCGCGCTCCACCTGCTGCTTCAGACGCAGCGCCTCCTCGCGTCCCTCGAGCAGCGCGCCGCGCTTCACCGACTCGGCCTCGCGCCCCGCCTGCTCCATCAGCGTCTGTGCCTGGCGCTCCGCGCTCTGGAGCCGCGTGGCGCCGAGCCGGGCGCGGATCAGGTATCCGGCCACAAACACGACGACGGCACCCGCTACGGCGCCGCCGATCGAAATCATGGATGTCATCACGGTCCCCCGGCCGCGGCGCGTCGCGCGGATGCGGCCCGCGCGCTGCGCCGCGCCATGAGGCAGGGAACTAGTCCCCGCCGAATTGCCGTGTGCCCCTGAGTTCTTGAGACCTGGCGAGCCAGGTGGGCGCTCCCTCGACCGGGTCTGCTCTCCGCTGCCCGACTGCGGCCCGCGGCGTGGCGTCGCCGATCACCGGTGCTCCCGTTTCGATTTCTGTTGGTTCAAGAACTGCGTGGCATCACGCGCACGGCAGGGAAATCGACGGTACGGATCCTCCCCGGTTCACCGCGATGGACTGTCCTGGAGCAGATCGTCCAGTAATGCATTCAGACGCGCGGCCTGGTCGGTCCACTGATGGCCCTGACTCTGATTGCGAGCGCGCTCCTTGAACAGTTCATCGGCGATGTTGAGAGAGGCGAGGATGGCCACCTTGGAAAGCGAGGCCACCGGCAGCTTCTCGGTGATCTCGCGCATCTTGCGGTCCACGTACGCCGCCACGCCGAGGATGTAGTCCTGATTCGCCTCGCCGCGGATCGTGTACTGGTGCCCGAAGATCTGCACCTCGACCACGTTCTTGGTGTCCATCGCGCCCCCGCGTCGCCGAAAATCCCTGCGTTGCTGGTTTTTCGTTCATGGCCGCGCGCGTCCCTCCGCCCCTTCGGGCGAAGAGCCGCGTGCGGAGTTCAGCCCTCGATCCGCTCGAGCTTGCGCACGAGCGATTCGATCCGAGAGGCCACGTCGCGACGCTCGGCCAGCCAGTCGCGCTGCTCGCGCTTGAGCGCGCTCAGCTCCTGGATCATGGCCGTGGCGTCCTGGCCCTGAAGCTTCTGTTCGAGCTGGCGAAGCCGCGCGGTCAGCTCGTCGCGCTCGCGCGCGAACCGGTCGCGATCCTCCCGCAGCTGCTGCACCACGGCCGCGGCTTTTTCGATGCGCTCCGTCAGCCGGTCGAGATCCGTCGTCATTTCATGCGCCGTGCTTTCCATCATTTCTCTCTCAATCGGGCGCCGTGCCGCAGCACCACGGCCGCCACCATCCGGTCCTGGACGCTCTGCACCTCGGCTTCCGTGAGCGTGCGCTCCGCGTTCTGGAACTGGAGCGCGAACGCCAGACTGCGCGTGCCCTGCGGAGTGCCTTGGCCCGTGTAGACGTCGAACAGTTCGATCGAAACCCGCGCTCCGCCGGCCGCTTCGGCCAGCGTCCGCTCGATCTCGTGGTGCGTCACGCTCACGGGTACGAAGAACGCGAGGTCGCGGCGCACCGGCGGGAATCGGCCCGGCAGGAGGGCCCGCACCGGGGCGGCGGAGCGCTCGAGCGCATCGAGGCGTGCGACGAAGAGATGTACCGGGACCTCGATGTCCCAGGCGCGCAGCAGCGACGGATGGAGGGTGCCCGCCCATCCAATGCGCGAAGTCGGCGTTGCAACTTCGGCACTGGCACCGGGTTTCCAGCCGTCGGCAGAATAGGTCCGCCACTCGGGGGTGTCAACGCGCATCTCGTCTAGCCAGGCTTCCCAGAATCCGCGCGCGTCCCCCTCGTCGACCGGTTGCTGAAGCGCATCGTGCGCGTGCGCGTAGCGCGCGCCGCACACGATCGCCGCGAGCAGCCGGCGCTCCTCGGGCAGCGCTCCCGTTTGCTTCGCGTCGGCGAGGAAGCCGGTGCCGACCTCGAACAGCCGCACCGCGGGGGCGCCCTGGCGCAGGTTGTGCCCGCACGCGCGCAGCAGACCCGCGACCGGGCTCGGGCGCAGCACCTCCCCTTCGCGGCTCGTGGGATTCACGAGGCGCACGAGCCGCGCGGGATCGTCGCCGAGCAGGCGCGCGGAGTCCGCGGCCTCGCGCTCCGACACGAGCGCGACGCTCATCGCCTCGTTCAACCCGCGCGCGAGCATCGCGCCGCGCGCGCGCGCGGTGTCGCGCTCACGTGCCGATCGAGTCGCGGGGCCGGCCGAGGTCGAAATCGCGACCTCCGGGATCCGGTCGTAGCCGTGCGCGCGCGCGATCTCCTCGACCAGGTCGTCCTCGATGGTCACGTCCGGACGCCAAGACGGCACGGTCACGCGAAGCGGGTTTCCGGCCTCGACCTGGAACTCGAGCGATTCGAGCAGGCGCTTCGGCTCCGCGGCGCCGATGTCCATGCCGATCAGCCGCGAGCAGCGCGCCGGGCGCAGCGTGAGCGTGCGGTGCCGCTCATCGAGATGATTGCGGTCGCGTCCCGCGGACGGCTTCGCGTCGGGGCACAGCTCCTTGAGGAGCGACAGGAAGCGCGCCACGGCGGCCGGCGCGATCGCCGGATCCACGCCGCGCTCGAAGCGCTTCGACGCCTCGGTCGAGAGGCCGAGCGCGCGCGAGCCGCGGCGCACGCGGCGCGGCTCGAACCACGCGCACTCGAGCAGCAGCGACGTCGTGGCCTCGCTCACCTCGGTCGGCTGCCCGCCCATGATGCCGGCGAGCGCGACGACCCGCTCGCGGTCCGCGATCACCAGAACCTCCGGATCGAGCGTGCGCGGCTTGCCGTCCAGCGTGGTGAGCGTCTCGCCCTTGCGCGCGCGCCGCACGCGGATCGAGGGACCGACGATCTTCGCGGCATCGAACGCGTGCGTGGGCTGGCCGAACTCGAGCAGCACGAAGTTCGTCAGGTCCACGACGTTGTTGATCGAGCGCTGCCCCACGGTCTCGAGCCGGCGCCGGAGCCACGCCGGGGAAGCTGCGATCGCGACGCCGTCGATGCGCTGCGCGATGTAGCGCGGGCAGCCCTCGCGATCCTCGAGATCGAGATCGAAGTCCGCGCGCCCGCGCCAGCTCGCCGCGAGCCGTGTCTTCGCCGCTTCGCTCCAGCGCGCACCGAGCGCCGCGCGCACCTCGCGCGCAAGCCCGATGACGCCGAGCCCGTCCGGGCGGTTGAACGGCACCTCGATCTCGAGCACCGCGTCGGGCGGCGCGCACAAGTCGTCGAACGCGCGGCCCGGCGTGAGCG